>WNGH01010422.1_pt1 | contig 13747 bp, 11 predicted proteins | sample 5400631 | NCBI WGS metagenome assembly WNGH01 (sample SAMN13153373, study PRJNA577476) | soil metagenome | isolation source: 115 cm soil or saprolite under Garry oak tree replicate 1 | place: USA:California | collected 2016-06-15
GCTAATTCCGGTCAACAAGTTGAACCAGAGACCGCACCCCACGCCACCGAGGCAGCTACCAGCGGAAACACGCCCCGGTTCCGCTCGGCAGCACTAGCCAGCCGGTTCAGGCCCTCCACCGGGAATCGAGGCTAACGGCCGTCCGGCGTTCACGAGCCGCGATCGGGCGCGGTGGCGGAGCAGAAGATGACTGGCAAGCGGGTTCTGGGTATCGTCTTGGCGGGCGGGGCGGGTAAGCGGCTCGCCCCGTTGACCGCGCACAGGTCCCAGTCGGCGGTTCCGTTCGGCGGGGTGTACCGGCTGGTGGATTTCGTGTTGTCCAACCTGGTCAATGCGGGTTTCCGCCGGGTCTGCGTGCTCACCCAGTACAAGAGCCTCAGCCTGGACCGGCATCTGGCCACCGCCTGGCGGCTGAGCAGCCTGCTGGATGACTACGTGATGGCGGTGCCGGCGCAGCAGCGGCTGGGCCCGCACTGGCAGGCCGGTTCGGCGGATGCGATCTACCAGTCGCTGAACCTGATCGATCATGACCGGCCCGACCTCGTGGTGGTCTGCGGGGCCGATCATGTGTACCGGATGGACCCAGCCCAGATGATCGGCCAGCACACCGCCTGGGGGGCGGGGGTCACGGTGGCGGCGCTCCCGGTGCCAAGGACGGAGGCGGCCGGCTTTGGCGTGGTGCAGACCGCGCCCGGCGGTCACCGCATCGAGGCGTTCTGGGAAAAGCCCGCCGATCCGCCGAGTCGCCCCGGCCACCCGGACCAGGCGCTGGCGTCTATGGGCATCTACGTATTCGGCCGCGATGTGCTGGTGGAGGCACTGGCGAAGGACGCGGCCGATGAGGGCAGCCGGCACAGCATCGGCGGGGACATCATCCCGATGCTGGTGCAGCAACGCGCCGCGCACGCCTATGACTTCCTGCAGAACGAGGTTCCCGGCGCCGGCCCGGGCGACCGCGGCTACTGGCGGGACGTGGGGACGATCGATTCCTATTTCGGCGCGCACATGGACCTGTGCGCGACCGTGCCCAAGTTCAACCTCTACAACGACCGCTGGCCGATCCTGACCCACGTGCCTGCGCAGCCGCCGGCCAAGTTCGTGCATGACGACGGCGACCGGGTGGGACGGGCAGTCAACAGCGTGGTCAGCAACGGCGTCATCGTCTCCGGCGGGCTGGTGCGCAACTCCATCCTGTCGCCGGGAACCCGGATAGACAGTTGGTCCCGGGTGGACCGGGCGGTGATCTTGCACAATTCCCGCGTCAGCCGCCACGCCGTCGTCCAGGACGCCATCTTGGACAAGAACGTCACCGTCCAGGAGGGCGCCACGGTCGGGGTGGACAAGCAGCGTGACCGGGCCCGCGGCCTGGTAGTGCCCAGCGGCGGCATCACCGTGGTCGGCATGGGACAAGTGGTACCGCCCTGACCGCCGGTCCCGTGGGCATCATGCGTCCCGCAGGCGCAGCACCAGCATGCCGGCCAGGAGCGCCGCGGCGGCCCAGGCGGCGAGCACGCCGAGGCCCGCCCACGGGCCGATCGGCAGGCCGCGCAGGCCGGTGCTGGCCTGGATCTCCAGCCCGGCGCTCATCGGCCCGATCTGCTGGAGGTGCCGCGCCGCCCCGGCGCTGGCCACCTGGGCGAGGATCGGGAACAGGTACAGCAGCCCGAGCACGGCCCCGATCGCCACCGCGGCGTCCCGCACCGCGGTGGCCACGCCGAGGCTGAGCAGCGCGATCAGGGCCAGGTAGAGCACCGTTCCCCCGGCGGCGCGCAGCACCGTCCCGTCGGCCAGCGACAGCACCGGGTAGCCGTTCGCCGGGGTGTACCCGTGGCCGGGCAGGATCAGCCGCCCGGCCAGCACCGAGCCGAGGACCGCGGGGGTGCCGGCGGCCAGCGTCACCGCGGTGACCACGGCCGCCTTGGCGGCCAGCACCGTGGTCCGGCGCGGCATCGCGGCCAGCGTGGTGCGGATCATGCCGGTGCCGTACTCGCCGCCGACCGCCAGCACGGCCACGACGGCCACGACGGCCTGGCCCAGGTAGGTGCCGGTGAGGCTGAGCTTGGTGATGTCGACGTGGCAGGCGGCCGTGGACGAGCAGGACAGGCTCGCGGAGACCGTCGCGCTGATGATCACGGTCGCCGCGACCACGCCGAGCAGCAGCCAGCCGGTACCCGGCAGCGTCCGCAGCTTCGTCCACTCCGCGTGCAGTGCCGGCCTCATGCGTCCCGCCGGCGCAGCAGGACCGCGGCCAGGCAGAGGGCCAGCGCGGCCCACAGGCAAAGCACGCCGAACCCGGCCCACGGCGCGAGCGGGAAGTAGCCGTGCTGCGGCGTGTAGGCGTTGGTCACCTGGGGGTAGGCCGGGACGTACTGCTGGATGGCGAACCCGGCTGCCGGGGTGACCCGCAGCAGCCAGTCCGCCGCGCCGGCGGGCAGCACGGCCAGCGGGACGGAGAAGAAGTAGGTCAGCACCGTCAGCGCGATGACCGCGGTGATGGCCCCGGCGGCGTGCCGCAGGATCGTGCCCGCGGCCAGGGCCAGGACGGCGGCCATGGCGAGCAGCGCCGCGGTCCCGGCCACCAGGCGCACCTCGGTCAGCGCGCTCATCGGGAACACGTAGTTGCCGTGGCCGCGCAGCAGGCTCGTGCCGACCGGGATCACCGGCGCGGCCCCGGCTACCCCCGCCGCGAAGGTCACCGAGGCGATCACCACGGCCTTGGCCGCCAGGACGCGGCCGCGGCCCGGGGCCGCGGCGAACGTGACGGCGATCAGGCCGCGCCGGTACTCGGCGGTGATGAACATCGCGCCCACCACGATCACCACGATCAGCCCGGCGAACGCGCCGACGAATCCGTCATCGGCGGGCTCGCCGATGTTCGTGGGCCCGGGCCCGGCCGGCGCGATGTCGCCGGAACCGGTCACCGTGAACGTGCCGCCCGCGACATGGAACCGGCCCGGCAGGGACGCCGCCGCCTGGGCGTTTGCCCCGATGCTCGCACCGTGCCAGCCGGCGCCGGGCGGCGCGGTTGGCATGCTGAGGCGGTCGAAGACCGCGGTGGCCACGGTGAGGCCGCTGCTCTCGGTCTGCACCCACGCGGGTGAGGTGACGAACGGGCCGGCCTGCACCGTCGCGGGCAGGCCCGCCAGGCTGACGGCGCCGACCGTGGCCCAGTGCGTGCCGTCGGCGGAGTCGTACCCGGTGAGCGTGTCACCGGCCCGGACCAGCCGCAGCCAGCGCGGCGCGGCGGCGGTCACGGCCCCGGGCAGGCCCGGCGTGTCGCCGGTGTAGTCGTACTGCATCCGCACGCCGTGACGCCCGGTGACCAGCATCGCCGCGTACGCCGACCCCTGCCGGGTGCTCGCCGTGACGATAATGCCGGCCTTGGCCCAGGGCTGGATGCCGCTGGTGAAGTTCTGCTCCGGGTCCGGGCCGGGCGCGATCCCGCCACCGGGCGGCGAGTGGCGGCCGGTCAGCGAGGTCACCCGGACGGTGATGCTGCCGTTCCCGCGCAGCGCCCGGTGCACGAAGTAGTAGCTGTCGCTGACCGCCTCACCGCCCGGCCCGACCGGGTTGGATGGCTTGCAGGGAGCCGGGGGGCCCTGGGGCCCGTTGGGCCCGACCGGCTGGCAGCCGGTCTGCGGCCCGGACGCGGCCCACAGCCCGACGCCTGCGGTCACCGCCGCGGCCAGCACCATGGCGATCACCCAGCCGCGCACGGTACGGAACTTGGTCCACTCGGCGTGCAGCAGCCGCCCGAAGCTGTCCCGGCCGGCCTCGGGCCTTCGGCTCGAGCGCCCCGGCGCCAGCGTCGCGGTCATCGGGCGGCCTCAGTGTTGGCCCCGGGGGGCGACCCCCCGGAACCCCCCGCGGTGACGGCGCCCTGAGCGCGGTATTCGACCGCGTCGCGGGTGAGTTCCAGGTAGGCCTCTTCCAGGGTCGCCCGGTGCGCGGACACCTCGGAGAACGGCACGCCGTTCTCGCTCAGCACCAGGACGACCTTCTCGGCCGCCAGCCCGGTTACCGTCACGTTGCCGCCGCCGGCGGTGGCGGCCGTGGCTCCGGCGCGCCCCAGTGCCGCGGCCGCCCGGCCCGGTGCCGTGGTGCGCAGCATGACCCGGTCGCCGGACACGGCCGCCAGCAGGTCGCGGGTGCTGGTGTCGGCGATCACCTTGCCCCGGCCGACGATCACCAGGTGGTCGGCGGTGCCTTCCAGTTCGCTCATCAGGTGGCTGGACACCAGCACCGCGCGGCCGGCGGCGGCCAGCGACCGCAGCAGCCCGCGCATCCAGATGATGCCCTCCGGGTCCATGCCGTTGAACGGCTCGTCCATCATCACCGTCGGCGGGTCGCCGAGCAGCGCCGCGGCGATGCCCAGCCGCTGCCGCATGCCCAGCGAGTACCCGCCCGCCCGGCGCCGGGCGGCATTGTCAAGGCCGGCCTGCCCGAGCGCCGCGTCGACCCGGCGGGCGTCCAGGCCCTGGGAGTGGGCCAGCCACAGCAGGTGGTTGCGGCCGGAGCGGCTGGGCTGCAGCGCGGCCGCGTCCAGCAGCGACCCCAGGTGCGTCATCGGGCGGCGCAGGGCCGCGTACCGCCGCCCGCCGACCAGCGCGGTGCCCTCGTCGGGGGCGTCCAGGCCGAGGATCACCCGCATCGTGGTGGTCTTGCCCGCGCCGTTCGGCCCGATGAACCCGGTCACCTGGCCGGGCGCGACCGTGAACGTCATGCCGTCCAGGGCCAGCGTCGAGCCGAAGCTCTTGCGCAGGCCGCGTACTTCGATCGTTGCTTCCATTGGTCATCGTCCTTCTCGTCGGCGGACGCCGCGTTCGCAAGCGGTTGTATGCCACCGGCGGTGTCAGCACGGTGTCGGCGGCTGACACCGCGCTGACACCTGCCGCCTGCCATCGTTGGCCCAGGTCACACGGCCCTACGCTGGGCGGGACGGCCGTTGGGTAGAAAGGACTGCGAGCGCCATGAGAGTGCTGGTCGTCGAGGACTTCGAGGTCCTGGCCGCCGCGATCGGAAGCGGGCTGCGCCGGGAGGGCATGGCCGTCGACGTGGTCCTGGACGGGACCGAGGCGCTCGCGCACCTGGCGCTCACCCGTTACGACGTCGTGGTGCTGGACCGGGACCTGCCCGGCGTGCACGGCGACGAGGTATGCCGGCAGATCGTGGCCGCCGGTGCGCAAAGCCGGGTGCTCATGCTGACGCCCGCGCTGCCGCCGACGCTGGAAGACGGGGACCTGACCCTCGACCCGGGCCACCGGGTGGCGTTCCGCGCCGGGCGGCGCCTGGACCTGTCCCCGAAGGAGTTCGCGGTCCTGGAGTGCCTGCTCGCCTCCGGCGGCCGGGTGGTCTCCGCCGAGGAACTGCTGGAACGGGCCTGGGACGAGGCGGCCGACCCGTTCACCACCGCGGTGAAGACCACGATCCGGCGGCTGCGGGCCAAGCTCGGCGACCCGCCGGTCATCCACACCGTGCGTGAGGGCGGCTACCGGATCGGAGAGGCGTGATGTTCCTGCACCACGAGGTGGCCGCGCTACTCCGGTTGCGGCCGACCCTGCGCACGCAGCTCACCCTGCTCTACGCCGGGCTCCTCGCCGCTCTGGGCGGCGCGCTGATCTTCCTCCTGGTCCCGTTGCGGGGGAGCGGGTCGGTCGGGATCGGCCCCGGTGCGGCCGCCCAGACCGCCGCCCTGAATTCCCATATCCGCGACGTGGAGATCATCGGCGCCATTGCCCTCGCGGTCATGGTGCTGCTGGCACTCGCCGGGGGCTGGCTGATCGCCGGGAGGCTACTGCGGCCGCTGCGCACGATCACCGCGACCGCCCGGGACATCTCGGCCAGCAACCTCAACCGGCGGCTGGGCCTGGACGGCCGCGACGACGAGTTCGCCGAACTCGGCGAGACCCTGGACGACCTGTTCGGGCGGCTGGAGGCGTCGTTCGAGTCACAGCGGCACTTCGTCGCCAACGCCTCGCACGAGCTGCGCACCCCGCTCACCGCGGAGCGGGCCCTGCTGCAGGTCGCGCTCGCCGACCCGGACGCGACCGCGCAGGCACTGCGGTCGGCCTGTGAGCAGGTGCTGGCCCTGGGCGATCAGCAGGAACGCCTGATCGATGCGCTGCTCACCCTGGCCACCAGCGAGGGCGGCATCGAGCAGTGGGAGCCGTTCGACCTGGCCGCGGTCGCCTGGCACGTGGTCACGGTCCGCCGCGAGGAAGCCGGGCGCCGGGGCATTCACGTCGAGACCAGGCTCGCCGAAGCCCCGACGGCGGGGGATCCGCGGCTGGCGGAAAGCCTGGTGGCGAACCTGCTGGACAACGCGATCCGGCACAACACCAGCGGCGGCCGGGCCGAGATCTCCACGGCGGCCGCTGGCGGCCAGGCGACCATCAGGGTCCGCAACACCGGGGTGGTGATTCCGCCCGAACGGCTCGGCCGCCTGTTCCAGCCGTTCGGCCGCGCCGACGGCGAGCGCATCCGGCACACCGGCGGGCATGGGCTCGGCCTGGCCATCGTGCAGGCGATCGCCCGCGCGCACGGCGCCACACTCACCCCGCAGGCCCAGCCCGAAGGCGGCCTGGACGTCGAGGTGACCTTCCCCGGCAAGCCGGCCCTGGCGCCGTGAATGTGAATCTGGTGCCCTAGCAGGGCCTCGTTTCACAGCCACGCCCTAGCGGGTGTGGCGGGCGCGCCGGTGAGCCAGGGATAGCACCGCCCGGCGGCCCGGCCCGGCAATGGTGAGCCAGGTGCCGAAGGCGGCCAGGCCGGCCGCGATGGTGATCCCCAGCACGATCAGCCTGCCCGGGCCGGTACCGAGCACCCCGGTGTCGGCGGCCAGCGCGCTGCCGATCTCGCCGCTCGTGCCCGGCGGCCCGGGCCGCGCCCGGCCCGCGCCCGGGGCGGCGGGAGCCGGCGTGACCACGGGGAACAGGTGCGCGATGCTGCCCGGGCTCGGCGTGGAGAGGCCGGGAACGGTCCCGCGTGGCAGCGCTGGCGGGCGGGCGAGCGGCCCGCTCACAGCAGCCCCGGCGGAGGTGTTGCCGCTCTGCCCCGGCGGCGCGGGACCACTGGGCGAGGGCGAGGCCGACCGCGACGGGCTGGGCGACGGGCTCGGGCACGATGACGTGCCCGGCGAGGGTGACGGGCTGGGGGAGGGCGACGCGCTCGGGCAAGGTGACTTGCTCGGCGACGGCGACGGGCTGGGGGATGGCGACTTGCTCGGGGACGGCGACGGGGATGGTGACTTGGACGGGGACGGTGACGGGCTTGGCGAGGGTGACTTGCTGGGCGACGGCGATGGGGAGGGTGACGGCGACCCGCTCGGTGATGGCGACGGTGCCGCGCTGGACGTGGCAGGCGAGGGTGACGGCGATCCGGTGGCCGCCGCGCCGGTGCCGGGCAGGACCGCCAGCAGGATCCCGGCAGCGATCGCACCACCGCCCACCATGGCGCGTGCCCCGGCCCGTGGCCGGGCGGGTACCAGCCCCTGGTGCGGCTGGCCGGCGTTGCTGCGCGTGCGTGCTGCGGGGGTCATCACGGCTGCTTGGACGCGGTCCCGGCCGCGACGGTTCCCCAGGAAACCGGGCATGGTGCCAGGATTTACGGCCTGCTGGGGCGGTCTTTGCCCCTGGCCGGCCCGGCTGCGGCCTTACCGCTGGGTGTCCTGGCGGTAGGCGAGGGGCGTCCTGCCGAAATGCTGTTTGAACGCGCGGGTGAAGTGGCTCTGGTCGAAGAACCCCGCCTCCAGCGCGATCTGCGCGATGCCGTCGGCGGAGTCCCGCAGCCGCCCGGCGGCCCAGGTGAGCCGCAGCCCGCGTGCGTACGTCCCCACCGGGGTGCCATAGCTGGCCCGGAAGACCCGGGCCAGGTGCACCGGGTGCACGCCGACCGCCGCGGCGATGTCGGTGAGCCGCAGGTTCTCCCGGAACCGGTCGTGCAGCAGCGCCCTGGCCTCACCGAGCCAGCGGGGCGGCCGGCCTTCCGTGCCAGGGGCGCCCGCCGTGCGCAGCCGGGCAGCCAGGGCGAGCAGTTCCAGCACCAGCCCCTCCACGGCCAGCGGGGTCACGCTGTCGGGCATCCGCAGTTCACCCGCCGCCCGCCGGGCCACCGACGCCACGCCTAGATCGCGCATGTGGTTGACCTCTTCCCATCGGTCTTACTCCCTGTTTGCTTTCTCATCGGGCCGCGCCGCCGGTTAACCGTTCCGGTGCCGCGGCCCGAGCCCCTGATTTGCGTTTCGCGGGCCGGATTGGCCGCGCAAGCACATTTGTAAGCCGGGCACCCCGCCGCGCACCTCGAGCCGAACGAAAGGCCGGGGGTGCTCACATCCCCGCACAAGGCGGCGAGTTCCCCGGCGCGCCTGGTCATGGCACTGGCAGGACGGGCATGCCCGCCGGAGCGGTAACCCGCCGCCGCGGCGAGGTACGCCTCCGCCGCGAGCAGGCAGGCGCCGAGCGCTTCCAGGGCATGCCCGGCGGATTCGAGGCCCGGCGGGCTCGCCGTGGCCATGGCGGCGGCATGGGCGGCCAGCGCTGGCACCAGGTCGCCGTCGGTGATCCCGGCGAGCACGGCCAGCCGCGGCGCCACCTGGCCCGGCTGCCCGAGCCGGGCCAGGTCGTGCAGCACCCGGGCTTCGGCGATGCGCAGCTTGGCGGCCGCCGCCCGGTCCGCGGCCGCGGCCGCGGCCGTCGCAGGCCTGGGAGAGTTCCCCGGTGGCGACGCTGAGCCAGGCCCGGCCCCGTTCGATCAGGTCCGGCTCGTAGGCCAGCATCGAGCCCGCGGGCAGTTCCTCCCGCTCGGCGGCCGCCGCCGCGGCCCGTTCGGTGTGCCCGCTCATCGCCTCGGCCATCGCCAGCCCCGCCAGGCACCAGCGCAGCGCCGCCTGGTCGTGGATCTCCCGGTTGACCGACGCGGCGTCGAGGAACGCCTTCGACGCCCGGGCGAGCTGGCCCTGCTCGACCCGCACCAGCCCGGCCAGGAACAGGTGCGTCGCCATCCTTCCTTGTCACCGGCGGCCAGGCAGGCCTGGTAGCCGGTGGTGGCGTCCGCCTCGGCCCTGGCCAGATGGCCGCCCGCGGCGTGGCCGAACACCGCGCCGATGAGCTGCGCCTCCGGCAGCTGGGGGAGGCCGCTGGCCCGGCGGTGGCTGGCCAGGCCGCGGTAGGCGACCGGCACGGACTCCTCGCTGCGGCCGAGCATCGCCAGGGCGATCGAGGACACGTAGGCGCCGCGGCTGATCATCACGTCGTCGTCGGTGGCGAGCAGCGGCTCGGCGGCGGCCAGGGCGCCCTCCAGGTCCGGCTCGAAGACCTTGATCGTCGCGAGGCGGCCGAGCAGCCGGAGGCGGGGAACCGGGTCGGTGATGACCGCCAGTGCCTCGTCCAGGACCGCCGTGGCCTTGCCGGGATCGGCCAGCAGGTTGTGGAAGTTGTGCGCCCGGGCGTTGGCGATGGTGGCCAGTTCGGCGTCGGTGCGGCAGCGCGGCACCATGGCGGCGAGCACGGCCTCGGCCTCGGCGTGCTGGCCGGACCGGAACCTGGCCTCGCCGAGCACCAGGCCCGCGTCGACGCCGCCGCCCTGGTCCAGCGCGGCCTGGGCGAGCCGGGCGGACAGGTCCATGTCGAACATGTCGCTGGCCCGCCGCGCCGCCCGGCTCAGCAGCACCGGCTCCCCGGTCCCGCCGGAATCGAGCTGCCAGCGGCCCAGCCGCAGCAGGTCCTCCCGCCGCCGGGCGCCGGTCGCCTCGATGGCGCTGGCCAGGACCGCCGAGATCCGGCGCAGCCGGGAACGGGGCAGGCTCTGCCGCAGCGCCTCGCCGTACACCGGATGGGCCAGCCGGGCCACGGTGCGCCGCCCGTCCTGGTGCACCTGCACGAGCCCCTGGGCCTCGGCGTCCTCCAGGCCGGCCTGGTTGGTGATCTTTTCCAGGACCGGGACGCCGAGCGGCTCGCCCGCCGCGAGCAGTTCGATCACCGCGACGGTCTCGGGCGCCAGCCCGGACAGCCTGGACGCGACCAGTTCCACCAGCCGGCCGGGGGCGGTGAGCGGCCGCCGTAGCGTCCAAATACCGCCGATCTCGGTCAGGGCACCCGAGTCCACCGCACCAATCAGCAGCTCACGCAGGTACAGGGCGTTGCCCTGGCTCACCTCCCAGAGCCGCCGGACGCTGCTGATGGCGACGGGGCCGCCCAGCGTGGCGGACAGCACCGCCTCGGTCTCCGCTTCGCCCCAGGTGCTGAGGTCGATCCGCTCCGCCAGGCCGTCCTTCCACAGCGCGGTCACCGGTTCCGGGGCCTGGCCCGGGGTCCGCAGGCTGGCCAGCACGCTGCAGGCCCCCTTCTGGACCAGCTGGTGGACCAGCGCCGCCGAGCCCTCGTCGAGGAACTGGGCGTCGTCCACGACCAGCAGCAGCTTGCGGTCCGGCCCGGCCCGTTCCAGGATCGCGTCGCTGGCCCGGCGCAGCAGCCCCAGCAGGTCACCGGGTGAATAGCCGTCCTCGGGCAGGAATGGCGCGAAAGGGCCGAACGGAATGGCGGACGCGGCACGGGACGCGACCGCCTGGGCGGTGGCGAAGCCCAGCCCGCGGCCGACCTGGCCGCCTCCGAGGCGAGCCGGGTCTTGCCCACGCCTGCGACCCCGGCCAGCACGAACGCGACGGGCTCGGGGCGCTTCAGCCGCGCGAGGATCCAGTCCATCTCCGTGTCCCGGGACATGAGGGGGATCTCGCCGGTCAGCGTCTTTTTCACGGCTGTCAGTTTCGCATTCCGGGACATCCTCTGCCATAGCGTCAGGGGGCTGGCCTCGGGGTTCAGGCCGCGACGGCGGCGACGAGCGCCGCCCACCAGGTGCCGCCGGGCCGGCGTAGTTCGTGCCCTCGCTCCAGATCACGTAGCTGGTGCCGTGGCCGTCCACGGTGATGCCGAAGTAGTCCCCGTAAGGGGACCGGAAGCCCGCACGGGACTTGTACTGGGGGATGGCGGTGCCGCAGGGGGCAGTGTCGGACCCGGCGAGTAGCGTGCCAAGGCATGACCGAGGCACACGACGTAATCGCGGCCTACTGGGCCGCGGCGGAGGCCCGGGACTGGGACGCGTTCGGCGCGCTGGTCGCCGACGATGTGCTCTACCGCGGCCCGCAGACCAGGGAACAGGTGCGTGGCCGGGAGGCCTACCTCCGGTTCAACAGGGAGGGCTTCGACTACGACTGGCACATCACGGTCCAGCGGGTCGTCGGTGCGGGCCGGCACGCCGCGAGCTGGATCGAGTTCAGCGGGCCGGAGGGCACCCAGTCCGGCCTGTGCTTCTTCGAGCTCGGCGACGACGGCCTGATCACCCGGATCACCGACTTCTGGCCGGACCCGTACGAGCTGCCCGACAGCCGCGCTCATCTGGTCGAACGCTACTGACCGCCGGGAGGGGACTCCCGGGCGCGCGGCGGGCGGCCCGCTTGCCGCGCGCGAGGCGTCGCCGTCGCGGCGCCGGGTCTTCGCCGGATGGGCCATCTGCCTGGCGCTGGCGCTGCTGCTGGCGTTCGGCATCCGAACGTTCGTGTTCCAGGTCTTCTCGATCCCCAGCACCTCCATGGTGCCTGCGCTTGATGCCCGTGACCGGATCCTGGTGCAGAAGGCGTTCTTCAACTGGCACCAGTTGCGCGAGGGCGACATCGTCGTATTCACCCACCCGCCGCGCGACCACTGTGGCGGGCCGGCCGGGACCGACCTCGTCAAGCGCGTCATCGCGCTGCCGGGCCAGACCATCTACGCGGCAGGCGGCATCCTCTACGTCGACGGCAGGCGGCTCCGCGAGCCGTACCTGCCGCCACATGACCCGCTCGGGCCTCCGATACCTGGTGCCACCGGGCAAGACCCATTTCACGTCCCGCGCGGGGAGTTCTATGTGATGGGTGACAACCGGGCGATCTCCTGCGACAGCCGCTTCTGGGCCCGATCAAAGGCTCAAGCATCATCGGCAGGGTCGCCATGCTCCTGTGGCGCAACGGCCACCCCGACCTCCACTTCTTCTGACCGGGCACCGGGGCGCTCAGGCGCCCACAGGCCGGCGGGTGCCTTTAGTCCGGGGTTGTCGATCCGCTGGATCGTCGTGTCCTCAAGCACAGGGCGCGTCTAGCTGGTCACACGGACGTGGGCGGTGCCGGTGTAGCGGACGCGGCCGAAGTACATCACCTTGGCCAGCGCCCACCATTCGGCGCCCGGCCGCGCCCCCGCCGGCAACGCCACGGTGTAGCCGAGCCGGATGGTCTCACCCGGGCCCGCGGTGAACCCCTGGGTCCACGGCCGGGCCGCGTGCCAGGTGCCGAACGGGGACATGAGCTGGGACTCGCCACGGATCACGCTGGCCGTCCGGTTGGCCAGCCGCACGGCCAGCCTCGCGCACTGGCCAGGGGCGATCTCCAGAATGGCGGGCTCCATGGCCACCTCGACCTCGGCCTCCCGCGCCAGGAGGTCGGCCACCAGCAGGGCGTCCCGTTCTTCGCGGGGCATGCTGCGCGACGGGCCGGACGGCTCGCCGACGGTGACCAGCAGCGCGTCCTCCAGCACCTGGCCGAGGTCACCGGGGATCCGCGCGGACACGAAATACCGCCCCGGCCCGGCTCCTGGCCGGGCCGCCACCGACAGCTCCCAGCGCGCGCAGCCGCCCGCGCCGAGGGCGTACCGCAGCGGGCCGGGCGGGGCACCGTCCGGCCCGGTCACGGCCAGGCCGGGCGGGACATCCAGGGTCACCTCGCCGGTCCCGCCGCCGGGACCGCAGGCGACCGACAGGCACAGCGCGCCCGGCCCGGCCGGGGCAGCGCCGGGCCGCGGGTCGTCCAGCGTGACCCGGGCCGGGGACAGGTGCACGGTGACCGGCAGGTTGCCGGCGGGCGCGGGCCCCTTGCCGTGCAACCAGTACCGGGAGAACACCGGCTGGGCCGGCTCCGCGCCGTCCGCCGCTGCCCCGGTCTCGTCGGCCGCCCCGGTCTCGTGGGCTGCCCCGGTCTCGCGGGCCGCCCCGGTCTCGTGGGCTGCCCCGGTCTCGCGGGCGGCTCCGGTCTCGCGGGCCAGCCCGGTTTCGCCGGCCAGCCCGGTTTCGCCAGCCAGCCCGGTCTCGCCCTTGGCCACGGTTTCCCTGGGGCCGCCGGTTCCGGGGACGGCCGTCGTCCGGGCCGTCACGGTGACCAGGCCGGCCGGGGGCACCGGGACCAGCGCGCGGCCCGCCGCGACCGCGATCCCGGTGCCGGCACCGGCCTCGGTGAGCCCGGTCACCGCGGCGGTGGCGATCCCGGGCAGCAGGCTGACCTCGGCTGAGGCCCCCGCGGGCAGGTCACCGGCGTCGCGGAGCCGGATGGTCACGCCCGCGTCCCGGTCCGGCCGGCCGGGGCGGCCGCTGGCCAGCGGGTTGCCGCGCGGCTTCAGGGCGGACAGCAGCGCCGCCGGGCGGGCCCGGCCCGGGGTGCCGACCTCGCCCAGGCTGGCCGACGCGGGCAGCGCGCCGCCGTGCAAGCCCGTCTCACAGGCGAGCAGGTCGTGGTTGTACTCCTGGCCCGCCACCACGAAACCGGTCTCCCGCCAGTCCCCGGCCCCGGCGGCCAGGGCGTACCTGAACTCGTGACTCCAGTGCTGCCAGGCGAAGCTGCTGCCGTCCGGCGGCGTGCGCCGGGCCCCGTCGATCCACACCCCGGCGGGCCAGGCGCTTGATGCCCGCATCAGCGCGATGTGCAGCGTGCCGTCCGGGGTGACCAGGCCGCTGG
>WNGH01004208.1_pt1 | contig 13745 bp, 18 predicted proteins | sample 5400631 | NCBI WGS metagenome assembly WNGH01 (sample SAMN13153373, study PRJNA577476) | soil metagenome | isolation source: 115 cm soil or saprolite under Garry oak tree replicate 1 | place: USA:California | collected 2016-06-15
CGGGGCTCTTCTTGTAGAAGCCGGACACGTCGGAGCTCTTCATGCGCGCACCGCGCGCGGGAGAAGGCTCCCCCGCCATAAAAGCATCGAAGCCTGCGCTTGCGTCACCCGGTTCCGCAGAGTTCGCGGCGGCGTCCGAACTCGAGCGATATCCCGTGCCGCCCGCTGCCGCCGCTCAGACCTTCGCGCCGCACTTCCCGCAGAATGTAGCGCCCGGGGCAAGCGGCGAACCGCAGTTCCGGCACGTCATCTGTGCGGGAGGCGCCGGACCGGCGGGAGGCGGCATGCCGCCCGCCGGCGGCGGCTGCCACGGCGGCTGGCCGTACGGCTGCGTCATCATCGGCTGGACTTTGTCCTTGCGGACGACGAGGTAGATAATCAAGCCAATGATCCCGAACAGCAGGACGACGATGAGCCAGAGGACGCCGCTCATCCCTCGGCTCTCGGCGTCGCGATACACCCAGATCGCGACGAGAAGGAAGATGACCCAAATGACGACAATCAGCGCGCAAATCGCTCCTTCGAAGAAGACCTGAAACGCACCGGGATTCGTCGCGAACAGCACGGACCCGCCCTCCGGCCGCGGCATGCGGTTGAGGATATTTAAAGGGTCCGACCGGGCGCCTGTGGCCCTTTCCCGCCGACCGAAATCTGAGGGATTCGTTCGAGACTTGACCAATGCCGGCGCGCTTTCGTAATGCTTAAAGGCGTGTCGTATTATGTCGCCCACGGGGTCATTATGGAGGAGGAGAAGGCGCCTTCGGGGGAGATGGCAAAATCCGCTCCCAGGAGCAGGACTTTGTGGATCGTGATTGCAGTTCTCATCGTGACTAATGCGGTGACGCTCGCGGCCGGCTTCGCAGGGGTGTTCTCCAGTCCACCGGCGAAACCAGCTCTTGTAATTGGGACTCTCCTATCTCTGACGGGAGGGTTGTCTCCATACGGACCGAGCGACACAAGAGGTGCGAAGCTCGCCGTCGCAGAAATTAACGCCGCAGGCGGGGTCCTCGGTCAGCCTATTCAGGTCTTCAGTGAAGACGACCAGACAAAATCCCTCGCGGCCGCCGCGGCCGCGACGAAACTCATCACGCAAAATCACGTGGACGCGATCGTCGGGGCGCAGTTCTCGGGCGGCTCCTTGTCGTCGCTCGATACCGTCATCAGCAACGCCGTCCCGATGGTCTCTCCCTCCGCAACCTCTGTGAAGCTATCGGATCTCTCTGTAACACGTGGTTGGTTCTTCCGGACGATTTCCTCGGACGCGCTTCAGGGTGCCGTCGCAGGGAGCTATCTATACACGAACAGCTCGTTCCGATATGCAGGAGTCCTCGCCATCAACAATCCCTACGGCGTTGGCCTGGCAAACAACTTCAAGGCGAAGTTCACGTCCTTGGGCGGAACGATTAACGGTACCCCGGTGATCATCCCGGAGGCGCAGACGGACTACACCGGTGCATTGAACCAGTTGTTCACGTCAGGCGCCTCGACGGCCCCGGAGGTGGTCTACTTCGTCGGGTATCCGGACACCGGGTTGACCGTGATGAAGCAGTGGCAAGCCGGATTGTCGTCCCACTCGTGGTGGAACCGTCAGTGGGTCTTCTCGGAAGGACTCGATGACCAAGGTTTCATCGATTCGCTTCGCGGCGCATCAGTCGGGGTTGATGTGACGAAGATTTGGGGCACCTCGCCGGCTGCGCCGAACTCCACCCTCTACAACGGATTTGTGTCGAGGTACAAAGCAGCCTACAACAATGAGGTCCCTGCGCTCTATGCCTCCCACGCGTACGACGCGGTGTACATGATTGCCCTAGCCGCTCAAAAGGCCGGGGCCGTGGATGGCGTGTCGATTCGGTCGGAGCTGCGCGCGGTGTCGGGTCCGAATGGGACGGTCATCAATGGAGCCGAATGGCCCAAGGCGCTGGCGGAGATTGCCGCCAACCATACGATAAACTGGGAGGGGGCCTCAGGGTCGGAGAATCTCAATTCGACGAACGATCCCGGCCGCGGGAGCTACGAGGTCTGGGGCGTCAGCGCGGCGCCGAACTACCAGATCTACCGCCTCGCCTACTTCGGAGAGTCGCTCGTGGTGCCGGCCGCGGCGGCTCTCCAGTCGGTGGGCCAGAGCGCTCAGCCCGATGGCGCCAACAGCTTCACCACACAGCTTGTGGCGGCTCCGTTCCGGCTGAACTGACCCCTCTTCTTTCCTTTCTCCTTCTTTCGCGTGCCAGTAGCCTCGGCTTTCGCAACCTAGCCGCCGAGGTAGAGCCTTGCCACGTCGGCATTGTGCAGAAGGTCTTGCCCGGTGCCAGCAAAACGGTTGCGACCCGTTTCGAGCACGTATCCGCGGTGCGCGATTGCCAACGCCTTCTTGGCGTTCTGTTCGACCATCATGATGGCCGTTCCGGCCTCGTTTACTTCGAGGATCTTCGAAAAGAGGGCTTCGACGAGCTTCGGTGCCAACCCCGCCGACGGCTCGTCGATTAGGAGCACTTTCGGATCCAGCATCAAGGACTTCGCCAAGGCGACCATCTGCTGCTCCCCACCGCTGAGCGTCCCCGCGCGTTCGCGGAGCTTGGGGCGCAGGTTGGGGAACATCCCCACCACGTGGGTCGCCCGTTCGCGGATCTGTGCGTCGTTCATCTGGGATTGTGTTCCGGAGTGTTCGGTTCGAGTCCATGGGATTGACAGCGGCGACGTCCGACGCGTGATTGCCCCCATCTGGAGGTTTTCGAGGACCGTGAGCGAGGGGAACGTGTTGTTCGTCTGGGGCACATACGCAAGGCCTTGGAGGACGAGCTCACGTGGATGCTTTCCCGTGATGTCGGCGCCGTCGAACAGGACCTGGCCGCCAGAGACTCGGAGCAGCCCGAAGATTGTCTTGATGAGCGTCGACTTGCCCGCGCCGTTCGGCCCAATCACCGCGACGATCTCCTTCTGGTCGAGATCGATCGAAACCCCGTGAAGGATCTCCATCTCCCCGTATCCGGAGTGCAAATCCTGTGCCTGGAGGAGCATGATCATCCGCCGAGGTACGATTCGATGACGAGAGGGTTCGCCTTCACGCTGGCGGGCGTTCCTTCCGCGATGGCGTTTCCCTGATGCATGACGATTACCCGATCGCAACGGTTCATGACGACGTTCATGTCGTGTTCGATGAGGAAGAACGTCCTTCCTCCCCGTCGCAGCCGTTCGATCAGGTCCATGAGGTTCCCGGCGAGCCGGGGATTCACGCCCGCGACCGGTTCATCAAGCAAGACGATTGCCGGATCGGTCATCAGGGCGCGGGCGAGTTCCAGGAGCTTCTTTTGACCTCCCGACAGGGCTTTCGCGTGTTCGTTTGCGAGTCCGTCGAGTTCGGTCAGCCGCAGCACCTCGCGGGCCCTTGCCCTCCATTGCTTTTCGTCGCTCCGAACGGCGGCCCATTGAAGCAGGACGTTAAGCAGGTGCTCTCCGGAATTGCGCTTCGCGCCAAGGAGTAGGTTTTCGAGGACCGTCAGGTTTCGGAGCTCGTGCGGGATTTGCCAGGTCTTTGTCAGGCCGCGATGGACGATCTCGTAGGGAGGCAAACCATCGATTCTGCGGCCGGCCAGCCAGATGGCGCCCGCATCCGGCCGGTACAGGCCCGCGATGATATTGAACAGCGTCGACTTCCCGGCCCCGTTCGGACCGATCAGGCCCGTGATCGATTGCGCGTTGATCGACAGAGAGCAATCGTCGACAGCTCGGATTCCGCCAAACGATTTTCGGACCCGCTGGACGCTCAGAATAGGAGGTGTCCCCGCGCTCGCGTTCATCGTAGCACGCGCTTTTTTTCGCGAAGGATTCCTTCGGGACGGTAGATGATGAGGACGATCAGCAGGGCCCCAACGATCATGAGGCGGATGTATGGAATTGAGGGACTGAGTGCATCAGGAGCAAAGTCCTTCAGCTGGACGGACGACCACTCCAAGCCATAGACGAGGAACGCCCCGGCGATCGAACCTTTGAGGTTTCCGGCCCCGCCGACGATCACCATGACCCAAATCGAAAACGTCACCGCGGGAGCAAAATCGCCCGTGGGCTCGAGGTAGGGCAGCGCCATCACAAAGAACCAGCCGGCCAACCCCATCAGCGCGCCGCCGATCGCGAAGACTTGGAGCTTGAACCAGAAGGTGTTCTTGCCGACGGCCATCGTCGCCTCCTCATCTTCGCGGACGGCCCGCAGAACCCGGCCCCATGGCGACTCAAGAATGAAGTGAAGGACCACAAAGAGAACGAGGATGATGACGGCCCCCACGCCGACCACGGTGCCGGTCGTGAAGAGCGCGGCGTTGGTGCCGGAGAACGTGAAAAGTCGCGGAATGCTGACGATGCCAATCGTTCCGGCCGTCACCGGTTCGAGGTTGATGGCGACGGTCCGCACGACCTCCGCGAACGCGAGCGTTGCAATCGCCAAGTAATCCGCCCGGAGCCGCAACGTGGGAAGCGCGATGGCGATTGCCGCCAACCCGGATACCAACATCGCAAGGATGGCGCCCGCCGCGATCGGGAGCTCGTAGCCACCGAGATGCCCGGGGTATCCGTTGGAGGGCGGTGTCGGCGGAGTGATCGCGATCGTCGCGGTATAGGCCCCAATCAGGAAAAAGCCCGCGATGCCCGCGTTGAATAGACCCGTGTATCCCCACTGAAGGTTGAACCCGAGCGCGAGCATTGCGAAGACGATGGAGAAGCTGACGTAGAACCCGACGTTGATCAGGATGCCGGTATCGATGGCCATCCGTCGCTAGCCTCCATCGTTCCCGTCCGTCTGTTCGGCCTTGGTTGTTCCGGACAGGATGGCCCGGGTGATTCGCTCGACGAAATACACCCGGCTCACAAACGCCGGTGGGCGTCCTGCGATTCCCCACGGCCGCAGGATCAACACGACGATCAGGATGATGAACGGGATCGCGACTTTGTAGGCGGAGGCGTTGACCAGGCCGATGACGTCCGGTTGTCCGAGCCAGATGAATAGGGGGGCCGACATCTCCTGAGAGAGGCCGATGACGAGGCCGCCGAGCACCGCTCCCCACGGTGAGCCAATCCCACCCACAATAACCGCCGCGAAGATCAACAGCAGGATGTTGAGACCCATCTCGGGCTGCAAGAAGCTCGTGAGGCCGAGGAGGATACCGGCCGTCGATGCGAACGAGCAGCTGATGGCCCAGGTCGCATATGTGACCCGCTTCGTATCGATCCCCGTGGCCTTCGCGAGTTCGAGGTTGTCCGCCGTCGCCCGCATCGCCTTGCCGAGGTTGGTGTACGTGAGTAGGATATGGGCGGAGACCACGAAGAGGAGCCCGATTGCCGGAGTGAGGATGTGCCGGATCGGATTCACCCCCAAGCCCGGAGCGATCGGGATATCAGAATATGCGGGGACAGGGTAGAGCCAGGGCCGTGTCGTCGCCAGCGTCCGGATCCCGTTTTGGATGATCAGGCCCAAACCGACCGAGGCGACGATCGGAGGAACCGGGCCACGGCCTTCCAACCGCGAGAAGATGACGACTTCGAAGAGGATGCCGAACAGAGCGAGGACCGCGAAGGCAGCGATCGTCCCCCAGATGAGCGACAATCCGTTCAGGTTCACAAAGAGGGCGACGTACGCACCCAAGGCCATGATGTCTCCATGTGCGAAGTTGGCGAATCCCCGGATCCCGTAAATCAGAGTGAGGCCGATTGCCGCGACGATCACGATGCTGCTCACCGAGAGCCCAGCGATCGTGTAATTCAGGATGTTCACACCGAACAGGGCCGCGAGCAGGGCGTTCAGACCGACGAAAGCGAGACACGCCACCCCCCCGCGGAGGAGCTGCCGGCGCGTTCTCCGGGTCAGGTGAAAAAGTCCGCGTCCCCGTCGTGCCGCGGTCCACGCTGAGAGAGATTCCGGCTCGTGGGAAATCGCCATAGGCTGGTCTGTCCCGGTGGGAACGGCGGGAAGCCCATTAACTTTTCCCGGGCTCGAAGACCAAAGGCCTTACGCCGGTGAGGCACTTGTCGTGTTGATGGATGCCGATCGGCTCGTGCTGCTCGAGCCCTCGGGCCGGAAGCACCTCGTCGCTCTCGACCGCGACATGGTACAGGTCCCGCGAGTTGGCGTCGTGCGAGCCGACGCCCTTCGCGCCTCGGTCGGCCGGCGCTGGACAGTGGGGGGTCGTTCGTTCCTGGTTCTGACGCCGTCGATTCGGGACGTGGTCGCCTCGATGCGACGTCAGGCGCAAATCATCGGTCTGAAGGACGCTGCGACGCTCGTCTGGAACTGCGACCTGAAGGCGGGTGATTTCGTGGTGGAGGCCGGGGCAGGGTCCGGGGCCCTGACCCTCGTCCTCGCGCAGGCCGTCGGGCCGGGCGGTCGGGTCGTGACGTACGACATGCGACCGGACTTTCTGGATGTGGCGCGCACGAACGTCGCGAACGCGGGATTCGGAGGACGCGTGGAGTTCCGGCAAGGTGACGTGCGTTCGGGGATCCAGGAACGCGACGCCGACGCCTGCCTCTTGGACATTCCCGATCCGTGGGAGGCGATCGGGACGGCAAAGGACGCGATGAAGCCGTGCGGACACTTCGCTTCGTACTCGCCGAACATGGAGCAAGTGAGCCACACCGCCGCCGCGTTGCGAGCAGGTCCGTTCGTGGATATTCGAACGGTGGAAATCATCGAGCGTGAGATCATCGCGGCAGAGGCCGGGACCCACCCGTCCTTCGCACCGCTCGGACACACAGGCTATCTTACGTTCGCACGGAAAGTGCTCGACACCTTCTAATATCGGGGGTCTCGTGGCCGCCGGGCCATGGCCTACGATCTCACGACGTTCGTCATCACGACGTTCGTCGCGATCTTCGCGATCGTCAATCCGATCGGGGCGATGACGTTCTTCGTTGTCCTGACGCGGGCCTATCCGAAGTCGATGAAGACGCGGGTGATCCAGAAGGCGGTCCTCGCGGCGACGATCGCGCTCCTCGTCTTCGCGCTCGTCGGGAACTACATCTTCCTCCTGTTCGGCACGTCGATCCCGGCGTTCCGGGTCGCGGGAGGGATCCTCCTATTCTCGATCGCGTTCTCGATGATGCAGGGCGAGCGGTCCCGGACGCAGCTCACGCCCCAGGACCGCCAAGAGGCGCTCGAGCGCGAGGCGGTCGGCGTGGTGCCCCTGGGCATCCCGATGCTCGCCGGTCCCGGGGCCATCACGACCGTCATGGTCCTCATGGCGGGCGCGTCGGCGCCGGAGTTGGACATGCTGCGGATCGGCATCATCCTGGCCACGATCATCGCGACGATGGCGGTGAGCTGGTTCATGCTCACGTACGCCGACCTTATCTTCCGCCATATCGGGCGGATGGGGGCGTACGCGATCTCGCGGATCATGGGGCTCATCCTCGCCGCGATCGCGGTGCAGTTCATCATCCTCGGCGTGCAAGGCGCCTACCTCGAGTACTTCAAGCCGATCCTCTGAGCCGGCCCATCAGGGGAGTTCGGTCGGTCGGGTCCGGTCCGGCTGGACGACGTGCTGGGCGATCTGCGTGAAGCGCTCCGGATGTTCCGTGTGCACCGGCAGCACGATCTTCGGATCGATCGCCCGAATCATCTCGCCGACCTCCCGCTCGCTGAGGTGGCCGGACGCGTGGAGCTGGTGACGCTCCAAGTGGAACCGGTCGAGCCAGTGCTGCAGCACCGCATCGTTCACGTCGTCTTCCTCGAACGGCTCGCTCTTCGAGTGGATGAACGGGGATCCCGCCGGCGGCCGGAGGTCCACGAGCTCCGGGAGGTGCCAGAAGTCGAGTTGGACCAGGAACTCGGACGGCCGCTTCGCCATCTCCTCCGCCGTCACCACGCGGTCCCCGAGCTTGTCCTGGAGATCGTGCTCCCACGGGTCCGTCTTCCGCATCTGGCGATCGTACAGGAGGAAGTCGGCCTCCCTCGCGACGTCCGGGACCTGGATGTGCGTGTCTTTCTTCAGGGTCAAGAGGAGATGCGCGGTCTTCGCGTTCGCGACGAACTTCCGGCCGACCGCCTGCGCAGTCTCGAAAAACGTCCGGATGCGGTCGACGTCCCGGCCTGGGAAGGTTACGAGGGCGAGCTTGTCCTTCGCCGACCTAAGCAGGCCGATCGCGCGTTCCTTGACATCAGCTTCCGTCAGGCTGGCGCGTGGGTCGTCGGGGGTGACCCGCGTGCCTTCCGTGATCAGGGCGATCGGCTTGGCGGCCCGCGCGGCCTCGATGAAGTCCTCCGTCAGCCGCTTCATCGGCCCGTGGTGGCGCAGGTCGCCGGTGTACGCGACCGTCCCTACGCTCGTGTGCACGAGGTAGCCGTACGCGGCCGGGGCGCTGTGGTCCACGTGGACCGGTTCGATCTCGACCCCGTCGAGGGTCGTCGACTGGCCCGACCGGAACGTCGCGTAGGCGTGGGACCCGAGGCGCATCATCGGCGTGCGCGCGGTTGTGTCGAGCGACTCGAGGATCGTGCGGGCGCCTTCGCCGAGGTGGACCGGGATGTTCGGATCGACGTAGCGGAGGTGCTGCGTGTGGTCGTAGTGGACGTGCGTGATGAAGATGCCCGAGAACCCCGGAGGCTCGTACGCCATGTCCGTCGGGAGGAGCGCCTCGGCCGAGTACAGCCCGGGGATCCGCGGCATCAACTCGAGCGCGAAGTAATCGCGGAGCCCGAACCGGTCGCGGGGGCCGAGGAACTCGACGAAGTAGTCCTCGCCGAGGTCGAACGGAGCCCCCATGTCGAGGAAGATGCGGGCGTCCCGGTCTTCGAGGAGGATCTTGTTCCCGCCAATCTCCGCGACGCCGCCGTAGAACGTGAGCTTCGCCACGGCCCGCCTCGTCACTCCGCGAGCGCGGTCACGATGACGTCCTGCACCGCCTTCATCGAGCGGAAGTTCAGGATCAGCCGGCCTTGTGCGTCGGTCTTGAAGAGCCGCTTCTCGACGCCGTCGGCCGCGGTCACGAGGAGCGCCTGGATGCGGCCCGTCTTCGTCTCGACCATCAGGTCTGCCAGGACCCCGAGGATCTGCCCGTCCTCCGTCATGACCGTCTTCCCCATGAGTTCCGTCGCGAACCGTTTCATCATCCGCGGGCCGCGCGCGTATCCGCGGGAGCTTATTTTTCCTTATGGGCGCCCTCCGCCTTGAAGGCTCAATCTGACCGTCTCAGCCAAAGCCAAACGATTCCTGACCCATTGGGACGTCACTTTCTTATAGACCCGGAGGCGTGAAGGGGTCCCCTTCTCCGGAGGTCAGTGCCCATGGACAACGTCGTCATCGAACGCGGGTGTTTCGTCGGTCTGGTCACGTCCGCCGTCGAGGCGTACAATCGCGAGACGAATGGGTTCCTCGTCGGGAACCGCGGGACGCGCGTCTTGCGGCGCCGGCCGAGGGAGGTCACGGTCCTGCGGGCCGCGTATCCGCTGCAGACGGAAGACCGCAAGCCGAACTGGGTGGGCCACGGGAACGAGAAGGCGTTCCGCCGCGCCCGCGGCGTGATGGAGAACGCCGACGTCGGGTACGCGGTCCTCGGCGGCTTCCACAGCCACACGGGGGCGGACGGGGCGGCCAGCCTCTCTGCCACGGACCTCGAGTACGTGAGCGACGAACTCAAACGGCTGTCCCGGAGCCGCTCGATGGACCGCGCGGAATGGCTCGAGGTGGTCGTCGCGCTCAAGCCGCGGGAATGGTCGCGCCACCACGAGGCGGGCTGGACGACCCGGCGATACCGTCGGAAGCTCGGCTGCACGGTCGCAATCGACCCGACCCACGGGTACGACATGACGATCGGCGGGTACTGGATCGAGGGCGAGCCGGACGGCGTGCCCGGGGCGTGGGACCTGGTCGGCACGCACGAAGCCCGGCTGCTCCTGCCGTGGGCCGACTAGGCGACGCCCGGACGTAGGCTAGCGGGTCGTCCCCGGCGGGGATCCAGTGCCGGGCGGCGGTCCACTCCATCCGCGTCGCCCGATCCGGCTGCTGAGCAGCTCCTGGATGTGGGCCGGATGCGGGACCATGTCCATGTTCATCGTGTCCTCGCCCGTGTCCACGACGATCGTCCCAATCTTCAGGATCCGCTGCGAGAACGACTGCCGCATGTCCACCCGCTCGAGCTGTGTGTACGGGATCATGGCCGTATTCTTGTTGAGGATCCCGTCCTCGCGGATAATCTTGTTATCCGTGATGATGTAGCGCGTCGACTTCCGCTTCAGCTCCGCCACCAGGAACGAGAGCATGCCGAAGAATCCCACGATCCCGGCGAGGATCGTGCTCAGGCGGATAGAGCCGATGTCGGGGTTCGGGAACGACGACACGAACCGCGCGATGACTTGGGAGAACAGGACGCCCGCGAGGATCAGCAAGAGGAACGCCGCAACGTAGAAGCGCAGGGAGATCAGCCGCGTCGGCCGCGTGACCAGCAACGTCTTTTCGCCCTCGTACATCCGGCCGCCGTCCGGCTCGTCCAACCGGGGGCCGCGATAAAATGCTTTCGACCCAAGGGGCTCGCTCGGACTGCACATGGCGGGCGGTTCGAACGAAGTTCATATCGTCGGATAGGCCTCACGGCAGCCGGCGATGACGGTCCTGTTCGGCACCCTCGGATGGCGGCCTCAGAGCCTCATTCCCTCGATTCGCTCGACGGAGGGCCTCGAGCGGGTCGTCTTCTTCCACAGCGATCACGCGAAGAGCCGTGAGGCGCGAGCCAAGGTCATCGAGTTCTGTCGCGCCCTCGGCGTGTCCGCGGCGGCGAACGAGGTGAGCGACGCGTTCGACCTGCTGCACGTCGCCTCGCAGATCCGCGCCGACGTCCGGAAGGAGCGCGCGACGGGCGCGGAGATCCGGTTCAACATCGCGGGCGGCACGCGGCTGATGAGCAGCGCCGCCCTCCTCGTCTGCGTGCTCGAGGGGATCCCCGCGACGTACGTGCACGACGACACCTACCAAGAGATCCCGCTTCCCCTCCTGCGGATCACGTACGGCGAAGGCCTCACGCCGAAACAGCGGGAAGTCCTGACGTTCCTCGTGAAGAATCGCGAGAAGGATTTCACCGAGACCGCTCTCGCCCGGGCGTTGGGGGTGCACAAGGCGACGATGAACCATCACCTGCGGGAGCTCGATGCGAAAGGCGCGATCGAACGCCTGCCCGACGCCAAGGATGCGAGGAAGCTCGTCATCAAGCCCGCGCCCGCGATGGACCTGCTCGTGGGGTGAGCCGACGGGCCACCGCACCCTCATCGCGACGATGGGCTTCGACGAACGCCACGTCCTGCCGGCGTTGCGGCTGATGCCCTACGACCGGCTGGTCGTCGTCGCGGGCCGGGACACGTTCCGGTCCGCCGGGTTCCGTCGTCTGAAGGACCTCGAACCGTCGCTCCGATCCGTCGTCGTCCGTCCGTTCGATCTGCTCGACTCGCTCGAAACCCTGCGGCGGACGATCGTCGACTCGGCCCGAGAGGGACCGGTCCGGCTCAGCGTGAGCGGGGGCACGAAGATCCTGGCGAACGCGGCGATCCTTGCCGCGTTCCTCGAAGGGATTGAGACGTGGTATTGCGAGACGACGCCGATCCGGCTGCCGGTCCTCGCCGGCGTCCGCCTGGGCGAACCGTTCCCGGCGTCGGAGCGGGCGATCATGCAACTCGTCCGACGCCCCGTTTCGGTGGAGCGGCTCGTCGCCCGGGCCTTGGCCGGCGGGATGTCCCGTCGCACGGCCCTCGTCGCGGTCCGCTCCCTCGCGTCCAAGGGACTCCTGACTCCGGAGGTCCGAGCGGGTCGGTCGTTCGCCCGGCCGTCGGACCGTGCCGCGTTGTTCCGGTCGCACCTCGCGGCCGCTCCGGGAAAGGCCTAAGAAGGGGGAGCCCATGACGAGCCCGGGGAACCCGGGTTGGTCCGCGTTCGAGTGGAGGTCCGCCTCCGCCAAGGCGTCACGGACCCCGAGGGCGACAACGTCCACAAGGCCCTCAAGCTGCTCGGGTTCGAGCGCGTCCGGGCGGTCCACAGCTCGAAGCTGTTCCGGATCGACCTTGCCACGAAGGACGCCAAGGCGGCCCGGAAGGAGGTCGAGGAGATGTGCCGCCGCCTCCTCGCGAACCCCGTCATCCACGAGTACGAGATCGCCGTCGAGAAGTGACTTCGTTCGGGCCATGCGACTGGGGACGCCTCCTGGGAAATTCTACCTCTGTTCAGAGGTAGGAGCCCATTGGAGGCCGGATGCCGACACGGCCCTCGGGGTTTCGATGGGTTCGTGAACCCCTTCTGCGCCTCCGCGCGCGGAGATTTGTCGCAGGATAGGGCTACCATTGGGAATGGCTTGCCTTTCCGGCAAGGAAGAATGTATCGGCCTTCGGCTCGGTCCAAGTGCCAAACGGGGCGACCACGCACGCGTCGACCGACGGGCTTGCACACTTGACCTGGACCGTTAGCGTCGCGGAAGACGGGAATTCACACGGAAACCCGGGCCCGAACTGCAAGGAAAACGAGGCGCTTCCCGTGATCGGATCGAACTGATCATACGGGAGACCGATGTCGGGTGGCGCCCCTTCGCCGTTGAACAGGCTGGAGAGGGCTACTCCGCCAAACATACGTGGTTCCTGCATTGTGTGTGCGCTAACATGAAGCTGGTCACCGAGAACCGGACCGAGTTCGTAATGGAGTGAAAGTGCTCTAGATCTACTGGAGTAGTACGGGACATCTTTAATTACCGACAATCCCCTCTGGATTTGATGCTCGTCATGGACGAACGCCGATTCCTACTTGGTGAACGCCAAAAACCTCCCGGAATGGGGTGGCTCCTGCGCGACCCGGTCGTTATTCCGGACGAAGTCCTTGAAAACCTGCTGCGGGGGAGTCGGCAGGTAACATGCACTCCGCTTAGGGCACCGACCGACCTTGGCGATGATGACTTTGCGCGAATTGAGTCGGAATCGAGGAAATGGTTCTCCCACGGACGTGCCAGGTTTTGGATTTGCGCTGAAGTGAAGCGCGCTAAGAGCCGTCGTGGGCCTTCGAAATTCATTATTCGCGACTTGGTACTGTTTTCTGTCGGCCGACTCAAGCATGAACGCGTGATGGGCTGAAGTCAGCGACGGCCAGCCGCCTGAGCTCTACCTGATCGGGACAGGAAAACCCCAAGAATTGGCGACGAACTCTTCGAACGCCACGGTTTCATCCATTGGGTCAACGGAGCCGGCATAGCCCCTCATTTCGTGAGTGAGTTCGTGGAGGACAGCGCGAACACGGTACTCCATGGACGAAACACCAACGTAGTCGGCGTCTAAGCGAACTGCATCATCGAATACCGTAAGGGCCTCCCTGTCGAAGTAGTATACAGCACTTATCATTTGGGGCCGAGTTCCGGCTTTCGCAAGGTAGCCAACTCCTCTGACTGTGTTGAGTTCACCGGCACCTGCTCTTGCCGGCACATACCTCTCAACGAGGCGTCCGGCTTGCTTGACGAACGTAGTCTGGTCGAGGGATTCCGCCCGCATGATCCTGGCCATTTCGTCCAAATCCGCGCCGGTGAGTCGGAATGCGGCTGCGTCATTTCCAGCAAGCAGTCCACTGCTCCTCTGAACCTCCAATGCGGCAACTCTCTCCATTTCACGGCTCGGGCCTCCAACGGCCGCCCCAGAAAGGCCTGCCTTTCCGGCGGATGGGTCAACAAGTTCCGGTTCGTGCCCCGGGACGGTCGAAGCCCCCGGTCGTCACATGCGGTAGCCGCGGGCGCGCGCTGTGCAACGGTGA
>WNGH01004210.1_pt1 | contig 13741 bp, 10 predicted proteins | sample 5400631 | NCBI WGS metagenome assembly WNGH01 (sample SAMN13153373, study PRJNA577476) | soil metagenome | isolation source: 115 cm soil or saprolite under Garry oak tree replicate 1 | place: USA:California | collected 2016-06-15
CTGCGCTCGTCATGGCGACGCCAGCGGCGATTCCCACCGCGCTGCTCAAGATCAGTGGGGTGATTCCTCTTCGGGAAACCATCTATACCTGGCAGAGCCTGGCAACGGCGGGCATCCTTATGCTCGCTGGCGTTGTCGTGGCATATCTGTCCGCGCCGGCAAGCTCGACGAAGACTGCTGAATCCTTCGGCGTAACCGAAGGGCTCGAACTGCAAAGACTGGAAGAGCGCCGCGCTCCCGCGGAGTGGCTCGAATATGCGCCAGTACTTTCCATCGTGGTCGGCGCGCTCGGCATGGCGTATCTCGTGCAAGTCCTCGCGGCACGAGGTCCTCTCGCCGCTCTGGATCTGAACACATACAATCTCCTGTTCTTGATGTTGGGATTGCTGCTGCACTGGAGACCCCGGTCGTTCGTTCGCGCGGTAAACAATGCCGTTCCTGCCACCGCCGGAGTTTTGATCCAATTTCCGTTTTACGGAGGAATATTCGGCATAATAACGCTGTCGCCGATCTCCCGGGACCTGGCCCACTTTTTTGTGAGCTTCTCTTCCACCAACACGTACCCAATCCTGGTTTCCATTTATTCCGCGATTCTTGGAATGTTCGTCCCTTCGGGAGGCAGCAAATGGATTATTGAAGCGCCCTACGTTTTGCAGGCAGCCAAGGATCTTCATGTGAACCTCGGCTGGGTGGTGCAGATTTACAACACCTCCGAAGCCTTGCCGAACCTGATCAACCCCTTTTGGATGCTTCCTCTTCTAGGACTGCTGAAGGTGCGAGCGCGGGACTTGATCGGCTACGGCCTCGTCTACTTCCTTGTTAACTCCGTGTTGGTCCTGTTTTTCATGTGGTTTTTTGCGCGGACGTTTCCCTACTTTGCACCGGCGAACCTATAGCCGGCGCCACGATAGGCTCACGTTCAACGCATCAGTAGCAATTCAAGCCTGCGTTGTCACACCTCAACTGGAGGCCGGCGTTGTGAAAATCGGCGCGTGTGTGTTCGTAAAGAGAAAGGGTCTGAGGCACTGCCCAGAGGTATCGCCAATACCATTTTCGTACGGGCCCATGATTGCGAAGATAATGAGCCATGATCGCTTCAACACTGATCTCGATGAACCCCGCGACGGCATATTTGTGCGCATCAGGACGACGGCCGACGAGTAACCTCGCGATACCTTTTTCCACACATGTCGGACAGCGGTGAAAATTGTGGAGGCTTGTCTCGGCGTCCGCAGTTGCCGCGCCAATTTGTGCGATCGTAAGGAATGTCCACTTCGGATCGTGCCACGTCACCAAGTCTCGAGCGGCCGCGCCGGTTTCGGTCACCAATCCGCCAGCTATCGCCCCAAACGCGTTGGAAACTCTTCGTGCTGGCTGGCTTCTGACGAATTCCTGTGCGCCCACGCTGGAAGTGGCCAGAAATATAGCCGCCATCAAGGAAATCTTTCGCATTACGACCTCGCAGTGAGTCACAACTTGGAATTGGTTAGTTCTTATTTCACGAAGGCAAGATTGTGTCTCACCCAAGTCATCGTCACATTGAAGCGAAACGATTAGTCCGGCTGGTGAGCCCGGGCGGGTCTACGAATTCAGCGCGGAGGAAAATGGGAGAAGATCGCCCGAGCTGGGGGATATCCAGCAGTGGCCACAAGTCACGTCACACCGAACCGCCAGAGTGCTCAAGCCCTGCCCTTGATCTGCCGATAAAAATGCCAGTACTGAATCGGGTCGATGGGAGACAAGTCCGGTGTGGTGCCGCCCTTCGCTGGTTTTGTGAAAGCCGCATCGGCGTCCCCGTGCCCGCTTTTGCCGGTGACTTTGCACGATTCGCTCCACCAAGATGCGCTGTCCACCGGGATTGGTAAGAACGCCGAAGATAGAGCCCACTATTTCACTGCGCCGCAAACAGTTCAAATGATGGTGTTGTGGAGTGTCCGAATTTGACAGTGAGCTCCATTCCACAGGGCTGTGGTTTGACTGTACCTGAATGGACCACGCGTCCATGGATCGACGCCTTCACTAAAGCGAAAGCCCACATTTGACGATTAACTACGTGTGTCCTGAGCGAGAAGGTGTCTACGTGAAGTGTCTCTGAACAAAAATAGTATCGCTTCGCGGGACCGCCGGCCTGCCATGTGCACCACCATTCTCCAGGGCTCGATCGCGGCGAACGGGGTGACAAAATGGACGATCTAATTAATGAATTTCTCATCGAAAGTAACGAGAATCTGGATCGGCTCGACAGCGAACTTGTGAAATTGGAGTTGGATCCGTCTTCTGAAGACCTTCTATCCAGCATCTTTCGAACCATCCACACGATAAAGGGCAGTTGCGGGTTCCTGGGTTTCGCCAAGCTCGAGAAAGTTGCTCACGCGGGGGAGAGCCTTCTTTCCCTCCTTCGAGACGGCAAGATCTCGCTGACAGCCGAGCTCACCAGTGGTTTGTTGTCCATGGTGGACGCCATTCGGACCATCCTGTCAGAAATTCAAGCCTCCGGGCAGGATGGCAAAGAGGACTATCCGGAGCTGATCGAGAACTTAAATCGATTGCAACACCCTGGGCAGAAAACTGAGACCAAAGTGTCGCGAGAAACGAAATCAGCGGACTCTTCAAAGAAACATCAAGCCGCCCTCCGGAAAGAAGACGATCTCGCGCCGACACTTCGCCAGTCGTCGCCAACACAAGAAAAACCAGAGGAAATTGTCGCAGCTCGGCAGGAATCCGAGGCCCCCCCGGCAGCAACGGGCAAAACCGATAAGAAACACCGGCCCATCAGTGGGAAGGTCGGCGGATTGCTGGTTGAACGAGGCCTTGTGGACCCCGAAGTCCTCGCACGCGCTTTGAAAGAGCAGTCGGAAGGAGACGCACGCCGGATCGGAGAGATCCTTGTCTCGGTCGGATCGGTGAGCCAGGAAGATCTTCAAGCCGCCATGCGCACCCAGGATGAATCGCGGACCAATATCTCGGCTGCCGACACGATTCGCGTGGACGTCCACCTGCTGGACAGACTCATGAATCTCGTGGGGGAGCTCGTCCTGACTCGAAATCAGATCGCGCAATTCTCGGGACGGCAGAGCGACCCCATCCTCACCAGCTCCACGCAACAATTGAATCTCCTGACAAGCGAGCTGCAAGGGGAGGTCATGAAGACCCGCATGCAGCCGATCAGCAACGTGTTTGACAAGTTCCCGCGCGTGGTCCGGGATGTCGCCAAGGGCTGTGGCAAGCAAGTGTTGATTGAGATGGAAGGAAAGGAGACGGAACTCGATAAGAGCCTTCTCGAGGCCATCAAGGACCCATTGACCCACATTGTGCGCAATTCGGTGGATCACGGATTCGAAATGCCGGACAAACGCGTGGCGAAAGGAAAACGGCCTGAAGGTCACCTGAAGCTGCGCGCATGCCATGAAGGCGGCCAGGTGGTTATTGAAATCACGGACGACGGCGCCGGTATCGACACGGTTCGTGTGAAGAACAAAGCTCTCGGGCGTGGCCTGATTACTTCCCAACAGGCCTCGCAGATGGGCGATCGTGAATTGCTGAACCTTATTTTCCTCCCTGGTTTTTCCACCGCGGACAAAGTGACCAATCTTTCCGGACGCGGTGTGGGGATGGACGTCGTCAAGACCAACATCGACAGGGTAAATGGGACGGTAGATCTTCAAAGCTCTCCGGGGAAGGGAACGGCGATCAAGATCAAGATCCCTCTGACACTTGCCATTGTCCGCGCCGTCATCGTTCAAGCCGCGGGAAAGCGGTTTGCCATTCCCCAGGTCAGCATTCAAGAGCTCGTGCGGTTGGACGGGGATCGCGTTCGCAAGGACATTGAAGTGGTCCATGGCGTCCCGGTGTATCGCATGCGCGGGAAGTTGTTGCCCGTGATCTATCTAAGTCAGGAACTCGGACTCACCACGGATGCAAGAAGCGAGTGCGAGAAGAATGAGGCCATCAACATTGTTGTGCTCCAGGCGGACGACCACCTATTCGGTCTCGTCGTCGATGAGATCAATGATTCCGAGGAAATTGTAGTCAAACCACTGGGCAAACAATTGAAGGGGATCAAGGTATTTGCCGGCGCCACCATCATGGGAGATGGCAGGGTCTCGCTCATCCTGGATGTCGTCGGGTTGGCGCAGAGCGCCAGTATCCTTTCCGGAGTCCGCGACCGTGCGCTGGCCGAAAAAGCTGACGAATTGCTCGAAAAAGAAATTGAAAAGCATAGCTTTCTTCTATTTGCCGGCCCCGGCGACTCCCGGATGGCCCTGCCACTGGCGATCCTCGCCCGCCTGGAAGAATTCCCGGCCTCTCAAGTGGAAAAATCCGGCAATGAGTGGGTCATTCAATACCGCGGAAAGATTTTGCCATTGCTCCGCCTTGCTCGCGTGCTGGAAGAGAGGCGCGTCCGAGTCCGTCAGGCTCTAAGCATGGCCGATGCTGATTCAGGCCCCTTACAAGTGCTGGTTTGCAATGACGAAGGGGAGACCATCGGCATTGTCGTTGACCGTATTCTGGACATCGTCGAAGACCGGGCGGATGTGAAGTCACCGGCAACCCGTGCCGGAGTTCTATACTCCGTGGTGATCAACGAGCGCGTTACCGAACTTCTGGACATCCCCGCCATTAAACGCTTCTCCTTGGAGAATCGCAGCCTGCAAATCGAACACGCGGAGGTTTCCCACTAATCCATGGCACAACCACACCAGTTCTGTACGTTTTATCTCGACAAACTCATGTTCGGCGTCGAACTCCAGAAAGTCCAGGAGGTCATGCGCTATCTGGAATTGACCCCCATTCCCCTGGCGCCTGACGTGGTCAGCGGTTTGATGAATCTCCGTGGCCAGATCGTCACGGCCGTCGATTTGCGCCGCCGCTTGGAGTTGCCGAACCGCCCGGACGACATGCTCCCGATGAACGTCGTGATTCGCTCCGCGGATGGCGCGGTGAGCCTCCTGGTTGACGAGATCGGCGATGTGGTGGAAGTCGACGATGACTCTTTCGAACGTCCCCCCGAAACTCTTCAGGGCAAGGTCCGCGAGGTGATCCTCGGCGTCCACAAGCTCGACAAACACTTATTGCACGTGCTGGATACCGACAAAGCCTATGAAACCGCGCCCAGCGTCGAAGCCGTCGCCGCCAAGTGACCCGATCAGGTGATTGCGCGCCCGCCGGGAGCTGCGAGTTGGGGCTTCCCGCCGCCTGTGACTCCCTCGCCGGAAATCGTATCTGTGATAGGCGAACGAGAAACACAAAGCGAATCGCACCTCTGTGAAGCCGTGAATGAAAGGAAGACACAAAATGAAACTTACCGTTGGCAAGAAACTCGGACTCGCATTTGGGACCATCCTCTCATTGATGCTGCTCAGTGCTGTAGTTTCCAATTTCAAGGCGAACGAAATCAGGCGAACGCAAGAATTCATGGTGCAACTGCGAGTCCCGACCATAGAACTGGTCAAGGATTTGCAGAGGGATTTAAATATGACGCAGAACAAAGGCAGGCAGGTAGTCCTCCTCGGAACCCAAACAACAAGGAGAGGTATCGCTAAGAAGCAGTATGACGGCGCATGGGGTGGGGTTGATAAAGACATGGATGGCCTGACACCGCTTTCACTCCAATGGGTGATTCCTGGAAACAGAGATCGGCTTGCACAAATCAAGGAACAACTGCCCAAGTTGCGTCAGGTCCAGGAAGGATCAATGAGTGTGGCGGCAACCGGAGAACGCGACGCGATCGTCAACGGCGGGGACCAATTCGCCGACAAGGCGACAGCTATTAACGATGCAATCGAGAAATCACTGGGAGAGATAGCAGACACGAATGACCAGGGACTCAAGACAAATACAGAGGCGATGTTGTTGGCCAACAGTTCTCTGGTTTGGACGATGTGGGGAACTGTGCTGGCGGCCCTTGCCATTGGCAGCTTTGTTGCAATTTATCTGAGCCGGAAGATTTCGAACGCTACGTTTTCTGCTCTTACGCAGGCGGAGGCCATTGCGGGGGGCGACTTGACGGGCGAGGAAGTGAAACAGGTAAGCAATGACGAACTCGGAGACTTGACAGCTGCCATGAATATGATGCAGGCGAGCCTCAAGAAAATGATCATAGCCGTTTCTGAAAACGCGCAGCAGGTGGCCAATGCCAGCGAGGAATTCTCCGCGGTCAGCCAGCAAATCACGTCGAGTTCCGAAGAAACAACAGCGCAGGCCAATGTGGTTTCCACCGCGACCGATCAGGTGAACCGCAACCTGCAGACGGTTGCGACGGGCGCGGAGGAGATGAGTACAACCATTCAGGATATCGCCAAGAACGCCACCGAATCGGCGCGCGTGGCCAGCCAGGCGGTGAAAACGGCGGAAACGACCAATGCCACAATTTCCAAGCTGGGCGTGTCCAGCGCGGAAATCGGCCAGGTCATCAAGGTGATCACCTCCATCGCGCAACAGACCAACCTGCTGGCCTTGAACGCGACGATAGAAGCGGCGCGGGCCGGGGAAGCGGGCAAGGGGTTCGCGGTGGTGGCGAATGAGGTGAAGGAACTGGCGAAGCAGACAGCCAAGGCGACAGAGGATATCAGCCAAAGGATCGCGGCGATTCAGACGGACACGAAGGGAGCGGTGGACGCGATTGCCACGATTGGAGCGGTGATCAACCAGCTGAACGACATATCGAGCACCATCGCGACGGCGGTGGAGGAACAAAGCGCGACGACGAACGAGATGTCGCGAAACGTCACGGAAGCCGCGAAGGGCTCGACGGAAATCTCGCAGAACATCACGGGAGTGGCGCAGGCGGCGCAAGGCACGTCTTCGAGCGCGCATGAATCGATGAAAGCGGCGCAGGCGCTGGCGCAGATGTCCACGCAACTGCGCGGGCTGGTCGACCAATTTAAGGTGACTGATGGGGGGCAGGGCAACGGCGGCGTCAGGCAGCGGGCCGCTTGAACGATTTGAAAGGCGCCTGAATTCTCGGGAACAGCGCAGAAAAGATCTGTTCAGTTTGTTATCAACCACGTTCACTCCAGAGGGTTCCGGAGTAGAGGAAGGCTGTGCGGTTTGGGACCTTCACCTAGAAAGCGCATCTTGATCGTAGACGATGCTGTGGTCGTTCGTAGGGCGCTTTCAGATGGGCTTTCGCACGATCCTGACTTGGAAGTTGTCGGCACGGCCAGCAATGGCCGATTGGCCTTGGCCAAACTCTTGTCCCTGCGTCCCGATGTCATTTTGTTGGACATCGAGATGCCGGAGATGAACGGCCTGGAAACGATTCCGGAAATCCGCAAACTTCTCCCTCATGTTCCCATCATCATGTTCAGCACCCTCACCGAAAGAGGGGCGGAAGCCACGCTCGACGCGCTTTCCTTAGGCGCGACCGACTATGTCACGAAGCCGAGCAACTCGGACATGGGCGCCACATCGGAGGGCATCACCCGGGAACTCATTCCCAAAATTAGGTCGCTGTGCCACATTTCTGGCCCGGGGCAAACGCCAACACCAGGCGCTCCCAGGCCTGTTCAGAAAGGCCGGCACGCTGAGATCCGAACGCGTCCGATTTCTTCCCACACTTCGCGTCCCGGGATCATCGCGATAGGCGTTTCGACCGGTGGGCCGGACGCACTCGCCAGACTCCTGCCTGCTTTGCCCGCGGAATTTTCTCTGCCGGTGGTCGTGGCGCAGCATATGCCGCCAATCTTTACGGCGCTGCTTGCCAAACGCCTCACTGCTAAGTGCCCCTTGCCGGTCCGCGAATGCCTGCCGGGCGTGTTGCTCGAGCCCGGATGCATCTGGATAGCTCCGGGTGACTTTCACATGCTTGTGAAGGAAGAAGGGGGTCTCATCCGCTTGCGCACCAACCAGGGGCCGCGTGAAAACTTCTGCAGACCTTCCGTGGATGTGTTATTTCGTTCGGTCGCCGAAGTCTTTGGCGCGAAATCTCTGGGCATTATTCTCACGGGGATGGGACAAGATGGGCTGAAAGGTTGCGAAGCGCTGTGCGTGCAAAATGCGCCTGTGGTTGTTCAGGATGAGGCCACCAGCGTCGTCTGGGGGATGCCCGGCTTTGTCGCGCGCGCTGGCTTGGCCGAGAAAATTCTTCCGCTCGATCAGATCGGAGATGAAATTATCCGCCGAGCTTCGCTCCAACCTGTTCCGCACCACACCCATTAGTGACTGGTGACTCGTGAATAGTGACTGGTGCAAATGCACCCGACTGTGGCGTTGTCGTGTAGCGTACAGGAATCCGTTTTTGAGCCTTCAGCGTCGGCTATGGCTTCAAATTTCTCCTCGGTTACTTGTGCTCGGGTTTTCACCAGTCACCGGTCACCAGTCACTAGAGTGTCATCCGATTCGGGAACACGAAATAGAAGAGCACGCCGATCAGGATCAAGTAGGCCAGCATAATAAGCGTCCAACCCATATTGTGCCGAATTACCTGCCCCTCGCTGCGCACCAGCTTGCTGGTTGAAACGCCGACGCTGGCTGTCTGGGGAGCGATTGGCTTGCCCACTTCGGCGCCGACCGAGTTAAACGATGGCAGCATCAGGACAGGCAGATTCAATAGCCTTCCTGTCATTGCCTGAACCGGTCCAAACATTGCGTTCGTCGCCGTATTGCTGCCGGAGAGGGCGACGCCAATCCATCCAAGAATGGGCGCCAAGACCACGAAAAATAAACCGATTTTCGACAGCCCATACGCCAGCGAGTTTGCCATCCCCGTATAAACGAAGACGTATGCCAGGGCGAAAATAAAAAATGCCACCAGCAGCGCTCCCCACATCTGTTGAAGCGTCCGGGAAAAGACGTTCTTCAGCGTCTCCCAGCTTGGCCGCAGGATCGCCAAAATCACCAGCCAGGCGGCCAATGTTGAAGTGCCGCCGCCAAACGGGGCAAAGTTAAAGGTCGAGGAGATGGGGCTGTGTGTCACCGAAGACTTGGCTGAAACAGACAGTTTGAGCCAACTGATCGACGGCATGTGGGACCACGGACCCGTCCACGCAACTACGACGATAATGAGCACGAGGTAAGGCATCCAGGCTGTAAGCGCTTCACTTGCCGACGTCAATTCCGCATGATTTGACGCTGCGACCGGAGCCGATTGCAATGGCGCGCCGCCGTATCCGCGGATCGTCCTTGGACGCCATACCTTCACGAATAAGAAGAGTACCCAAAATGAAACCAGCGCCCCGCTGAGGTCGGGTAGATACGGCCCCAGGAAATGCGCGACCGGCCACTGGCCCAAGATATAGGAAAGCGAGCCCACGATGGCCAAAGGCCAAGCTTCCGCGACGCCCTGCGGCCCGCTCACCAGATAGATCAGCACCCACGGCGGCAGCAAAGCGAGGACAGCAACAACGTCACCGATGGAGGCGGATAGCGCCAGCATGGGAAGACCCGTCACTGCCGCCAAGCCCAGAATGGGAGCTCCCAGCGCGCCATACGAAACCGGCGCGTTGTTCGCCAGTGCGGCAACACGTATGGCATCCAGGTCGGCAATCCCCAGACTCACCAGTATGGGCACGACTACTGCCCATGGAACGCCAAAGCCGACCAGCCCTTCGAGCAAGGCCCCGAAGGCCCAGGCCATCATAATGGTCTGTATTCGGATATCGGCGGTGGCATGGTGGATCATCCACTTCTTGAATCGATCAAAATTGCCCGTGAGCACGAGCGTATTAAAGATCGTAATTCCCCAAAACGTGATCCAATTAATCACCCAGAACCCAGTCAGTCCCCCATAGAGATAAGCTTTCAATGAATTGGCGAGGGGCGCGTGCCACACCAAGACTCCCAGTGGGATCGTGATCAATCCCACAAGGATGGTGGCAAGCCATGCCGTCATTCGAAGGACCGCGAGCATGAAGAGCAAAGCAATCAGCGGAACCAATGCAATCAGGACCGTGAACCAGAGGTTTCCCGCCGGGTCGAGAACCTGTTCAAACATCGCAGGTGTCCTTTCGGAGGAGACGCGGATTTGACGACGTGACCTTGTTCTGTTGATGAAAAGTCAGGGCAAAGCAATATCACATCCATGCACCGCGTCAACCACGAAATGCAATATCGCAGCAGTTTCACAATTTAGTTTGGAATGGAAAGGAGGGCCCCGCAATTCTTGATGGGCACCCCGACTCGCTGAAAGGGTCGAACGCCAAGGAAGCGAAAGCGCAATTAAGCGGCGGCGTGAATCACCGTGGCACCGAGTGCGGGCTCTACTTTTACGCTGAACGTCCCACACCCGCAGGATGAAGCGGGGGCCCGCCTAATCCATGTGCTCCCGCCATTTCGTCTTCAACGCCAAGAATATCAGCTCGGTTTGGAGGGCCAGACTTCAGAGTCTGTGTGAGAACGTCGAATCTTTGTGGGACGCGGCTTCAGCCGCGTCGTTAGCGGCCTGGATTCAGGACGGCTTTACACGCTGCGGAAAAAGTCTCACGATTTGTGGGTCGTGCCTTCAGGCACGACATAAAGGCCGCGTTTCCTTCAGGGGTTTTAACCCCTGAAGGTCCGAAAGTATATTTTTCTGCAACCTGTTTAGCCGCTGAAGTTACGTTTGGTTATGGCTGCGCAGTGCTTTCATCCGCGATCAAATCCTACGCGCTGACGGCGCGATCACCCGATAAACGAGCAGTCATGGTGATCTCGGCCTTCAGCAGCCGGGAAATAGGGCAGCCCGCTTTCGCATTTTCCGCTGCCTTCTCAAACGCCGCTTTGTCCGCCCCGGGAATGCGCGCGGCGACGTCAAGATGAATTTTTGTGATTGTAAAGCCGGCTTCGAGTTTTTCCAGTGTCACCGCGGCCGTGGTTTCGAGGCTCTCGGGCGTGATGCCCGCGTTGCCGAGCTGCGCCGAAAGCGCCATCGTAAAACACCCGGCATGCGCGGCGGCGATCAGCTCTTCGGGGTTCGTGCCGGCGCCATTCTCAAAGCGCGTGGAAAACGAATATTGCGTCTTCGAGAGAACGCCGCTATCGGTTGAAATCGTTCCCTTGCCTTCTTTCAGTGAACCGTTCCAGACTGCCGAAGCCTTGCGTACCATATTTGTTATTTCCTCCTGGACGATTGGATGCCCCGCCCCCATAACCGGCTACGTCGCCACAACAGAGCCTCGCGCCCGAAACCTGCGCGGCAAAATCCAAAACTCACGCCAAATTCCGCGAGCGGAGTGTAGTTTTCAACTCACCCGGTTGTCAATCGGCAGCAGCGCGGAGGTTATGGCTGCCATCGAGCTAAACCGAGCATAAGAGTTTTCACAAGTGGTTCAGACCTTCGTTCAACTCGATGTACGTTCCCCAGGGATCGGTCAGGAATGCCAGCGAAATACCCAAATCGGGCCGCTTGGTGTAGGGCATGTCGAACTTCACTCCGCTGGCTTCCGCCTTCTTGCAAAACGCCTCGAGATCCTTGATCTCGAATCCAATATGATCCAGACCTCGACCTTTGGTCGGCACGGTCGCAGGGTCCGATTTTGCAAACAGCAGGGCCACTCCCGGTATGCTGTCGGCCGCGAACTGGCCCCGTTTGAGAGGCGCCGCGCCAAACATTTTGACATACCAGGACTGGATTTCTCGTATGGAGGATTCCGTCACCCAAAAATGGATGTGGTCAAACGCAATTGGAACAGTGAGCGAAGTGTTTTCGAGTATCTCGATCCGAACCAGATCGTCCGACGTAGTCACATAAGCCTGTCCCGCTCTTTGACCGGGTTCCGTCTTGAGGCCTGCCGCCTTCCATTTCGTCACGGATTCCGGGACGTTCGGCACATAGAACCCAATGTGATTCACCACCGATCCAACGGAGCCGCCGGCAGGCTCGCCCTTCCGAAGGAATATCAAGACACCGGGAAACTTGATGACCTCGTTCGCCCCGAGCTTCGTGGGCGTCCCCCCCATCGCCAGCCAGAACTTTTTGCCGGCCTCCAAGTCCTGAACAACTAGATGCACGTGTCCCATCGTCACGCCCGTTTCATTCGGCGCGGCCAGTTGCGCCCGCGATACGCCCGCCGGGATCAGCGTGGTGACTGCAAGAATGAAGATCGAAAATAACTTTTTCATGAGCGCTCCTTATCTTTCAAAGTGGTGAACCAGCATGGATTCTTGACTCGCACGTCCGTACATAGACTTGTCGGAAACGCAACTATACACCCGTCCGCTTCGTTTTTGGATTCTACCACTGAGCTTTCCCATTCGGCCATCCCATGTCCTCCCAACCCGTCCGCGATGTTGCGCAGGGCCTTCGCGAGACTTCTCTATTCCGCTCGTCCACTCCCATAATTCAGTTCGAGTAAGTTTGACGCCAGCTCCGGCCTACACTAGTATCCCGGTCAGCAAGGAGGTACAAGATGAAAGTGTTCAATCGTTCGTACACGTTGGTGATTCTGGGTATTGTTCTGGCGATATTTTCTGCTTGCCCCCGCATTGGCGCTCAGGCCAAGGCGCAACAGATCGTGCTCAAAGGCGCGCGTCTGATTGATGGAACGGGCCGGCCGGCAATCGAGAACTCCGTGCTCGTCATCGAAGGCGATCATCTCGCCGCCGCCGGGAAGGCGGGGAGCGTTTCCATTCCTAAGGATGCCGACGTGAGGGACGTTAGCGGGAAAACGATTATGCCCGCCCTCATCAACCTTCATGGCCACCTGGGATTGTCATCGAACGGCGCCGATTCCGTGGCCGGACACTACACGGAGGACAACGTTGTCAAGCAGCTCAACAAATATCTCTCTTATGGCGTTGGGACCGTTGCGTCTCTCGGGCAGGACGAAGATACGATTTACAAAATTCGAGACGCTCAGCGCTCTGGAAATATTGGGGGCGCTCGTCTGTTTACGGCGGGCCGAGGTTTCCTGGAGTATACAGGGCGATCGAACCCCGCCGACCTTCGCTACCGCCCGCAAAATCCGGAGGAAGCCCGCAAGGATGTCCGCGAACTAGCGTCGCATCACCCTGACTTCTTGAAGATGTGGGTGGATGACGGGTTGGGTCATGGCACAAAAATTCAGCCCGCCATCTATCAAGCGATCATCGACGAAGCACATAAGCAGCATATTCGTGTCTTCGCCCATGAATTTTACTTGAGCGACGCGAAGGCTTTGCTCGCGGCAGGTCTTGACGGTTTCGCTCACAGCATCCGTGACCAGCCTGTCGACAATGACGTTATGCAATCGATGAAAGCGCGCGGCGTTTTCCTGATCCCCACGCTCGTCCGCGACGAAGTGCTGTTTGCTTATGCCGACAACTTGAAGTGGCTGGACGATCCGTTCTTCCGGGCGGGGTTCGAACCTGGAGCATTGGCTTTCGTTCGAAGTCCTGAAAACGTTGAAAAAGGCCGAAAAGATCCGGATATCGCCAAGTATAGAACGGGGCTCGAAATGGGCAAAAAGAATCTGAAAACACTCTCCGATGCCGGCGTGAAAATTGCCTTTGGCACCGATTCCGGAATCCCCACTCGTTTCCCCGGCTACTTCGAACACCGGGAACTGCAACTGATGGTCGAGGCCGGCCTCAGTCCGATGAAAGCCATCGTCGCCGCAACTGGGACGAATGCGGAGATTCTGGATGGCGCATCGCAATTCGGAACTTTACGAGCTGGCCGGCGGGCGGATTTCCTGGTGCTGGACGCAAACCCGTTGGACGATATTCACAATACCGAAAAGCTGTCCGCCGTCTGGCAAGCTGGAAAGACAGTGCCGTCGGTATCCGCGAAAACGATGGCCGCGAATAAAGACTAACCATCCGTTTGATTTTTGGCTGTTAGACG
>WNGH01004406.1_pt1 | contig 13740 bp, 13 predicted proteins | sample 5400631 | NCBI WGS metagenome assembly WNGH01 (sample SAMN13153373, study PRJNA577476) | soil metagenome | isolation source: 115 cm soil or saprolite under Garry oak tree replicate 1 | place: USA:California | collected 2016-06-15
CCCGACCCACGCCTGCCCCTGGCCGCGGGCGACGAGCTGTCCATCGTGGGCCAGCCGCACCAACTGCGCGCGGCACGCGAGCTCCTCATCGGTCAGCCCGCCGAACCAGGTCAACCGTCACGCGGCTGATGGTCAGACGTACCGAATGTAAGCCGAAAACATAGGAAATTAGGGCTTTTCTCGCGAGTGTGCGCTCACTTATGAGTGGAAGTATCTTGCACAAATGGCGTTAACGTGGCACAAGTCCCATGGATTGCGGCTAACTTATTTACAGACGGCATCTTACAAACTGCTACTTGTGGTCCAAACCATACCCGGGGGTAGATTTGCCCATGCCCTTACCCCCCCTGTATGGCCACGAGGGGACTCGGAACCGGCTGGCAGGCGCCCTCGCCTCCGGCCGGTTGCCGCAAGGGTTGCTCTTTGAGGGAGTCGGGAAACAACGGCTGGCGCTATGGCTGGGCCAAGCACTGTTGTGCGAGCGCAACAGGGGCCAGGGACAACAGGAGGGGTGCGGTGACTGTCGGCCTTGCCGACTGGTTCTCACGCTCTCGCATCCCGACCTGCACTGGTTCGTCCCGGTCGAGCTCGAAAGACGGGCCGCCGACGCCGACAAGCAGATCGAGCTGGCCGAGGAGGCGCTGGGCGAGGTACTGGCCGCCCGCCGCGAGCGACCCCTGTACGAGCCGCCGTCCGGGATGGCGAGCCACGGCATCGCCTCGGTGCGGTTGCTCTTGAGAAAGCTCGCCCTCACTCCGGTGATGGGGCCGCGCAAGGTGTTTGTGATCGGGGACGCGGAGCGCCTGGTAGCACAGACGGGGGCCGAGGCGGCCGCGAACGCCCTGCTGAAGGCGCTCGAAGAGCCACCCGCGGACAGTGTGTTCGTGCTCACGACGGCGGAGCCCGACGCGCTGCTGGCGACCATCCGGTCTCGCGTCGTGCGAGTGCGTGTGGCAAGACTGGCCGACAGCGTCGTGACAGCATTCGCGCAGCGCGAGCTTGGCCTCGCTACGGAACCGTCGCTATCGCAAAGAGTTACGGCGGCTGAGGGGTGCATCGGCAGGCTCCTTGCGGATGGGGGGGCGGAACGCGGAGAGGGGGGCGAGCGGTTCCTGCATGCGGTGCGGAGCGGTCCAGTAGGGCGCCTCGGCTTCGCGCTCGGTCTCCAGCCGTTTCAGGCACGCGGCGCATTCACCGCGATGCTGGATGAGCTGCTCGCTCGGTTGCGCAGTGAAGCACGGGCGGGGAAGGACTCGGGAAAAGTCGTGTCCGCCATCGCTCGGGTGCTCGACGCGCGGGAGCTGGCGCAGGGCAATGTGAACCCGCAACTCGTGGCCGCCGTACTGGGCGAGGATCTGGAGTCGCCCCGATGAAGCTGTCGCACCTCGACGCGGCGGGCCGGGCTCGGATGGTGGACGTCGCCGACAAGGCCATCACGGTCCGCACGGCGACGGCGGAGGGCGCGATCAGGATGTCGGCCGAAGCCTACCGCCTCGTGACGGAGCACGCGGTGGTCAAGGGCGACGTTCTCGCGGTGAGCGAGGTCGCAGGTACGATGGCGGCGAAGCGCACGGCGGAACTGATCCCGCTGTGCCACCCTGTAGGGCTCGACCATGTGGAGGTCGAGGCGACGCTGGACGACACCTTGCCGGGAGTCCGGGTACGGGCTGCCGCCAAGGCGGTGGGACGGACGGGCGTGGAGATGGAGGCGCTGTCGGCGGTATCCGTCGCGCTGCTCACCGTCTACGACATGGTGAAGGCTGTCGACCGGGGAATGGAGATCCTCTCCGTGCGGCTGCTCGAGAAGACTGGCGGTACTCGCGGGGATTGGCGGCGGAACGCCACCCGCGATGATTGACCGGCGCTTGACCCTAGGCCGCGAGTTTCTGGCGGTGCCGGACGGGACCAGACACGAGAGGGTTATGACAACGACAACCCGGAAGTTGATGCTGCAGGGCGGCGGGATCCTCCTCGGGGCGCTCGTGGTGAGCAGCCTGGGCGGGTGGGCCCGGCGCGCCACGGCCGACGATCAGCCGGTCCCCGTCACAGCGCCGGTGTTGGGCGAGCTGCGCTCGCTCACACAGGAGCTCGAAGCCGCCAAGGGTGAGCTCGCCGTCGCCAAGCTGCAGCTCGAGCGGGCGGACGCGATCATCGAGTACTCGAGCCGCTACGGCGTTCCCGCCGATCTCGCGGCCGCGACCTACGACATCGCGCTCGCCGAAGGGGTGGACCCGGTCCTGGCCTTCCGGCTGGTGCGGGTCGAGTCGGGGTTCAACCCCCGCGCCAAGAGCCGCGAGGGCGCCCTCGGACTGACGCAGGTGCTCCCGAGCACCGCGCGCCTGTACGAGCCTGGTCTCACGACGAGCCAACTGTACGAGCGGGACACCAACCTGCGGCTCGGGTTCCGCTACCTGCACGATCTACTGGAGCGCTACAGCGGGCGGCTGGACCTGGCGCTGCTCGCCTACAACCGCGGTCCGGGCCGGGTGACGGAGCTGCTCAACTCGGGCAGGAATCCCGAGAACGGCTATGCGGCGACGCTCATGAAGGGCTACCGACGCAAGGGATAAGAGGCACCCGCCGTAAGTCCTAAGACTTGCTTGAAGAAACCGAGGTGGCCGAGGAGACGTCGTCCCGGCCACCTACTTCGGCGGAATCCTCAAGATATCCCCCGCCCGCAGCATCGAGCCCATCGTGAGACCGTTGTAATTCAAGAGCGCCGTCAACCCGACGCCGTAGCGACGCGCGATCGTGCTCGCCGTCTCGCCACGCTGCACGCGGTGGGTCGCGAGCGGCTCCCCGACTCCACCCGCCCCGTTTGCGGGAGCCAGCCGTGCGCCTCCCCCAGCCGCCCCCCCCCGGGAAATGCGCCGATAGGTGTGCTCCGGCGGCACTGACCAGGCGGAGAGCGGCACCACGCGCCCGCTCATCGGCACGATGATGCGCTGGCCCACGCGCAGCGCGTGAGGCCGGAGGGTCGGGTTCGCGCTCTGGAGCAGCGCCACGCTGACGCGGTAGCGGCGCGCGATGTCCGACAGCGTCTGACCGCGGCCCACATAATGGTCCACGAACGTGATGCGGTCGGTGGCGGGAAGGCTGTCGAACCGCATGGCCGCCAGCGTCCCCCGCCCACGCGGCACGCGCACGACCACGCTCCGGGCCGGCGGCGTAATCCCGCGCACGAACTGCGGGTTCAACTCGAGCATCGTCGCCACCGTCGTGTCCGCGAGCCGCGCGATCACGTCGAGTCCGGTCGCGTCGGGGATGGTGATCTCGTCGAACACGAGCGGGGGCGCCGGGCTCACGTCGTCGAAGCCATAGCGGCCCGGCTGTTTGGCGATGAGCGATGCCGCGATCAGCTTCGGCACATAGTCCCGGGTCTCGCGCCGCAGGTAGCGCCGATCGGACAGCTGGAAGAACGTGTGGTCGCCCACCGAATCCGGCTCGCCCGGCAGCCGCCCGATGCCTCGCTCCACCCGCCCCACGCCCGCGTTGTACGCCGCCGCCGCGAGGTAGACGCTCCCCAGGCGCTCCCGCAGGTCGGCGAGGTAGTTGATCGCCGCGTCGGTCGCCCGGAACGGGTCGCGCCGCTCGTCCACCCAGGGATCCACCGTGAGACCATACAGCCGCGCCGTGCCGGCGATGAACTGCCACATGCCCACGGCCCGCGCGCGGCTGACGGCGGTGTTGGAGAGCCCGCTCTCGATCAGCGTCAGGTAGACGAGGTCCTCCGGAAGCCCCTTGGCCCGCAGCCGCTCGCGGATCATGCCCTCGTAACGGCCCAGCCGCTGCAGCCAGATCTCGAAGCGATCCCGCGCATCGACCTGGAAGAACTCGAGGTATTCGAGCACTCGGCGATTCGCGGCGAAGCTCGTGACGTCGATGTCGAAACGCGGTGCCGCCACCTCCCCTCCCACGACCGCCCGCCCCTCGGGCCCGAACAGCCGGACGGCCTCCCGCTCGACGTCCTCCCCGCGGACCGCCGCGACCCCCTGGACCGCGGCGGCCGGCCGCGAGGTGACGCTGTCGGCGTGCCGTCCCCGCGGTGCGTGCAGGCTGTCGAGGACGGCCTGGTCGGCCGCCGAATCCCCGGCCTGGCGGGCCACGACCGCCCCGAGGGAGTCCACGGTCGCGGTCGGCCCGGAATCGGCGGGTGCCACCGGCAGGATGCTCGTAGCGACCGGGCCCGCACGACCGCCGCAAGCGGAGGCAAGCAGGAGCAACGCGGAAAGCGGGACTATGGTCCTCTGGCGCATCACCGGGTCGCGAAGAAGTTGCCGAGGAGGCGGTTCGTGGCGTTGAGCACGGCGAGCGCCGCCCCGCGGGGCGGATCGGTCTCGGTCAGATAGGAGCCCACGAGCCGGGAGGCCTTGGCCGCTTGCCGGGCCGAGAGGGAGACGATCACCACTGTCGCGTCGAAGGCTCGCACCGCTTTCACCCCCAGGAGCTCGAAGCCCATCTCCGGCTGCACCACCCGCTCGAGCGCCTGCACGCAGGCGTGGGCCGAGCAGCGCAGCTCACCGGCCTGCGAGGTGACCCCGTCGGCCTCGCCCACGAACTGGCGGCCGTCGGCCCAGGCGAGCACCACCTTCGAGCGGCAGCGCCCGCTGGCGAGCCGCTGAAACAGGAAGTCCTTGAAGCGCAACCGTTCACCACTGGGCGCGCCTCCGACCGGGGCCACCACGTCAGTCGAACCGCACTTCGATCTGCTGTTTCGCGGTCGCGTCCTGCGGCGCCTCGACCACGTCCACCTCGAGTCGCGGGCGGTCGTGCGCGTCCCGCTCGGCCGACACCACGAGAATCAGGCCGCTCTCGAGCTCCACCTTGAGCTGTCGCAGATCCGAGCGCACCGTCACCTCCCGGACCGCCTCTCCGCGCAGCCGGGCCACTGCCCCGACGACCCGCCGCAAGTCCTGGAGGTCGATCGTGCTCACGCAAGCCGCTGGCTGAGGAGCTGCGACAGCGCGGCGTCAGGAATCCGCTCCGCCTGGATGAACAGGGAGGATTTCGAGGTGGCCTCCAACGGATACGGCGTCCAAAACGCCCGTTTCCCCGCCCCCGCCCCCGCCCCCGCCCCCACCCCCTGCCCCCCCGCCGCCGCGCGAAACGACAGCACCAGCTGCCACGCATCCGTGTTTGCGGGTCGCTCCGCGAGGGCGTCCACGTGCCAAACTTGGTCGCCTAGGGCGATGACTCTCCATGGCATAGGTCACCTCGCCGCAAACAAGGGAGGCCCAATATGGGGCTAACCCTAAGTCCGGTCAATAGTTGAACACCCAGTCAGGGCCGGAGCAGCCCCACGGCCCGGGCGTCCCGAGCCGTGTCCACGTCCCGCAGCGGCCGCAGCAGGTGGCAGGAGAGCCCCAGGGCGTGGGCCCGCGTGCGGGTCTGCGCCGCTACGCTCCCCGTGGACCAGGAGATTCCCCGAAACAGCGCCGCGTGGGGCGCGGCGAGGCCGATGAGGTAATAGCCGCCGTCCAGCGCCGGCCCCAGCACCATGTCACGCCGCCCCAGCGCCGTGAACGCCTGGTGGATGAGGTGACGACTCACGCCAGGACAGTCGGTGCCGATGATCACGACCCGTCTCGCGCCGTCCGCAAAGTGGCGCGCGAAGGCGTGGGTGAGCCGCGCGCTCAGGTCACGGCCCACCTGAGGGCGGAACTCGAGGTGGGCCACGCGGTCGAGCCACTCCCGCACGTACGCCGCCTCCTCCGGCGGGGTGAACCAGAGCACCGAGCGGTGACTCGACCCCGCCGTGGCGGCCACGATCTTGATCCCCATCTGCCAGTAGACCTCCGCGGCGGCCGAGGGACCGACGTCGTCGGCCAGCCGCGTCTTCACCCGACCGGGGATCGGAGCCTTGGCGAAGATGCCGAGGATGCGCACGCTACCGAGCGGGCGATCGAGAGTCGGGGACAGGGGACGGCTCGGCACGGCGCAGGCGCGCCAGGCGTCGAGGCGAGACACCGGCGAGATAGAGGGCGATCAAGAGCGTGTGGTGGAGCCAGGTCTTGATCACGCCGCGCTCTCGGTACCGCCTGCCGGAGGTGAGGAGCGCGGCGGGCAGCGTGCGAATCTTCACTCCACGACGCGTCAGGCGACGGATCATCGCGACGTCCTCCATGATGGGAATATCGGGGAACCCGCCGGCCGATTGAAATAGCTCCCGCCGCACGAGCAGCCCCTGGTCGCCGTAGGGGAGCCGGAATAACGCCTGCCGCAGGCGCTGGCCGCGCTCGATGAAGCCCTTCGCGGGCGGCTCGAGATCGACGGCGAACCGAAAGACGGCGGCCTGGAGGTCAGGCTCGTCGACCAGCGCGGAGAGCAGGGCCCGCCGCGCGAGGGGCGGGAGCCGGCAGTCGGCGTGGAGGAACAGGAGCCACTGGCCCCGCGCCGCCTCGGCCCCCGCGTTGAGCTGGCGGGCTCGCCCGCGCGGCGCCGCGATCGCCCGGGCTCCCGCCGACTGCGCCACGGCGGGCGTGCCGTCGCTGGAGCCGCCGTCCGCCACCACGATGTCGAGCGGAACCACGACGCGCCGCAGGTCGTCGAGCAGCGGCGGGAGGCGGGCGGCTTCGTCGAGCGTCGGGACCACGACGCCGATCACGGGTGGTCGGCCGCCGTGTCGTTCAGGGTCCAATCGTAGTCGAAGTACTCGATGCGCACGTCCGGGCGCAGCACCTCCGCCGCGGAGTAGGCCAGCAGGTAGCGGAAGAAGAACCGCTTGACGCCCGCCGGTCCGCCGAAATCGCCGCCGTACCAGTCGAGCACCCTGTTCACCCACAGCGTGGGACGCGGGGCGAGCTCGAGCCGGAACTGGCGGGGGTTGTCCACGAAGCGTTGTACGGCGGCGTCGAGCTGCGCGTCCAGGCCCTCGGGGGCGTAGGCCTCGGTAGCGAGCGCCGGGCAGGAACGCGCGGCGCAATTCACGACAAAATGGATCCGCGGCTCCCCCATCGGCCGGATGATCCCGTGCTCGATGTCGTCCTGGGAGCGCGCCGCGCCCGCGACGCGGCAGTGCTTCGCCGTGAACGCTCCGGGAATGCGCCTGACGGAGCGGATCGGGTAGCGCCCGATCACGCGCTCGAGCATGCAGGCGTTGTACGCGTTGATCCAGAAGGCGAGCCGCGTCGCCGGCGGCGCGGCGGCGAGCACGCCCGAGTCCGTCGCGGCGAGCTTATCGAGGTATGCGCGGAGCCGCGCGGAATCGCGCCGCAGCGCGGCGTAGTCCACCCGACCCTCCCGCACATAGTCCCGCAAGATCGCCGTGAAAGCCGCATGGTCGGGAATCGCCTGGGCGCCCGCCGCCCGCGGCACCAGCAGGACGAAGGCCAGCGGGAGCCACCCGAGGCGCCGCGCGATGGTCGGCACCAGGCTCGCGAGCACCAGCGCGACCAGAGCGACCGAGAGGCGCGCGATCTTCGCCAGCGCCTCCTCGTGGGACACGCCCGCCGAGAGCAGCGCGTCCGCGAAGTAGGTGTAGATGAGCGTCGCCGGCAGGATCCCGATCGCGGTGGCCGCGGCGAAGGTGCGCCACGGCATGGCCGTGAGGCCGGCGGCGATGTTCAAGAGGTTGAAGGGAACGACCGGGATCAAGCGCAAGCGCAACAGCCACGCGAACCCCTGCTCCGCGCTCACGCGGTCGAGCGCCCCGAGCCGGGCGCCCAGGAAGGCCTGCAGGCCCTCGCGGCCGAGCCGGCGCGTCACCCAGAAGGCGGCGCTCGCGCCCAGGTTCGCGCCGATCGTGTTGAGGACCGCGCCCCACACGAAGCCGAACACGGCCCCACCCGCGAGCGTGAGCACGGCTCCCGAGAAGTCGAGCGCCGTGGCCACGACGTACAGCGCCACGAACGCGAGCGGCGCCCACCAGGACTGGCGCAGCAGCTCGACGAGGCGGCCCGCGCCTTCCGCGGTGAACAGCCCTCCCAGCCCCGCGGCGCGCAGACCCAGGACGCCGCCCGCGAGCAGCACCACCAGTGCGAGGAGCTTCAGGGCTCCGCGCGCCCGCGAGCTCAGAGCCACCAGCGCACGAGCCGCTGCACCAGGCGGGCGGCCCGGGTCCCCGTGTACTTCTGGCGGTACCAGGCGGCGGCGGTGCGGCTCACGATCTCGCTCATCGTGGGATAGGGGTGGATGAAGCGGGCGAGCCGCGGCAACGGGAGCCCGAGGCGCATCGCGAGCACGAACTCCATGATCAGCTCCCCCGCCCCGCGTCCCACGATCGTGGCGCCGAGGATCCTTCCGTTCGGCCGCGTCACGACCTTGCAGAAGCCGGCCGTCGCGCTTTCCCCCTCCACGATCGCGCGGTCGAGCTCGGCGAAGTCGGAGCGGAACACCTGCGGCCGCTCGCCCGCGGCGGCCGCTTCCTCCACGGTCATCCCGACGCGAGCCACTTCCGGGTCCGTGAACGTCACCCAGGGAACGACCCGGTAGTCCACCGTCGTCGGGAAGGGCGTCAGTGCGTTCCGCACGACGACCTTCGCCATGTAGTCGGCGACGTGGGTGAACTGCAGCCCGCCGGTGACGTCACCCGCGGCCCAGATACGCGGCGCCGTGGTGGCCAGGCGGTCGTTCACGCGCACGGCCCCCTGGTCCAGCTCGACGCCCGCACGCCCCGGCTCGGCGTCCCGCGTGTTCGGCACCCGGCCGGCGGCGACGAAGATCTCGTCGACGGCGATGCGCCGGCCGTCGGCGCCGTGGATCGCCTTTTCCTGCCCTTCGCGCGCCACCCGCGTCGCACGGAAGCCCGTGAGCGCGGTGATCCCCTCCCGGCCGAGCTGCTCTCGAACGTAGCGGCCGACCTCCGGATCCTCCCGCGGCAGGAGCTCGGGCAGCAGCTCGAGCACCGTCACCTGCGCGCCCAGGCGCGCGTAGGTCTGGGCGAACTCCAGCCCCACGGGCCCGCCGCCGAACATGGCGATGCGGGGCGGCAGCGCCGGCTGGTCGAGCGCCGTGACGTGGGTGAGGAAACCGGCCTCCGCGAGCCCCGGGACGGGAGGCGCTGCCGGCACGGAGCCCAGCGCCAGCACGATGCGCTTGGCGCGCAGGGTGCGGCCGTCCACCTCGACCCGCTCGGGCCCGGCGAGCCGCGCGGGGGAGAGCAGCACGTCCACGCCCATCGCCCGGAAGCGCTCGGGGTCGTCGTGCCGCGCGACGCGGTCCCGGGCGGACCGCATCCAGGAGACGGCATCCGGCCAGGGGGACGAGGGACGTGGGACGGGGGACGGGGCGTGCGGGGACCCTCCCCCCGTCCCGCGTCCCCAATCCCCCTGTCTTCTCGCGAACGCGATCAGGGCCTTCGAGGGCACGCACCCGGTCCACAGGCAGTCCCCGCCCAGCGCGTCGCGCTCGACCAAGGCGGCCTTGGCGCCCAGCGCCGCCGCCCCGGCGGCCGTGACGAGGCCCGCCGTGCCGCCGCCGACGACAATGATGTCGTGTGAATAGTCAGTCACGCTGCGTGACTAACGCCTTGAACCGTTTCGACAGATCTCGGGTGACGGGGCCCGGCACGCCCTTGCCGATCGTGCGGGCATCCAGCTTCGACACGCCCACGATTTCGGCGGCGGTGCCGGTGAGGAAGACCTCGTCCGCGGTGTAGAGGTCGTAGCGGTTGAGGGGCAGCTCCTCGACGGCGTAGTTCGCGTCGCGGGCCAGCTCGATGACCGCGTCGCGCGTGATGCCCTTGAGGATCCCGATGTAGGCGGGGGGGGTCCTGATGGTGCCGTTCATCACGACGAAGAGGTTCATCCCGCTCGCCTCCGCCACGTACCCGCCGGGATCGAGCATGAGCACCTCGTCCACGCCCGCCGCGATCCCCTCGACCTTGGCGAGGATGTGCGCGAGGTAATTGAGGGACTTGATGCGCGGCGAGAGGCTCTCGCGGTGCCCGATGGGCGTCGCGGCGGTGAGGGCGGTGAGCCCCTTGTCGTAGCGGTCGGCGGGCCACAAATGGATCTCGTCCACGATGAGGATGATGGACGGCTTGGGGCACTTGCGCGGATCGAGCCCCAGGTCGCCGGCGCCGCGCGTGACGACGAGCCGGATGTAGGCGTCCTCGAGGCCGCTCTTCCGCACCGCCTCCTCGACGAGGCGGCCCATGGCGTCCTTGGCCATCGGGATCTCGAGCCAGATGCCCTTGGCCGAGGCATAGAGGCGGTCGAGGTGCTGCTGCAGGCGGAACACGCGGCGCTTGTAGGCGCGGATGCCTTCGAACACGCCGTCGCCGTACAAGAGCCCGTGGTCGTAGACCGAGACCGTGGCGCTCGCGCCGTCGCGGTACTGTCCGTCGATCCAGATGGTGGGTGGCATGGCCGAGCCGAATATAATACGCGGGGGGGAGACGGCTCGGCTACGCGCGAATGAAGCGGTGTTATTGCCCGGACCGGAAGCGGCTGGTCACGGGGAGTGGGCAAAAAACCATCCGGGGCCCGTGGTTCTCTCACTCTGAAAAGCAGCGAGTCGGGCGCAAACCCGCGATGGCAAACTCCCAGCCCACTCCCCGTGACGCTCGCTCCCGCTCCTGGGCAAGGCCCGTGCCTTAGTCGCGGCCCTCCGAGGCGGCAGGCGTCGCGGCGAATCGCATCGAACCTGCGACAAAAGTGTGCGCGGATGCGATAGGGTGGGCACGTGACCCGGGCGGGAATCGAACCCGCGGCCTGCGGATTAAAAGTCCGCTGCTCTACCAACTGAGCTACCGGGTCGGACGGGCGAAAGTTCGCGCGCCGCGAAGCGCCGCACAAGCGCGGTTGACCGGCGCGGGCGCGGGCCTAGCTTTCTACCGCCGCATGTCCCCGAGGATCGCACCCGTGAGCGCCGACACCCCGATCACGCACGTCTCCGACACCGCCCGCTGGGTGGCGATGTACCGCGCGTGGGAGTCGGACCGGCCGGACGCCTTGTTCCACGACCCCTACGCGCGGCGCCTCGCGGGCCCGCAAGGCGAGGCGATCGTGCGGACGATGCCGAAGGCCCGCACCTGGGCCTGGCCGATGGTCGTCCGCACGTGCCTGTTCGACGAGCTGATCCTGCGGGCCATCGAGCGGGACGGCGTCGGGACCGTGCTCAATCTCGCCGCGGGCCTCGACGCCCGCCCCTGGCGGCTGCCGTTGTCGCCGGCGCTGCGCTGGATCGACGTGGATCTGCCCGACATGATCGCCTACAAGAAGCAGCAGATGGCGGGTGAGCGGCCGCGCTGCGCCCTGGAGTACGCCGCGGTCGACCTCGCCGATCGGGCACGGCGGCGCGCGCTGTTCGCCCAGATCGCGGTCGCTGGCCGGCAAGTGCTCGTGGTGACCGAGGGGCTGCTGATCTACCTCACGCCCGAGGACGTGGGCGGGCTGGCGGATGACCTGCACGCCCATACGGCGCTCCGCTGGTGGCTGATCGACCTCGCGTCTCCCCGCCTGCTGCAGATGATGGCCAAGACGTGGGGGCGCACCCTGGCGGCCGGGAACGCGCCGTTCCGCTTCGCGCCCGCTGAGGGGACGCGCTTCTTCACGGCGCACGGCTGGCGCGAGGCGGAGTTCCGGTCGACGTGGGACGAGTCGCTGCGGCTCAAGCGGACCGTGCCGCTCGCGTGGCTGTGGAACTTCATCGGGCGGTTCTACCCGCGCGCCAAGCGCGAGGAGATGCGCCGCATGTCGGGGACGGTGTTGCTGGAGAGGACGTAGACGACGGTAGGGGACGGTAGAGGACGATACCGTCCTCTACCATCCTGTGCCGTCGTCTACCGTCGCTCTAGTTGAAGATGTACCTCAGTCCAATCTGCATCCGCCAGCGCGACAACAGGCTCGGGTCGTCGATGAACGTCGTCGCGGGTCCGGTGAAGTTGAACACCGGTACCGGCGCCGCGGGGTTGGTCGTATCGAACCGCACCAGCTTGAGGGGCGACGTGGCGGCGGCGCTCGCCACTTTCCGCACCCCCCATGACGAATTCAGCATGTTCAGGAAGTTGAGGACGTCCACACTCAGCTGGAACGTGTGGCGCGTCTCGCCGCCCACCGTGAAGTCCTGCAGAATCCGGAGATCGACATTGCTGTACCACGGGTTCGACTCGCCGAACCGCTCGGCGATCTGCCCGCGGTGCGAGCTGAGGTAGCCGTCCTGGGCGATGAAGGCGTTGAGCGCGTCCCACTGCTGCTGGGGCGTGACGTTCGCGCCGCAAGCGGGGGGCGTGCAGGTCTCGAACTCGATCTCGCTCTGGCTCCGCGGAATGTAGATCAGGTCGTTCCCGCCCTGGCCGTCACCGTTCACGTCGCCGGAGTAGAGGAACGAATAGCGGTTGCCCCCCGCGCCCGCGAAGCTGTTGCCCTCGGCGACCTCCACGAACATCCCGATGTGCGTCTTGAAGCTCGGCGACCACGCCTTGCTGTACGTGGCCGATCCAATGATGCGGTGCCGCTGCCCGAACTCGGAGGGGGCCAGCTCCGGGTTGTTGGGATCGCCCTTCACAGGCTCGTTCTGCCACAGCACGCTCGCGATCTCCGTGGACTTCAGGGCGTTGCGGGCGTCGGTGAAGCTGTACCCGAGGCTCGCCGACAACCCGGACGCGAAGTTCTTGCGCAGCTGGGCGGTGACGTTGATTGAATGTCCCTTGCTGGTGTTGTCGATCACGTAGATGCCGCCGCCGAAGTTGGGGGTGAGCTCACTGCCGAATGTAGAGCTGCCGGCCGGACAAGTGGGCAGGGCGGGCGGCGGGGGCTGGGCAAACACGCAACCGCCGAAGAACGGCCGGCCGTCGGGCGCGGCGAGCGTCCCCTGGAGTGGCTTGAGATCGGCGTTCCGCATGACGATCGCGTGGAGGTCCTTCGCATATACGAGCTCGAGGGTTCCGAGCAGGCCCCACGGCAGCTGATGATCGATCGCCAAGTCGCTGGTCCAGACCTGCGGCCACTTGAAGTTCTGAGCCATGGCGTTGACATCGAACGACTGCTGCAGGGTGGACGAGTCTGACCTGGAGCCCGTGGGCCGCAGGGGACCCGTGGGATAGAGGTTGGGATTGGCGCCCGGGTTCGAGATCACGTTGCCGAACCACACGAACGGGATGCGGCCCGTGAAGATCCCGCTGCCGCCCCGCACCTGGGTCCGGCGATCGCCCGAGACGTTCCAGTTGAAGCCGATGCGCGGCGACCACAGGGGAGTGGCCCCCGGCAGCTTGCTCTGATCGACCGTTTCCGGATCGCGGAATTGGTCCAGCGCCGGTAGGCCGCGCGAGTACGGGTTGTCCACGGGACTGGTGAAGTACAGCGGGAAATCAACGCGCAGGCCGTACGTCAGGTTCAGCCGCTCCGACGCCGGGTACTCATCCTGGAGGTACACGCCCAGCTGCCCGATGGAGATATCCTCGCCCTTGTAGGGCGTCCCCAACGTCGGCGTTACATAAACGCTGTTGTAGTCAACAGGGCTGTAGTTGGTGTTAGCCGGGTCGATCGTGGCCATGAAGGCGTCGAGCGACGAGAATGTGGTCCCACCGGGCGGAGCATTCTGAAAGAAGCCGTACCGGAAGATGTTGAAGGAGTTGAAGAACGAGAACGCCTCGAAGTTCGCGCCGACCGTGACGACGTGCTTCCCCCGGAACAGGCTGAAGTTGTTCGTGAGCTGCCACACGTCCTGATCCAGGATGTTGTGGATCGAGAACGGCTCGTGGCCAATCGTGGTGTAGGTGACGCCGTTGTCGCCGACCTCGATCGTCGGGAACGGCTTGCTGAAGGGCTGGCGGAAGTCGCGGAAGCGGTTGTAGCTCGC
>WNGH01004213.1_pt1 | contig 13737 bp, 10 predicted proteins | sample 5400631 | NCBI WGS metagenome assembly WNGH01 (sample SAMN13153373, study PRJNA577476) | soil metagenome | isolation source: 115 cm soil or saprolite under Garry oak tree replicate 1 | place: USA:California | collected 2016-06-15
CCGGTGATGCCCTTCTACAACATCGTCCCGCACGAGACGTCCCCCGGCGAATTCGCGCGAGACGCCGGCTTGGGCGATCTGGCTCTGGTGGAACTGCTGTCGCCTGCGCACTCGGGCAACTGGCTCCTCGGAGCGGGGCCGACGGCTATCTTTCCGACTGCGACCTCGGGGTTCACCGGCCAGGGCAAGTGGCAGCTTGGGCCTACTCTCCTCATTGGGTACCTGACGAAAGAGTTCATCTTGGGCGTCTTCCCTCAGCAGTGGTGGTCCATCGGCGGCGAGCACGGACGGCCTGATACGAACCAGATGAACCTGCAGCCTATCGCAGCGATCTTCTTCGGAGAGGGCTGGAGCCTGGGCTACTCGGGTAACATCCTGGCTAACTGGAACGCGCCGTCCGGGAACGTCTGGACTGTCCCTGTCGGGCTCGGCTTGGGCAAGGTGGTGAAATTTGGGCGTTTACCCGTCAAGTTTCAGCTTGCGATCCAATACATGCCGGTGCATCCCAGTATCTCCGGACAGGAGTGGAACGCGCAGGTCCAGATCACTCCTGTGCTTCCGAAGCTCATCAAAGGCGTGCTGTTCCAGTGACGAGAAAGAGACGCACGCACGTTATCGGCGCGATGGCCGCTAGCAGCTAGATGCTGCAATGAAATGCAGCCTAACGAGAAAAGGCAGGATCAATGAAGCGCAGCGAAGAAGGATTAAGCGTACTAAGATTACGTCGCTTTTCTACCACCCAACTTCTCATTGCGCTCGGTCTCCTCTTCATCGCTGCGCCTTTCGTCGAGGAAATTGATGGTGGCGAACTTGTTGTAGCCGGTCTGTTTCCTCCGGTGATGCTTGCTGTCGCGGATCGCAAACGTGTTTTGGTCATCGCAATCGTATTTGCCATTCACGCGATCACCGGCAGAAGGATTAACGACGACGTCGCGGCCTTTTGGCTGGTTGAACCAACTCTCAGCTTTGTTGCGTGAGACTAAGCCAGATCGTTTTTGGCGGTATCACGGGATCGTTTTAAGGCACTGAAAGGCGGAGCAAGCCATTTCGGAGACGCTTTGCAACAAAGCCATCCTTTTTGGTTTATCATTGGCTCCAAGTGCACGCCCTTATGCTGAAGCCGAACCACAAGCGCACCGCCGCTCGAGTGAAAGTTATCGACGGAAGAGTTGACCGATGTATGTGAGATTGAAATGCTCCGAAACCAGATTGCGACAACGAACATACATAACCAATTATGCTTGATCGTTTCTTGAGCCGGATTTTTTCAAGCTGGCTGATGTTTGCAATCTTAGCGGTCGCGCTGACTCTTTCGACACTTGACTCGCGCGAGGCCGAGGCTCAGCCGGACCTCGCAGAATTTCCTTTCCACCATGCCGGACAGTTCATTGTGGATGCGTCCGGGCGGGTGGTATTGTTCCACGGCGTTAACTTGGTCAATAAGTTTCCGCCTTACACTCCTTCCGCGGCGGGTTTTCAAGAAGTCGATGCGAAGCTGATGGCGGATGCGGGTTGGAACGTGGTGCGTCTGGGCGTCCTTCATTCCGGAGTGGAACCGTCTCCGGGAAATTACGATGAATCGTATCTGGACCGGATCGAGGAAAGTGTGGCTTTATTGGGCCGGCACGGAATCTTCTCTCTCCTTGATTTCCATCAGGATATATACGGTCCCGTCTTCACCGGCGACGGCCTCCCACCATGGGCGACTTTAACCGATAACTTGCCGCTCAAACCCAGCCATGGTTTTCCCAACGACTATTTTGAATTGCCGGCCTTGCAAAGGGCCTTCGATCATTTTTGGAAAAATTCCCAGGGGCCCGGTCAAGTCGGCCTGCAAGACCGTTATGCCGCCGCCTGCGGCCACGTCGCCAAGCGTTTCGCCTCGAACCGCTGGGTCATGGGATATGATTTATTCAATGAGCCTTTTCCCGGCAGCAATTGGCAAGCATGCAATTACACTGCGGGTTGCGCGGACTTCGACCAAGCCTTAGGCGCCTTCATGGAGAAAACCGCGAAAGCCATTGCCAACATAGATTCCATTCACATGATTTTTTATGAACCGGTGGTTTTGTTCGACTTTGGGATTCCCACCAATCTAACAGGCCTCGCCGGGGATCGAGTAGGGATGTCTTTCCACGATTACTTGTCGAAGAATTTCAATTTGCCCATCCAAAATGCCTTGAGCCATTCTCGTAAAACCAAAGTCGCCCTCTTCATGACTGAATTCGGTGCCAGCGTGGATCCAGCGCCTGTCATTAAAGTTGCGAATCTCGCGGACTCAAGCTTGCTACCTTGGGTCTATTGGGCCTACGCGAATAAGACTCCGTTCAAAATTGTTTCGCCAGGCTTGCCAGCAACTCCGGCACAGCAAGGTGTTGTCCTTGATTTATCGAAAGCTCGCGAAGGAGCGAACCTGAATCGTCCGATTCTTCAAGCGCTAACACGGCCTTACCCTGTTGCCATTGCTGGCACGCCAATAAACGTTGGCTTCGACCCAGTTAAGCAAGTCTTCCACCTTGAGTATCGGACGTCCGGCGTGGATTCGACTTTACGGAGCCAGGAGACTGTCATCGTCATGCCAACGAGCCTTTATCCTAAGGGATATCACGTCGAGGTCTCGGGTGCGAAAGTCACTTCCGCTAAAGGAGCGAAGTTTTTGCAGTTGGTTGGCGAAGGCGAGAAAAATAAAGTCACAGTGAGCGTTTCTCCGATTCAGTAAGCTATTTATTCGCGCAAACGTTCGATTGATAGCCTGCACTCTATTTAGGAGTTTTTCGCCACATTCGTTAGCCTTGCGGTTTATTTTTTAGGGGCTCTTTCTCCTTGCGGTCCGGCTCGTAAGCCACTCAAAATCCGGGCGTATGAAAAGTTATTTTTACCTACTTGCAACGCTGCTTAGCTTATTCACGCGTTCGGTCTCCGCGCAAACGCCTCCAGCCGATACCATTTTTCTGGGCGGCAACATCGTCACCATCAACCCTGCTCAGCCCGAGGTCGAGGCTTTGGCGGTTAAGGAGGGGAAAATTCTCGCCTTGGGCAAGGTTTCGCAGCTTGAAAAATTCAAGGGCCCCCAGACTCAAATCGTCGACTTGAAAGGCAAGGCTCTCTTGCCTGGATTCATCGAGCCCCATGGCCATCCCTTTGATTCCGCCTTGGCGCAGTTTTACGCGGTGGACATTCGGCCATTCACCGTGGAAAACGCGGCGCAAGTGGATCAAGCCGTGCGCAAGGCGGTAGCGGAAGCCAAGCCCGGCGCGTGGGTGTTCTTAAACGGCTTGGATCCGCTTTTGCAAACGGAGGTTCAGGCACCGAGCCTGGATCAACTTAACCGTTGGGCTCCGAATAATCCCCTGGTTATCATCAACAACAGCGGGCATGCCGCCTATGGAAACAGTCTGGCATTTCAGGCTGCGGGCATCAACGAGCAGACACCTTCTCCACCCGGTTCGCGTATCGAGAAAGATAAGCTCGGGAAGGTCACAGGCACGGTTGAAGAGCTCCCCGCTGTCAACCTGCTATTGGAACCGATCCTGAAAGGCATTCAGCCAGCGCAAATGACTGAGTTATTACGGCGCTATTACTCCTATTTGGCGAGCAATGGCATCACGGCCGTCAGCGATATGAGTTTTCAGGAGCAAAAACTCCCGATCTATCAGGCGATGGAAAAGGACCCCTTGGTGCAGGTACGTGTCCGACTCTATGAAATTGCGCGCGAGGATAAGCGTGGCGCCCTACCTCCCATGGGCGGCAGCGATTTAGTGCGGCAGAACGGCATCAAGTGGTGGGCCGACGGATCCCCTTGGCTAGGTACCATCGCCGTCTCACCGCCCTATCAAAACAATAAGTTCACCGAACAAGTCATGAAACTTCCGCCGAATACCGTGGGGCCTCTCAATTACAAAGACCGCCAGCAGCTTGAGGACTGGATAGCGGCTTATTATGCCCAAGGTTATCAGGTAGCGATTCACGCCGAGGGCGAGCTCGCCATCGAACAGTCCTTAAACGCCCTTGAGACAGCGATGAAAAAATATCCCCGCTCCGATTCGCGCCCCCGTCTGGAGCATGTTCCGCTCATCACTGATAACCAGCTGGAACGCGCGCAAAAGCTAGGAGTGCAGGTCAGCTTCCTGATGGCCCATCTCTATTATTGGGGAGATTTATTGCCGAAGATGTTCGGAAAGACGCGCGCGAACCGCTGGAATCCGACTGGCTCCGCGGAAAAACTCGGTATGCCCTTCACTTTTCACAACGACGGCCCCGTGACCCCGGCGAGTCCGCTGCACGATTTTCAGATTGCCTTGTCGCGACGAACCAAAGGCGGCAAACTGCTAGGCGCGGAACAAGATGTTAGCATCGATGTAGCCATTCGAGCGCGCACGATTCATGCCGCCCATGAACTCTTCATGGAAAAACAAACCGGAAGCCTGGAAACTGGAAAATGGGCGGACTTGGTGATGCTGGCTTCGGATCCAAGGAAGGCGAGGCCTGACCAAATTTGGAAGATCCCTGTCGAAGCCACCTACTTGAACGGCAAACAAGTCTGGAGTGCTTCCAACCCAAGAACATCAACCGACCAAACCGCCGACGCGCGGCGCTCCCCTGCTTCTAGGCCCTAACCGAAGATTCCGCGCAGCGACCTCGAGTGAACTATCTGGACTCGATGGCTGGGGGCCTATTGATTTTCAAATTCTTGTCGCGCAAGAAGACAAATCGTCAGTGTCGGCTGAGTAAGGCTAACTTAGCTCCTCGGAAAGATCAGCCATTTTTTTGCCCAGTCTGGTTTCTCCTGCCGTCTTCGTAATAGGAGGGCGCTTTATCCTGCGCGCACCTTCGGTAACCGTTGAGGTGCTTTGTTGTTGAGACAACCCCTAATTTCCATTGAATTGTTTAGTCGTGCCATCTCGCCGAAATGGGAACGTTTGGCAGCTTTGGCTGGGGGATGTCGGCAGGCGTCAACCATAACTCATCGCCGAAATTTGGCTTCCTTCGCACTGAGAACAGAAGTAAACAGCTATCCAAGATATGAAACCGCTAATGACAGTGACAAAAATCACCGGGGCCATGCTGATCCTGGCTTTAATCGCTGGATGCCAAACCGTTTCCACCAATCAGGCCGAACTCGCCGCATCCAAGAAGGAGTTCCTGCTTGCACAGTCGGGCTTTAAGGTGATCACGGTTACCACAGCAAAACAGCAGCAAGCCATTAACGGTCTTGCCCAATACAGGGTCTCCGCCGTGAAATATAACGGGAAATTGTATTACGTGTTTCCGACTGCGACCAAGGACAAGATTTATGTCGGAAAACAAAAGCAATACGATGTCTATAAAAGAGCGCTTGCCAGTCAACCAGCGACTCAGCAAGGTCAACCAGGTCAGCAGACAATGAATCCAGCTCCGACGATGACATACGAGACTGCTGGACCTCAGCACATCGAGGTTGAAGAGTTCGACGGATTTGGTCCGATGGGCGTGGCCCAGCTGGGGGATTGGTAAGGACCCTTAAAGTCGGATCAGTTTGCTGCGGGGGTTGATTCGTGCTTCGGCATGTGCGGCGAGTTTCCTTCAGCTGCTTTGTGGATTTGTTCCGGCGGCGACGACTTTTTTCCGCAATCTCTGAGTCTGGTCTGGGCAAGGCGAGGAGCCAGTTTCAAAATAGTGCTGCCGGCAGTACTGTGAGTGTCCTTTTAGCAGTATTAATCCATGGAGATTCACCAATTACGTTATTTCGTTGCGGTGGCGGACGAGGGAAACTTTTCCCGCGCCGCGGCGAAGGTGCGTGTGGCTCAGCCCTCGCTCAGTCAACAGATTCGAAAGCTCGAAGCAGAAATTGGCCAACCCTTATTCGATCGTCTGCCGCGGTCAGTTGTTCTTACCGAAGCTGGACGTTGTTTGCTCGATTACGCGCGGCAGATCCTGGCGTCCATCGGCGATGCCCGGCGGTGCGTGGATGAACTCAAAGGCAAAGTTGCCGGCGACGTGGCTGTAGGCGCAATTCCGACAATCGCGCCGTATGTTCTGCCGGAACTGGTGGTGACATTCCAAAAACATTATCCGGACGTGACACTACACGTCGTGGAAGATGTGACCGCAGTCATCACCCGGCGGGTGGAAGCCGGAGAATTGGATGTCGCATTGGCATCCACTTGTCAACGAAGCCCCACTCTGCGAGTACAACTCGTCGGCAGCGAACCGTTGCTCGCCCTTGTGCCGGAAAGGCACGCTCTTTCCAAGCAGACCGTGATTACGTTGGACGATCTTAAGTCGCAGCGATTCCTGCTCCTGCACGAAATGCATTGTCTTTCGCAACAGGTGCATCACCTCCTCGAGTCGCATCGTCTCCATCCAGAGGTCGCGCTGGCCGGAAGCCAGCTGAGCACGATCGCGAACATGGTCGCGGCTGAGATCGGGGTCTCAATCGTGCCGCAAATGATGGTGAAACATCAGCCGATCCCTGGATGCATTAGCCTGCCATTCGCTAGTCCGGTCCCGGAGCGGGAGCTTAATTTCCTTCACAACCCGCTGCGGTTTCAGAGCAGAGCGGCGGCAGCCTTCCGTCAAGAGGCCGCGGCTCTATTATCAGGCGATGATTCGTCGACAGCTGGCGACGTGTAAAACAAATTATCTCATCGTCTCCAGCGCCGTCGCGACCATCGATAACATGGGCCACACGACGAGGATCAGGATCACTCCAAAGACGGCGAGCTCAGGGAAGTAATGAGGTCGCGTCCTGTGGACATATCGTTCCTCGAGGAAGCGTGAAATACGCTGTCCTATCGGTATTCTAGTTTCCATGTTATCAACCGGCCACATCCCGAGGGCGGATTGAAATACTTTGTGCGTCTAGAAGCAATAGGTTTTGCCTATCCTACGGCCTCCTTGAGCTCAAGCATCGTGCCGCGGCAGTTTGAGGCGCCGCAGTGGCAGGCAAATTTCTTTTTGGCTGCATCCGTGATCGGTTCATCAATCTGCATTTGGTAATCATAAAGCAATTCCTCGCCGGCTTCGATGTTGCGCATGGCATAAATAAAGATGCGGTCATCTTCTTCGACGGCTTCGCAGTTTGGATTGCACGAATGGTTGATCCAGCGGGCGTCGTTGCCGCCAATCTCTGGATTGATCACATCGCCGTTTTCCAGTCCGAAGTTGAAAGTGTGCGGATTGTCGGCGTTGTCGGGGGCGCGTTCCCAAGGGACGCGTTCGCCGGCGTATTCGATGATGCGTGTGCCCTTGCGAATGAACTGTATCGTGTAAACGCCTCGACCATGCACGCCCGACTCGCGAACTTCGATCTGTACGGCTGGCTTTCGAGTTTTACGTTTGTTCGCCATACCATGTGCTGAATAGTTTTTGCTCTCCTTGCAGCCCAGTTCCTGTCCTTTTCTTCGATTGCGCCGCTGCTTCTTCGAAGGTGCTGCCGAAATATATAGCCCGGATAGATGGCTCGTCTCTCCAGGAAAACATCGACGCTTCCAGAATGTCTGACCGGCAGCGCCGGCCCGGCGAGACGTTGATTCGACATTATCGGCCAAATGCCAGCGGGACTGATTCGGAAAGGAATTTTTAAGCGCAGAGCGGCATCGGCGATCAGCGGCGTAGAAAGCTGAGCAAAAGCGCGCCATCGTGATATTGCTTTCACGCTGCGATCATGCTCGCCTTTGCCTTGTTTGCAAAAGGAACAGACATTTCAGAACGCAGAATTCAAAGAGAGCAGTTCGGTTGCGGATTCCTGTCAAATGTTAGAGTGGAACATATGAAGCAATCGATCGCACTGGTTCTCGCCTTTTGCATAATCGCCATCTCGGCGTCGGCAAATCTCGGCGACTACAGTGAGAGGATTGAAGATGCATATGGCACAATCGTTCAGCGACGCCTGCGGGACGATGGAACAGTAAGTGTTGTTTACGCTAAGGGTCGCTACCTCTACCTGGTCACCTTTGTTAACCGTCAGAGCATTTCGGAAAGCTACTCCCGGGTAAACGGTGCCGATCTTTCCGAAAAGGAAATTACGAAGTTCCTGAAGGCAAATTCCGCCGCCAAATGGGTGCCGTCGAACACCGGCACAGAGCGACGTTTTAAGACCAGCGACGGATCTGCAGAGGCAACATACGGCATTCTAAATGGTCGGCCGGCATTGACGGTGCGCGAGCTTAAGCGCTGATCACGTGCTCAACGACATGAGTGTCAGAGTGCCGGACTGCGCTTTCGCAGCACCAGCCCCGCAGCAACTCCAACAAGAACAAAACCTACAACCTCGATCAGCATGTAACTGGCCGTGTAAACGCCTGGGAAACCATACCAGTTCCAGTACGAAACGTTGGTTGCGATGGCAGTGAGATTGACGAGAGAAGTTTTCGTGCGATTAATCAGCGCGGTAGATTTCTCCCCTCGCTGGTCGGTTCTCTTGCGAGGTGACACTGTTCGCAAGTTCCAAGCCTAAAACAACTCCGCATACCTATGGCGGGACATAGTAAATGGTCGAAGGTCAAACGCTTTAAGGGCGCGATCGACGCGAAACGCGGCAAGATCTTCAGCAAATTATCAAAGGAGATCACCATCGCCGCAAAAAGCGGCGGAGGCGATCCGAACGGCAACCCGCGTCTGCGCAGCGCCATCCTGGCGGCGCGAGCCCAGAGCATGCCCAATGATAATGTTGAGCGCGCGATCAAACGCGGCACGGGCGAGGGCAGAGACGGCGAACAACTCGAGGAAATTGCCTACGAAGGTTACGCGCCGGGCGGCGTGGCCATCATTGTTGAAACGGCCACAGACAACAGAAACCGTACGGGAGCTGAGATCCGGAGAATTTTTACCCAGAACAACGGCAACCTCGCCTCGAGCGGCAGCGTTTCATACATGTTCCACCGAAAGGGTCAGATCACCGTTCCGCGATCAACCATTGATGAGGATCGGCTGCTGGAGGTTGCCTTGGAAGCCGGTGCGGAGGAGTTGACAATTGAGGAGGATCAATATGTTGTTATCACTTCCCACGATCAGCTCTACGCCGTAGCTGAAGCGCTCAAGAAGGCAGGCGTCAGTACCGATGGGCAAAGGTTTACGTTTATCCCGGATAGTACAGTCGCGGTCAGGGACGAGACCGTGGCGCGTCAGGTGCTGCGCTTGTGCGATGAGCTCGAAGAGGACGACGACGTGCAAAACGTCTATTCAAATCTAGACATTCCCGACGAATTGCTGGCCAAGTTGCCGGCCTGAAAAACTACTGCTTACAAGACCTTTAGGGCGCTGCCCCCCGACTGCAGCGAACAATCTTAGCTTATGAACGAAGAAAACGAAAACCAGCCTGCGCCGCTGGAAACTCAATCCGCATCGCCGGAGCAACGTCATCATCGCCCGCGCCGTAGATTTCCGAGAAGGCGTTACCGCGGTGATCGCTTCAAGCGCGATAATTCCGAAGAATCGCCAAATTCTTCATCCACAAACGCCGACAACCCGGGCGCAGATGTCGCTGTCGAGACCCTCGATCAGACCGGCACAGCAGGCCGAGAAGCCACCGAGGGCGCTAGCGAAGCCGGCGAACAGGTCCAGGTCGAACCGGAATTCGGCGAGGGTATCATTGAAATTTCCGGCAAAGGGTTCGGTTTTCTGCGCGATCCGAAACGCAATTTTGTGCAGACGCCCCAGGACATCTTTGTCACTCCCGAAATCGTTCGCCGCTTCGCGCTGCGTGATGGCATGTGGATCAACGGCGAAATTCGGCGCGGGAGCCGTGGCCCTCAATTAACGAGGTTGATCACAATCAACGGCGAAGAGCCGGCAAAATATCAGGGGCTCCGTCCATTTGAAGAACTAACAACGATCAATCCGAACAAAAAGATCAAGCTTGAGACGGTGCCCGACCGCTACACGACGCGTATCATGGATTTGATGACGCCGCTGGGCATGGGCCAACGCGGTTTGATTGTCGCGCCGCCACGAACAGGCAAGACGACGCTGTTGCATCACATCGCCGACGCAGTGACCAAAAATCATCCGGAGATGATCCTGATCATTCTTCTGGTGGATGAGCGCCCGGAGGAAGTGACCGATTTTCGGCGGTCACACCCGACGGCGGAACTGATGGCCAGCTCTAACGATGCCGACATCAAGAGTCACACGCGCATTTCGCAGTTAGCAATCGAGCGCGCCAAACGGCTGGTCGAAGCGGGCAAACATGTATTTATCCTGCTCGACTCCATCACGCGCACGGCTCGCGCCTTCAATAATGCCATGGGCGGCGGCGGTCGTACCATGAGCGGCGGCATCGACGCGCGCGCCATGGAAATTCCGCGCAAGATTTTCGCAGCCGCGCGGAATACGGAGGAAGCCGGTTCGCTAACCATTGTCGCCACAGCCCTGATCGAAACCGGCAGCCGTATGGACGAGCTGATCTTTCAAGAGTTCAAAGGTACCGGCAACATGGAAATGGTCTTGGACCGAAAAATTAGCGATCAGCGAATTTATCCGGCCATTGACATCTTTTTGTCCGGAACGCGCCGCGAAGAACTCCTGTTGCAACCGTGGGAACTGGAAAAGGTCAACCTCATTCGACGCGGCCTCGCCGGTCACAAACCGGAGGAAGCCATTCAACGTCTCCTGATGTTCGTCAAAAAATTCCCGACGAACGCGGAAATGCTCAAAGGTATTCCTGGTTGAGCTTCGCTCACGTTGAAGCATTGACCTGTTGAAGAGCTGACGCGGAACCGTGATCTCGGAAGGTAACGTGCCGTTCGTAAAGCATATGAATTGACTCGCGAGCATCGATGTAATCGCGACGAAAAGTTTCGAGATTCTGATAGCCAAGCCGGATAGCAAGCCTCTGCTGCGCACTGGGATCGTTTGGCAGTGACGACACGGTCTTGTTCTCATATCGGCGCAATGCGGATTCGCACTGACGCAGGAATCCGTACGACTGTTTCAATTTCGTGGCTTCAGCATCGTTAAAGAGTCCACGTTCACGTAATCGATCCAGTGCCCGTTGCGAATTCGGCTCCCAAACATTTTCGCGCATCGCCAATGCTTGCACCAGAAATTCGCCTTCTATGATCCCGCCGGTTCCGGTTTTCAAATCGACAAAATCCGAGCCGCTGCCTCGCTCAAGGCGAATGCGCTCAAGCATGCGATCGATTTTGACCAGAAGCTCGGGGTCCTGGCTGGCGCGGCACCAGGCGGCTTTTGCCACTTCCATGAATTCATCTTTTAGCGGCCCACTGATCGCACGCGCGCGTGTGAGCGCCTGCATCTCCCACAACTGCGCTCGGTTTGCATAGTAGGATCGATAAGTCTCGATCGAACCAACCAGCGGGCCATTTTCACCTTCGGGGCGCAGCCTGGCGTCGAGCGGCCAAATATTTCCTTCGGCAGTCGGCTGCGCCATCGCGGCGATGAGACTTTGTGCGGTGCGATTGTTCTCGCCCACAAATACGACGTCCAAGTCTGTGCCATAACTAATCTCACGTCCGCCAAATTTACCGAAGGCTATGATGGTTAGTTGCTCGTGCCCGAGCAGCCTGGCCATAAAAACGAGACAAGCTTCAGCCAGATCAGAAAGCTCGCCGAACACAGCTGCCGTCGGCGCGAGTCCCACAGTCTCACGCAGAATGATGCGCAACAATTGCCGCTGCCGATATGCGCGAATCGGATCGAAATTGTTTGCATTTGCGCCTAACGAGGTGAGCCGCCGGAGATTCTCGGCAACCGATCGCGGTTCATCAAACGTTGGATCGCGGGTAATGTCGTCCAGAAGTTGCGGCCGACGAATCAAGAGGTCGCCGGCAAACCAGCTGGCGTCGAACGTCTTGACAAGCAGCCCAAGCAATTTCGGGTTCGTGACGAGCAGCTCGAAAAGCAAACTGCGCAGGCCGTAAGCTTCCACGAACCGAAGGAATTGGTTCAGAGTCGTGTCCGGATCACCAGCTTTTGTCAGCCAATCGAGCAGAGTCGGGCGCAATTTCCGGAATATCTGGCGAGTTCGGGGAGCCACGTGGAAACTCGCTGCGCCTCGTTCAAGATCTCTCAACGCTTTTTCTGCCCGCTTTGGGTCGTTGAAAGGTTCCAGGCTAATTTCTGCGGTTTCGACAGGCGTTCCAGAGATGATCCTTCGAAAAATCGGCCGGACCGAGCCCATCCGGTTTTGCAATGCCGCTGTGAAATCGTTCGCGCACGAGAAGCGCAAGCTTCGGGCAAGATGGTGCAATGCTTCCGGTTGGTCCGGCAGCGTGTGGGTCTGCTGTTCGGCTTCGATTTGCAGGCGGTGTTCGACACGACGGAGAAATCGATACGCGTTGTCCAGCGCCAAAACTTCCTGAGAAGCAAGCAAATCCAGCTCTCGCAGCGCGCGGAGCGCCTTCAGCATGTTTGGTTCCTGCAGAAACGGATGACGCGCTCCGTGAATAAGCTGCAGCGTCTGCACGATGAATTCGATGTCGCGAATGCCGCCGCGTCCAAGTTTTACGTCCCGCTCCAGTTTCTCCGTCCCGACAATGTCGCGTTCGATGCGATGCTTGATTTTCGCAATCTCGTCTAACAGATCCGGTGTGGAGGTCTTAGGATAGATGAACGGTTGATGTAACCTCAGGAAATCGTAGGCCAGCTCGCGGCTGCCGGCGATTCCGCGGGCTTTGATGAGCGCGATGCGCTCCCAGGTTTCGCCGAACCCAGCGTAATAATTTTCCATGCTCTCGAGAGACCGAGCCAAAGGCCCTGCCGAGCCTTCGGGTCGCAAACGCAAATCAACTCGGAAGAGCGAGCCGGCGGGATCGGGTGTCGAAAACGTCTCGAGAATCTTGTTACCCAACCGATTAAAAAATTCGTGATACGAAATATGCGGGGCAAGTTGGCCTTCCTCGCTGTAGAGGAAAAGGAGGTCGACGTCCGAGCTGTGATTCAGTTCAGCTCCACCGAGTTTCCCAAGTGCAAGAATGGCAAAGTCTGCTCTTGGCGAGCCGTGTCGGTGCCGAAGTTCGGTGTCCCAGTGGTTGAACACGCGGCGGATGCAAATCTCGGCGATCTGCGAAAGTTCGCCCGTTGTCTCTTCCAGTGGAGCGACTCCGGCAAGTTCACGCAGCGCCACGCGCGTCATCTCCCGGCCCTTCCAAAAGCGTAGTCCCGCGAACTTTGTGCTGGTCGCCGAATCACCCGCCAAATCGTGTAACTCGGCGATCATTTCCGCTGAGCCGCGGGAGGCCAGGCATATTTTGGGCTGAGAAAGCCACAGCAGCGTTTCAGGGTTCCGCGTCAAGCGTGCCGCGCAAATACTCGAGACTGCAAGGAGATGCAGCAGGGCCGCTTCGCCCAGTGGAAATTGTTCGACCACTTCGATTAGGGATTGCGCGCTTGCCGGCCATTGTTCGCTTAGTTGGACCAAGCTGGTCTGCACCTGTGAGGAGTTTAACGATGTGGCCGATTTTTCCCGAATCCAGCGCGCGCACGCATCCATCGCCGGGAACATCACGCGGTTTCGTGCGAAAGACTAGTTGCCGTGGGGCTCACACGACAGTCCGTCTCGAATTCAGATTTCGCGCACGCGAACTGAAATCGCGATGTGCAGTAGCGTTATGCCGAGGACGGAGGCGCTAGCACACGAAGCGCTCTTTCGTGCATTTGAAATTCTACTGGGCAGTTGCCGGCGAGTTCACCGTCAAGCTCGACGGGAACGTCCTGCTCGCTTGTCACTGAGAGATGGCGAGTTTGAAAATATTCAATTTCAGGAACGCGAATGTCTGAGCTGAATACAACGTCATG
>WNGH01016444.1_pt1 | contig 13735 bp, 19 predicted proteins | sample 5400631 | NCBI WGS metagenome assembly WNGH01 (sample SAMN13153373, study PRJNA577476) | soil metagenome | isolation source: 115 cm soil or saprolite under Garry oak tree replicate 1 | place: USA:California | collected 2016-06-15
GATGAGGATAGAGACGCCACCGGTCAGTACCTGACTGATATCGGTCCTCGACCACTGCTCACCGCCGAAGAAGAACAACACATGGCGATGCAGATCAAGGCTGGCAACCAGCACGTCAGACAACAATTTATCGAGGCCAACCTAAAACTGGTCGTGAGCGTTGCCAAACGCTATCAAGGTCGCGGATTGGCACTGGAAGATCTCATTCAAGAGGGAAATCTCGGACTTTTGCGCGCTGTCGAGAAATTCGACTACACCAGGGGGTACAAGTTCAGTACCTATGCCTTCTGGTGGATTCGTCAAGCCATCACCCGCGCCATTGCCGACCAGGGACGGACCATACGCCTCCCGGTTCACCTGGGGGACAAGATCAACCGACTGAAAGGGATCGGTCTCCGCTTGCAGCAGGAACTCGCACGTGAGCCTACCTCCGATGAAATAGCCGAGCACCTGGGCATCAGTGCAGAGAAGGTGCAGGAACTCCTCAATGCGACTCTGGAGCCAGTCAGCCTGGATCTGCCGCTCCACGAGGGCCAGGATCTTGACCTGGGTGACGTGATCGAAGATCGTACCCCGCTCGCTCCTGCCGATGGCGCCAGCCATCTGGCACTCACCGAGTTGGTCGAAGACTTGCTTGAGCGACTGACTGAGCGAGAGCGCGCGGTGTTGTCCCTGCGCTACGGCCTGGCCGATGGTCACAGCCACACGCTAGCGGAAGTCGGCAAACACTTCCAGGTGACACGGGAACGCATTCGCCAAATTGAAGCCAGGGCGCTGGACAAACTGCGTGCCCAGAGCCTTGACAATGTGCTCCAGGATTACCTGGAGTAAATGGTCTACATGATCACTCCTTGACACTGCTGGTATACAGGAGTGAGCGTTTTTCGTTCCGGACCCGATGCAGTTCCCGATGGAGGATGGCTCCTCGAGTCTGCATCGCGCTTCTGGCTCTCTTCCAGCGCTGATTCAGCGGGATGGATGACCCAAGTTCTGGCCATCAGGTGGTCGCTCATCTCGTGCCGTCTATCGCAGGCACGGCCCTGATGTCGCGGAGGAAAGGAGGGGTCCTTGTTGTCGTTTCTCGTGCGCCTGGGATGTGTCCGCGTCCCAGGTGAGCTCACCAAGACATGCACTACGAACAAGCATTGCTGACTCTGCTTCGAGACGAACGAAGAAGCCAGCAATGCCCGCTCAGCAAAGGAGTAGGAAAGTGAAACTGTTCCACAACAAACTCTTAGGGAAAATCTTAGCAGTCCTCTTTGGGCTTGCAGCAGCATCGTACTTTGCCTGGACCTTTAGCTACTTCGGTCTCTGGCTCGGTGAACGGTTCCAGGGTGTCTTCCCTGAAGCTCCCACCACCGTTGGGATGATCTGTGGTTTCGTCATGTTTCTGGCGGTGCTCTACAGCTACTTTTACATCGAATATGCCAAGGAGGATGTCAGAGCCTATGAACTGGACCGGGGAGACGGCACGTTCCTACGAGCACTCAAGCAACTCAAGTGGGGTGTGCTTGCGCTGGAGTGCTTCTCGCTGCTGTTTCGTCTCTTCCAACTCAATTTCGCGCCGATTGCCTTCGCCATGGTCGGCATAGGGCTGGCGCTGCTGTGGCTCGCGCATCTCTTTGGTAAGGTCTTGCACGCGCAGGTCAACGTCCCGCACGACGTGGAGGCAGGCCGCACCATGGATGAGGCAGGTAGGCAGGTCTGGTCAAAAGCGCCTCACCTGATGAAGCACATGACCCATGACCAGTTGCGCCGTCTGGCTGCTGGCGATCCACAGCCACTCGACGAGGTCAACGATCAACTGGCCAGAGAGCGCGAGCGAGAAGTCTCCAATTCCGAGAAGCGAGCGCGCGAGGACCAGGAGCGCAGAGAACGCGCACGGAAGATGAACTCGCGCTATCTCTCGCCGCGTAGCACCGATGAGGTTGCAGATCTGATGCCCTCCAACAACGGGCAGGCACCGCATTTTTAGCTGGCCCTGGTGGGCAGACCGAACCATCAGGGCACAAGCGGTACCAGGAGCCCATGCCGCTGGCTCCTCTTCTACCAGACGAATACCCACCTATCCTCCCAGGTGAACGGTCTGAGCCCGGGGGCACACCCCAACGGGTGCCGATAGTGCAGCGCACAAAGATGCCGATGCAGCCACGCGAACCGGTCGTCATACCTGAAACGCCCGTTTCGCCATCCCCGAGCAGGCGTCGTCCTCGCACGTTCTTGCCAGCTCGCCTGCAACCTGAGCAACCAACGTACGGCGCGCCGGTGACGACTATTCACGGAGGAGACACGGAGCACCCGCCTGCTCGACCGTTTGTGCCTGTATCGCGCGGAACTGAACAGCCAGTGCACCACGCTCCCGAGCAGGATCGTCTCCCCCTCGTCAAGCGCCCTGATCCAAGCCCTGGTCGGGAGCTAGCGGAGACACTGCCTGTCCCATCTGACAAACCTGCTCCTGACGGAACCACCACTACGGCTACCCCTGCGGTGCCCAAAGAGCCACAAGGCGATCCGGGACGCAATAGCACCGACAAGGTCCACGCCTATAATGTGTGGATGTTTGAGCAGCATGGACAATTGGTGAGCGGCACCTGGATGCCCAAGAACGCGCGCAAATTCAAATCGTACATCAAAACCCATCCACCCAAGTTACGCTATAGCCCGACCGACGGCTGGCAACCGAATCCCGCCTATCAGAAAGGAAACACCCATGGACACTGAAGAACAAGCACACGCCTCGGACACGCCTCTCCGAGAGGTGTGGCAGCCGCAACCTAATGAGCTGGTCTGGTTGAACGTCGCACGACATGATGGCAAGGTCTCCACCTTTCGCGTGCGCGTGCTCAAGGTGAACACCGACGACGAGCCAGCGGTGGAAGTCGAAGTGTTCCCCGAATTTGAACTGGCCCGACCCTTCACCTACACGGCCAATCTATCGGACATTGCGCCATTAGATTGAGAGTATTGGACAAAGTATCGGACGGTCCGATACTTTGTCCAATACTTCTGGGAAGGACAGCAGGTGTGTCCAATACTATGGGAAGAGAGAGGATGGTATGCATCGTTGATGCGCTCATCGATATGCATGACGAAACCCACAGGAAGGAAGGAAAAGCAATGGAAGAAGCCACACATCAGCAGCCAGCCATACAGACAGACCGTGGCGCACTGCATAGTCAACCAACGATGAGGCTAAAAGTGCCTGATGGAGCAGCATGCGAGCTCGGGGAGACTGTTGCATGCAACGGCTTTGATGCCACAGAGAGCGAATTGCTGCAGATGCTACAAAGCCTCATTCCACTAACAGGTGAAAATCTTGATCAGTGGACCTGGGAGGAACGCCGAGACTTCCTGAACTGGTGTGTGGATGAAGGCGTTTTGACCATCCAGGATGGGCGACTCGTACCCGTCTAGGAGCAGGTACCGACGGCTCCGCTCACGCATGACGCAGATGTAGATGCGCCAAAGAGCGCGGAAGATGCTGGGTTTTTGCGCGATGTCGAACATGAAAAACCGTTGATCGGTTCCAACTCAGCAATCAGCGCGAAAGAACAGGCTGATGCACTCGGAATGAACAGTGCGGTCTACGGCACACATTGAAAATGTATATGAACGCGCACAAGAGCGCGCAGGAAGGAGCCGAGGAATGCTCTCACGTTTTTCAGCGAGGTGGCGCTGGTACGATTGGATTTTCATAGCGATCGCGGTCATTGTGATTGTCGGCGCCATTCGAGTTGTTGCGCCAACGTCAGGTTTGTCTCAATCGTTGCATCAGGGCTTTCATGCGCTGGCGCTTGGCCTGCAATGGATTGCCAACGGCCTGTCAGCACTGGCACAGCTGCTGAATCAACTGTAGTTGAGAGATGCGTGCCCTGACTCACGTCTCTCAGCTAAAGCTGCGGCACGCGATACATCCGCGGAAGAGCGCTACGTCTTTTTTGCGTGTGTGCAGGAAAAGAGGCCAGGGAACGCTCCCTGGCCTCTTTTCCTGTGCTTATAGTGAAGAAAGAGCAACATGATATGACCAGGACAATGAAGCCGAATCCACTCCCAGAGGGCATGGCACTGGTAGAAACCGCAGATGGCAGGTGGTTCCCTGCATGTGCCTTCCTCTCGGAAATACCCCATCGGATAGAGGTAATGGAAGGTACTCCTCTCATCCCTCCTGCACGTGATACATTCCATGATCCTGGACCAGGCCACGACTGCCGTGAAGAGGCGATAGAAGCTTGCCATGCCTGGCGTGAACAAGAGGAGTTGGATGACGGCTGGCGAGAGCTTGCCACGCGCACAGAACTCTATCCAGAGCGCAATGCCTGGTATCTCGATGAGATTGAGCAGCTCGCTGGAGGAGATGACACGCCACGCCTGCACTACGGGATCTCTGTGCATGCGGTGGTACTCGCGAGACAAACAGCAGGTAATGACTGCACCCAGGTCATTGCTGCAAAAGGCAGTACCCCCGATGAAGCCATCGAAACCCTCTATCAGCGCGTGTATGAGTGGTCTTGGAAGCTTCAAACCACCACATGTGCACGTTAGCAGTTATCTATCAGAACAGGCTCGTCAGCGCACAGCTAGTACAGCCACGCGGAAATAGCGCAGGAGTCTAGGAGCGAGTGGATGGCCCTTTGTAGGTCCAGTGAAAGGCCCCATTTGACGTGCGATTATAGTAGGCAATAAAGGCCAGAATCCGGGTTCGCAGTTCTTGCACCGACCGACAACTGAGTCGTGACAGCAAGCGTCGGACAAGAATGCTAAACCAGATCTCAATCTGATTTAACCAGGAGCTGTGCCTGGGAGTGTAGACGAAGCGAATGCGATGGCTCGGATCGGAGAGAAAAGCGGCCCGCGTCGGCATGGTGGAGAGATGGCCGCTTTTGCCTTTGGTGCCCAGCTCCTCCTGGAGGTTACACTGTGCCGCCACCAGGCGGACCAGGGTCTCGGATTGATGAGTATTGAGCTGATCAGTGATGAAGATCCAGATGGCCTCTGGATCGGTCTGGATGGGTAAGGATGGGTGCAGGCGCGAAAGAGCCTGGATACCAGTCATGCGCATCGGTACTCATCACGTGCGCGCCCTGCGCGAGCCGGGCGTCGGTGTTGCCTCATAGACCGCGCACACCGTGCAGATCTGCTCAGCCAGTTCAATAGGGTCGTCGGGAGGGGGAGTGAGCCAGTACCGCTTGCGATGCGGTTGCAACGCGCTCACCTTTTAAAAATCGCTCCACCGTGCGGGGAGAAATCTGCTTGACAATGCCACGTTTGACTGCTTCATCTGCCAGTTCGTGTGGTGTCCAGGTGCTCACCGGCCGATCCGCTGAAGTGGGTGTTTCACAGGCCAGCGCCATAATTTGCATGAATTGCTCGAAGCTGAAAGTTGCCGGTGCCCCAGGACGCTGCTCATCGGTCAACATGACTTCGATCGCCTGGCTCAGCAGTTCCTGTTGCAAAGCACTGGCATGAAGTGCTTTCGCTTGCGGAGAAGGCATGAGAGGAGTCCCCTTCGTTTCAGTTTGCTTTTTATTCTATCATGCCCTCCTATACCCTCCCGCGTTATTTCCGCGAGCCTGTACTAGAGTCTTTGCGATTTCTCTGAGCCTTACAGCATTTCAACACCCTCTCGCACGAAAGGATACGATCATGAGAAGAAATGCCGACGCACAACAGCCCGTTGAATCTGTTCAGTTCACCGGAGTGAAGAAACTGCTCAAGGTGGAGGATGTCGCCGACATTTTGGGGGTGGCAAAGTCAAAGTGTACCTCCTGCTCAGAAACGGCCTGCCCTCGGTCAAAATCGATGGCGCGCGCCGCTTCCAACCGGGCAAAGTGCAAGCCTGGATCGAGCAGCATAGCGCCTGACACCACACGCGAAAACGAACCTATGCCAGTCCCCTGATGAACGTAGCTCAGTATCACGCTCTTCTCAAGCAAGAAAGGCACCGCAGGTATGCAATCACAGACACACATTTCGTACGCACGAATGCTCCCCGCTCTGGAAGAACTGAAAGCGCGACCGCAGTGGGTGTGCTGGCGCAAAGAAGAGCGCCAGGGCACATTCACCAAAGTTCCCTACAACGCTCGCACGGGAAACAAGGCGCAATCCGATAACCCGGAGACCTGGGCCAGCTACGCTCAGGCTGTGCAAGCACTGCGCACTGGTACCTACCACGGCATCGGGTATGTCTTCCACCGGGACTATACCGGCATTGACCTGGATCACTGTGTGAACCCGGATGGACGCATCGATCCTTGGGCGCAAGCGTACCTTGATCGGCTGAGGAGCTATGCCGAATACTCTCCCAGCAAGACCGGGGTGCATATCCTGGTGCGCGGCACCATTCCGAGCGGGCTACGGCGGCGAGTGCCGCATGCGCCTCACCCTGCGCCACATTCGAAGGCCGCGATTGAAATGTACTGTGAACGGCGCTACTTCACCGTGACCGGCAACCATGTGGCCGAAATGCCGACTACCATTGAAGCATGTCCCGACCTGCACGCGATCCATGCGGAACTCACCGCACCCAAACCCTCACAACAGCTTCCCCCGCAAGGGCCAGCTGCTCTGGACGATGCAGCTGTTCTGGACCAGGCGATGCGTGCCAGCAATGGCGCACCCTTTCGGGCATTGTGGAACGGCGATACTTCCGGCTATCTGTCTCCGTCAGAAGCCGATCTCGCCCTCTGCCACATGCTTGCCTTCTGGACACACAAAGATGCCTCTCAGATCGATCGGCTGTTTCGTCGTTCTGCGTTGTACCGTCCAGAGAAGTGGGATCGTCCGGCACGCAGCGGGGAAACCTATGGTGCGGGAACCATTGCACGCGCCATTGCCGGCTGTCGCGAGACCTTCGTCCGGCACGCAGCGGGGAAACCTATGGTGCGGGAACCATTGCACGCGCCATTGCCGGCTGTCGCGAGACCTGCACCCCGCATGCACACAGCAAGATCATCCAATTCCGACGCAAGCCACGAGGAACCGCTGAGGCAGAGGCGGTGGCACTACCCGAAACACACCTGGAGTTCGTGCTGGAGTGCCTGCAGGACGAAGAAGAGGGTGACGCCCGCCTGTATTGCCACCTCTTCCGCGGGAAGTGCGTGTATGACCACACCGAGGGCATGTGGTACGAATGGCAAGGCCATCACTGGGAACGTGATGAATGCAAACATGCCCTGCTCCTTGCCAGCGGGCCGCTGGCCTCCGTCTACCTGGACGCCAGCGCCCAACTTGCAGAGGAAGCCGCCCAGGCTGAAAAGTGCCTGGACCCTGAGCTGTTGCAGCATCTCAAAGGGGATGATCCACACCTGCAACGCTATGAATGGCTCAGAGCCATGACCGGCGCACTCATCGGACGTGCCAAGGCCCTCAAGAGACTGAAACGCGCGCAATCCATCTTGACCTATGCCCAGGCGTATCTGCGCATCACCTCTCGGGAGTGGGATACTCATCCCTGGTTACTGGCCTGTGTCAATGGTGTGCTGGATTTGCAAACAGGTGAGTTACACCAAGGGAAGCCTGACGATTTTCTCAAGACCGCGATCCCAACCGAGTGGCATGTCCTGGAGAAACCGGCTCCACGCTGGGACCAGTTCCTGCAGGAGATTTTTCAAGATAAGACAGAGCAGGAACGCCAAGCCCTGGTGGCCTTTTTGCAGCGCCTGCTCGGCTACGGCATCACCGGCTCGACCGCCAACCACGTCTTCACCATCCTGTATGGCGAGGAGGGACGCAACGGCAAGGATACCCTGCTCGATACGCTCAAGGATGTGCTGGGATCTCTGGTGGGAACGGTGAGCAACGACCTGTTCGTGGCGCAGGACAAGTTCCGGGCCAGCGGAGCCCCGACGCCTCATCTCTGTGATCTGCAGGGCAAGCGCCTGGTCTGGGGCAGCGAGACGCGGCAAGGCGATAAGCTCAATATCGCTCAGATCAAGCTGCTCTCTGGCGGAGGTGAGATCTCTACCCGGCAGTTGCACGGCAGGCAGTATAGCTTCACCCCGACGCACAAGCTGCTACTCATGACCAACTACAAGCCCCATGCCGATGTGCGCGATCAGGCCTTCTGGTCGCGCGCCTGCCTGCTCGAATTTGGCATCCGATTCGTGGAGCGTCCCCACGCACCCAACGAGCGGCAGGCTGACCCCCAACTTAAGGAGAAGCTCAAAGAGGAACGCAGCGGCATCCTGGCTTGGCTCGTGCGGGGCTGTCTCGCCTGGCAACAGCAGGGATTGGCCATCCCGGCCTCGATCTGTCTGGCCACTGAAAAGTATCGCGACGAGGAGGATCGCATCTTGCACTTCCTCAACGAGCGCTGCATCATACGGCCAGAGGTCTCCATCAAGGCGAGTGTCCTCTATGAGGTATACAAAGCCTGGTGTGAAGAGAACCAGTTTGGCCGGGGTATGAATGCCACCCTGTTTGGCAACGAGATCAGTCGGCGCTTTGAGAAGAAGACCACGAAAAGCGGGAGGATCTATCAGGGAGTTGGGCTCCTGGCTGCGGGTGAAGGGTTGGTGAAGGGTTTGGATTCTACTGCTCTCTCCTATGAAAGCCCTTCAGAAGCCAATGTAGAGACAATTGAAGCGCAGAAAGGTGAAGGGTGTGAAGGGTTTCACCCCGTTTTTTCCCAAAACGCAAAAAAGGGCCCCTATAGAGACCAAAACCTGACGAAACCCTTCACACCCTTCACAAACTCATCCATTGAGAATGCGCTTCAGCCACCGTCAGAAGGCGATGCAGAGCAAAAACGAAGCGATTCACCACCCTTCACCACCCCTTCACCTCACGCAACATTACCGGAAGGATGGGAGGAATTTGTCCTATGATGCTCATGTTGTTATTGACGGAACTGACCTACCTGGAAGTGCATCTCTGGGTTGAATCCGATGGATTGCATGTCCAGGCTCCCAGCGGGGTGTTGACGGACGAACTGCGCCTGGCAATAATCGAACACAAGGCAGCCTTGCTGAGCTACGCGGCTGATCCTACAGTCGAGACGATCGATGGCCTGGGCTATCTCACCGGAAATCGGCAAGAACAAGATGTCACGTTTACTGCACAAGAACGGAAGGAGCGGCTGCGCTACAAGGTGGGCGTGTTGCTCCTGCACGATGGCATTGAGCGCTTCTACTACCCAGGTATGCTCTCTATCGGACACAACACCAGAAGCGATCCGAGCCAATGAGCATTCGCCTGAGGTGGAACGATGTACGAAAAACCAGATAGTTACCCCTCACTGGGAATGCCCTGGTCAGAGGAAGAACGCTTCCTGTGCCAGGACTGATGGTTGAACACATGGCGGGAGATACGGAGGTGCAAGGTTGATCGTCCAGGCGGACAAGACACCGCGATGAAAAAAAACATCTGGTACTTCACCTCTCGTTGCGTGGGTTTGTGATGGAGCGTCGTGCACATGGAAGGCGTGACCGTTGAGCAATCGGCGAAGTTGCACCAGATTCTCCTGCATGCGTTAGGCGAACGCTCTACTCAATCTGGATGCATCGGCTCCATCTTCAATGCTGAGACAAGGCAGCAGCATGTGATTGACGGGATATGTGAGCCACTCTGGATCCCATCCATACAGGAAATCCAACATCTATCACGATACAGACAAGAGTAGTGTTATTCAACAGCTCTTCGAGGACTCTCATCTATGCCTCAAAAGTGGGTGTCGTATTGAGGAACGGCAAGGGCCTCGCGTTGACGGGCTGATCCGTTTGTTGGGGCTGTTGTCCCCGCTGGCCGTACGCTTGGTGCAGATCCGTGGGTACGCGCGTTCCGAGCCAGAGCGCCCGGCTCACGAGGTGATTGAGCCGCTACTGCTGGCGGTGGTGGCCCGGCGCTCTGGTCAGTCGCCTCTCATCATGACCGTCGGCTCGGATCTCGGATGGAGGTCGCACACCTGGGTGGCTAGTCTTTCTCGCTCCCATGATGGTCCTCCTGGATGGCGAACCATGTGGAAAGGCTGGCTCTCGCAGGCAACGTTCCTGGAGGGCGTTCACTTTGCTTTTCATCTCCGTTGGTAACATGTGGGGAAGAATCAGGCTTCCAGCCATGGGGATGACAAATGGCTGCCCGCAGGCAGTGCTTTCGTTTCCGCTTTTCAACCCATGTGGGAGAATACGTCTCTAGTCTCTTGCGAACTGAAGAGCGTTTCGGCGGGTTCTACAGCGAAGGACTGTGGGTAAAAACGTGACCGTGTAGATCACCGTACCCCTCTCTTTCGATGTGCCAGGAACGAGAACCATGTTCCTGATGGCTAACAGAACTGAGAACTACCGCAGGGCTTGCGGTAGTGACGGCTGTGGAGGAAGCTGTAAGACCAAACACGAATGGAACCGTGGAAGGCTCGCTTCTAACGAAGCAGAAAAGCCTACTCGCGAAAGTGGGAGTCCCCTTGGTTTACCTCTGGGGAAGATGTCAACGAGGAGCCATTCAAGAGCGGCGAGTCCGCCGCTGCGCATGAAAAAGTGTAGAATGAGTGGATCCGCTTGCACGAGGATCCTGCCGTCTGACTATGCAAGAAAGCTCAACTGCTTGAGTGCTGCTTTCCGTCCGGGCTTTTTTTGAAAGCGTATCGTGCCGGTGGTTTAGCTCTGGCGTGGCGCTGGCGCGAGCTGTGCTGGCCGGGGTTAAGCCGCTTCAAATATTCCCAACCCCTCTGAGGGCGAACCAACCGCCCCGTTTGCTCAGAAATCCAGCGGGCCACTTTTGCTCCAGTCCAGAGACCGCCACTGGGTGGGGGCGCATCGAGAGCTTTTTTCAACTGCACCTGCTGCTCTGGTGAGAGAATGAAGCTACCGCCGGGGTTGCTATGCCGGCGATCTCCTAGGCCCTGGGGTCCCTCTCGGTTGTAGCGATGAGCAATCGTCCGAATCCAGGCGGGGTGGTAGCCGGTGACCTCAGTAATCTCGTGAGTGGTCTTACCCTGTGCTAGCAGCCAAATGATCTGCCAATGGCTTCGCTCGACAGAATCCTTCGCCTCTCGATAGCGGGATCCAATTTCTTTGAGGCTCAAATGAGCTTGTACGGTAATGCGCTTGTTCATGTCTCAAGTTTACCACAGGAATTGCTATCAACTGCTCCCAATCCTCCTATGCTAACGATCTCACGACCCGAATGGCAGAAACACAGCCCACTGCTGTCATGTGTCCCAGCCGAAGTCGATGCCGAGGAAGTCGTAGAGGCGAGCGTTATAGGGCTTATAGTACTTGAGTAGCTGCTCGCGTTGAGCAGCGTCCATGTGAAAGGCGGTTTTGCGGTTGTATTGCACATAGTCCCTCAACGAAAGGTTCCACTGAGCTTCGGGGACATCCAGAAAGGCGAGTATCTGTTGGAGGACGTGAGGGGGATTCGTATAGAAATCTTCGCTCTTGAGGATCAAGAACTGCTCACGGGAGAACAGACGCATCCAGGTCTGTAATTGCTCAATGTATTTTCCCCTGCTCATATAGCTGAAATGCTCGTAGACGTAGCTCCCATAATGCTCGTTTGTGAGTATCCGCTCCCGCTCTCTGCCGATACGCTCCTCCTCCCGCTGAATGGTCTCTGCGAAGGGGAGGTGTTCGTAGCCAAGGTCGAGAATGTGGTGGTAGTGCGAAAAGGCGCGGTCGACTGGATTGCGCAACAGCACGATGAGCTTGACGCGCGGCAGCACTTCCGCTACTCGCCTGGATACAAGCGGGTGGAACAGATAGTTCGGTGTGGCTTCTCCAGTCAGAAAGGCCCGTCCCTGGATGCGCTGGGCGAAGCATTTTTCGAGGTAAGTAGGAAAGTGGGCGCGGTACCAGGCTAGCCCCCTATGAAATTTGCGATCGAAAAAATGGAGTTCTTTCGTCGTTGGGAGTTCGAAGCAGGGATGCGCCTGCAGATAGTTATAGAGCGAAGTGGTGCCTCCTCGTTGAGCGCCAATAATGAGGAAGTCTGGCAAGAGTCGTATGGGATGCGTCAGACCCCGGTAGAGTACCTCTGCCAGGCGTGTCGTTGTGGCCCGACGTGGTTGTGGGAGATTGGGGCCGGCCGAACCTATTTGCTTTCTCCCCTGGATAGTTTCAGACAAAAATCTCATGCAGTTATTTGAAGCGCGAAAAAATCCGCTCCTTGCGTGCAAGGAGATGCTGCGCTCGCCTTCTTTTCATTTGTTTTCCGTTTCGATGCATGACGTTGTCAGTGCTCGCCGTACATCTCCACTCCCCATACGACAAATTTTATACTAATGCTAGGGCAGCAGATCAAGCGCATGGCATGGTTTCCTGTAGTATACATGAGGTTTGGGAAGAGGTATTGGCTCGGAGCCGGTCCAACCTCTCAAGAGCCGTGAACTCCAATTGTGCAAGGAAACGATTCATGGTTTGTAGTTAAGGAGCGCTGGAGCAGAGAGAGTACCTTATGTAATCAACAGGATTGGGTATTACTGCGTAACCCATTCTGACTACTTGTTGAAACCCCTCCACAACCTTGGGGCTCACCCGCACTTTCGATGAAAAATACCGGTTGGTTGCTTTGATTTACTAGCCTTTTCATAACCATCGGGGAGGGTCAATTATATACTGGTTGGGCGGAGCGCGAAGCAGAATTGAGGCAAGGAGATGCGCGATGGCTGACCAAGCACTACTCCCCGATCCTACCAGTTTGCACTTGCTCAATGTAGAAACTGAAGGAAACGTGATCACGATGGTGGTGAGAACGACTGCTTCCGAAGCGAAGTGCTCTCTGTGAGAGAGGTCTTCGACAAAGGTGCATTCGCGTTACACACAGCAGCTTGCTGATTTACCTTGGATGGGGTATGCAGTCCGTCTTCAACTCCATCTCAGACGCGCTGCTCCGGCTGATTGGGGCTATCTCATCTGTCGCGCTTCTGGCTTGCCTCTCTTGTTTCTGCTCTCTCCTGCTCATCCTCATGATGCCCCTTGTGCAAGGCGCTTATGAGCTTGGGCTGTACAACTCTGTCAGGTCCGTCCCCGCATCGTCCGCCTGGATGCTGCCTATTGGGGTCTGCGCCTCATTGCCTGTATTCATGCCGTACTTGGATCCGTAGCCGTCATTCCAAGGAACCGGTACTCGCGCAGCGCGAATCGCACCTGTTTACCCCTACCTGGACCAGAGAAGCGCTCAGGAAACGCAGTGGCATCGAGCGATTCGCGGGGACGCGATTTTCTCTTCTTTCCTCTCCCCTGTGTGGCTGGTCCGAACTTGCCTTGACCTCTGCTGCTTCCGTCAGTGTTGGCCTTGCTGCCGAGCCTACTGGTCTTCCTGATCTCATCCGTTCTCCTAAGCGCGTTCTCGCTCATCTTTGGGAGGAGGATCCCCAGTTATGAAACGCCCTCGATGACTCTTGTTCTATCAAATGGCGTACTCTAACATCAATTAATTGCCAACGTAGCCAAGCACATCACTGCCGCCCTGCGTGCCGCTGGCATTCCAGTACATAGGCCGTTCCACCACAAACGGTCCATTACTCGATTGCACCGCCAGCGAGATTTCATAGCCGTTGTAGCCGTCAGTGGCATGGTACATGTGCCCGATCACGATGGCCGTCATGTCCACCGTGTAGCGACTGTGTCCCACCACCTGCTGCAGGAAGGTGTACACCGTGCTCACCGCATTGGCGGCGGTCACGCTGATGGTCTCGGTGTTGGGGGTGGGGTTCTGGATGGTCAACCACTCGTCATAGCCCAGGTTGGTGTAGCCCTCGGCGAAGCTGTAGGCGCTCACTGAGGCTGGTCCCACCTGCCCC
>WNGH01012780.1_pt1 | contig 13734 bp, 14 predicted proteins | sample 5400631 | NCBI WGS metagenome assembly WNGH01 (sample SAMN13153373, study PRJNA577476) | soil metagenome | isolation source: 115 cm soil or saprolite under Garry oak tree replicate 1 | place: USA:California | collected 2016-06-15
ACGTTCGCGCCGTTCGATGCGATCATTGTTTCAGCAGCCGCGCCTGACCTGCCGCGCAATCTGCTTTCGCAACTCGGCGAAGACGGACGCATGATCATTCCTGTCGGCGCGGCCGAAAGCCAGCACCTTCAGCTCATCCGAATGCAAAACGGAGAGCCGCTCATCTCTCTCCGGGAGGCATGTCGCTTTGTTCCCCTGATCTCCGGCGAAGCGTTGTAGGAGAGTGACGCCGGCGGGCGAAATCGCTCGTCTAGCTGATGCTTACCATTCTGAGAATTGAGAACTGAAGTAAGAGCTGCATTACAATCATCCCATGCACTTGCTCCGCCATATGCGAATCATCTTGGAGATGATCAAGTGGGAGCACTCCGTCTTTGCCTTGCCCTTCGCTTTATGCGGCGCTATGCTCGCGGCCGGCGGACTTCCCACGGCACATCAATTGGCCTGGATTGTGGTGGCTACGCTGGCGGCGCGCTCGGCCGCGATGGCATTCAATCGCCTCGCGGACGCATCCATTGACGCCGCTAACCCGCGTACTCGCACGCGTGCGCTACCGGCGGGGCAATTAACCCCTGCATTCGTAGCAGTCTTCGTGATTATTTCTTCGGCAGTCTTTGTCACCGCTGCTGCGCAACTGAACCGGTTGGCTCTTTGGCTCTCACCTCTCGCTTTAGCAGTCCTTCTTCTCTACTCCTATACGAAGCGCTTCACGCGCTGGTCTCATCTCGTGCTGGGATTTGCTCTAGGAATGGCGCCTGCCGCCGCGTGGATTGCCGTGCGCGGTTCGCTTGATCCCCGGATTTTGTCGCTCACGGCTGCCGTCACCTTCTGGGTGGCGGGCTTCGACGTCCTTTACGCATGCCAAGACTTTGACATCGATTATCAGACCGGGCTGCATTCCCTTCCGCGCTATCTAGGAATTCGCCGTTCGCTGTGGGTCGCGCGCGCCTTTCATGCCGTCATGTTGGCTTTGCTCATCGGCTTACTGCTGACCTTCGGCTTAGGCAAGTTGGCCATTGCTGGGGTTGTCGCCGTCGCGGGTTTGCTGGCTTATGAGCACTCGATGGTTTCCGCCAACGATCTTTCGAAACTGAACGCCGCTTTCTTCACCATGAATGGCGTTATCTCGGTAGTATTCTTTCTGTTCGTCGCCGGAGATTTGCTGTTGCGCCATTAGCCTCACGCGCGCGTTCGTGCCATAATCCAGGCATAAATCGGAGGTCATTATGTTTCGCGTCGTCATTGTGGTCTGTCTGCTGGCCTGTTTTGCTTGGACCCAACAATCTCCCGGGGTACCAGCATCTGCGCCAGCACCCGGAAGTCCGGCTGAGCTCGTCAAACAGGGCGAAAAACGCAATAGCGAAGGCAAGCAAGATGAAGCACTGGCGCTTTACAGCCAGGCCCTTGAACAATCCCCTAATTTGTATGAAGCACATCTCGACGCAGGTGTTGCGCTCGATTTGAAGGGCGAATATCAAGAGGCGCGGAAGCATTTCGCCAAAGCTATTGAAGCCGCGCCGGCCGATGTTAAGGCGCAGGCGCTCCGCGCCATGGCCATGTCTTATGCTTTTGAAGGAAACGCGAAAGAGGCTGAGAAATTTGAGCAGCAAGTCTTCGTTGCGCGTCTCGCCAGTCGCGACTTCACCGGCGCGGCAGGAATCGCCAATGAACTCGCTCGCATTTATCTCGAATCAGGTGATACCGAGAATGCCTACAAGTGGTACAAAGCGGGCTACGAAGCAGCGCTCCAGAAGCCGGGCCTGAGTGAAGCCGAAAAGAATCTGTGGATTTTCCGATGGGAGAACGCCCAGGCCCGCATCGCTGCCCGGCGTGCTCACCACGATGAAGCTCAAAAACACGTGGTTGCCGCTAAAGCCGCCCTCGATAAAGCTAACAATCCTGAGCAGGCGGGCTTTTATCCTTATCTCGTCGGCTACGTTGCCTTCTACGCGGGAGACTACCCAACTGCGATCGCCAATCTGCAAAAGGCCGACCAGAGCGATCCATTAATCCTTGCGCTGCTAGCGCAGGCCTACGAAAAGTCTGGCGACCAAGCGCGGGCTATGGACTATTACCACAAAGTTCTCGCCTCGAACGCACATAATCCGACTAATGCCTTCGCCCGCCCGTTGGCGAAGAAGAAGCTAGCGGGCGTCTGAGGGCCGAATGAAAAAGGGCCGCGCCCCTGCGCTGCCCTTCGCAACCCGTGTTTTCGGAGAGTTACTGGTTCACCCGCAGAAGCATGAAAGTGCCACTCTCCAGCTTCACATTATTTTTTTCCGAACTGACTACTGAGCCTTGGGACGCAGCGGTTGCGGTGGTCGCCAGCTTCAAATCCCGTAGTCCAACCACTCCCTCTGTTTTCCCGGTGATGGGTTCGTGCGCACTCGCTGCGCTTGAATCGTCAGTCGGAGTATTGCTGCCCGTGGAAGCGTTGCGCGCTGGAGGCGGTGTACCGCCCATTCTCGGTGCACGTCCGCTGTTCGAAGACGCTCCGCTTCCGCTAGCGCTGGGGGCTGCCGTCGATTGGTCGTTGCCATTGTTGGCATTGCCTGAGTTCGAGCCCTGCGGTGCAATGATGGCTTGGATCGACATCGGCATCTCGATCTCGCCGCTCTTCATGACGGCGCGGTCAAATATGATTCCGACCTGCGAGTCTTTCTGCTCCTTGCTCCGGGTCTGGGCTTCGGTTACGTGGCCGACGACCTTTGTGTCCTTGGGGACAACTATCTCGCCGCTATTTGTTTTGAGATCCATGGTTACCTTGGCTACCACTTCATCGCCGGTTTTGACCTTCTTGGCATCGATGCTCTTAGTCAGTTCGACTGGAATCACGGTGCCGGGTGCGATCCGGGAGGCGGAAGCGGATTGGGGTGAATTACCACTCGGCGATTTTGGATTTTGCTGTGCCGCGAGATGTCCAGGCTGAGGAGTTTGCTGAGGTGCTTGCGGAGTTGGTTCCGCGGGTTGGCCGTTCGGCTGCGTTGATGGCGTGGTGGTCGCGGGAGCCTGCTGCTCCTGGGGGGTGGAATTGTTACTTGGAGGTGAAGTCGGTTGCTGTGCCAGCGAGACGCCCCACAGAACGGCCACTGCGAAAGGCGAAACAAAAATTCTTTTCATTGAAGTCGCTCCTTCATGTTTGGATGTCCGACGATGTGGCGCGAGAAAAGGCGAAAGTGCAAACGGACCTTAGCTTAACAAGTAGATGCCAATTGGGGGCCGGAGGTAGGCATCAATTCTGATGGCAGCCAAGGAAAAGTCGCGGTCCCTTCGCGCCGAGAATCAGATGAGTGGATCAATCTAAGCGATGGCCGCCGAGACCGTCGGGACTCACTTATCCAAAATGCAAGACGTCTAGTGTGCCGGTGCCGTCTGCGGACTGCCCTGCGGCGCCGTAGCCTTAGGCGCAAAGTTTACTTTCGGGGCTTCGCGTGATCCTTCCGTTGCGGTGAAGTAGGCTTCGTTCGGCTTGAATCCCGCTATCTTGGCGAAAAAGCTGTTGGGGAACTGCTGAACATAGGTGTTGTAGTCCTGCAACGCGTCGTTGTAGCGCTTGCGTTCGACCGCGATGCGATTCTCGGTCCCCGCAAGTTCATCTTGCAGGCGCAGGAAATTTTCATTGGACTTCAGTTGCGGATAGTTTTCAACGATCAAGAGCAGGCGGCCGAGTGCTCCGTCGAGTTGCTGATTTGCAGCGATCTTTTCCTGCGGCGTGCCCGCCGAAAGCAATGTGGATCGAGCTTTAGCGATGTCGCCGAACACGGTTTGCTCCTGCTGCGCATAACCCTTCACCGTCTCCACGAGATTGGGGATCAAGTCTGCGCGCCGCTGCAACACGATATCTACTTGCGACCAGGCTGCCTTGACGCCTTCATTCTTGCTGACTAGTGTGTTCTTGACTGTGACGTACTGCCCGAAAACGATCAGTACAATTATCACTAGCACGGCAATCGCAATTAACGCTTTGGTCATACGATTCTCCTGAGACCAGCCTGTAAACAACGGTGCAGGGTGACTATGATTAGCGCCTTGAGCCCGGATGCAGCATTCTATCAACAGCGGTCATTACCTGTTCCACCGCCGCCAGGTAGCGGGAAAATACATCTTTCACGTCGAGCTTCTTGCGGTTCGCTTTGCGCTCTCTTACGTCCAGCACATCAAGGACTCCCGACGGATCGAACTTTATTTGTTGGGACAAGGCGTGTACGGCCTCTCGCTTTCGGTGTGGGGCGGGCTGGTCCAACACCATGAGCGCGTGCCGAAAAAGCGTCACGAAAGACGACAACGAACGGGTCAACAATTCCCACATGCGCGAATCATTGCCGGAGGCGAGAAGGAGATGTCGGCGAAGTAACGCCAGTTTCTCGCGAAGCTCGTATTCCACTTGCACGCGATGCAGATTCGCGGGAATCTCGAAACCCTGAAGCACATCTTCACCGAAAAGAACGCGATGATGTTGCTGCATGTCGATCAGTTCGATGGAAAAGACATCGATGGAGCGTTCCACCTCATGGCGCGTCATGAACAGCGGAGGCGGTTGCTTCTGGCGATCCCACCACTGCACTGCAGACGCTACCGCCTGAAGCGCCGCGAATGAGCTGTCGCGAACGACGCAAAATAAATTCACATTGGAGAACTCTGGATGAAAGTCTTCGGTAGCCGCCGATCCGAACAGGATCACGCTCTCCAGGTTTGCGCCCGCGGCTTCGCGCAGTCGGGTCACAAATTCATTGAGCTTGTCTTCAGGAACTGCATTTTCAGGAGCCATTGCGTCCTCACTTGCTACCAGCTGCTGCTTGCACCACCACCGCCCGAACTCCCGCCACCGAAACCGCCAAAACCGCTGCCCCCGAAGCCGCCCCCGCCACCGAATCCACCTCCGCCCCAGCCCCCGCCGCCATAGCCACCACCTCGGCCTCCGCCAAAGATGCTGGAGAAAAGCATCCAGAACAAAAGGGTCCGAAGCGGAGTCAACAGGACGACCAGTATGACTATGATAACGAGAACGATTCCGGCTACCGAGATTCCTCCCGCGGGCTGCTCCTGCGGTCCGGTTGGAGATGGCGCGAGTTGCGGGGTACTGAGCTGAACACCAGCGTCCTTCGCAATAACGTCGGCGGCGCGTGATGCAACTAAGAGCAGCGCCTGGCTGTAGTTGCCGCTTCGCATGAACGGGATGGCTTCCCGTTGGAAACTGCCGCCTTTTCCATCAGGCAGAATCGGCTCCAGTCCGTATCCCACCTCAATTCGCGCCTTCCGGTCGTCGATGGCATAGAGGATCAAAACGCCGCGGTTCGAAGCTTTATCTCCGATCCCCCACTTCTTGAACAGATCGACCGCGTAGCTCTCGATGTCGGACCCATCAAGGGAATGTATGGTTACAACCGCGATCTGAGCGCGTGCTTTCTGATCAATTTGCCGGCAGATCTCTTCCATCTGTGCGACAGCTTTTGGGTCGAGCACATGGGCGAAGTCGTCAACGTATCCGGTTGGTTTTAGCTGTGCAATCGGCTCGGCGCGCACACACATTGCGACGCTAGCCAGAACGAACGTCAGCAGCATCGGTTTTGCCCATGGCTTCATCGCTGTTCCGATCTTACAAGACGGACACGAACACCAAGCGAAACTGGAGATGCGAACAGAATTCCCAACACGAACAGTGCCAACCGTGGACAAGCCAATCGCATCAGAGTTGCATGCCTTCCCAGTTTCACGCCCGCCTGATGATACTCAGTTTGGCCCTCGCAGCTTGTGCGGCCTGCGCTCCCAACCAAAGTTCTGACCAATTGAAGGAGAAAACCGCCGAGACCACTGCCACTCTCAAGCGGGATACGAAGGCTATTGCGGAAGGGGTCAAAGAGGGGCTGAGCCGGAAAGAGTCCGTGAACCTGAACAAGGCGTCGAAATCCGATTTGCAGGGCTTGCCTGGAGTCACGCCGCAAAAGGCGGACCGAATCATCGCCGAGCGGCCTTACGCTAATACCCGTCAACTGGTGACGCGGCACGTGTTGTCCGAAGACGAATATGCTCAGGTGAAAGATCGCGTGATAGTCACCCAGTAGTCACTCCCCTCTAATCAAGGCCCTTCCTGTGACATATCGCGCGACCCTGCGATATCATCAGGGAGATGTCTGCTCAGCATGCCTTTCAAACCGATGATGCTCGGCTCGCGCCGATTTGCCACAAAGTGCTCGTCGGGGAACGTCTTAATGCACACGACGGGTTGACGCTCTATCGCACCGGAGACATCCTGGCGGTGGGCTGGATGGCCAACTGCGTTCGCGAACGCATGCACGGCGACAAGACTTATTTCAACGTCAACCGCCACATCAACCCGACGAACGTGTGCGTTGCCGCTTGCCGACTCTGCGCATTCGGCCGCAAGAAGGATGCGCCCGGCGCCTACACCATGGCGCTTGAAGACGCTTTTGAGACCGCCGCATCGGGATACACCGAAGCTGTCACTGAATTTCACATTGTCGGGGGATTGCACCCTGATCTGCCCTTTCAATATTTTCTCGACCTCTGTTCGGGACTGAAGGAACGCTTTCCACAAGTACATCTCAAAGCTTTTACCATGGTTGAAGTGGCGTATCTGTCGAAGCGCGCGAAGCTTCCGATCCGCGAGACCTTAGAACAGCTCAAGGCCGCGGGAGTGGATTCGCTTCCCGGCGGGGGCGCAGAGATTTTTGCTGACCGCGTGCGTCACATCATTTGCGACCACAAGATTGACGGCGACCAATGGCTCGATACGGCCCGCATGGCCCACCAGATTGGTCTGAAGTCGAACGCGACGATGCTTTACGGCCATGTCGAAAATGACGAAGACCGCTTGGATCACCTGCTTAAGTTGCGAGCGTTACAGGACGAGACCCAGGGTTTTCAGACATTTATCCCGTTGGCCTTCCATCCCGACAACACGCCGCTGCAGCACCTGCCCAAAACCACAGGCATGCTGGACATCAAGCAGATCGCGGTCAGCCGCCTGGTGCTCGACAATTTCCCGCACATAAAATCCTACTGGCAGATGATGACTCCCAAGATCGCGCAGATTTCCCTGCGCTTCGGTGCCGACGACATGGATGGCACAGTGATCGAGGAAAAGATTTACCACGACGCCGGCGCTACGACGCCACAAGGAATGCGCCGCGAGGAACTGGAGCGTCTGATCCGCGCCGCCGGCCGCATCCCCGTCGAGCGCGATACCCTGTATCGTCCCGTTACTCGCACCGAGACATCAGTCACGGTCGCGGTGTAGTTAGCCTAGTTTGACCTAGAGGTCTGCTCAGCCGTTGTCTTACGCAGCTCTTCCGCCTTCCCCTGCAATAAGTTCCGCAGCACTGCAACTTCTGCCGTGATTGCTGTGTGCAGCGCGGGATCCACGTCGGGAGCGAATAGGGGAGAGTGATTCGACGGCAGGTTCTCTCCCGCCGCCTTGGCCTGCGCATACTTGCCAGGGTCCGCTCCTCCCAGACTGAAATAAAAGCCCGGAACTCCCTGGGCGATAAAGTAAGAGAAGTCTTCCGAGGCCGTGATCGGTTCTTGAATGACCACATCATCTTTGCCCAACGCAGACTCGAGCGTGCCCCTGAGCCGCTGCGCCAGCGTGGGATCGTTATACACCGCGTCGGCGCCCTCATAACGTTCGATCAAAGGCTCGCGCGGCGCTCCGGCCGCGGCTGCCTCCGCCCTTACAATTCGCGTAATGGCAGCCAGCACTTGCTTTCGCACTTCCGCCTTATAGGTGCGCACCGTCAGTCCGAGTTCAGCCTGGTCCGGAATGATGTTGTTCTTGGTCCCGGCATGGATGTATCCGACCGTCACCACGGCCATCTCGCCCGGCTTCACTTCGCGGGAAGCAATGGTCTGCAACCCTAGGATCATCTTGGCCGCCATCACAATCGGATCGATCGCCGTATGGGGCGGTGCGACCACCACGTCAGGCTTCGGGAAGCGCTTGAACAAGCCGGCATCAATCATGCTCTCGGCGCCGGAGATGGTTTCTTCGGCAGGCTGGCCGATCAGCATCAGCGTGCCGTGCCATGTCGGTTTGCTGTGAACCATGATCGCAGCCGTGCCGGTCAGCGATGCCATATGCAGATCGTGTCCGCAGGCGTGCATGACCGGAACGTCGCGTCCAGCGTCATCCTTGGTATGGATTTTGCTAGCATAGTTCAGACCCGTTTTTTCTTCGACCGGAAGCGCGTCCAGCTCTGTACGGAGCATGACGGTTGGCCCCGAGCCATTCCTCAGCATAGCCACGACCCCGGTACCGCCAACGTGTTCAGTGACGTCATAGCCGAGACTGCATAGCTGGCTCGCCAGTTTCGCTGCCGTCTGTGTTTCATGCGATGAGAGCTCCGGATTCTCATGCAGGTCGAGATACAGCGCATGCGCCTGCGGATATACGGCTTCAACCTCTTTGGAAACTTCCGGGCCCTGTGCCGCAGCAGAAGCGGTCAGCACCGCAAAAAGAGCTATTGTGGCCGTTTTCATCGTGTCCGGATGATATCTACACTGCGCCTGGGCTGCAAACTTGTGATTCTTTTCGATCGCTGCGCGATTCGCATCCAATCGTGAAGTGGCAAGTTTTTTGAGGCATGGGCACAATCACTCGTACAGTAAAATTTCTCACTTGACAATGTTGTTCCAAAAGAGAAGAAGCAATTTGACGGGCTTCCAGATCCTGCTTGCCCCTTTCCCCGAGGGGTGTACAATTTTCTTGTCAAGCACTGGGTTGCGCTACTTCGTCCGCCGCGCGAGGTGCTAATGAATGTTCACGTCAGCTATCGGCTTCCTAAAACCCCCTCCATCGAAAAAGATGTCCAACATCAGATCGAAAAACTGCGTAAACGGCTGCAGGTCTTTCGTCCGGAATTGATCCATTTGAAAGGCCTGGTAGAAGAAAACTCCCCACGTGAAGGCGCCAGCGTGTCGCTGAATTTGCGTCTGCCATCTGGCCAGATGGCGGTGCAAGCCAAGGCTCCGACGGCCACCGCTGCGGTGAAGAGTGCATTCGATGACCTGCTACAACAGGTCAACCGGCATAAGGAAATATTGCGTTCGTCTCATAAGTGGTCGCGGCGTGGGGCAAGCGCGCGCCCAAGCCCGCAGCTTCCACAAGTGCCGTTCGAGCAAACCCTGGCCGCCGTGCATCCGCCGATGGTCTCCACCGAGGACATCCGGTCCTACGTCAATGTGAATCTTTCCCGCCTGGAGCGCTACGTCGAGCGCGAAATCTATTTCCGCGAAGCTTCTGATCTGGTCGCGGCCGACAGCATCAGCAAGGACGAAGTCATCGATGAGACCATCGCTGCCGCCCTCGGCGATAGTTACGAGAAGCCGGAGCGTCTGGCGCTCGAACCCTGGCTGTACGGATTAGCTTTGCGGGCGCTGGACGAACTGGTGCGTGCCGACCAGAAAAACGGCAATGGCAACGTGCATCTTGAGGACTCTGCCCGCAAGCCCAATGTTAGGGCCAGCGACGAGCCGGAGCTGCAATTTCACCAGCCCGATGAGTCTATTACTGAGGAAACCATCATCGCTGACGACCGCGTTGCGACCCCCGAACAAATTGCAGCGTCCGACGAGATGCTTCATTTGATCGCTTCAGCCTTGCGCGACATTGCGCGCGAACCCCGCGAAGCATTCATCCTGCATGCCATTGAGGGCTTCGGGATAGAAGAGATTGGCGCCATCACAGGCCTCTCGCCTGACCGCGTTCATGCCTCTATTTCTGCCGCACGGGAACATCTGCGCAAAGCGCCGGGCCTGGCCCGTTCTTTGAATGGCAGGCTCATTCCGAAAGGCGCTGCCTGAATTTCAATTTCGAACCCCCGGGAGCAAAACTATGAGCATCACCCGCGAGGAAATCCGTGAACTGGCCGAGTTCCAGGACCAGGGCGGTTGTGCGCTGAGTTTTTACTTTCAGCCGTCGATACCGCGCAATAAAGCTCATAAGGAAGAAACAATTCTTGCCAAAGATCTTGCGCGGGAAGCCCTGCGCCAGCTGGAAAGTAAAGGCAAACCTGATTGTGCGCGCGGCGATCTCGACCGCATTCTGCGCTTGACCGGTGATTTTCGCAGCAACGGCGTGCATGCTAAAGCGATTTTCGCCTGTGCCGCGAAGGGCTTCTGGCGGGAATATGATCTGCCAGCACAATTAGGCAGCACTCAACTATTCGTGGACCGTAATTTCCACCTCAAGCCTCTGGTTCACCTCCTGGGAGCGCTGCCAAACCTGTGGGTTGTCCTTCTCGACCGTCACCGGGCGCGTCTCTTCGATTTGCGGTTGGGTGAATTGAACGAACGCGTGGATTTATTCCATCCACTATCACGGCGTGGCCGCAGCGATGGTTTTGCCGGTTACGATGCGGGCCATGCCCAACGTCGCGTTGACGAAGAAGTTCGCCAGCACTTCAAGAACGTTGCCGAAAGCCTCAAACATGCCCAAGAGAAAAATCTCTTTGAGAAATGGATTCTGGGCTGCTCGGAGATTCATTGGTCTCACCTCGAACCTCAGTTGCATCCCTACGTCGTCGAGAGGCTCTTGGGACGATTCTCCGCCGATGTGGGTCACGTCACGGCTGACGAGGTGCGGACGAATGCAGAGCGCATCTTCACCGAATGGCAGCGGCGGCGCCGCCACCAACTTGTCCAGGAAGCGATGAATCAGGCACGCGGCAACGCCCGCGGAGTCACGGGACTGCGCCGTGTGTTGCGTTCTCTGGAGTTAGGGGAGGTCCAAACTCTATTTATAGCCGAGAACTATTCCGCGGAGGCTGTGGAATGTGCCGCCTGCGGCCACCTCGACGCTCACCTGGTGAGCTTCTGTCCGGCTTGCGGCCGGGCCACCCGTAACGTTGTCGACGTGGCAGAGGCCATTCTCCCTTTGGCGATTCACCGCGACGTCGAGCTTTTCTACGTTAAAGATGATCCGGAATTTGACCGGGTTGGGAATATCGCTGCTCTGTTGCGATACCGTCCCGACCAGAGTGCCAATGTACGGCCCATCTCAGTGCTTCCCGTAGGGCGCTCGCCTCGGGTTCGATCCGTCGCTGTGGGACGTTCCAGGGGCTTTGCGAGCTGATAGATCAAAGCGCCCATCAGATGCAGGGGACTGTCGCACCGCATAGTTCTCCACTGTTGCTTTTCGGCGGATTCTAGTCGGTGCCGGCGTGCCCATCGGACCGGCCAATTCCTTTGGGCGGTGATCTGAGCTACAATCTGACCCCTGATAGGGTCCCCCCAGATGATTTCGCGGAGATGTTTCCTTGCGCTATCCGGAGGTGCCGTCCTGGCACCGTCTTTTTTGTGGGCGGCGGAGGAATTTCCCGCTTTGTTCGATCACATTCTTCTTGGCTGCAGCGATCTCGATGCCTGTATGGCGTACGTCGAGGGACGCACGGGTGTCCGGGCCGCGTTGGGTGGAGTCCATCCCGGTCGCGGCACACGCAATTCCCTGCTCTCGCTTGGAGAACGCCACTATCTCGAGCTCATTGCGCCCGATCCTAAACAGGACAGCGTCGAATCATTCGCTGCTAAACAATGGAACCTTCTCAAGGAACTAAAGACTCCACGCCTCATCGGCTGGGCCGCGCATCCCGGAGACTTGGAGGTGTTCGCCAGGAAGCTACGCGAATCAGGTATAGCTTTTCGAGGACCGTGGCCCAGATCTCGTACGCGCCCTGATGGCAGGGTCCTCAACTGGAAGACTCTCAGTCTGACAGACGACCACGATGGCATCCTTCCGTTCTTTATCGAGTGGGGTGCCGGCTCGCTTCATCCTTCCGCCGATGCCCCTGCGGGGTGTCACTTGGAGCGCTTCGCTGTAGCTGGTCGGGATCCCGCCCAACTGTCGAAGATATTCCAACGTCTTGGAATTGAAACACCCATTGAACGCGGCGAAAAGCCTGAGTTGCGAGCACGCATGGTTGGCCCTAACGGCACACTGGAAGTCAGTTCCTAAGTAAGCTGCCCTATACACGCACGTACTTGTCAGGAGGATCGATGCCTTTCTCCCGCCGCGATTTTGTGAAGACTTCAGTTGTGGGAGCGCTCGCTACCGGAGTAGGAGCACAAGCCAGCCTCGCCAGCAACCTTGGCGGCAATGGCTGGCCCAGTCAGGATTCCTCAAATGCCTCGCAGTCCGGTTCTTTCAAACGTCCCATCATCGTCTGCGCCAACAATGGATACGCGCATCTCGAGGACGCGTTCGTCTTCCTGAAAGGCGGCGGCGATACGCTTGATGCCGCCCTCAAAGTCGTCAAGGGTCCGGAAGATGATCCTAAGGACGATAGTGTTGGCCTCGGTGGCCTCCCCAACGAAGAAGGCGTTGTCGAGCTCGATGCCTGCTGCATGCACGGCCCAACGCGACGCGCTGGCTCGGTAGGTGGAGTGCGGAACATTAAGAACGTATCGCTGGTCTCGAATGCGGTGATGCAGCATACCGGCCACCTCATGCTGGTGGGCGAAGGCGCCGAGCGCTTCGCGGTGGCGATGGGATTCCCGCGCGAGAACCTGCTCACCGAGCACTCCCGAAAGATCTGGCTGCTGTGGAAGGAATTTCACTCAACTGACGACTGGTGGGGGCCAGGCCTCGCCGATCCGCACTGGCAGCCGCCAGCTTCTAAGACAACCAGCGATAAACCACAGGCGGAATTACGGGAGGATCGCATTAGGAACCTGCAAGCTCGCGCGGCAGACTTGGGCATCCCAACTGAACTTCAGCTCGCGGCCGTGCGAACGGTTTTATTCCCGCCGACCGGTACCATTCATTGCTCCGCGCTGAACGATAAGGGAGAGATTTCCGGCTGCACGACAACGAGCGGTCTTGCCTTCAAGCTGCCGGGACGCTGCGGCGATTCGCCGATCATCGGCGCGGGCTGCTATACCGATCAGGACGTGGGCTCTGCTGGCGCTACCGGAAGCGGAGAAGAGAACATCAAAGTCGCGGGCGCGCACACTATTGTCGAAAACATGCGCCATGGCATGTCCCCGCAGGAAGCCGGCCTGGACGCCCTCAAGCGCATTGTGCGCAACTACAACGGAGACCTGAACAGGCTGCGCTTCATTGACATGACGTACTACATCCTGCGCAAAGACGGAGCCTATGCGGGCGTTTCATTGTGGGAGGGGTACTCGAAGGGTAACCCGCACAAGATTGCCATCCATGACGGCACGCATCGCGCGGAGGTAGCAGTAAACCTGCTCAAAGGATACTCGCAGGAATTCCCGCCATTCCCGGAAATTCCTGAGGACTTGAAGAAAGACTCGGAGTACCTGAAATAGCGATGGATAGCGCGAACTGTCGCGCTTTTCCCGCCGGATGCGGACATTCGAATAGTCCCGGCAGTGCTTCTCCCGCTCGACAGCGGAGCACCAGCCACCGCCATCACTTACCTGCATTCCAGACGTACAAGTACGTCGCATCGTGGCGGTCGCAACCCTACGTCCAGCTTTCCGGGTGGCCCGATTCAGCGCCGAACGAACATTCTCTTTCTTTTCCGGTAGCGCCGCCAGTGGGACTTTGATCGCAGTCCCATCCTCCAATTGATCAAGATCATTCAGAATCGTAGTCACAACCTGTTTGTGCTTACCGTTTCGGCCTTGCGGGACATCGGCCTGCACCATGGTCTTGAAATGCATACTGGACTTATTGGCACGGGTAGGCATGGACGGTCTCTTGCTGGTCGTGGTCTGATGGACGTGGTCTGATGGTTTGACGTTGTTTCC
>WNGH01013772.1_pt1 | contig 13733 bp, 10 predicted proteins | sample 5400631 | NCBI WGS metagenome assembly WNGH01 (sample SAMN13153373, study PRJNA577476) | soil metagenome | isolation source: 115 cm soil or saprolite under Garry oak tree replicate 1 | place: USA:California | collected 2016-06-15
GATTTATCGCGGCTTGCCACCATTTCAGCGATGAGCAGACAGGCCAGGATCCCGTCTTTTTCCGGAACGTGCCCTCGGATGGAAAGTCCGGCGCTCTCCTCACCGCCGAGCACGATACGCCCTTCCTTGATATATTCGCCGATGTATTTGAAGCCGACGGGCGTTTCCAGAACTTCGCGCTTGCGAAGTCTGGCAACTCGATCGATGAGATGCGTCGTGGCGACGGTCCGCGCCACGCCGCCGGGCCAGTTCCGGCTTTCGATAAGGTAGTCGAACAGCATCGAAATCAATTCATTCGGATAGATGAATTCTCCGCCTTCGTCGAGCACTCCGAATCGATCCGCATCCCCGTCCGTGGCAAGTCCGAGTTTCAGCCGATTGTTTTTCATGACAGCCTTCAGCTCGCCGAGTTGCTCATCGGCGGGTTCCGGGTGCTGGCCGCCGAAGTACACGTCGCGTGTTTCGTGAAGCGCCATGACCGAAATGTTTTCTTGCCGAAGCAGCCCATCGAGATAGCCCGCGCCCGTCCCATGCAGCGCGTCGTAGGCAAGGCCGAGATTGGCGGTGCGGATCTTTTTGAAATCGATTTTTGTCGCCAGATCGCGAAGGTAAGCGGGACCAATATCGACGCTTTCAATCAGCGCATCGTTCGGCTTTGCCGGGAACTCCCAGTTCGACCGCTGGAGCTGGACGATCTCTTTTTCGATTTCCGAAGTGACTTCGGGAAGGGCAGGCGCACCATCGGAAGTCGAAAATTTCAGGCCGTTGTATTCGCCAGGATTATGGCTGGCGGTAATGTTGATTGCGCCGTCCAGCTTATCGTGCACAATCGTGAAGGCCACTGCCGGGGTCGGTACAGCTTGTGAACACAGCCGGGCCCGAATATTCTGAGATGAGAGCACGCGCGCGGCCTCGCGCCCGAAGTGTTCGGAAGCGAAACGGGTGTCGTAGCCGACGAGCAGGACCGGCGAACTGTTGCGGCGCTTCACATACCGGCCTATCGCTTCCGTCGCGAGCCGCACATTCGCAAAAGTGAAATCATCGGCAATGATTGCACGCCATCCTGATGTCCCGAATTTAATAATGGCCATGAGGAGATCATAATCAACATGAGCGATAAAATTATCGTGTTTGTTACATGTGAATCCGAGGACCAGGCGGAAAGAATCGCCCAGTCGGCCGTGACAAGTAAATTCGCGGCATGCGTGAATGTGGTGCGGGGCATCCGGTCCTGCTACGTCTGGGAGGGAAAACTGACCTGGTCCGACGAGGTGCTGCTGTTGATCAAAACCACCCGGGGCCGGTTCAATCAGCTTCAGGACAGGATCAAAGAGCTACACAGTTATTCGGTTCCGGAGATCGTGGCAGTGACGATTGACACCGCTTTCGATAAGTACCTCGATTGGATCGATACGTCTGTGGGAGGATAGCGGGATAGCCACAAAAAGTCACAAAAGTCACAAAATTCTTTCACCATTTTGTGTGTTTTGTGCTTTTTTGTGGCTATGCTTCAAACGCCCTCTCGAGATCTGCGATTAGATCCTCGACGTCTTCAATTCCGACGGAGATCCGCACCAGCCCATCCGTGATTCCCATGCGCGCGCGTTCCTCAGGCGGCACGGAGGCGTGCGTCATCGTTGCGGGATGGGAGATCAGCGTTTCGACTCCGCCAAGGCTTTCGCCGAACGAGCAGAGCTGCACAGCCTCCAGGAATCTCTTTGCCCGATCCAGACTGCCGAGATCGAACGCGATCATCCCGCCGAAGCCCGACATCTGTTTTTTTGCGAGATTGTGCCCAGTGTGGTTTGCCAGACCCGGATAGTAAACCCTATGGACGTCCTTCCGGCCGGCGAGGTATTTTGCGATTGCCATCCCATTCGCATTGTGGCCTTCCATTCGAACGGCAAGCGTCTTGATACCACGCAGCACGAGCCATGAATCAAAGGGAGACAGAATGGCTCCGGCGGCGTTTTGAATGAACTGCAGCCGCGCGGCGTCGTCTTTCCGTTTGAGAACTGCAACACCTCCGACGCTGTCGCTGTGGCCGTTAAGATACTTGGTTGTCGAGTGGACGACAATGTCGGCGCCAAGATCCAGCGGCCGCTGAAAGTAAGGGGACATGAATGTATTGTCGACGACGACGCGACAATTGTGCCGATGTGCAAGGTCGCAAACGGCGCGGACGTCGGTAATCACCATTAGCGGATTCGTCGGCGTCTCGACGAAAACCATCCGCGTGTTCGGCCGTATCGCTCGTTCGAGATCGCCGAGATTCGATGTGTCGACGTAGGTAAATTCGACGCCATAATTTTTCACGATCGTGTCGAACAAGCGAAAAGTTCCGCCGTAGACGTTTTCGGTGCAGACAGCGTGGTCATCCTGCTTCAGCAGAAGTTGTGTGAGCGCGGTAATCGCCGCCATTCCCGACGCAAAAGCGTAACCGGCGCAGCCCGCTTCCAGCACCGCCATGTTCTTTTCAAGCGCCGTGCGTGTTGGATTTTGCGTTCGAGCGTATTCGAAGCCTTTATGTTTGCCGAGGCCCTCCTGGACGTAGGTGGAGGTTTGGTAGATGGGGATCGTTACTGCGCCGGTTGTGGGATCCGGCTCTTGGCCGGCGTGGATGGCGTCTGTTTTAAAGCCCATATAAGAAGAAAGCCACAAAAAGGCACAAAAAGCACAAATTTTTTGTGCAGCTATCCCTCGCTTACGTAATCGTCGCGGTTGATGAGGACTTCCCGAGGTTTTGTTCCATCCGGCGGGCCAATGATGCCGTCGCGCTCCATGGCATCGAGGAGGCTGGCAGCACGGCCATATCCAATGCGTAGCCGGCGTTGGAGGACGGAAGTGGAAGCCTTGCCCATTTCGATGACAATCCGTCGAGCCTCTTCGTACAATTCGTCGATTTCGCCGTCCGTTTCGGCCGGCCCCGCGCGCTCTTCAGGCGATTCCAGTATGCGTTCGTTGTAGGCGGGTTTTCCTTGCGTCTTCAGGAATTCAACCACCTGAGTAACCTCCTCTTCGGTCACCAGCGGCCCGTGGACGCGCATCAGACGCGACGAACCCGGCGGCAAGAACAACATGTCGCCACGGCCGAGCAGTTGTTCGGCGCCATTGGAGTCCAGGATCGTCCGCGAATCGACCTTCGAGGCAACCCGGAAGGAGATACGGGCAGGGAAGTTAGCTTTGATCAAGCCGGTGATGACATCGACCGACGGCCGTTGCGTCGCTAAAATCAAATGAATACCCACAGCGCGCGCCATCTGCGCCAAACGGGTGATCGATTCTTCGACCTCACGCGGCGCCGTCATCATCAGGTCGGCCAATTCGTCGATCACAATAACGATATAGGGCAACCGTTCACGATCACCTCCGGCATCACTGGATTCGTCGCTGAAGCCTGGAATCGGCAATTGCTTCTTGTGCTCGTTATAAACTTCGAGATTTCTGACGCCGCGGTCCGCCAGTTTCTTATATCTTGCTTCCATCTCGGTCACAGCCCACTTCAACGCATTTTGCGCGATCTTCGGTTCCGTGACGACCGGCACCAGCAAATGCGGAATGTCCTGATACAGTCCAAGCTCGAGCCGTTTAGGATCGATCAGGATCATCTTCACCTGGTCGGGCCGCGAGCGGAAAAGCAGCGAGAGAATCATGGCGTTGATCGAGACGCTCTTTCCCGTACCGGTTGAACCGGCGGCCAGCAGGTGCGGCATTTTCTGGAGATCGGACACGACGATTCTTCCCGTAATGTCTTTTCCGAGCGCCAAGGGCAGCCGGTAGGTGTTGTGCTGATAGTCCGAGGATTCGAGGAGTTCCCGAAGCACAATTGTGGCGCGGTCGTCATTGGGAACTTCAATACCTACCGTCGATTTGCCTGGAATGCGGTCAATGCGTACCGATTCCGCCTCCAACGCAAGGCAGAGGTCGTCGCCGAGGCTGGTGATCCTGGAGTATTTGACACCGGGCTCGGGCTTGAATTCGAATGTCGTTACAACCGGTCCAGGATGAATCTTCTGAACCGCGCCCACCGCTTCGAATTCGCGAGCTTTCTTTTCGAGCAGACGCGCCCGTTCCCGAAGTTCGTCCTCGTCCACGGCAATGGCTGCGGCAGGGAGGTGGAGCAGGGTTGTAGAAGGAAATTCAGGACGGGGCGCCGGAGATTTGGCTGATTTTGGTTTGAGGATTGGAGCGGAACCCTCATCTGGTGTGACCGCCGTGCTGTCGCGCGCTGCTCTGCCTGAGGGAGAAGAGGTTTCTTTTTCGGTAAAGATTGTTTGACTCTTGGGGCTCTTTTCTCTCTTCGGCTGGGCCTCTTTCAGCGCCTTTTCGCGAAGCTTTTCCGCTTTGCGTTCAGCCCAACTCTCCAAAAGCGCGGGCACAAAATGGAACCGCGACTTCAGAATGCCTGCCGCCCACGCGAATGAGAAGGTCGTCGAAAGGAAGAGCGAGACAAAGAAAGCGGCGGCCAGCACGATTACAGCGCCTGCCGGGTTCAACGATGCTTCCAGCGCGTCGGCTAGGACAATCCCCAACAATCCACCGGCCGGGAGGTATCCACGAACGGGTGGAAGGGGTGGCGCCATCGAAAACGAAACCGACAACGTCAAGAGCATCAGAATCATTCCCGACAGACGGATACCCAAGCTTTGGACGCGCCAGGATGCCAGCCAATAGAACGCGTATATGCCTAGGAAGATGGGAATGAGGAACGCGGAATAGCCCCACAGTTGGAAAAACATATCGGCAGTGTACGCGCCGGCAAGGCCGATAAAATTCGTCGGACGAGCATCGAACAGAGGATTCTTGCTGATATTCAATGATGGATCGTCAGGATTGAAAGAGATGAGACTCAGGCCACTTAGAATGGCCATCGTCAGAAGCAGTAATCCGACACATTCATTGGCCCGGCGATGATCCGTCGGTACCAAATAACCCGTCCAACCCACCCGACGATTCTAACGGATTCCGGTCCAAATTGCGAGAAGCACCGCAATACCTAGCGCGATCCTATAACAGACAAACAAATATGTGGTGTGCGTTTGCAGGTATCGCATTAAGAACGCGATGGCCAGGTAACCGACGACGCCGGCCGAAAGGATGCCGGCAATGAATGGCGTCAGTTGATCGATCGCGACGGACTCCCGGATCAATTCGAACGTCCTTTTGCCGACGGCCCCGGCGATGATCGGCATCGAAAGATAGAACGAGAACCGGGCAGCGGTTTCGCGCTTCATGCTGCGGAACAGGCCTGCACTGATCGTGACGCCGGATCTGGACACCCCTGGAACGATGGCAAATGCTTGAGCGATTCCGACCGTGATGGCATCCCCCCATGAGACTTCGGTGAGACCTTTTTTTCGTCGGCCGGTAATTTCCGCCGCGATAAGCACTAACGCCAGAGCAATAAGCATCACCGCAATCACTTGCGGAGCCCGCAGCGCATTTTCCACCTGGTGTTCGAACAATGCTCCGGCCAGCGCTCCTGGGATCGTTGCCGCAACGATCTGCATGGCCGTTTGCGCATCGGGTGCCTGTGTGCGTCCTCGAAGGATGCCGAGCGCTGAAGTGAGCAGGGCGATCCATTCGGCGCGGAAGTAGATGAGCAGCGCGAGCAGTGTGCCCAGGTGAAGCGCGACGTCGAAGGATAGGCCGGGATCGGGCCAGCCGGCAACCCAGGGCAGAAGAATCAGATGCGCCGTGCTGGAGACCGGAAGAAACTCGGTGAGGCCTTGAACCGCCCCGAAGATAATCGCTTGTAAGATGGTCATAGACCGGCAGACTGCACTTAAATTTCCAGAATCACGGGGAGAATGAACGGACGCTTCGCCGTTTGCTTGTAAAAGAACTTTTTCAGGTCTTTTCGAATCTTTTCCTTGATCACAGTCCAGTCGCCTCGTTCTTCCACTGTCGCGTTATTGACAGTATCGAACAACATTTGGCGGCTTTCGTTTAACAGCCGTTCTTCGTCGAGAAACGCGACGCCGCGAAAAACGATTTCGGGCGGGATTTCCATCATTCCGGACTGTTTGTTGATCGCGATGATGGTCAAGATGATGCCATCTTCGGAGATGTGACGGCGGTCGCGGATGACCACTTCTTCAACTTCCTCGAGACTACCTTCATCAATCAACACGCGCCCCACCGGCGCCTTACCTGCGATCTCCGCACCTGCCGGACCGAAGCGCAGGACATCTCCGGTTTCGGCGACGATGATTTTTTCGCCGACGACGGAAGTTTTCTCCACGAGTTTCGCGTGACGGTGAAGCTGCCGATAGGTCCCATGAATTGGAACAAAATATTTGGGCTTCACCAATGTCACCACCAGCTTCAATTCCTCTTCGCTGGCATGCCCGCTTACATGCACCGGCGGCTGGCTTCCATCGGCGTAATACATTTCGGCGCGCCGGCGATAGAAATGATCCATCATCCGGCCGATGGCGCGTTCGTTGCCTGGGATTTGGCGCGAGGAGAGGACGACCGTATCGCCTTCCTCGATCTTGAGATCTTTATGGTCGTCAAGCGCAAGCCGCGACAGCGCCGACATCGGTTCTGCCTGACATCCGCCCGCAACCACACAAACTTTGTGGCGCGGATAGCTGCGAATTTCTTTCGATCGAATGACCAATCCAGGCGGAATTTTCAGAAAGCCCAGTTCCTGGGCAATCTCGGTGTTTTCGGTCATCCGGCGGCCGAGGAACGCTACGAACCGTCCGTATTGCTTCGCTTGATCGATGACCAATTGAAGCCGCGGAATCGATGACGTGAAACACGAGAGAACGACGCGTCCCTTCGAAGTTCGAAATATCGATTCAAAGCGATCGTTGACGGAGCGTTCGGACGCGGTATATCCCGCGTGTTCGGCATTTGTGCTGTCGGAGAAGAGAGCCAGCACGCCCTGATCTCCGTATGCGGCGAGCGTGTGCAGGTCGAAGAGTTTTCCATCCGTCGGCGTCGGATCAATCTTGAAATCACCTGTGTGGATCACAGTTCCGGCAGGAGTTTTGATCGCCAGCGCGAACGCGTCCACAATCGAATGGGTGACGTGGAAGAACTGCACGCTAAAACAGGCGGCGGTAACCTCGTCCTTGTCTTTGACGACGCGAAGCTGCGCCTCGTGCAGCATCCCGTGTTGTTCCAGCTTGTTCCTCACGAGGGCCATCGTGAAGCTGGAACCGTATACGGGAACATTCAGGTAAGGAAGAATGAAAGGTAATGCGCCGATGTGGTCCTCATGGCCGTGCGTGAGAAATATGGCCTGGACTTCGTTCTTGTTTTCGAGCAGGTAGGTGATGTCCGGAACGATGATGTCGATGCCCAGCAGCTCCTCATCGGGAAACATGACGCCCGCATCAACGACAATCATGGCGCCGTTTGAGCGGAACGCCATCATGTGCATGCCGAATTCACCGAGTCCGCCAAGGGGAACGACTTCGAGTGTCATGATCTGAATTGATTATACACACGTAAAAATTCGGTTACCGAAAGCTCTTCAGGGCGCGCGTTGGCATTGATTCCCGCATGTTCGAGCCTCTGAACGATCTGCGAAGGTGACAGTGTACCGAACATGAGTCGAAGGTTGTTAGCGAGTTTCTTCCGGCGTGAGGTGAACGCTTCGTGCACAAAGTGGGTGCGGATGACAGCAGAGTTCACTTTAGGACGCGGTTTAAATGCGCCGGGCGGAACAGTGAAGCCATAAGCCACCGTCGCGTAATACTGAATCAAGACGGAAAGGGGCCCGTAATCACGCGTGCGCGGCTTTGCGACCAGCCGGTCCGCGACTTCCTTCTGAATCATTACGGTTACGTCGATGATCTGATCGCGGTGATCGATGAATCGCTTCAATAGCGGGGTTGCAATATTGTAGGGGAGATTCGCAACGACGTGAAACGGAGCCTGAGGGAACGCAACTTCGAGTGCATCGCCCTCGATGATTTCAACATTGGAGGGTACGCGGGCACGAAGCTTCGCAATCAAATCTCTATCGATCTCGATTGCAATGAGCCGGTGAACAACGGCAGCAAGCGCGAGCGTCAGGGAGCCGGCACCCGGTCCGATCTCCACGACGGTATCTTCGGGATCGAGGTGCGCGAATTGCACAACACGCCGGAGGATGGACGGATCGGTTAAGAAATGTTGACCGAGGCGCTTCTTCAAGAGATGTACCCTCTCCCAGAGGGAGAGCGTACATCTTCGCACAACGTCCCGTACGGGATTCGAACCCGTGCTGCAGCCTTGAAAGGGCTGTGTCCTAGACCGGGCTAGACGAACGGGACAACCGGACAAATCTCGAGTCGTCGCGCCAGCGCGCTTGCGCTTCGCGCGACAAACATAAATTTTAACTGCTAGTCCTTGACGGCTTCAACGACGAAACGTTTTGGGGCAGGACCGATGTAGTAGAACGGGTAGCGTCATGATCTACAGTTTGGCGATCTAATGTTCTTACTTGCCCTCTACGAACTCCACAACCAGCGGCTCACGTGTGCCGTCGGGCTGCGCACGAAATGTAATTGAGACAGGGGTGCCTGGATTGCGGGATCCGCACTTGATATTTCCGGAGACATCGGCGGTGTAGCTGAGGAATTGAATTTTATCGGGTTGCGGTGAGTGGAAATCGAGGGTGCCGCCATCGGTTCTGACTCGAAGCGTCAAGCCATTCGAGCAATCCAGATTCACCAGCAGGCCGACGGCTTTTTCGCCCTCAACATTTGGCCCAGAACGGTCTCTTTCGTAGCGGTTGGAGCGGGCGGCGGTGGCGGCGGGATCCGCTCCTCGGTCTTTCTTTCCTTGCCGGCATCCTTTTCGATCCCGGCAGTGATCTCTGTAAATGTGACGATTTGTTCCGTCTTATCGAGCAGGGTTGTCGCACGGCGGCGCAGTTCCGGATCCGATGCGCTCCGTTCGATCTCAGAGAGGACAGCCCTGCCGTCGGCGTTTCGGTCCTCGCGCAAGTACGTTTGCGCCAGAAGCATTTTCAGATCGTCACGGCCGGGTGCAATGGAGATAGCTTTCTTCAGCGCGGCTTCGGATTCATCCAAATGCTCGCCTGAATTCAAATTGATGCGCGCAAAGAGAGCGTAAGCTTCAACAAAGCGCGGCGCCAACTCCATCGATTTTTTCGCATAGGTCCGCATGGTTTCATAGCGTTCTGGCGGACCGGCGTTAACGTTGGCGAGCGCGTCGGCATCAGCGCGCTCGAGGCCATAGGCATAATAGTAATTGATCATCGGATTCTTGGAGTCCGACTCCGCAGCCTTCTTCAGTAATGCCAACGCTTCATCGTATCTTTTTTGTCGCACGCGCAACAGCGCGAGGGATGTTTGAGCGGAGCTGAGAGTTGGCGACTTCGAAATGGCGGCGGTCAAGCGTGGTTCCGCATCAGCGGGGCGATTCAAATGAAGGAGCAGATCGCCGAGATAAAATTCGGACTCGCCTTCCGAAAGCGTGGTCGTCGTCATGGAACGTACGTCGATCTGCAGGTTCTCTCTGGATGTCACCTTCATGTTCGGCCAGTTTGTCCGCTTGCGGACGTATTCGCGGACCTCGTCTTCCAGCGTGCCGTAGTCGGTCTGGAAGGCTTCGCCGAAACTGTCCTCAAAAGGTGCTCCCTTGGTCAGCGCTGTGAGCAACTGGACGAATTGAGTTCTTCGCTTCCCTTCGGCGCCCAGGATCAAGTAGTGAACGAAAGCCCACGATTCGGCGTAGAACATCCCCTGCTTCGATGCTTCGTTGTATTCCGGCGAGTTCTGTTGAATCGACAGCAGCCTCTTTATTGGAATGAACTGCGGTGTCTGGTTCAGCATCGCAACATGCTGTTCGGGCGCGCGTCCTATGCTGAATTCATTTGCCCTGTTGCCCATCTCGAAAGTGCTGTAGCACTCCGCAAATCCCTCGGTAATCCATAGAGGCAACCCACCAACGTTCTCGCGGAGGAGGAAGTGGACGTACTCATGGAGCACAATATTGGGTGAACCGATCACGGGAGTCACGGCGATGTAATTGATATCCTCACCGGGCTGGAAGAACGCGAGCGCATTCGATGGCTGCCCCTGATAGAGCGGCTTGTATGGCTTCAATGACTCATCATTCTTAAAGACAAGTACCGTCACAGGCACTGTGGAGCTTTGGTCCATCTTGGGAAACATCATCGCCAGCGCCGTTCGGAAATCCTCGAGCGTACGTCCGACCCGGCGGATTTCGGATTCACTGGCGTTTCCCGCCAGCAGAAAATTCCTGGAACGGATGCTCAGCCACTTGTCGGCGGCGAGCGAAGGTTGGGCGACCAGCAACAAGGCGGCGATGGTTAGGAGACGCTTCATGGAATTAAAAATACATGAGGTTGCCCCGAACGTAAACTTCGGCAACGCAGTTTTTATTGCAATGCAAACCGAGCGTCGACAGAGCTTCCTCGGCCGTGGCGCGCGGTTTTACTGCGACGGCTAGGAAGTCTGCATCTTTGCCGGGAACGAAATTACCAATACGATCGGACAGGCCCAGCGCGGCTGCGCCGGCAAGCGTTGCAAGGTATAGGGCTTCGGCCGGAGTCATCCCTGTAGCCCGAATGGCTTCGCGCATCTGTTCGAACATCGATAACGTAGGACCGCCGGCAATATCCGTTCCAAGAGAAATGCTGATGCCCGCTTCCCTAAGTTTCCGGTACGGCATCGTGCCGCTGTGGAGCGCTCGATTGGAATAAGGGCAGAAAGCCACCTTCACGGCGCGTTCGGCAAGCAGGTCTATTTCTTTGGCGGATAGATGGATGCAATGCGCCATAAGAGTGCGCGGGCCCAGCATACCGGCGTCGTCGTAGACGGCGGCATATGACGCCTTGCCGGGAAACAATTCATGGACCCATTCGACCTCATCGATGTTCTCGGCCAAGTGCGACTGCACGAAAGCTCCCGTCGCGCGGGCGATCTCGCCGACACGTTGCATCAGACTCATCGAGCAGGAGGCGGCATACCGGGGCGTAAATATGTAGCGCAGCCGGCCGCCGTCGCTGTTATCCCACCTTTCGAAAAGCCGCATGCTGGCCTCAATGGAATCTTGTGAGTCTTCCTGGAGTTCAGAAGGAGAATTCCGATCCATCATCGTTTTGCCGATGAACGCGCGCACACCTTTCGCGCGCGCTGCGGTAAAGGCAATGTCGGTCGCATGCTCGTGAATGGAGCAGTAGATGACCGCGGTGGTTGTGCCGTTTGCTATCAATTCATCAAAGAACGCCGTGGAGATTTTTTCTGCGTATTGGGGATCGGCAAATCGCGTTTCTTCCGGGTACGTATAAGTATTCAACCAGGTGAGCAATTGACCTTTTCCAACACCCATAATTGCGAACTGTGGCAAGTGAACGTGAGTATCCACGAAGCCGGGCAGGATGATTTTTTCATTCATGTCGCGGAACTCGGCGCCAGGAAATTCTGATTGTGGATCGTCGAGGGTGAGACGGGCGATCCTCTCGCCTTCGATTACCAGGTAGCCCGGATCGTAGTAATCGACACGATCCGGAGCGACCGGATTGATCACGATTCCTTTGAAGATTCGCCTAAGATCGCGAATACCCATATCGCGGCCGGTCCTTGCGTGGAAACAGGCCCACCAGGATTATTCCGATAGTGAAGCCGCCGACGTGTGCCCACCACGCGACGCCTCCCGCATTCGCACTGGTTGAAGCCAGCGAAGCAGCTCCATACAAGAATTGCATCAGAAACCAGAAGACGAGGAGGAGCACGGCCGGAATTTCAATGACCTGCAGAAAAATGAAAATCGGTACGAGCGTGAGAACCCGGGCAAACGGGTAGGACACCATATACGCGCCCAAAACGCCCGCGATCGCCCCGCTCGCTCCGACGCTGGGCACCGTGGTCTGAGAATTCAGCAGCGTGTGGACAATTCCCGCGCCCAAACCGCAGAGCAGGTAAAATATGAGGTACGTGAAATGACCCAACCGGTCTTCAATGTTGTCTCCGAAAATCCAGAGGTACCACATATTACCGATCAGATGGAGCCAGCCGCCATGCAAGAATATCGAAGTGAAAAACGGCAGCGCGACAACGGTAAAGGGAACATGGGAGTGAGGCCAGGCGAGTACCGTCGTCGGAACAACTCCATAATGCATGATGAATCGTTCGAAGCTGCGGCTTCCAAGCGACAGCTCGTAAAAAAAGACGCAGACATTGGCTATGATGATCGAGACCGTGATGGCTGGAAATGAGCGCGACGGAATGTTATCTCTAAAAGGGATCATGTCGTTTCAGGTTGCCGCCGACTCTCCGCATTCCCCTCCTCGCAGAGGAGGGGAATGGAGCTTCTGTTCTGTGAAACAATTCATCGTGATCCTCTCCCTGTTCTTTCTGCTCGTCCAGTCTGCTCTGGCCGCCGATGCCAAGCAGACTTACGAGGAGGCGACCAACGCCCTATACAATCTCGACTTTACCACCGCGGAGCACGGCTTCGAAACGTTGACGCACGATTACTCCGACAATCCGGACTACTGGAACGGGCTCGCTTCTGCGATCTGGGTCCGGATCACGTTCAACCAGCAGAAGCTGAACATCGAAAGTTTCTCGGGCAGATCCTTGGGAACACGGGATTCGAAAGATACCGTCAATCCGGCAGACGAAAAGCGGCTGCGCGAAACCGTCGGGATCGCGATCCAAAAAGCGGAGACGATACTGAAGAAATATCCAAGTGATGTGCGAGCGCTGTACGCGAAAGGAATTTCACAAGGGACCCTGGCTGCCTTCGAGGCCACCGTCAAACGGTCATATGTGTCTGCGCACGGCAAGGCGAAGGAGGCGCATGATCTTCACCAGCAGGTGCTGAAGCTCGATCCCACATTCAATGACGCGCAGCTCGGCGTCGGTGCCTACGATTACGTTGTCGGTGTGCTTCCGGGTCTTCTCAGATTCGTGCTATCTCCCCTCGGTGTGCGCAGCGCAGGCAAAGACATCGGCATTCAGGAACTCGAAGCGGTGGCGGCAAAAGGAAAAATTGCGTCAACCGACGCCAAAATGATTCTCGTTGTCGTCTATACACGCGAGAAGCGGTATGAAGAGGCGTTGAAACTTCTTGAAGAGCTTCACTCCAGGTATCCCCGCAATTTTCCCTTCGAACTTGCGAAGGCATCTTTATATGGAAAGATGCAGAGGTGGAACGATGCCGAACGCGTATACGAACAAATTCTGGGGAAAATCCATTCAAGCACGGACGGCTACGAACGCCTCCGTCAAGCCAGAGTTCTCTCGGCGCTTGGCGTGAATGACATCAATAACCACCAGTTTGAAAAGGCAACCGGCACGTTCCAACAGGTCCTCTCCACCAACGACGCAACCGCCAACGAAAAGGGCCGCGCTCATCTTTGGCTGGGAAAACTTTTCGACTCCAAGGGGGACCGCACCCAGGCCCTCGAACATTACGAAGCCCTGCAGGCACTCGACTGCAACCCGGACTTAAAGGCCGAGGCCCAGCGGTACAAACGCCACCCGTTTGCCGAATAGAGCGAACCGAGTGTTGCGTCTCATAAATTATGTGTTCCTATTTCTTCAGTTCGTTATAGGCAGTCTGGATGTTGCCTTTGATACCCCCGAATAGCGGAGCCGGCGGGCCATAGCCCGGATACTTCCCTGGGGCTTTCCATTCGGCGGCGGCCTGATCGACGGTTTTGCCGGCTTTCATTTCGCTCTCGACCCACGCGATGAAGTCATTATTGAAGTCGGCGTATTCTTTGAGATCCGCTG
>WNGH01004217.1_pt1 | contig 13731 bp, 9 predicted proteins | sample 5400631 | NCBI WGS metagenome assembly WNGH01 (sample SAMN13153373, study PRJNA577476) | soil metagenome | isolation source: 115 cm soil or saprolite under Garry oak tree replicate 1 | place: USA:California | collected 2016-06-15
CTGCGCGGCGACGCGTTCCTCGACCGCGAGGGCACGAAGCTCGAGGCCGACTCCGTCCGCTACCGCGAGGCCAGCTGCCGGCTCGACGCCGCGGGCGACCCGCGGCTCTTCGATCAGAACACCGTGCTGGTCGGGGAGGGGATGCGCTACGACACCTGCCTGAAGCGGGGCACCGTCCGGGAAGCGCTCACCAGCTTCCAGCAGGGCGGCGCCACCTGGTTCATGCGCGGCGACATGGCCGTGGATTCCGGCTCCACACGGCTGTACGGGGCCAAGAGCGAGATCACCTCGTCCGACCGCCCCGTGCCCGAGTACCACTTCGCCGCCGGCGAGGTGAAGTGGCTCAACAAGAACGTGATGGTGGCGCGCCCCGCGGTCCTCTACATCCGCGACGTCCCGATCGTGTGGATGCCGTTCATCTTTCAGGACATCCGCTCCGGGCGGCGCAGCGGGTTCCTCGTCCCGCGCTTCGGCCTGAACGACCTGGTCCGGCCCACGCGGCGCTACGAGCGCCACATCTCGAACCTCGGCTATTACTGGGTGCCGAACGATTACGTGGACGTGCTGGGCTCGATGGATTGGTTCGCGGGACACAACCTGGCCTTCAGCGCCGCGAGCAACTACCGCTGGCTGGACCGGTTCATCACCGGGAGGGTCTCCTACACGCGCCTGCAGCAGCTCGACGGGGCGACCGCGACGTCCAGTCGCATCGCCTGGCAGCACAACCAGGCGTTCGACAGCCGCACGCGCTTCAACGCCAGCATCGACTATTTCACGAGCGCACAGGTCGTGCAGCGCAACACCGTGGACCCGAACCTCGCCACCGCGCAGGTGACGTCGTCGCTGAACTTCGACAAGCGCTTCAGTTGGGGCACGTTCAATCTGGGCGGCAGCCGGTCGCAGAACCTCGCCAACGCCCTCGTCACCCAGAACTTCCCGCGCGTGACGCTGACGCCGGCCCCGGTCAACATCGGACAGGCCATCACGTGGTCCCCGCAGTTCTCGTACAACAACAACCAGACCTTCCATAGCCCGGCGGCGCAGCTGCTCATCCCCGGCGCGGCGGGACCGGACACGCTCGCCGGCTTCTTCAACAGCCGTCAGAGCGACCTGTCGTTTGGCACACCGCTGCGCATCGGACGGTGGAACTGGAGCAACCAGCTCTCCGTCAGCGACCGGGCCAGCAACCAGCGCACGGAGTTCGCGCTTCCCGACTCGACCGACTCCACCGGGGTCCGGCGCGTGCTCTACGGCCGCACCTTCGAGACCCGGGTCAACTGGAGCACCAGCATCAACCTGCCGCAGCTGTTCTCCGGCACTTGGAAGCTGCAGCCGGGGATCCAGATCCTCGATCAAACGGGCGCCGGGCCGTTCGCCATCCGCAACCAGTTCACGGGGGGTGAGTGGGTGCGGCAGGGCAAGCGTCTCGCGTTCTCAGCCGGCGTGGCGCCGACGTTCTTCGGCTTCCTGCCCGGCTTCGGTCCCATCGCGCGCATCCGCCATTCCCTGCAGTGGATCCTGAGCTACCAGTTCGCCCCGGCGTCACGAGTCGACTCCGTGTTCGCTCACGCGATCGACCCCGCGGGCACCAACTTCAAGGCGCGCAGCGACCCCCAGCAGACGATTACCATCGGGTTGTCGCAGAACTTCGAGGCGAAACTCAAGCCACCCCCAGGGGACACCACGGACCGGCAGCCGCGCAAGATCCGCCTGCTCGGCATTTCCACAACCGGCGTGTCGTACAACTTCGAGCAGGCCAAGCAGCCCGGCTTCAGAACGGGCTGGCAGACCCAGACGATCACGAACACCCTCTCGTCTGAGCTGCTGCCGTTCAGCCTCACGATCACCCACGACCTCTGGCGGGGGAACGTGGGCACCGATACCGCTAAGTTCGACCCGTTCCTGACCAGCGTGTCGCTGAGCGGACTCACCATCACGGGCGCGACGCTGCGCGCGATCGCGGGACTGTTCGGGCTGGCGGCGGGCGGCCGGACGGCCCCCCCCCCGGCGGTCGCGCCGCCCGGGGAGGGCCAGCCCCCGCCGCAGCCTCCCACGGGGATGCCGCCCGGCGGCTTCCCGGGCGGTCCGCGCGGCATCGGCCCACCCCCCGCGGCCGGGCGTGGCTTCTCCCTCCAAGTGCCGACGCTCACGATCTCACGGAGTCGCGGGGGGGCGGCGACCGCCGGCCCGAGCACCAAGCAGGTGGGGCTCGCGATGGCGTTCAGCCCGACGCCCAACTGGGCGTTGACGTGGAACACGAGCTACGATTTCACGACGCGGCAATTCGCCCAGCATTACGTCCAGCTGTCGCGCGACCTGCATCGCTGGCACGCCACCTTCTCGTTCGTGAAGAGCGCCAACGGCAACTTCGCGTTCAACTTCTACGTTTCGCTGCTCGACGAGCCGGACATCAAGTTCGACTACGACCAGCAGACCTTCCGGGCTCCGTAAGGGAAGCTCTGTACAGCTCAGCTGACGCTGGGGGTGGGGGCTAGGGCGCGGACGCGACGGCGCCCGGCGGGCACACCGGCCGAGGTGCCGATGACACGTGGAACGCGACGTGCCGCCGCAGCGCCGACGCGTGAACGCGCCCGGCGCCTCCACCCCCAGCGTCATACTGTGAAGAGCCTCCGTTGGACAGGTCGCTGTCCCCCGCAGAGGACATTCGCGGGCGGGCGTTTTTGTGTAACAGCCTGCGCCGCTGACCTTTACCGCGCGGCACGGTGCCTGCCATTAACCTCTGCAGAACACTTCAGGCAAGGAAGCCATGCGCGTGCTGCGATACGGAGGGTTGGCGCTTCTGGTGGGGGTGGTGGGCTGCGAGACGAATCAACTCGTCAACCCGCTGCCGGTCGAGGCGCCCGACAGTCTCTACTCGATCTCCTTGAACGGGGCGATCGCCCTGTCGTGGACGGATAACGCGCTTCGCCACAATCCCGATTTCTTCGAGTTGTATCGCGTGTACAGCACGAGCTACAACCTGGACACCGGGTTTTGCGGAACCAGCTGGAGCGTAGAAGGCACGACCGTCGCGCCCGAGTTCCTGGTCGGGGCGCTGCAGAACGGCGTGCCGCGTTGCTACGGTGTGACGGCTCAGAGCCTGGACGGCACCGAGAGCGTGCTGTCGCCGCTGCGGCAGGACACGCCGCGCCCCGACGCCCGCAACGTGGTGGTCTACACATACCAGTGGGACAGCCTGCGCTCCGGATTCCGCTTCTGGGACGACGTCAACGGCGACGGCCGCGGCCAGCTGAGTGAGCTGGGCCTGATCCAGAACGGCAACCGTACCGACATCGACTTCTGGGTGTTCCGCGGCACCGCCGATTCCCTGTGGATCGTCCCGGAGTTCAGCGGCACCAGCATGCGATACTACAGCACGTTTCCGGTGGGCGATCTGACGGACATCGACTTCGCGCCCGTCGGTGGCTACTCGCGCAACATGTTTCTGGCGCTGCCCGGCTACGGCTACGTGTTCCAGATCATCGACGGCACGTCGCTCCACTACGGCGCCCTGCGCGTGACCCAGGTCGGCCGCGACTACCTGATCTTCGACTGGAGCGTCCAAACGGACCCCGGGAACCCCGAGCTCCTGCGCGCGGGCGGCTTTCTGACATCCGCAGAGAACGGCAGCACGATAGTGCAAGGCGCCAGATAAGTTCCCAGACGCCGCACAGGTTCCCAGACGCCAAGCGAACAGTGGTTACCGGAGACCAGTGGCAAGGGGACGCCCCCTTGCCACTGTTGTCTAGTAGCCACTGTTTGCTTGGCGTCTGGGAACTTATCTGATAGCTTCTTGCTCGCATGCTTCCAACTGTCGTGTTGGACGGTCATTCTCTCTCGATTGAGGACGTCGTCGCGGTCGCTCGCCGCAGTGTCCCCGTCACGGTCGCTCCGGCTGCCGTGAAGCGTCTGAACGAGTCGCGGCGCGTCGTGGAAGACGCCGTCGCCCGCGGCGACACGATGTACGGCGTGACGACGGGGTTCGGAAAGCTCGCCCACGTGCGGATCCCCGCCGGCGATCTGCGCCGGTTGCAGCTGAACCTGATCCGCAGCCACGCCTCGGGGGTCGGCGATCCGCTGTCGGAAGAGGCCGTGCGCGCGATGATGCTGCTGCGCGCCAACGTCCTGCTCCTCGGCACGAGCGGCGTCCGGGCCGTCCTCCCCGAGCTGATCGTCGGCATGCTCAACGCCGGCGTTCATCCCACGGTCCCCTCGCAAGGGAGCGTCGGCGCTTCCGGCGACCTGGCCCCCCTGTCGCACCTCGCCCTCGCGATGATCGGCGAGGGCGAAGACGGGGCTCGGGTGCGGGGCGCCGGCCTGGCGCCGATCACGCTGGAAGCGAAGGAAGGATTGGCCTTCGTCAACGGCACGCAGGCGCAAACCGGGCTCGCCGCGCTCCTGGTGCATGACGCCTGGGTGTTGTGGCGCACCGCGCACGCCGCGGCCGCGATGAGCCTCGAAGCGGTGCGGGGCACACCCGTGCCCTTCGACGCCCGCATCCACGACGCGCGGCCGCATCCGGCGCAGCGGCGGTCCGCCGCCCTGCTCGCGCGGCTGCTCGCGGACAGCGCGATCCGGGAGTCGCATCGCGACAACGATCCCCGGGTGCAGGACGCGTATTCCCTGCGGTGCACCCCGCAGATCCTCGGCGCGGTCGGCGAGGGGATCGGCTTCGCCGAGCGGCTGGTCACGACCGAGCTCAACGCGGCGACCGACAACCCGCTTGTGTTCGGCGCGGAAGTGTTGTCGGGGGGCAACTTCCACGGCCAGCCGATCGCCCTGGCGCTCGACGTGCTCGGCATCGTGCTCGCGACCCTCGCCGGCCTCGCCGAACGGCGCATCGAGCGCGTCGTGAACCCCGACCTGTCATCGGGGTTGCCCGCGTTCCTGGCGCGGCAGCCCGGCCTCGAGTCCGGCTTCATGACGGCCCAGATCGCCGCCGCCGCGCTCGTGGCGGACGCGCGCGTGCTCGCGACGCCCGCCAGCGTCCAGTCGGTGCCCACCGAGGGCAACCAGGAGGACGTGGTCCCGATGGGCATGACCGCGGCGTGGAAAGCGGAGCGCATCTTGGCCGATGCCGCGCGCATCGTCGCGATCGAGCTGCTCGCCGGCGCCCAGGGACTCGAGTTCCTGAAGCCGCTGACCCCGGGGCGGGGTGTGGCGCGTGCCTACGCCGCCGTGCGGGCCGACGTCCCGGCCCTCGACGAGGACCGGCCGATGAGCGCCGAGATCGAGCGCGTGGCCGCCGGCGTCCGCGCCGGCCGGTTCGATCCCGGAGAGGACGGCGCGGCGTGAGCGGCGCGCGCGTCGTCCGCGCTCCGCGCGGGGCCGAGCGCAGCTGCCGCGGCTGGATCCAGGAAGCCGCGCTGCGGATGCTGATGAACAACCTCGACCCCGAGGTGGCCGAGCGGCCCGATGACCTCGTCGTGTATGGCGGGACGGGGAAGGCGGCCCGCGATTGGGCCTCGTTCGACGCCATCTGCCGCACGCTGCGCACGCTGGGCGACGACGAAACCCTGCTCGTGCAGTCGGGGAAGCCGGTGGGCGTATTCACGACACACCCCGACGCGCCGCGTGTCCTGATCGCCAACGCTAACCTCGTCGGCCGCTGGGCGACTTGGGACGTGTTCCGGGACCTCGAGCGGCGCGGCCTCATCATGTTCGGCCAGATGACCGCCGGCTCGTGGATCTACATCGGGACCCAGGGCATCCTCCAGGGCACCTACGAGACGTTCGGGGCCGTGGCGCGACGGCACTTCGGCGGATCGCTCAAGGGTCGGGTCGTGCTCACCGGCGGCCTCGGCGGGATGGGCGGGGCGCAGCCCCTCGCCGCCACGATGAACGAGGGCGTGATGCTCGCCGTCGAGGTGGACGCGGCCCGGGTGCGCCGGCGGCTCGAGACGGGATACCTGGATGAGGTCGCCGACTCGCTCGACGCGGCCCTGCGCGCCGTCGCCGCCGCGCAGCGGGAGGGCCGGGCGCGCTCGATCGGACTCGTCGGCAACTGCGCCGACGTGCTTCCCGAGCTCGTGCGCCGCCGCTTCGTCCCCGACGTGCTCACCGACCAGACCTCCGCACACGACACACTGAACGGCTACGTGCCGGCGGGCCTGTCCCTCGCCGACGCGGTGACGCTGCGGCGCGGCGACCCGGCAGAGTACCAGCAACGCGCCGTGGCGAGTATCGCCGCCCACGTCCGCGCGATGCTGGCGCTGCAGCGCAGTGGCGCCGTCGCCTTCGACTACGGGAACAACATCCGCACCGTCGCGGCCGATGCCGGCGTCACGGACGCGTTCGCGATCCCCGGGTTCGTGCCGGAGTACATTCGACCGCTGTTCTGCGAGGGGCGCGGGCCGTTTCGCTGGGTGGCGCTGTCGGGGGACGCGACGGACTTGCACCGCACCGACCGGCTCGTGCTCGAGCTGTTCCCCGAGAACGAGCACTTGCGGCGCTGGATCACGCTGGCCCAACAGCACGTGCAGTTCCAGGGACTCCCCGCCCGCATCTGCTGGTTGGGAATGGGCGAACGCGCCCGGTTCGGGCTCGCGTTGAACGACCTGGTGCACCGCGGCGAGCTCGGAGCCCCGATCGTCATCGGCCGGGACCACCTCGACACCGGCTCCGTCGCCTCGCCGTTCCGCGAGACGGAAGCGATGCGCGACGGCTCCGATGCGATCGCCGACTGGCCGATCCTGAATGCGCTGCTCAACACCGCCTCCGGCGCCTCGTGGGTGTCCTTCCATCACGGCGGCGGCGTCGGGATCGGCAACTCGCTGCACGCGGGCCAGGTGAGCGTCGCCGACGGCAGCGCGGCCGCCGCGCGGCGCCTCGAGCGCGTCCTCACCAACGATCCCGGGATCGGCGTCGCGCGCCACGCGGACGCGGGCTATCCCGAGGCGCTGGAGACCGCCCGCCGCCACGGCCTGCGCCTGCCGATGCACGAGGCCAGCGACTGAGCACCCTGCTCGCCGGCGCGCGCGCGGTCGTCACGTGCCGCGGCCCGGCGCGCGCCCGTCGCGGCCGCGAGCTGGCGGAGCTGGAAGTTCTCCGCGATGCGGCCGTGCTGATCGACGGCGGACGGATCGTGGCGGTAGGCCCGCTTCGCGACCTTCGAGCTGCCCAATCCGCCATCCGCCATCCGCAATCCGCACTCGAGGAGATCGAGGTGTCGGGGGTGCTCTACCCCGGCTTCATCGACTGCCACACCCACGCCGTCTTCGGCGCGCCCCGCCTCGACGACCACGAGCGTCGCGCGCTCGGCGCGACCTACCAGGCCATCGCGGCTGCGGGCGGCGGCATCCTGGAGTCCGTGCGGGACGTGCGCGCGCGCTCGGAAGACGAGCTCGTCGCCGTAACACGCGCGCGACTCGCCGTGCTTCTGGCGCACGGCGCGACGACCATCGAGATCAAGTCTGGCTACGGGCTCGACCTCGAGTCGGAGCGCAAGCAGCTGCGCGTGGTCCGCCGGCTGGGCGCCGAGGCGGGAGCGGCGCTCGTCCCCACCTTGCTCGGCGCGCACGAAGTGCCGCCCGAGCACCGCGACCGCCGCGGGGACTACGTGCGCCTGGTGTGCGCGGAGATGATCCCCGCGGTGGCCCGCGACGACCTCGCGCGGTTTTGCGACGTGTTCTGCGAGCCCGGGGTCTTCAGCGTTGTCGAGGCGCGCGCGATCCTGTCCGCCGCCCGGGCCGCCGGCTTCGGGCTCAAGCTGCATGCCGACGAGCTCGAAGGGTCGGGCGGCGCCGAGCTCGCCGCCGAGCTCGGCGCGGTGAGTGCCGACCACCTCGCGAGCATCTCCGACGCCGGCATCCGCGCGCTGGCCGGGAGCGCCACCGTGGCGGTGCTGCTTCCGGCGACGATGGCATTTCTCGGGAAGCCGCGGCAGGCACCCGCGCGGCGGCTCATCGACGCGGGCGCCGCCGTCGCGCTCGCCACCGACTTCAACCCCGGTTCCTCGCCCACGCTCAGTCTCCCGTACGTGATGTCCCTCGGCGTGTCGCAGCTCGGGCTGCGTCACGCGGAGGCGCTGCTGACCGTCACCGTCAACGCCGCCGCGGCGCTGGGGTTGGCCGGTGAGCGCGGGCAGTTGGCGCCCGACTTTGCCGCCGACGTCGTCGCCTGCGACGTCGCCGACTGGCGTGAGCCGGCGTATTGGGTGGGGGCCAATCTCGTAACTGCCGTCTGGACAGCGGGTTTGCCTTGTCGCCGCTGGGCCGCGCCCCTATCTTTACCAGTCCATGTCGAAACTCGAGAAGCTCAAGGAGCGCGCCAAGACCCTCGAGGCCAAGGACCCGAAGGCCGCGGTTGAAGCATGGCTCGAGGTCCTCAAATCGCAGGAAGAAGAGGGCGAGGCCAATCCGGATCTCGGGATCTACAATCGCATCGGCGATCTCTATCTCAAGCTGAAGGACCCGGGCCAGGCCGCCGACTATTATGACCAGGCGGTCGACAAGTACGCCGAGCTCGGCTTCCACAACAACGCGATCGCGATGTGCAACAAGGTGCTGCGCAACGCGCCCGCGCGACAGCAGACCTACCTGAAGCTTGCGAAGCTGTACGCGTCGAAGGGCTTCCTCGCGGAAGCGCAGCAGCACTTCGTCGAGTACGCCGAGCGCATGCAGAAGACCGGCCGCATCCAGCAGGCGTTCGCCGCGTTGAAGGAGTTCACCGACCTCTCGCCCGAGAGCGAGAAGTTGCGCGGCATGCTCGAGGAGCACCTCAAGATGTACGGGGCCGACTTGCAGCGGCGCTCCTCGACTGCGCGCGTGAGCATGCCGCCGGCGGCCGCGCCCGCCGCGCCGGCGGAAGGGAAGGGCAGGGGCAAGACGTCGAGCCTGGTGTTCCTCGACGTCGACGCCCCGGCCGCGCCAAAAGGGGGCCGGCCGGCCGCCCCGTCGCGGGGCGCCGCGCCGCCGCCCCCGAAGCTCGTCGAGGAGCCGCGACGGCCCCCCGCGTCCGAGGCTCTCGACATCGAAGCGACTATGGTCGGCGAAACGGAAGGCGTCGAGGCCGATGCCGGGGGCCGGCTCGACGGCCTCGAGACGACCAGCGCGCAGTTCGGCGATATCGATCTCGGCTCGACGGAAGTCTCGTCGATCCGGGAGGACCTGCTCTCGGGCGACGATGTTGAGCCGCTCGCCGAGCTGGAGCCGACGGTGGAAGAGGAGGAGGAGGAAGCAGAAGAGGATTTCACGCCGCCGCCGCGCACATCAGCTCCCGCTCCGGCCCCCAAAGCGCCGCCGCGGTTTACCCCGAAGGCGCCGGCGCCGGCGCCCAAGGTCAAGCCGGTCGTTCCCAAGCGGCCCGCAGCGGCGCCACCGCCCGCGCAGACGCAGCCGCCCAAGCGCAAGACGGTCGTCGAGATTCCGCCGCTCGAGCTCGAGCCCGACTTCGAGGCCGCCACGACGGCGGCGGGCCACGACGTGGACGACCAGCCGCTGACCGTGGACGAAGCCCCGGCGCATCCCAAGTGGGTCCAAACCGAAGACGACACCTCGGTGGGCGGCCGCCGCTCCGGCTTCATGGACCTGGGCCTCGACGGCATCGTCAATCAGGGCGGCGTGGCGGGCTCGCTCGTGTTCGACAACATCGAGGAGCCAGCGGGCGTTCCGGGCATCGAGGAGCTCGAGTCGCGGGTGGCGGACAACCCCGACGATCCCGACGCTCATCAGGCGCTGGGCGAAGCGTTGATCGAGGCCGGGCAGCGCGAGCGTGGCGTCGAGGAGCTGGATCTCGCGGTCTCGGGATTCGAAGCGGCCGACAACCTCCAGCAGGCCCAGGATCTGGGGGACGAGATCCTGCGTCTCGAGCCCAACAGCGTGCGCCACCGGCAGAAACAGGTCGAGCTCGCCTTCAAGGCGGGCGACAAGGGCCGGCTGATCGACTGCTACCTCGAGCTGGCCGACGCGCTGTTGCGCACGGACCTGGGGGACAAGGCGCGCGCCGTGTACCAGCGCGTCGTCGAGCACGATCCGAAGAATGAGCGGGCCAAGGCGGCCCTCGCGATGCTGATGCCGGTCGAGGCGGTCTCCGAGAAAGGCAAACTGGCGCAGGCGAAGGACGCCAGGATGAAAGTGCGCGACGAGGCGGCGGCGGGTGGGGATTTCGTCGACCTCGGCGCGATGATTCTCGAGGAGGAGGTCGAGGAACCGCACCGCGACACGCGCATGAAGGTCGCGGACGAGGAGCCGACCGGGGACGAGGAGCGCGACTTCCAGGACATGCTGGCGCGCTTCCGGCAGGGGATCGACGAGAACATCGACGAAGCGGACTTCCAGTCGCATTACGACCTGGGCATCGCGTTCAAGGAGATGGGGCTGCTCGACGAAGCGATCGCCGAGCTCCAGAAAGCGCTGCGCGCGCCCGAGGGCAAGCTCCGGACCTCCGAGGCGTTGGGGGTGTGCTTCTTCGAAAAGGGCGCGCACGCGGTGGCGGAGTCCATCCTGCGGCGCGGGCTCGAGCTGCCGGCGAGCCGCGACGACGAGCGGCTGGGCATTCTCTACTGGCTCGGGCGCGCCCTCGAGGCGCAGGGGAAGGGCGCCGAGGCGAAGGAGCGCTACGGCCGGGTGTTCGCCGCGAACATCCGCTTCATGGACGTCGGCGAGCGGGTCAAGGCGCTCGCCAAGGCGCGCTGAGATGACCCAGCAGCTGGCGCGGGTGACCCTGCCCGACATTCAGCGCCCCGTCGCCGGGCACATCGATCAGGTCGTGGAGGAGCTGCGCCGCATCATCGCGGCGAGCTTCCCGATCATCGCGGAGGTGAACGAACACCTCCTGCGGATGAAGGGCAAGCTGTTCCGGCCGACGCTGCTGCTGCTCAGCGGCCAGGCGGCCGGCGCCGCGGAACCGCGCAGCGTGACGCTCGCGGCCATCGTCGAGCTGATCCACCTCGCGACGCTGGTCCACGACGACTCGGTGGACCACTCGCCGCTGCGCCGCGGGATGCCCACGATCAACGGCCGCTTCTCGCATCAGGTGGCGGTGATCATGGGCGACTACCTCTACTCGCGCGCGATCGTGGAGCTGGTGCGGCTGGAGGATCTGGCGCCGCTGCGCGTGTTCGCCCGCGTGACCAACGAGATGACCGTCGGGGAGATGCGCCAGCTGGAGGCGCACGACAAGCTCACGTACGCCGAGGAACAGTACGACGCCCTGATCGAGGCGAAAACGGCCTCGCTGCTCTCGGCGGCGTGCGAGGTGGGCGCCCTGCGCGGCGCCCCCGCCCACCGCGACGCGCTGGCCCGGTTCGGGCACGCGCTCGGCATGGCGTTTCAGATCACCGACGATCTGCTCGACTACACCCAGCCCGAGGCCGTCACCGGCAAGCCGTCGGGGCTCGACCTGAAGGAGCACAAGGTCACGCTGCCGCTCATCGCGGCGCTGGAGCGGATGGGCCCCGGCGAGCGCCGCCGGGTCGCCGATCTGATGGCGACCGCCGAGCCGGCGGACGAGCAGGTGGCGGACGTGATCCGACTCGTGGAGACCGCCGGCGGCCTGGAGTACGCGCGCCGCAACGCGCTGGAGCACGCCCAGCGGGCGGAGGCCGAGCTCGAGACGCTCCCGCCCTCGCCGGCGCGCGACGCCCTGCGCGACAGCATCACGTACGCCGTGGAACGGCGCAGCTGAGCCGTGGCGCAGGGCCCCCGCCGTCCGCTATTTTACCTTGGCGTGCTCGCCGCGGGCTTCGTGCTCGGCGGGCTGCTGCACGCGCTGCTGCGACGCTTCCTGCCGCAGGGCGCCGCCAAAGAGTTTTTCACCACCTCCGTGACGCCGACGCTCGGGCCGGTGCACGTGGATCTGCTGGTGGTGTCGATCACGCTCGGTCCGATCGGGCTCGACGTATCGTTGCTCGCCGTCGTGGGCGTGGCGATCGCCTACTTCGTCGCCCGGTCGCTCTTTTAGCGAGGCAGCCATGTTCTCCGATCTGTCGTTCAGTCACATCCTGATCCTGCTGCTGATTCTGGTGCTGGTCTTCGGCGCCAAGCGCATTCCGGAGATCGGGTCGTCGATCGGGCAGGGGATCAAGGAGTTCAAGCGCAGCCTCAAGGACGAGCCGCCGGAGCAGCGCAACCTCCAGGCGCCGCCCCCGGCCGGCACGTCGTCGCCGATGCAGACCGGAGGCGAGCCCAAGCGGCTCAGCCAGTAGCGCGAGACGGCCGTGGGTTTGGGAAACCTGAGCGGCGGTGAGCTGCTCCTGCTGTTGGTGATCGCGCTGCTGGCGTTCGGCGCGCACCGGCTGCCGGACGCAACCAAGGCGGTGGGGAAGGGCCTGCGCGAGTTCAAGCGCGCCCTGAACGAAACGCGGGACGCGGTCGAGCGTCCCCCCGACGAGACGCCGCCGGATCCGCCGCGACGTCTCCTCGAGTGAACCGCCGCCGGCTAACTGCCGGCGGTCGCGTTTTGGGGCCGGAACAGCTCTTTGCGGCGGTCGACGATCTTCGCCTGGGCGCGCAGCCCCGCGAGGTAGGAACGGATGCGCGCTTCGCGCACCGGCTGCAGCGCCGCTTGGCGTTGCGCGTCGCGCTGCGCCAGCCACTTCGTGGAGTCGGCCATCCGGCGCGCCAGGGACCCGAGCAGGTAGTCGCCCCCGTCGCCTTGAATCACGCCACTGCGTTCTCCCACGCGCAACCCGAACGCCGCGCCGATCACCAGCGGCTCCTGCCGCAGGATCGGCGGCGGAGCGACCCGCGTGAAGGGCCCCAGCCGCTGCGCGCGCAGGCCGTGCCGCCCCGCGGCCGCGAGCAGGTCGCTCTCGCCGCGCAGCTGCTCGGCGATTGCCTGCGCCCGCGGATGGACGAGCGCTTTCTTTTTCTCCTGCCGCGCTTCGGCGATCGCGGCGTCCTTCACCTCGGAGAACGGCGGCACGCCGCCCGGCGTCAGGGAATCGAGCCGGAACACGTAAAAGGCCGGCGCCCCTTCGATCACCGGACTCGTCTCCCCGACCTTCGCCTCGAACGCCCACACGCTCACGTCGGGAATCACCCAGCGGCCGAGCGTCATGCGATCGCCCCGCACCAGCGGTGGCGCCTTCGCGACCGGGAGACCGAGACGCCGGGCTACTGAGTCGAGCTGCGCGCCGTTCTCCTGCTCGGCGGCGAAACGGTCGAGGGTGTCGGTGCGGGATTCCACCAGGTCGCGGTGCGCGCCCTGCAGCTCGATGGGCACCAGGAGGTGGCGCACTTTCACCGAATCGCCGCGGGCGGCGTCGACGCGAATCAGGTGATACCCGAACTCCGTGGCCACCGGCGCCGAGAGCTGGCCGGGGCGCAGCCGCTTCACCGCATCGAGGAACGGCTGCACGAAGCCGCCCGAGTCCGGGTGGATCCAGCCCAGGTCGCCGCCGTTCGCGGCGCTGCCCGAGTCCGCCGACTCCGCCTTGGCCACGACGTCGAACTTCTCGCCGTGCTCGAGCCGGGCCCGCAGGGCGCGCACCCGCGCGACGGCCGCCGCCGTGTCGGCCGCGTCCGGCCGTCGCGGTTGCGCGACGAAGCTCAGATACGCGACCGCCGGACGCTGGAACCGATCCCGGTGCGCCTCGAAGTGCCGCTGGGCCTCCGCGTCGGTCACCGGCACCGCACTGTCCGGGATCTCGGCGGGAATCACCGCCAGCACCGCCACCGTTACTGAGTCGTGCTCGTCGCGGTACATCCGCCAGAGGTGCGCGTCGGAGACGTACACGTCGGCGGTGAGGAACTGCAGGAACTTCACGTAGGGGATTTCGTCGCGATACCG
>WNGH01006250.1_pt1 | contig 13729 bp, 8 predicted proteins | sample 5400631 | NCBI WGS metagenome assembly WNGH01 (sample SAMN13153373, study PRJNA577476) | soil metagenome | isolation source: 115 cm soil or saprolite under Garry oak tree replicate 1 | place: USA:California | collected 2016-06-15
GAGCTCGTCCCAGCGCGCGGGCAGGTCCTGGGCGGCCGACACCGCCGCCGTGACCACGGCCACGAACGTGAACACCACCTTCATGAGCGCTCCTTTGCCTTCGAGATTGGCCGCCATCTTGCGCCCGGGCACGCGCTCCCAAGCCCCACGCGCCGGAAGCTCAGCGCGAGTCGACGGCGTCCTCCGCTTGCCGCACCGTGGCGGGCGCCGGTTGCAACACGGTCGTCGAACGGCGTCGCTCCCTTCCCAACGGCAGGATGGCTATGCCCACTCCGGCCAGGATCATGAGGATCCCCAGGACCGACGCGGGCCCCACCGTCTCGTGGAGGAAGGCGCGGCCCAGGGCGAGAGCCACGATCGGGATGACGAGGGTGCTGAGGCTCACCACCGTCGCGTCCAGGCGCTTGATCAGGTAGTAGTACGCCAAGAACGCGATCACGGAGCCGAACAGCGACAGATAGAGCATCGCCAGCGCGTTGCTGCGCGTCCACGCGACGGTCGTCCACGGCTCGAGGGCGGCGCTCATCAGGAGGAGGCACCCCGCCCCGAGCGCCATCCCGAGAAAGTTCACCACGAAGGGGTCGCTGTGTCGCCCGTGCTTCTTCGTGATGACGAGGTTGACCGCCGCGCAGAGGCTGCCCAGGAGCGCGCTCAGCATGCCGAACGCCTGCATCGTCCCGAGGCGCTCGTGCGGCCAGAAGAGCAGCGCAGTCCCCGCCACGCCGACCAGGATGCCCGCCACCTTCCCCGCGCCCAGGGACTCGCTCCGCGTCCACAAGGCGCTCAGCAGGGCGGTCATGAGGGGCATGGTGGAAAACAGCACCGCCGTGAGGCCGCTCGATATGTGGATCTCGGCCCAGTAGACGCACGCATAGTCGAGCCAGAAGACGAGAAGCCCGAGGGAGAGAACGCATACCCGGTCGTCGCGGGTCAGCTCCATCCGCCGGCGGCGCGCGGCGAGCACCAAACCCATCACCGCGGCCGAGAGCAGGAAGCGCAGCCCCGCACCCAGGAAAGGCGGCATTCCCACCAGACCCACCTTGATGGCGAGCCAGGTCGAGCCCCAGATCAGGCAGATGAGCGCGTAGAGAACGGCGACCATCGGGCGATGATACCAATCTCCGATTAGATCGCGGAACACCGCTTCTAGCGGCCGGTCTTCTCGCGCAGGACCTCCAGGTAGCGCGTCCCATACCCTTCGTAGCGAAATCCCTGGGTGTACACGTCGCCGGAGACGCTCGCGTCGGAGGCGGTGGCGGGTGCGGGGCGCGTGGGCTCGATGGCGGTGTCCTCGCTCCACTCGTTCCACGAAGTGATGAGCATCATTGGGAGGCGGGGGTCGACCAGGGGCAGCGCGACGCGGTCCAGCCACTCCGCGAAGAAGGTCCCCTCGCCCGCTCCGGGAGCCCATTCCCTGGGAATCACGTAGTGGTCGTCTTCGAGGCGCAGCCCGCGATCGTTGTAGCCCGGCAGGACGAGGGGTATGGCCGGCTTCTCCGGGGCGGCCCGCCGGTAGAGGTCGTAGAGGACGCGCGCGTCGTAGAGGAACGTGCTCCCGGCCCCGTAGCCGGCCTGGGTGGGGTTCGACGATTCATAGAGGTTGTAGGCGGTGATGGCGTCGAAGAGGTCGATGCGCCCGCGCTGCGGAACGTTGGTGGTGCCGAGGCCGTCCTCCCTCGCCACGTCCCAGAAGATCTCGTCGCCGATCACGAAGGGATCGAACCCGAGCTCGGTCATGCGCGACCGGAAGCGCGTCATCGCCTCGGGGAAGCGGCCGGTCGCGGTGCGGGTGACGTACATGACGATCACGGGCCGGTCTCCGATCCGGAGGTAGCGCGGATGCCCGAAGTAGCGGGTGGCGATCTGCTCCATGTCCGCGAGGAAGCGCTCGACGGTCGCCTCCTCGAACACCGTGAAGGACCGGCCGTCGTAGCCGAGGTCCCCCAGCTCGTAGAAGATGCAGAAGCGGATCAGCCCGAGGTTGCGCGCGGCCAGGAACGCCTGGTCGATGCGCGCGTTGACCTCCGGGGCGCTCGGCCACCAGTCGAGGGTGAAGAAGTCGATGCCGAACTTCGAGGCCCACGCGATGTGCTGCTCCGCCACCGCGGGAGAGGCGGAGGAGTATTCACCGAGGAGGGGCGGCTGGGCGGGGCGCAGGTTCCCCCGCAGGTACATCCCGTGCTCGAATCGCGCGGGAAACCAGAAATAGTAGTGCGCGCCCACCATCATCCTGGAGCCGGTCGGCGGGGTGGGCTCGCTCCCGCCTCCGCCCCCCTGGCACGCGGAGAGGAGGAGCGTCATCAGGACGGCCGTCAACCGGGCACCCACGGGCGCTCCTGGAATCGATGCTCATGGCTTCTCCGGAGCAGGCCGCCTCGGACGGCTCCCCTCTTTCAAAGTCGGCCCGGGGGCCGGTTTGGACAATCGGGGAGAGCCCGAAAACGGCGTAAGGGAATCCCCGAGCCCTGAATCGAGCGTTTCTTGACGCCTCATCGAGGGGTCCTATAGACTCGCGGTTTGGCCGGGTTCGTCACCAGAGGGAGGTCAGGGCAAATGTCCATTCGGGTCGGGATCAACGGTTTCGGGCGGATCGGGCGGAACATCACATCACCGACGCGAAGACGCTGGCCCATCTCCTCAAGTACGACTCGATCCTCGGGAACCTGCCCGACGAGGTCAGGGCGGAAGGGGACGAGATCCACGTGGCGGGGCGCAGGATCAAGGTCCTCGCGCTCAGGGACCCCGGGCAGCTCCCCTGGAAGGCCCTGAAGGTGGACTACGTGATCGAATCCACCGGCCTCTTCACCGACGCCGAGAAGGCGAAGGCCCACATCGCCGCGGGGGCGAGGAAGGTCATCATCTCCGCCCCCGCGAAGGGCGAGGACCTGACGATCGTGATGGGGGTCAATGACGACAAGTACGACCCCCGGAACCACAACGTGGTCTCCAACGCCTCCTGCACCACGAACTGCCTGGCTCCGGTGGCCAAGGTGCTCGTGGACACCTTCGGGATCGTGAAGGGGCAGATGACGACCATCCACTCCTACACGAACGACCAGAAGATCCTCGACCTGCCACACAGCGACCTCCGCCGGGCCCGGGCGGCCACGTTGTCGATGATCCCCACCTCCACCGGGGCCGCCAAGGCCATCTACCTCGCCATACCCTCGCTGAAGGGCAAGCTGGACGGCGCCGCCATCCGCGTCCCCACCCCGAACGTCTCGCTCGTGGACCTCACGGTCCAGCTCGAGAAGCCCGCCACCGCCGCCGAGATCAACGGCGCCTTCAAGAAGGCCGCGGCCGGGCCGATGAAGGGGATTCTGGACGTCACCGACGAGGAGCTGGTCTCCGTGGACTTCCGGGGCAACTCGAACTCCTCGATCGTGGACGCTCCCCTGACCAAGGTCGTGGACGGCAACCTGGCCAAGGTCTTCTCCTGGTACGACAACGAGTGGGGCTTCTCCTGCCGGGTCAAGGACCTCCTCCACTTCATGGCCCGGAAGGACGCCTAGCCGCCGCGGGCTCGATGCCGAAGCAGACCGTCAAGGACCTGAAGACGCTGAAAGGAACCCGCGTCTTCGGCCGGGTGGACTACAACGTCCCCCTCAGGGAGGGCCGGATCACCGACGACACCCGCATTCGCGCCTCCCTGTCGACCCTCGAATACCTGCTCGGGCGCGGGGCCCAGCTCGTGCTCGCGTCGCACCTGGGCCGGCCCAAGAAGGGGCCCGCCCCCGAGCTCAGCCTGCGGCCGGTGGCGGGGCGGCTCTCCGAGCTGATCGGCAAGCCCGTCCTCATGGCCCCCGACTGCGTGGGGGCGGAGGTCAGGAAGGTCGCTTCGGCCCTCGCGGACGGCAGCGTGGTGCTCCTCGAGAACGTGCGCTTCCATCCCGAGGAGGAGAAGAACGACCCGGCGTTCGCGAAGAGCCTGATCAGCGACACCGGGTCGACTGTCTTCGTGAACGACGCCTTCGGGAGCGCGCACCGCGCCCACGCCTCCACCGAAGGCGTCTCGCACCACGTCAAGACCTCGGTGGCCGGCCTGCTCATGGAGAAGGAGCTGCGCTATCTCGGCCTGGCCCTCGAGGCGCCGGAGCGGCCGTTCGTGGCCGTGCTCGGGGGAGCCAAGGTCTCGGACAAGATCCCGGTGATCGACAACCTCCTGCCGCGGGTGGACGCGCTGCTCATCGGCGGCGGCATGGCCTACACGTTCTTCCGTGCCCAGGGCCTCGCCACCGGCAAGAGCCTGGTCGAGGAGGACAAAGTCGAGCTCGCGAAGAGCCTGCTCGCCAAGGCCAGGGGCAAGATCCACCTGCCGGTGGACCACGTCGTGGCCTCGGCCTTCGCGGCCGAGGCCGCGCGCAGGACGGTTGCCGTGACCCAGGTGCCCGAGGGCTGGATGGGCCTCGACATCGGCCCCGCCACCGCCGCCGCCTTCAGCCAGGAGGTGCGCCGGGCGAGGATCGTCCTCTGGAACGGGCCCATGGGGGTTTTCGAGATGAAGCCCTTCGCCGAGGGGACACTGGCGGTGGCGCGGGCCCTGGCCGAGAGCTCGGGCACCACCATCGTGGGGGGCGGCGACAGCGTGGCCGCGGTCACCCAGATGGGCTTGGCCGACAAGATCAGCCACGTCTCCACCGGCGGCGGCGCTTCCCTCGAGTTCCTCGCCGGCGATCCGCTCCCCGGCGTGCTCTGCCTGAAGGAGGCCTAGCCTGTCCGGCCCCCGCCGTCCGCTCCTCGCCGGCAACTGGAAGATGTACAAGACCGCGGCCGAAGCGGGGCGGCTCGCTCGCGACGTGCGCCCGGGCCTCGGAGACGCCCTCGCCGGCCGGGACGTCGTGCTGGCGCCGCCCTTCACCTCGCTCCTGGCGGTCGCCGAGGCGGTGCGCGGCTCGGGAATCGGCCTCGCCGGGCAGAACATGCACCCCGAGGTCGAGGGCGCGTTCACGGGCGAGGTCTCGCCGGTCATGCTCAAGGACGCGGGCTGCTCCCACGTGATCCTGGGCCACTCCGAGCGGCGCCAGATGTTCGGCGAGACCGACGAGGGCGTGGCCAAGAAGGCCCTGGCCGCCCTCGCCTACGGCCTCACTCCGATCGTCTGCGTGGGCGAGACCCTGACCGAACGCGAGTCGAGCCGCACCATGGAGGTGGTGGAGCGGCAGACGGAGCGGGCCCTGCGCGCGCTTTCCGCCGACCAGGTGGTGGCGACGGTCCTCGCCTACGAGCCCGTCTGGGCCATCGGCACCGGCAAGGTGGCGACTCCCGCGCAGGCGGAGGAGGTCCACGCCTTCATCCGCCGGCTGGTGGACCGGTCGCACGGAGAGGCGGCGGCCCGCGGCCTGCGCATCCTCTACGGCGGCAGCGTCAAGCCCGACAACATCGGCGCCCTCATGGCCCAGGCCGACATCGACGGCGCGCTCGTGGGCGGGGCCTCCCTCAAGGCCGACTCGTTCCTGCAGATCGTCCACTACCCGAAGGCTTGAAGGCCGGATCCGGCCGTTCCTGGAACCCGGGACGGGCGGCGCGCGTTATCCTGAGCAGCCCGCTGGGGAAAGGACCGCCTCGCCATGGAATCCCTCTTTCGCGATCTTCGCTATGGGGCTCGGCTCCTCTGGAAGGACAAGGGGTTCACCCTGACCGCCCTTCTCACCCTGGCCCTCTGCATCGGGGCCAACACCACGGTCTTCACGGTCGTGAACTCCGTGCTGCTCCGGCCCCTGCCCGTGGCCGAGTCGGACCGGATCCTCCTTCTCTACAACAGCTACCCCAAGGCAGGGGTCGTGCGCGCGGTCACGAGCGCGGGGGACTATTACGACCGCCTCCGCGAGCTGACGGTCTTCGAGGAACAGGCCCTCTACCAGCTCTACCAGGGCGTGGCGGTGGGCGAACGGGGGTCGGTGGAGCAGCTGCTGGCCACCGGAGCCACGCCCTCCCTCTTCCACCTCCTTCGGGCGCGGCCCCTCCTTGGCCGGACTTTCACCGAGGAGGAAGGGGAGGTGGGGGCCGAGAAGAAAGTCGTGCTCAGCTACGCCCTCTGGCAGCGCCAGGGCGCCGACCCGAAGATCGTGGGCAAGGACCTGCGCCTCGGGGGCGAGCCCTACGCGGTGGTGGGCGTGATGCCCAGGGACTTCTTCTTCCTGGAGCCGGCCGTGATGCTCTGGCGACCGCTGGCCTTCACCCCGGAGCAGAAGACCGTTCACCACAGCAACGCCTGGGAGATGGTCGCGCGCCTCAAGCCCGGCGCCACCCGCCAGCAGGCGCAGGCGCAGGTCGACACCCTGAACGCGGCCAACCTCGAGCGCTTTCCCGAGATGAAGACCATCCTCATCAACGCCGGGTTCCACACCCGGGTGGTGGGGCTGCAGGAGGAGGTCGTGCGCGACGTCAAGGACACCCTCTTCCTCCTCTGGGGAGGCGCCTTTTTCGTGCTGCTGATCGGGGCCGTCAACGTCGCCAATTTGACCCTCGCCCGCTCGGGGGCCCGGTTCCGCGAGCTGGCCACGCGCCTCGCCCTGGGGGCGACCCGCCGGCACGTCGCGTGTCAGTTGCTCGCGGAGAGCGTGCTCCTCACCGTGAGCGCCGCTTTCCTCGGCTTGCTCCTGGGATGGGCCGGCGTCCGGGCCCTCTCCGGGCTGGGCCTCGACAGCGTCCCCCGCCACAGCGAGATCGCCCTCGACGGGGGGGTCGTGGCCTTCATCCTCCTGATGTCGCTCCTGGTCGGCCTCGGGGTGGGGATCATGCCCGTGGCCCACGCCCTGCACGCCGACCCCAGCGCCGTTCTGCACGGCGAGGGGCGCACGGGCAGCCGCGGACGGACGGCACGCGTCTGGCGCAAGGGGCTGGTCGCCGCCCAGCTCGGCTTCGCGCTCGTGCTGCTGATGGGGGCCGGGCTGCTTCTCGCCAGCTTCCGGCAGGTGCTGGCGGTAAGGCCCGGCTTCGATCCCAGCCGGCTCGTGACCGGATCCTTGTCCCTGCCCCAGACCCGCTATCGCGAGGCCGCCGCGCAGCGCTCCTTCACCAGCCAGGCCCTGGAGCGGATCCGCGCCCTGCCCGGGGTGGCGGCGGCCGGCGCGGTCGACTCTCTCCCCTTCAGCGGGGTGCACAGCGACAGCGTCATCCTGGCCGAGGGCTACCAGATGAGGCCGGGCGAGTCGCTGGTCTCGCCAAGCCAGGCGGTGGTCACCCCCCGCTATTTCGAAGCCATGCGCATTCCCCTGATCGAGGGCCGCTTCTTCGACGAGCACGATGGGGCCGATGCGCCGCCCGCGGTGATCGTGGACGAGCGCCTGGCCCGGCGGTTCTGGCCTGACAAGAGCCCTATCGGCCAGCGGATATGGCGGCCGAAGAGCGCCGAGGCCCTGGCCCATCCCGATGCGACCAACACCGAGAGGTTCACGGTGATGGGCGTCGTGGGCAGCGTGAAGGTCCGCGCCCTCGTGGACCTCGACGAGCGCGTCGGCGCCTACTACTTCCCCTTCGCCCAGTCCCCCGGCTCCTATCTCAACCTGGTCGTCCGGGCGAGCGGCGAGCCCGCGCGCCTCACCGCCGCCATCCGGAGCGCCATCACCGACCTCGATCCCGAGCTTCCCTTCCACGACGTCCGCACCATGGACGAGCGCATCCAGGGCACGCTCGTCTCCCGGCGCACCCCGGTGCTCCTCTCGGTCGGCTTCGGCCTCATCGCCCTCCTCCTGGCCACGGTCGGGCTCTACGGCGTCCTCGCCTATCTCGTCTCGCAACGGACCCAGGAGATCGGCATCCGCATGGCGCTGGGCAGCCCCGCCTCGGGGATCTTCCGACTGGTGGCGCGGGAGAGCCTCGCCATCCTGGGGGGCGGCTTCGCGCTGGGCCTTCTGGGCGCCCTGCTGCTCGCCCACTCCATCCGCAGCCTGCTCTACGAAGTGAAGCCGCTCGATCCGGTGTTGCTGGCCTCCGTCTGCGCCGTGCTCGGCCTGGTGGCGATCGCCGCATCCACCGTGCCCGCCTGGCGCGCCAGCCGGGTCAACCCGGTGGTGGCCCTGCGCCAGGAGTAGGGGTTGCGGGACGATCCTCCTCCGTTTCCCGACTGGATCGCGCGCCAGCTCCCCGAAGGGGTTCGCCGCCGGTTGGTCGAGGTCGGCGGCTACCGGATGCACGTCATGGAGTGGGGAGCGGGCCGGCCGGTCCTGATGCTCCACGGCAACCCGACCTGGGGCTTCCTCTACCGCAAGGTGGTGGCCGCGCTCCGCGCCGAGCCGCTGCGCCTCGTCGTCCCCGACCTCGTGGGCCTCGGCTTCTCGGACAAGCCGCGGCAGGGGAGCGAGCACCGGCTCGAGAGCCACGCCCGCTGGCTGGGGGCGCTGCTCGACGGCCTCGGCCTCGAGGGCCTGGTGTTCGTCGGCCAGGACTGGGGCGGTCCCATCGGCCTCCGCGCCCTCGCGGAGAGGCCGGGGCTCGCGAAGGGACTGGTGGTCCTGAACACGGGGGTGGGCCCGCCAAGGCCCGGCTTCCGGCCCACGCTCTTCCACCGCCTCGCTCGCGTCCCGCTCGTCAGCGACGTTCTCTTTCGCGCCCTGGCGTTCCCCCAGAGGATCCTCCACCGCGTCCAGGGTGATCCGGCCAGCATCTCGGGGGACGTGGCCCGCGCCTACCGCTTCCCTCTCGCCGGCCTGCGCAACAACCTGGCCCCCCTCGCGCTCGCCCGCATGACCCCGAACACCCTCACCCACCCGTCCATGGAGCCGCTGCGGCGGTGCCAGGCCTTCGTCGAGGGCTTCACCGGCCCGACCGCGATCGTTTGGGGCGACCGCGACCCGATCCTGGGCCGCGTGCGCGGCCGGGTCCAGAAGCTGATGCCGAACGCCCGCGTCACCGCGACCGCCGCCGGGCACTTCCTGCAGGAGGAGGTGCCGCGGGAGATCGCCGACGCGGTGCGCTTCGTTGCCGGGAGGGCCTGAGCCTCGAGGGTCGCGAGGCCTGGACAACAGGGGCGGCTGGCGATATTGTGCACCGATCATACCAATCCACCGACCTCATCACGCAACCCAAGGCTCGCGTAACGGATCCACGGGGTCCCGGAGACGCCAACCCCCCAAGGATCGAGGAGGAGCGATGAAGGGACCGATCGGACGGCTCACGAGTGAAGGCCGGAGTCGAGGGAGCGCGCGGCCGCGCGTTCTGCTCGCCACCCTCATCGCCTGGGGCGCCGCCCCCAGCACGTGGTCCCAGGCGATCAAGGGCACTCTCCTGGGGACGATCACCGACACCCAGGGGGCGGTCCTGCCCGGCGCCAACGTCACCATCACCGAGGTCGGCACCAACATCGGCCGGAGTACCGTCACCAATTCGAGCGGGCACTACGTCTTCTCCAACCAGAAGGACGGCGTCTACCGGGTGGAGGCGGAGCTCAGCGGCTTCAAGAAAGTCCTGCGCGACGGGGTGAAGCTCGACGTGAACACGACCGTGCGCGTGGACCTCAGCCTGCCCGTGGGCAACCTGGAGGAATCCATCACCGTCGTCGAGCAGAAGGCGGTGCTGCAGACCGACCGGGCGGACACCGGCCGGCTCATCGAAAGCAAGCAGCTCACCGAGGCGCCCCTCGGCTTCAACCGGAACTTCCAGGGCCTGCTGGTGACGGTGCCGGGGGCCAGCCGGCCCTTCCGGCCGCACTCCCAGTTCTTCAACTCCCAGGACAGCCTCTCCTCCCAGGTGAACGGCCAGTCGCGCCTCGCCAACAACGTGATGCTCGAGGGCATCGACGACAACCACAAGACCGGCCTCCTCACCGTGCTCATCCCCTCGGCGGACGCGATCGAGACCGTGAGCGTGAGCACGAGCAACTACGACGCGGAGTTCGGCCGGGCCGGGGGGGCGGTGAGCTCGGTGACCCTCAAGTCCGGAACCAACCAGCTCAAGGGGAGCGCGTTCTTCTTCGGCAACGGCGACGGAACCCTCGCCAAGAACTACTTCTCCGGGACCAAGGCGCCCACGAGCTACAAGCAGTTCGGCGCGGCCCTGGGCGGGCCCATCGTCAAGAACAAGCTCTTCTTCTTCGCGGACTACCAGGGGACGCGCGACAACCTGGGCCAGGTGAACCTCCACAACGTCCCGCCCGTGGACTTCCGCAACGGGGACTTCAGCAAGGCGACCACCAAGATCTACGACCCCGCCACGGGCAACGCGGACGGGACGGGGCGGCAGCCCTTCCCCGGCAACGTCATCCCCGCGAGCCGGATCAGCCCGCTCGCCCGGCAGATCCTGGCCCTGCTCCCCGCCCCCAACCTGAGCGCCGCCCTCGGCCAGAACAACTATCAGTTCCTGGGCGTCCGGGAGAAGACCACCGAGGCCTTCGACGTGAAGCTCAACTACCAGGCCACCGACCGGGACAGCCTCTCCTACCGCTTCAGCTTCCAGCGCCCCGAGGTCTTCGATCCCGGGACCTATGGCATCTACGGCGGGCCCTCCAACGACGGCTTCGCGGGAACGGGAACGAACAAGACCATCAGCACCGCCCTCAACTGGACCCACACCTTCGGGTCGAGCGCGATCCTCGACGTGCGGGCCGGAATGAGCTACTACCACAACGTCGCGGTGGCCCAGGGCGAAGGACTCGACACCTCCACCGAGCTGGGGATCGCAGGCGCCAACCTCGACGACTTCACGAGCGGCATCAGCCGCATCGAGATCAACAGCGGCTACGCGAACCCCGTGATCGGCTTCTCGCCCAGCCTGCCCTGGGACCGCTCGGAGAGGACGTGGAACGTGGTCTCCACCTTCACCAAGATCAGGGGCAACCACACGTTCAAGGCGGGCTTCGACGTCCGGCACAACCGCGACTTCCTGCTCCAAGTCCAGGACAACGGCGGTGCCCGCGGGAGGTTCACCTTCAGCGCGGCCCAGACCGCCCTCCCCACCGACAGCGCCGCCCTGAACGGCTACGCCAACGCCTTCGCCAGCTTCCTGCTGGACCTGCCGTCGCGCGTCGACCGCGACCTGAAGGTCACCAATCCCGGGACGCGCCACTGGGAGTTCTTCACCTTCGTCCACGACAAGTGGCAGGTCACACCCAAGCTGACCCTTGACCTCGGCCTCCGCCACGAGTACTACACGCCGTCCATCGGCCTCGTGGACCAGGGTGGGCTCTCGAACTTCGACCCGGAGACGAACACGCTCCGGGTGGCCGGGTACGGCAGCGTCGCCGGGAACCTCGGAGTCAAGACCGCCAAGGACAATTTCGCGCCCCGGGTGGGGGTCTCCTACCGGATCAACGAGCAGACCGTGGTGCGCGGGGGCTACGGGATGAGCGTCATCCCGTTCCCCGACAACCAGTACGCCTACAACTTCCCGGTCAAGCAGAACAACCAGTTCAATGCGCCCAACTCCTTCGCCCCCGCCGGCTCCATGGCCTCGGGTTTCCCGCCGCCCATCACCGCGAACATCCCGTCCGACGGGATCATCCCGGCCAACACCAGCCTGCTGCGGAGCCAGCAATACAACGTGGTGCCCACAGACCTCTCGGAAGGAAAGATCCACGCCTGGAACGTGGCCTTCCAGCGGCAGCTCCCGTTGAAGTTCGCGATCGAGCTGGCCTACGTGGCCAACCGGGCCCACGGCGTGCTGGCGCGTCTGGAGCTGAACGCGGGGCTGGTCCCCGGCCTCGACAACGCGGGCCGGCCCTACTTCGCCCGCTACAATCGCACGGCCTCGTCGACCGGCTGGACCAAGACCGACACCCGGTACGACGCCATGCAGGTCAAGCTGGACCGGCGCTTCTCGAACGGCCTCCTGTGGACGAACTCCTACACCCTGGGCCGCGCGAAGGACTACAGCAACGACAACGGCGGGATCGGGACCCCCGCGAGCCGGGAGCTGAGCTACGGTCTCTCCGATTTCGACCGGAAGCACTCCTTCGTGTCGAGCTTCGTCTACGAGCTGCCGTTCTTCAAGAACACGAAGGGTGCTTTGGGAAGCATGCTGGGCGGCTGGCAGTTGGCCGGGATCTTCGTGGCCCAGTCGGGGACCCCGGTCGACATCCGGGGCGGGTCCGCGCTCCGTGCCCCCCAGAACCAGCAGCGGCCAGACCTGAACGGCAGCCAGAAGGTCATCGGTGACATTGGTCCCGGCCAACAGTATTTCGACAAGTCGGTGTACGTGGCCTCCGCCGCGAACACGTTCGGCACCATGACCCGCAACGCCGGCCCGCGCGGACCGGGCTACGTCAACCTGGACGCCTCGCTGGTCAAGCGTTTCCGGGTCAACGACCGGATCGCGGCCGAGTTCCGGGTGGACGCCTTCAACGCGACCAACACCCCGCACTTCGCCAACCCGGGCCGCGACTTCGGCACCCCGACCTTCGGTCAGGTCACGGGAACGCTGGGTCCCGGGGACGGCGCGGCGGGGCCGAGGCTGCTTCGGTTCGGGGCACGGGTGACCTTCTGAAGAGCCTTCGTTGATCGCGGGGGGCGGTGGCCGGGCCCACGGCCCCCCGCTCCGCCGAAAGGGACGGCGGGGATCGCCGTAGGGGCGATTCCGGGGTTCCCGGGAAGCTCTTCCCGACTTCCTCCGATGGCCGGCGCGGGCGTTCGGGCCTATCTCCTGGACATGGAGGCTCGAATGCATTCCTGCTCCTTCTCGCGGTGCCGTCGCGGCGTGGCCCTGGCCGTTCTGCCTGCCTTTCGGGGTTTTCGGCTCTTTCCGGCGCCGCTTCGGCGGCGACCTTCGGCTCACCGGTGGTCGTGACCGGAGACGACACCGGGGAGCCGGGCATCGCCATCGCCGCGGATGGCACGATCTACGTCAACGCTCCGGCCGGGCTGCTGTCGAACCTGCCCGGCTCGCCGAGCTTCGTGTATCGCTCGACCGACGGCGGCTCGACCTGGGTCAAGACCCCGCCGGGCCTGCGCGGCCTCTTTCCGGGAGGCGGCGACTCCGATCTCTCGGTGGATCCCGCCACGGGCAACCTCTACATGACCGACCTCTGGCTGGGCAGCGCGACCGTCTCCTCCTCCACGGACCAGGGCGAGAGCTGGATCGCGAGCCCCCTCGAGGGGACGCTGGTGCAGGATCGCCAGTGGATCTCGACCACGGGCGGGGGCAACGTCTACCACCTGACCCACCAGATCCCGGCCGGGCTCGTGGTCTCGAGGTCGATCGACGGCGGGCTCACCTTCCCGATCCGGACCGTGGCGGCGACGCCCGCCGACCAGACGGGGTGCATCTGCCCGTCCGGCACCCTGATCACCGAACGGGGAGGCGGTCTGCTGGGCCTCGGGGACAAGGTCGGCTTCGTTTACGCGACCTCGACCGGCGGCGTGAAGTTCGCCCGCTCCGTCAACGGCGCCCTGACGTTCACGAACACCGCCGTCTCGCCCGCGAGCTCGGCCGACACGACCCAGGCCTTCCCGGTGGTCTCGAACGCCGGCGGCGGACACCTGGTGGCGGTCTGGCTGGAGATCCTGGACGGCGGCAGCCGGGTCCAATTCTCCGATTCCCCGGACTGGGGCTCGACCTGGTCGGCTCCGCGCACCCTGGTCGGCGACGGCACCTCGGTCTACCCCTGGATCACGGCCCGCGGCTCGAAGGTGGCAGTCTCGCTCTACCACACCGACGAGGCCGGGACGCCAGGGAGCGTGCCCGAGAGCGCCGCCTGGTTCGAGACCTACCTGGACAGCACCGACGACGGCGCGACGTTCTCCGCTCCCCAGACCGTCGACCTGGCGGCCGTGAAGACGGGTCCGATCTGCACCGAGGG
>WNGH01010504.1_pt1 | contig 13718 bp, 11 predicted proteins | sample 5400631 | NCBI WGS metagenome assembly WNGH01 (sample SAMN13153373, study PRJNA577476) | soil metagenome | isolation source: 115 cm soil or saprolite under Garry oak tree replicate 1 | place: USA:California | collected 2016-06-15
TGGCTGAACCGCACCGTGCAGAGCGCGCACGAGGAAAACACATCGCCATTCCGCGCCGTGGCCATGGGTCCGAACCTCCCGCTTACGCTGCGTGGTTCAGCGCCTGCGATTGCGCTCGCTGATGTAAAGCAGTTCCGCGTGCTCAGTGAATCCAAGGCCGTCCAGGGCGGCTTCGAAGCGCTCTACGCACAAACGGTGGATAGAGTTCTGCGGGGCACGGGCACGGAGACGTTCGAAGCCATCGAGATGCTCCGCAAGGCCGATCCTTCGCGCTTCCAGCCGGAAAATGGCGCGGAATATCCGAAGAACCGCGTAGGCCAGACGCTGCAACAGGTGAGCCAGCTCATCAAATCTGACATCGGCATGGAAGTCAGCTTCGTGGATACGGGAGGCTGGGACAACCACGTAAACGAAGGCGGCGCGCAAGGGCAGCTGGCAAATCTTCTGCGCGACCTCGGGCAAGGGCTCGCCGCGCTGCACCAGGACCTGGGCGACCGCATGGAAGACATCGTCGTGGTGACCATGTCCGAATTCGGCCGCACCGCGCACGAAAACGGCAATCGCGGCACCGACCACGGCCACGCGAACTGCATGTTTGTGATGGGCGGACCAGTAAAAGGCGGAAAAGTCTACGGCAAGTGGCCGGGACTCGCTCCGGAACAGTTGAACGAAGGCCGCGACCTCAAACTCACGACAGATTTCCGCTCCGTGCTTGGCGAAGTCATCAGCGGCCACCTCGGCAGCAAGAATCTCCAAACTGTTTTCCCGGGCTTCGACAATAGTCCGGCCAAGTTCCCGCATCTGCTAAAGGCATGATCGATCACCGGTAGAGAATCAGTTCTTCACGCCTCGCGCGTGACATCAGTTTCGAGTGGACGGACGTCACGGGCAATACGGTCGGCTTCACGGCCTCCCATAATTTCCAGGTCGTACCTCGTTTGAAGGTTCAGCCAGAATGTCGGTGAAGTCTTGAAGTAGCACGCGAGGCGCAACGCCGTATCCGTTGTGATCCCTCGGCGCTCGTGGACAATATCAGCGACACGCGTCAGCGGAACGCGGAGATCGAGAGCCATCCGGTTCATGCTGAGACCTAGCGGCTTCATGAATTCTTCTTTCAGTATCTCGCCCGGATGGACCGGCTTAAGGTTTGTCGACATATGCGCTTCCCGTCTCGATTTTATCACGGGCAAACGCCCTGCTTGCATCCTCGCTTCTTTTCGTCCGGAATATCCGCAAATCGGGGAGGAACGAATCCATTACGATTCGGCATTTGAACTTTCGGCAGGGTCATCGCGTCCAGCACATCGTCTTCCTTGATGATGTTGCTCTTGGCGAGGATGAACGCGGTAAGAGCGTAGACCTCGTTCGCGGTGAGCGTTCCACTTTGACCCCGAGGCATGGCGCGGTTGATAAAATCCCAAACCGTGGTCGCATACGGCCAGTAACCCCCAATGGATCTTACCGGCCGAAGCGTTGTCAGCGTCTCAAGGTCAGCTGTGCCTCCTACCAAGCGGGGGCCAATCTTGGCTCCCTCTCCAGCCGGGCCGTGGCATACCGCACATTTTGCAGCAAAGATCGGGGCGCCGTCCTTGGCGCTTCCTTGTCCAGGCGGGAGTCCCTTCCCGTCAGGTCCGGCAGAAATATCCCAGGCCTGAATTTCCTCCTTCGTTGGCGTTCTGCCGACATTCGTGTAAGAGGGCGTCTGTGCCAGCGACGCGGTCGCGGTTAGCAAGACAATCCCAAAAGCGAGGCGGTTAGAAAAGCGCATTTTTCACACTCCCATCCCGGTTTACCTTCCAGGGCTGGATGGCGTTGAAGTCGCCCACGACTTGCGCGGTCTTTTTAAAAAAGTCCACATCGACCCCCCAGATCTTGGCCACTTCAGCCATCGTCGGTTGAACTACTCCTTGATCATCCGTGCATCGGGATAGGAGCACAGCCTCTTCTCCGTCCCAATTCCACGGACTGGAGAATCGAGTGTGTGCCTTGCGAGCGATGGGATCGTGGAGTTGAGCGTCCTTCCACGTGCGGCCGCCATCGGTAGAAACTTCGACCCGCCGGACGGCGCCTCCGCCGGACCACGCCAAACCAGTAATCTCATGGAAGCCACGGCCAGGCAGGTGATACCCGCCGGCAGGCCGGGTAATTACGGATTTTGGGCCTAATTGGAATTCGAACCAACGCGATTTCCCATCCAGTTTCATGGTGGGGTATCTGCTCGTTTCCATCATGGCCATGTAAGGCTCATCCACCAGGTCGATTCGTCTGAGCCATTTGACGTTGTTGATCCCTTGCCAGCCCGGAACTACGAACCGCAACGGAAACCCCTGCTCGGGACGCACCGGCTCGCCGTTTTGACCGTAAGCTACCAGCGCGTCGTCCATGGCCTTGGCCAGCGGAATACTCTTTGAGTGTTTGGGTTCATCGGCGCCTTCGGCGATGATCCAGGTCGCGCCCTTTTGCACGCCGGCCTCTTTGAGCAACAGGGACAGCGGGACTCCGGTCCACTGGCTGCAACTGGTGAATCCGTGCGTCTCCTGAGGCGTCGCATCCGGGGAAATCCGGGCTTCCCCGCCGGGACCTCGCGTGGAGCTGTTGCCGTGGCACTCGATGAAATGAAAACGTGTTACGAATGGCAGGCGTTTCAGCTCGTCCACCGTGAATATCAAAGGATGATCGACCATGCCATGGATCAGTAAACGATGTTCCTGGGGATCGATGTCGGGCGGCTCGAAACCGTGAGAAATGGTGAAGTGAAGTGATGCCGGCGTGATCATTCCCACCGAATCCTGGAGAGGACTCCGGAGGCCGAACGCCACCTGCTCGTCTTTCAGCCGGCGCTCTGGATTGTTGATGCTGCCATTCCGTATGGAGTTCACGAAATGAGAGCGTTCGCCGTACAGGTGTAATTCGTCAACCTTCTCCAGGGCCGGTTCGGCCGCAAGAGGACCCGCACTCGCCGATGCACCAACGGCCAACCCGGCCAGCGCCGCGCCGTTCTTCAAAAACTGTCTACGATCAGAATTCTTTGGATTCATAAGTACCCCCAATGATTCCTTGAGCGACTCTTAACAGAGGCAGGATTTGATGTCAATTACATTGCGCGAGAGTTTGCTGCGATGGTCCTTACTGGAGCAAATCCCTCAAGGAAGTGGGGATCCTGCAAACTCCGTCTCGGAACTGGGAGTTCCAGTCGATTACAAATTAGTGCGAACCGGGCTGACGCTCTCTGGCCCTGCGACAAAAACAATCTGGTTCACTCGGAAGAATTTCGGGTGTATAAAAGTGCCCATCTGGGCGCTCAAAATGGAATTCGTTAGAATCGCTCCTGCCGTCGGACGGCCGTGCTAGACTTAATGCTGTCCCGTACAAGAATGTGGAGGAGTGCAATGATGAATATGCTTAGGATCATTTCCTTCGTAGTTGCCGGCCTGTTGGTGGTTTCCGTTCCGCTGTTGGCGCATCACGGCGGCGCATCGTATGATACGGCGAAAACGGTCACTGTAAAGGGAACGGTGACTGACTATGTTTGGTCGAATCCCCACGTTTTCGTGAAACTCGACGGCAAGGACGACAGTGGCAACACGGTGCATTGGATTGTCGAAGGTCAAAATCCGGTGTCCATGATGGCGATAGGCTGGACCAAGAATACATTCAAGCCCGGGGATGAAGTCGAAATTGATGCCATGCCGGCCAAGAATGGCAACCCGGTGGCGTTCCTGGGGAGTGCCAGCCCCACCGCCCCGAGAAGGCATATCGTGATCAATGGCAAAAACTTCCAGTGATAGGAATCGCTTGCGTGCGTGTCAATCCCGCAGCGACTAAAAGCGGTCTTATAAATGGTCTTTGTGGGTCGCGACTTCACAGCTTGCGGAAAAAGTCGAGTAGCACAGCCACTCTTGGCTGTGCATGAATGATAAGTGCAGCAAAACCAGCACAGGCAAGAGTGCCTGTGCTACTAAAAGCGGCTCTGAATTGACTTTTTCCGCAAGCTGTTCAGCCGCGACGTTGGATTGCCTGAAAACTCGGGCTTTAGCCCCTGAAGCCCGATGGATCAGAATTTCACTAGCTCTTATGAGATGTGTTCCGGCGGCGCGAGCGCAATCCAGCCTGGTACCTGGTTTCGCCCGCCTTAGCCGAAGGCAGATTTGAAAGTTTGGGATCGAAGCGGCCGGAAGGATTTCGGAAATGTCCAAGTGCTTGGTGGTCTCGGTAATTGCCCTGCTGGCAGGATTGACGCTTTCTCCCGTTCTGGGTGCGCAAACCGCTCCGCCAAAAGCAGCGGGAGAACAGGCGAAGCCAGAAAAATGGAACAACATCCCGCCGATCAAACCCGCATACGCCGGGAAGAAGTCAGCCCCGGCTCCGCGCCGTGACGTGTCTGGGATCTGGGATGCGGCAGAAGAGGATGGGGGACGCCAACCCAGTGGCGCTATAGAACACCCGGCACTGGAAGCGCCTCGTGGACAGGGCGTCGAAGGGGGGCGGCCCGACGAGTCGCGCATTATGCGTCCTCTACATTACACGCCTTTGGGCCTGGAAGCACTCAAGGCCAACAAGCCCTCTGGACCGGGAGTGCGACAAGTCCCCGCCGCGCTTTCAAACGACCCAATGGACCAGTGTGACCCGGTCGGGTTCCCGCGCATGGAACTTTATGAATTGAGGACGATCCAGCTCGTTCAGACTGCGAACCAGGTGATTTACTTAAATCAATATTTTGGAAACTGGCGCGTCATCTGGACGGATGGGCGAGAACTCCCCAAGGACCCGGACCCCCGGTGGAACGGGTACTCCGTCGGGAAATGGGTGGACGACTACACTTTCGTGGTCGAGACGGTCGGGCTGAATCCAAGGAGTTGGGTCGATCACGCGGGCCGTCCGCATAGCGAAGATTTGCGCGTGGAGGAACGCTTTCACCGGGTGGACCACGACAACATGGAGCTCACGGTGACGATTTACGACCCGAAGATTTATACGGAACCCTGGCAGGGTCTCAACAAGTTCCCTCTCCACTTGCAACCACCCGGTTACGATATGTCGGAATTCCTGTGCTCACCCATAGATATGGCGGAATACAATAAGCAGGTCGGGAACGCGGTCCTTCCTCCATCCGAAAAGAAGTAGCCAGGTGCGCCAGCCTTTGAAGCCTTTTGAACTTCGGGGTGCCGCACCCTTGCGGTTTTCAAGGGTGCGGGTTTAGATCTACACTGATAGTAAATGTAAACTAAGGTGGTAATTTTTAAAGCAGGTAATAAAAACGGGGCGGACTATGAGCCCGCCCCGTTCGCTACCGCAGGTCTCGCCTGCTGCCGCCTATCGCGAAGCCAACTGCTGCGATCCTTCCGGGTCGACCATGCCAAGCTTCCCGTTCCACCATTCTGCAAACCAAACTCGTCCCTTGGCATCGACGCCCACGAAGCGAGGGTAGGCGCCTCGCGTCGGGATTGGATATTCCACGAACTGCGTGGTCTTGGGGTCAAACCGAGTAATGCTATTTGCGCTGAAATCCCCATACCAAATGTAACCCGTCTTCTTATCCAAAACGAGCCCATACGGACGGGCTCCGGTTGTGGGAGGTTGATACATCGTGAATGATTTGGTCTTGGGATCCAGTTTCCCGAGTTTGTGGCCCATGAAGTCGCTGAACCAAACATTGTCCTGGCCGTCCACGATGATCCCGTTCATATTCGGGGTGTCGGGCGGTTTGAATTCAGTTGTTTCTCCGGTCTTGGGGTCGAGGCGCGCGATGGTCCCGAGCATCGTTTCGGTAAACCAGGCATTTCCTTTGGAGTCCACGGCGGAGGCATACGTGATCCCGCTTGGTTTCCCGGCGTATTGCTGGTAGGCGCCAGCGGACAAGTCCGGATACTTTGCCGGGAGTATGTGTTTGTAGGCTTTGAACTGTTCCGTTTCGACGTTGAAGCTCAGGAATTCGTCACTCGATGACATCGAAGACATCCAGAGGTTTCCATCGGGGGCGACGGCGACTGTGTGTGTGCCGGCCGATTTCTCGGGCCATTTGTACTCCTTCAGCACCCCGGTTGCAGGATCCACGGAAACCAGCTTGGCGGCGATATCGTGCGCATCGAGGGCCATCCACAGCCGGCCGTCCTGACCTACGATCGGAGTGTGCGGCACCGCTTTGGGCGTGGGGACAGGGTATTCCTCAAATTTTTCTGTCGCGATATTGAAGCGCCCCACTTTGTTCGATTGGTAGTCGTATTCAGCGAACCAGGCGATGTTTCGCGCGGGGTCCACCGCCACGCTATGCACCCAGACATCGGGTGTCGGTACTTTATATTCCCGGTAGGTCGCCTTCAAAGCGGCGTCAGAGATATCCGCGTGCTTGACCTGTTCTGCTGTCGGCGCTTCAGAATCCGGGCCGAAGTACGGGGCGTCGGGGCCAAAATATTTTTCTAGAGCCGCTCCAAGAGCCCCTAGTTGTTCCGGGCTGTACTGGGGCTGAAACATTTTTCTGCCGCCTGTCATTGTCGGAAGAAATTCCTGCCATTGAGCGGAAGTGCCCCCGCGCCGCTTGATGATCGTATCGAAGTTGTGGCAACTGATACAGGTTGCGCGGATCATCCGTGTCTGTTGGTTGTCAGGCAGAAGGCCATCCAATTCCGCGGCATTCAGACGAGTGATGTCGAGTCTGGGCGACAAGCTGAAATTCACTTCCGCCGCCTTCGAGGCGTCAATCGCTTGCCTCTTGGGGCCGAATCCATAAGCGTCGGCCGAGACATCAACGCTCCCGGCGGGAACAGTGATCTCGTAGCGTCCGTCGTTTTGAGAATACGCGGACACGCTCAAACTTCCTGCTGTCGCTTTCACAATGGCCCCGCGGACTGGCTTGCCCGCAGTATCGGTGATGACGCCGTGAATCATGGAATCCGCGGCAGAGAGCGTCGTTGCCAGACACATCACCGCACAACACGCCACTACGATACGGCCCAGTCTTTGCATGATCTTTTCCATGTCGTTACTCCTCGCTCCTAATGGAGCTTAGCAATTTTTTAGTCACATCCTCGCGGGCTCCAACTGGAGCCCGCATTTGGTAGCAGACTTCAGTCTGTGCGCTTTTCTGCTCGCGTGAAAATCAAAACCGCACAGACTGAAGTCTGTGCTACTCATCAAGGGCAATGCCCCAGACGGCATCCCCGCTTCTTGTAATCATGAATTTCCTCTAGCTTCTGAGGAATAAATCCGTTGCGATTTGGCATTTGGATCTTCGGCAAGCTCTTGGCGTCCATGACGTCATCTTCTTTGATGATGTCATTGCGATACAGCACGAAAGCGGCCAGAGAATAAACCTCGGCCACGCTGAGCGAACCCTCTTGATACCGTGGCATGGCGCGCCGGATATAGTCAAATATCGTCGTGGCAAACGGCCAGTAGCTTCCGACGGTCAACTGAGGGTGGAGCGACGTCAATGTACCCTTGCCTCCGACCAAAGCCGGTGCAGTGGGACTTCCTTCCAGGCTGGCCCCATGGCATACCTCACACTTCGCTTTAAAGATCCTCGCGCCATCCTTGGCGGTTCCATTCCCCGGCGGGAGCTCCTTTCCATCCGTGCCGATCGCGATGTCCATGGCCTGGACTTCTTGCTCGGTCGGGGCTCTGCCAACGTTCTTGTAATCCGGAGCTTGCGCTAAAGCCGCGCTGGAGGTGGCCAGCACAACGAGTGGCACGAAGAAACTATAGGACCAACGCATTTTGAACGCTCCCATCACGGCTTATTTTCCAGGGTTGAATGGCATTGAAGTGACCGGGGATCGTTCCCGTCGTTCGAAAGAATTCCGGCTCGACGCGCCAGAATTTGGCCAGTTCGGCTACCGTGGGTTGCACCTCGCCCTGCTCATCCGTGCAACGGGACTGGAGCACGGTTTCTTCTCCGTCCCAATCCCAGGCGAAACCAAACCGCACATGCGCTTTCGGATTTACGGGTCCCTGGATCTCGGCTTCCTTCCAACCGCGGCCGCCGTCGACGGATACTTCAATTTTGCGGATCAAACCCCCGCCCGACCACGCCAAGCCACTGATCTCGTAGAATCCCGGGCCGGACAATTTTTGTCCGCCGGAGGGGCGCGTGATCACCGATCGAGGTCCCATCTGGAATTGGAACCACCGAGCTAGCCCATCCGGTCTGATGCTGGGATACTTGGTGCTTTCCCACATACCCATGTAAGGCTCATTCACCAGCTTGATCCGCCGCAGCCATTTCACATTGTTGATGCCTTCCCAGCCGGGGACCAACAGACGAATTGGATAGCCCTGCTGCGGACGCAGCGCTTCACCATTCTGGCCGTAGGCCACCAGAACATCGTCCATGGCCTTCTCGATCGGAATGCTCTTCGTGTGCTTACCTTTTTCTGACCCCTCTCCAACGATCCATGTGGCCCCTGCCTGCACGCCGGCTTTCTTGAGCAGTATGGACAGCGGAACTCCGGTCCAAACGCTGCAACTCGTAAACCCGTGAGTGTCCTGGGCCGTCGCGGTGGGAGCGGTTCGGAATGTCCCCGTCGGGCCGGCTGGAGCGCTGTTGGCATTGCACTCGAGAAAATGAATGCGGGTCACGGACGGCAGGCGTTTCAACTCTTCCAAATTGAAAATTAACGGATGGTCGACCATGCCGTGGATCAAGAGATGATGTTCGTTTGGGTCGATGTCGGGAGGCTCATAGCCGTGTGCAATCACGAAATGCAACGACGCCGGGGTGATGATCCCTACCGAATCCTGGATGGGCGTTCTGAATCCGAAATCGCGGGTATCGCTCCAACGGCCAAGCCGGCCAGCGCCACGCTATTTTTCAGGAAGCGCCTGCGGCCGGATTCCTTCGAATTCATCGGTTCCTCCCAATTTCAGGACGGTATGTGTGATTCTTAGCAAAGGCGGAGTTTGAAGTCAAACGATATGGTAAGGAAATTCAACTTTCAGTTATTTTAAGCGTGTGTTCAAAAACTCGACGGGGCGCTCCGATTTTGTCGGGACGCCCCGTTCACCGCTCTTGCGGAGGCGAAGCCTAGTTTTGGGACTGGCGAATGCGCATCCCGTAGAACGACCTGTACACGAACACGAATGATACGACAAAGAAGGCCCCGGAAAGTAGGTGTGTGAGTAGGCCCCCGGTCTGCGCGGTCAGCTTGACAGCAAGCTCGACCGCAAGAAGACCGAACAGCGTGGTGAATTTGATGACCGGGTTCAATGCTACGGAGGAAGTGTCCTTGAACGGATCGCCCACCGTGTCGCCGATGACGGTGGCATCATGGAGGGGCGTGCCTTTTTGCTTCATTTCCACTTCGACGATTTTCTTCGCGTTGTCCCACGCGCCCCCAGCATTGGCCATGAAGATCGCCTGGTACAGCCCGAAGATGGCGATGGAGATCAGGTACCCGATGAAGAAGAAAGGCTCGAGGAAGGAAAACGCCAGCGTTGCGAAGAACACGGCGATGAAAATGTTCAGCATACCCTTCTGCGCATATTTCGTACAGATTTCGACAACCTTCTTGCTGTCCTCGACAGAGGCTTTCTCCACGCCCTCGAGCTTGATATTCGCCTTGATGAACTCGACGGCGCGGTAGGCGCCGGTGGTGACAGCCTGTGTGGAAGCGCCGGTGAACCAATAGATCATCGCCCCGCCGGTAATCAGGCCGAGCACGAACGGCGCATGCAGCAAGGAAAGTTTGTCGACGTTTTCTGTCAGTCCATTGGTGAGCGCCATGATGATCGAGAAAATCATCGTCGTAGCACCCACCACAGCCGTCCCGATGAGCACGGGCTTGGCTGTCGCCTTGAAGGTATTGCCCGCGCCGTCGTTTTCTTCAAGCAGATTCTTGGCGCGTTCGAAATTCGCGTCGAAGTTAAAGTCCTTCCTCAATTCTTCCTTGATGTTTGGAACTTGCTCGATCAAGGATAGTTCGTAGACCGACTGGGCGTTGTCCGTGACCGGGCCGTAGGAATCGACGGCGATCGTTACGGGACCCATGCCCAGAAAGCCAAACGCCACGAGGCCGAATGCGAAAACGGGGGCGGCGATCATTAGTCCACCGAGTCCCTGCCGGGCAAAGAGATAGCTGACGGACATCAGGAAGACCATGGCGAGTCCGAGGTAGTACGCCGAGAAATTGCCGGCGACGAAACCGGACAGGATGCCGAGCGACGCACCGCCTTCCTCCGCCGAGGTGACGACTTCCCTGACATGTCTTGACTCCGTCGACGTGAACGCCTTCACCAACTCCGGGATCACGGCGCCGGCGAGAGTCCCACAGGAGATGATCGAAGCCAGCTTCCACCACTGCGTGCTGTCATCGCCAAGAGAGGGGATAATGACGGCGGAGATGGCGAAGGTCATAGCAATGGAAATGAACGAAGTGAGCCAGACTAGGGAAGTGAGCGGCGATTCGAAGTTCATCTTGTCAACGCTGCCGTAGCGCGCCTTGGCGACCGCGGCATTGATGAAGTAAGCCGCGGCGCTTGCCACCAGCATCGCGATGCGCATGACGAAAATCCAAACGAGCAACTGGACTTGCACGGTGGGGTTCTTAACGCCCAGCAAGATGAACGTAATCAGTGCGACGCCTGTGACACCGTACGTCTCGAATCCGTCAGCGCTCGGCCCAACCGAGTCTCCGGCATTGTCTCCAGTGCAGTCCGCGATGACGCCGGGATTGCGCGCGTCGTCTTCCTTAATCTTGAAAACGATCTTCATCAAGTCGGAGCCGATGTCGGCAATCTTGGTGAAAATGCCGCCGGCGATTCGCAGCGCCGCCGCTCCGAGGGATTCGCCAATGGCAAAGCCGATAAAGCACGGCCCCGCATAGTCTCCGGGGATAAACAGCAGGATAAAAAGCATCATGAGCAGTTCGACGCTGATCAGCATCATGCCAATGCTCATACCGGCTTCGAGCGGGATCTGATAGATCGGGTACGGTTTACCGCGCAACCCAGCGAACGCAGTCCGTGAATTCGCGAAAGTGTTTACCCGAATGCCAAACCAGGCCACGCCGTAGCTTCCGCCAATTCCAATCAGGCTGAAAAGCAGAATTATGGGAAGCGTGGTGCTGATCGGTTTATCAGGCACGGGAGACAGGACGCCGAAGTACAACACGATGATGACGGCGATGAACAACCAGAGAAAGAGAAGGAACTTGCCCTGCGTAACGAGGTACGTCTTGCAGGTTTCGTAGATGAGTTCGGAAACTTCGCGCATCGAGCGGTGCACCGGCAGATTCTTCAACCGGTTGTAAATGACAAGGCCGAAAATGAGTCCAAAAATGCAAAAAAGAATGCCGATGGTGAGCAGCTTGTGACCATCCATGCCGAGGAATGAGACCTGGGAGAGATCGGGAAGCTTCAAGGAAGCCTCGCCGCCAGCGGTATCAGGAGACGCTTGGGCCAGGGCAGCCGTGCCATTCGACAAAACTATGGCGGCGCATACCGCGCCTGCGACCGCGAATCGGCTTCGAAGCGAGCGTACGCTCGCGAGCCAGGTGTGCATCAGTGGTCCTCCATCAAAAATCATCAATCAGGGTAACTGCCTACATCGCTCTGGCGGGCTCTAAGTCGCCGACGCGCCACTCGCCCGCCAAAGCAGCGCGGCGAGCGGGAAGCCAGCCCGCCCCGGCGGGACGGCGCCTAGAGCCCGCACCCGCATTGAATTCCGGCACACCATTTCGCCCTGGAGGTGACTCTTCAGGGCGATTCATGAATGGCTGACCGGATTTGCTACAGGCTGCCTCTTAAGACTGGACAGGTATGCTCCCCTTAGCCGCAGCGAACAAACTCCGCTCCCGCATTACCGCGGGTTAGGGGCGCCCAACTCCGGCGGGATTCAAACGGAGCCCGCACCCGAGAGCCGCATAAGGGTTGGCACAAGGCACATTTTTATAACATGTCGAGCGAAGAGGGTCAAACCGTTCCACAAAACCGTGGGCAATAAGTGCAACCCTCCAGCCCGTGCGAGCGAGGCGAGTCTCCCTGCACTGGATCCAACAAAGCATCAGTTGTTTTCATTCGGGTTCCCAGACGTACCCAATCGAGCAAAATTAACATTGGGGTAACTCTTCAGGAGCTTTACTCTCCCCTGCGGCTTGACCCTGTGAGTGGGTAGCGCACAATCAATCCATTCTACCAGCGCCCATGCTGGAACGAGAGAGAGACGCGCGTACGCCCCGCATCTGGCGTGAGAACCCTTAACGCCTGGGATAGCGGCGCTCCCCTTGTATTGCTGGCTGGGGCTGAGCCGGATGGGCCGGATCAATGAAAATGTGAACAACCTCTTCAACCAGCGTTGGGAGATGCTGCTGTTGACCCGCCAGGCGGCGTTTTACTCCAATTCGACCTATCGAGCGGCGATGAGCGCCTTTCTTTTGAAGAGCAACGATGAGTCGGGGAGGGACTCGTTCCTGGCCCAACTGGCGGATACCGACAAAAAAAGGGCTGCTGCCTGGAAAAAGGTCGGAGAACATCTCGATTCGGAGAAAGAGCGGGGGCTATTCCGGACGGTGGATGAGGCAAAATTGCCCGCAAACCAGAGCCTCCAAAAACTCGCCGATTTGGTCGCCAATCAGCGCCCAAGGGGCGAGGTAACCGGCATGCTGGTTAGTGAGGTGATTCCTCTTCTTAATAATCACCGCGAGGCCTGGGTCGCACTTTTGGAATTCGAAGAGAATCAAATGAACCTGGCCAGGGACCAGACCGAGACGAGCTACTCGACGACGCGCCGGCTCTCCGCTTTGCTGACCTTGCTGGCTATTGTGCTGGCCACCGGCATCGCGGTGTTTGCGACGCGCAAACTGACAAAGGAGATCAGCGAGCGTGAACAAGGGAAAATAGCGATTCGCAAGCTCAATGAAGACCTTGAGAAGAAAGTCGCGGAACGCACGGAGGAACTGGCTCGAACTGTGGAAGCGTTGAAGGGGGAAGTGAGCGGCAGGAGAGCCCGGGAAGAAGACCTTCGCAGGCTGGCGGCGATTGTTGAGTATTCCGACGACGCGATCATTGCCATCGGGCTGGACGGAATCATTACGAATTGGAACAGCGGCGCTGAACGAATGCTGGGCTATTCAAGAAGCGAAATAATCGGGATGCCGATCACGGCGATCGTTCCTTCGGACGATCGCGACGAGCCATTCGAGAACCAGACGAAGCTGCGAAGGGGTGACGGCGTCGTGCGGCGTGAGTCTGTGCGCGTAAGAAAGGACGGAAAGCCAATTCACGTCGCCCTCAGCGTTTCACCAATCAGAGATCAAGACGGCCACATTATCGGAAGTTCCGGCATCTTGCGAGACATGACCGAGCGGAATCTCATAGAGGATGCACTTCGGCGTTCGGAAGCGAGTTACCGGTCATTTGTTGAGAATGCTCCTTTCGGAATTCTGCGGACGACCCCGAACGGCCGAATCGTGCAAGCCAATCCCGCGCTGGTGAAAATGCTAGGGTACGATTCCGAACAGGAGATCCTGGGTCTGCGCATGGCGACGGACGTGTATCGCCTCCCCGAGGACCGTGAAGAGGCAACCGCCTGGTGCCAGCGACAAGACTCCGTGCAAGGCGTTGAAGTCGATTGGAAACACAGGGACGGTAAGTGCTTTACCATCCGTTGCGACGCACATGTGGTTAGAGATAGCGACGGCAATTTGGAATTCCTGGAGGGCTTTGTCGAGGATATTTCAGAGCGGCGGGCCATGGAAATGCAGTTGCGGCAGGGACAGAAGATGGAG
>WNGH01004229.1_pt1 | contig 13714 bp, 7 predicted proteins | sample 5400631 | NCBI WGS metagenome assembly WNGH01 (sample SAMN13153373, study PRJNA577476) | soil metagenome | isolation source: 115 cm soil or saprolite under Garry oak tree replicate 1 | place: USA:California | collected 2016-06-15
ATCGCTCGAACACGTCGCGGCGGACTTCCTCGGCAAAATACTCGCCGGCGAAAATGTGCGCGGCGTTGGTCCGGCTGGTCACGGCCAGCGCATCCTTGCGGGCCTTGTCGGCATCGGCCTGCTTGATCCAGCCATTTTCCAGCAGCCGGTCGACGACGTAGTTACGCCGCTCGATGGCCCGATCGCGGTTGCGCACCGGATGCAGCGCCGCCGGCGCCTTCGGCAACGCGGCCAGATAGGCGGCTTCCGCGACGGTGAGTTCGTTCACCGATTTGTCGAAATAGACCAGCGATGCCGCTGCGACGCCGTAGGCGCCAAGGCCGAGATAAATTTCATTGAGGTAGAGCTCGAGAATCTTGTCCTTTGAGTAGGTGCGCTCGAGCCGCATCGCGAGCAAGGCTTCCTTGATCTTGCGGGTGAACGACACTTCGTTGGTCAGAAGGAAGTTCTTCGCGACCTGCTGGGTGATCGTGGACGCGCCCTGCGGACGACGATTGGAACCATAATTCTGCGCGTAGAGAACCGCGGCGCGCGCCATGCCGGTAAAGTCGATGCCGCCGTGCTCGTAGAAATTCTTGTCCTCGGCCGCCAGGAACGCGTTGATCACCAGTTTTGGAACCGCCTGGATTGGCAGATACAGCCGGCGCTCCTTGGAATATTCGCCGAGCAGCGCCCCGTCAGACGCATGTACGCGCGTCATTACGGGCGGCTCATAATCCTGAAGCTGAGAGTAGTCAGGCAAATCCCTGGAATAATGCCAGATCAGTCCCGCCGTGGCGGCGACGCCCACCAGGAACACGACGGTTCCGGCGGCGAACAAGAAACCCATGAACCGCACCAGAAAGCGCATTATTGAAGTTCCGTTTCAGCGATCACGCCGTCTATCCCGGCACTATCCTCAGCGTGAAAATTTGCCGCGGGACGATTTGCCAGTCCGCGCAGGCACATAATACATCGGCCGTGAGCGTAGTTCGACCGATTCCAGAGACCTCGCGGTAGCTTTTTTATAGTGCAGTCGCTGTGGCCAAACTAGGGCTTCCATCATCTGACGAGCCCGTTTTCAGTTTGACGACCCAGCCTTCGCCACGCGTTTGGCAAAGAAGGCGTCGATCGCCTGCCCCATCGATCCGACGATCCGGGTACGCCAGCTCTCCGACAGCAGGTGTTCGAGGTCGTCCTTGTTCGAGACGTAGCCGAGTTCGACCAGGACCGACGGCACGTCGGGAGCTTTCAGTACCTTGAAACCCGCCGATTTCAGGGGGCGCTTGTGCATTCGCGCCGTCGTCTTCATCTCGCCCATCAGCAGGCGCGCGAATCGGTTCGAGAATGTGCGGGTTTCGCGCCGTGCCAGATCGATCAGAATGTCGGCAACCTCGGTCGGCTCCTCGGTGAGGTTGACCCCGCCGATGGCGTCAGCCTTGTTTTCCGTCTCGGCGAGCCTTTCCGCCTCGGAGTCGGAGGCGCGGTCGGATAACGTGTAGATCGTGGCGCCCTGAGCGTCACCTTCGCCACGCGGCAGCGCGTCGGCATGGATCGACACGAACAGCGCCGCCGACTGATTGCGAGCGATCCTGACACGGTCGGCGAGTGGAACGAAAGTATCGTCCTCGCGGGTCATGACAACACGATATTTGCCGCTCTTCTCGATGCGATCGCGTAGCGCCAGCCCGAATCCCAGCACCAGGTCCTTTTCGTTGTTTTCGCCGCCGCCGGCCTGCGTGCCATTGTCGACGCCGCCATGGCCCGGATCAATCACGACCACCGGACGCAGATCCACAGCATCTGCGGGCCTGGGCTCAGCCGCGGCCTTCATGGCGACGATGGGGTCCGCAGCATCCGCGATCGCGGGCCGCAGCTGCGGCCGGCTTTCGACGGCGAGCGACTGGACGAAATTGGTGCGGTCTATCTCTTCCAGTTCAAGCACCAACCGCGGCGGTTGATCGTTGGCCGCGTCAAGCACGTAAGATTTGGCGATCCTGGCGGGACCGGTCAGATCGAACACGATCCGCGATCCGCCCGGCATGACCAGCCCATAGCGGAATGCCTTGATCAGACCGCGCCCGGTGATGCCGGCTTCGGGAGGGAGTTGAAAACTGACCTGAGGAATATCCACCACCACCCGGTACGGATCGGCGAGTGCAAAGGCGCGAAACTGGACGGACTTGTCGAGGTCGAGAACGAACCGCGTGCGCTTGCTGTCACCGGCCAGGCGGGCGTCCGAGGCGACCGGAAAGCTCGAGGAAGCGATCGAACTCGAAGACGGCCCCTCGGCCGCGCCGACATCGGCGGCGCCGGAACATAGCAATGCTGCAGCGCACAACAGCACGCTTCCCAGCAAAACACGGTGATTTTCGCAGCTCGCCAACGAATCCCTGCCTCCGAGCAGCCCTCTTACCGCAATAGATCCACAGGGTTAACTGCAGCTTAAGCGTCGTCCCCAAATAAGGCGAAGTGTTGCCGCCCCGTGACGCTTCGCTTGCGCGGGGCGGCCAATCAACGTATGTACAGGGGGCTGACAGCTAAAACTCCCGGTTGTGTCGCGTTCAGCCTCCCGGTGCAGCGCCGGAACCTCCGAAAGTTCGGAGATTCCAGCGTCTTTCCGATCCCTCCGCAGCCAGCGCAGCGCGCGGCTGACAAGGAGCGGCGGTTTCGAGCCCGAGCGGCGTCCAGTCCCAGGTTACCTTCTTGCTCCAGGGACAGCTTTAGACACGGCATAACCGATTATCCGGGCCGCAGGGCCCGATATGCGGTGGCCGGCGAGCGCTTTGGCGCCGCGCCGAGCTTTCAGCGACAGACAAGGCGGCGCCTTTTGCCGCCAATGTGTTCAGACGGGCCGACGCTTGATGCGCCAGACAGTGTTGCCGACCATGGTCCACGGAACAATTACGCCGATGCGGGGCGAAAGCTCCGCGCGTCGTGTTGCTCCGCCGGGATCCCGTTCGGCCCGGCGCCCCGGGTTGCGTTTTGGCCTTCCCCTCACCCCCGAATCAGGTGGACCGTCGCGTCAACCGGCCGCGCGATACGCGCTCATGGTCATACGCGTCCGCCGCCGTCATGAGTTCCAAAATGCCCAACAAAATGTTGATCGATGCCACCCATCCGGAAGAGACCCGGGTCGTTGTGGTCCGCGGCAATCGCGTCGAAGAATTTGATTTCGAGACCGCTCAGCGCAAACAACTGCGCGGTAACATCTATCTCGCCAAGGTCACGCGGGTAGAGCCGTCACTTCAGGCAGCCTTCATCGAGTATGGCGGCAACCGCCACGGCTTTCTTGCCTTCAGTGAAATCCATCCGGACTATTATCAAATTCCGGTCGCCGATCGCCAGGCGCTGATCGAGGCGGACGAACGCGCCCATCGCGAGGCCGAGGAGGAGACCGAAAACCGCTCCAACCGCCGCCGTCCGCGCCACCGCAACTCGCGCCGCCGTGGCAATGGTGAGCGCGTCCAGAGCGAGGTCATCGAGAACGCCAGCGCCGATCCGTCACAGGCCGCCCAGCCGCATCAGGGCCACGCGGAAGACCTGCACGACGAAAACGGCCATGCCCACCCGCACGACAGCGAACATCAAGCCGATGCGGAGCATCATGATGATACCGGGCATCACGATCATGACGGGCATTCGCACGATCACGAACATGCCCACGACGAAAACAGCCATGCCGACGCCAGCGAGACGCTGGCGGCTGTGACTCTACCCGACACGGCCGCCCTCGAGGCATCCGCGTCCACCAACGAGGCTCATGAATATCCCGCGCATGATGAGCATATCCACGACGAGCACGCGCGGGAAAACGCGGCCCATGCCGACGATGCGCCGCGCGCCGAAGACGGCGGCGGTGAGCATGCCGAACACGCTGGTACCGAGCACGCCGTCTCGGATCACGCCGAACATGCCGCCCCGCATGGCGACGACAACCACGATGATGAAGATGACGGCGACGAGGCCGAGGAGGAAGTTGTCGAATCCGTCGGCGGCGATGACGTCATGGAAGAGGTGCCGGAGCGCGCCTTCCGTCCGCGCCGGCAGTACAAGATCCAGGAAGTCATCAAGCGCCGCCAGGTGATGCTGGTGCAGGTCGTCAAGGAAGAGCGTGGCAACAAGGGCGCCGCGCTGACCACCTATCTATCGCTGGCCGGTCGCTATGCGGTATTGATGCCCAACACCGCGCGCGGCGGCGGCATCAGCCGCAAGATCACCTCGGCGCAGGATCGCTCGCGGCTGAAGGAAGTGGTCCAGGATCTCGACGTGCCCGAGGGCATGGGCATCATTCTGCGCACCGCGGGCGCATCGCGTACCAAACCTGAAATCAAGCGCGACTTCGAATATCTGATCCGCATGTGGGAAACCGTGCGCGACATGACCCTGAAGTCGCAGGCGCCGACACTCGTCTACGAGGAAGGCTCGCTGATCAAACGTTCGCTGCGCGACCTCTATAACAAGGAAATCGACGAAATCCAGGTCGCCGGCGAAGCCGGCTATCAGGAAGCCCGCGATTTCATGAAGATGCTGATGCCGTCGAATGTGCGCGCGGTCCGGCAATATCGCGACGGCCAGCCGCTGTTTTCGCGGATGGGCGTCGAGAGCCAGTTGGATGCGATGTTCTCGCCGACCGTGCAATTGCGGTCCGGCGGCTACATCGTGATCAACCAGACCGAGGCGCTGGTTTCGATCGACGTCAATTCCGGCCGCTCCACCCGCGAACATCACATCGAGGATACCGCGCTCAAGACCAACCTTGAGGCTTCCGAGGAAGTCGCAAGACAGCTGCGCCTGCGCGATCTCGCCGGCCTGATCGTCATCGACTTCATCGACATGGACGAGAAGCGCAACAACCGCTCGGTTGAACGCAAACTCAGCGATTGTCTGAGGCAGGACCGCGCGCGAATTCAGGTCGGGCGCATCTCGCATTTCGGCCTGCTCGAAATGTCGCGCCAGCGCATTCGCGCCAGCGTGCTGGAGAGTTCGACGGAACCCTGCTCGCAATGCGGCGGAAGCGGCCATGTGCGTTCGGTGTCTTCGGTGGCATTGCAACTGCTGCGCGGTCTCGAGGAAATCCTGATGAAGGGCGCGACCCACAATCTCGTGGTGCGCACCCGGACCGATGTTGCGCTCTACGTCCTCAATCACAAGCGCGGCCATCTGCGCGACCTCGAAAACAGCTTCAAGGTGACGCTTGCGGTGATCGCCGATCCGACCGTAAGCGGCCAGCAGTCGTTCATCATCGATCGCAGCGAACAGGTGCATACGCTGGAGGCCGCCAAGGCGCTGCTGGCGGCGCAGGTTGCCGCTTTCCCGGCCTATGTCGAAGAAGCCTCCGAGGACGAAGGGGCGTTCGACATCGAAACCGAGTCGGAAGTGGAAACCGAAGAGACCGAAGCGCTGGCCGACGATGTGCCGGTCAGCGAGGCGAGCGACGGCGAAACCGATGCGGATGGCCACAAGCGCAAGCGGCGGCGGCGGCGGCGCGGCCGTCCCGGCGAGGCGCGTGACGGCGGGCCCGCGCGCGAGGAGAGCGAAATTCCTCACGTGGTGTCTGAGACCGCAGGGGTTGCCGGCGTGGCCGGCGACGAGACCGAATCCGACGAGGACGAAGGCGAGGAGCAGCCCGGCGTGGTTCGCGCCGATCAAGGGCCAGGCGGCGAGCGAAGGCCGCGCCGTCGCGGACGTCGTGGCGGTCGCCGCCGGCGCGGCGGGCCGGAAGATGGTCTGGCCGGATCGATTGCGGACGAGTTGGGGCCGACCCCGGTCTCGGAAGCGACCGATGCGGTTGCCGATTTCGATGGAAATTCGGGCGAGCCGTCTTTGCCGGTCGTTCAACCCGAATCCATCGCACCATCGCCCGAACGACAATACGCGGATCATGGTGGGCAGGATCAGCAGGAAGCGGCTCGCCCGTCCGCGCCGGAGGACACCGCTCAAGAGGCCGAAAGAGCCGCGCGGCGCCGCTCAACCGTGCGCGAAAAGGTGAGCTTCCTGGTCGAAGCCCGGCCCGACCCAGCGCCGGCACCTGTCAATCATAGCCCGCCACAGCCATCGGTGGCCCCTGCCCCGGCACAGCCCGCTCCTGAGCCTGAGGCAGCAGATGATGGCCAGCCGCGCCGCGCCGGATGGTGGTCGCGCCGTTTCGGCAGCGGCGAATAACAGCAAGGACTTCTGAACAGCAAAACCGCCCGGCAAGCCGGGCGGTTTTTTTATTGAGCCGCGGCTATCCGGTGGTGATGGCCGTTCCCACGTCTGCTGCCGCTATGGGCCGTTGCCGCGAGGCTTGGTCTTTGGCACCTCTTCCTTCAACTTCTCCAAGGCATCGGGCATCATGCGTCCGAACATGGAGCTCAGCATTGCCGTCGGGATGAGGCCGCCATTGTTCTCCTGGCCCTGCGCGCCGGACATCAGAAATTGCGGAACAAGCGGTTGATTGATCTTGGTCAAGGCGTCGGCGAAGCGAGAGAAGTTCTGCTCGGCCAGCCGATATTCGGGACCGCCATAAGCATCGACGGAGAGCTTGGTGGCCTGGGCATTCGCCGTACCGATCGCCAGCGCCCGGTCCGCCTCGCCTTGCCCCTCGAGCCGCGATCTCTCACCGACCGCGGCTGCGGTCACCTTCACGGTCTCGGCATCCTTCAGCGCCCGCGCCAGCGCCGCGGCGCCTTCGTTCTCATGCACCTTGACCTGAATTAGCGACTGCGTCAGTGCGATCTGCGCCGCCGCAGTCGCCTTGGCCTCGTTCAGAGTCCGCTCTTGCACCGCCGCCTTCTCTTGCTCCTGATAGGTCGTCACCTGTTCCCGTGCAACTTGGCGTGAACGCAGTTGAATAAGGATATTCTCAATGGTTTGGTCACCAGTTGCGGCGCGCGGCGTGCCGATCAGCACCTCCTGCAATTCGAGCGAATAGGCCTCGAACCTCGCTTTCATTTCGTCCCCCGATTCCTGTTGGATCGCGGCCCTGTTCTGCAACAGTTCGATGAGCGTCATCTTCTGCGCAATGTTCTTGAAAAAGGCGCTGACCATCGGGTCAAGCGTCTGTTCGACCAGCTTCTTCACATCGCCAAAGCGCTGAATGATCATCGGCGCCTTTTTATAGTCGATATGCATGACGACGGACAGCGGCAGCGTCGGCTCGAACGCGTCCCTTGTGATGAGCGAAATCTCCGAAAGGTTTTCGTCGAGCTTCAACGCGCCGACTTCGCCGCGAACCCATTTGAGGATGAAGTTGACGGTGGGGATGATCTCGATCTTGCCGGCGTAGGTATTGAACGCGTATTTGCCGGGCAGCATGGGATCTCTCCAGACGCCGCGGCTGCCGTTCGTGACGAGTTCGCCATGACGATATTGCTCGCCGGAGACGTCGGCGGTCTTCGGCCCGGTATAGAAGATCACGACGCCGACATTGCCGACCGGGATCACGGACTTGGGGACGGCTTCAATAGTCGCGAATAATCGATTGATGTACCAGGTGCCCTCGACCACGACCTGCAATTGGCGTCCGCGAAATCCCCCCGCCTTCAAGAATTTCTCCGGCTCTTGAAAGTTGTTATGAAACGTCCCGGCCTCATTAAGGTCGGTGCCAACCTCCGGTGCGATGATTTCACCGGGAGGCAGCGAGGGGCCATCGTGCACTGTAACGATGCCGACCAGATCCTGACCGGCGGCAAGGATGACCGGGGCGAATCCGTCGCGATCCGCGATCGTCTGCGTCATGTCGTCAAGAACGCCCTGTTCCTGTTGACTCAAGGCGTGGCCATAGACCCGCTCATCGGTGATGACGGCAAATTGCGTGGTGTTGATCGCGTAGGTTCCCGCGCGCAGAACCTTGCGCTGCGGGCCTTTCTGGCCACCGCTCACGAGAAATTTCCGCGCATCCTGAAAGTCGGACTTGTCCTCGGTGTCGTTGGCTGCGAGTGCCTGGGAAGCCCCCAGCGAGGCCCCGTCGCGCGCGAACACGTAGGCGATTTTGCCCTGTCCGACGGTAACGAGGTCGGATTTGTGGATTCGATAGGTGAAGGGAAAGAACACGTGGACGCCGCCGCGCAGGATCTCGGGCTCGAACCCGGCCTCGCCATGGAGCGCGATGAAGCCCGATTGGATGGACCCCTTCGCCGCCCACATTTTCTCCACGATCCCGACCTGGTTGTTCGAGATGTAGCGAAAGATATTGGCCACGCGCAGCAAAATAAGGATCGCGACCAGGCACCCGATCCAGATGCCGGGTGTGACGAGGTTGGTGATGTCCACGCTTAATACTCCCTGAGTGCCGATATTCGCCCGCGTCAAGACGCCCGGGCTGCCGGTACCATTGTAGCGATGTCTTCAGGCCTCAGCCATCCCAACGTTGCAGTGGTTAGCCTTGAGCGCGGAGGCCTTGAATGGGAGTATCGGTAGCTCCTTCGGCCGGGCTTTGATCTTTTTAACAGATCTTCATGACATCGCTCGCGCCCTGCTACCCCGTCGTCATCGCCGTTTCCATGTCGGACGGATCGATCTGTTTGTTGAGATTGGCATGCAGCTTGTCGCGATCGAGTTCCCCCTCCCACCACGACACCACAACACACGCGACACCGTTGCCGCAAAGGTTGGTCAGGGCGCGGCATTCGCTCATGAACTTGTCGATGCCCAGAACGATGGCCATGCCTGGCACCAAACGCGGATCGACGACGGCCAGCGTCGCGGCGAGCGTGATAAAGCCCGCTCCCGTGATGCCGGACGCCCCCTTCGAGGTCAGCATCGCGACCAGCAGGATGGTTAGTTGCTGGCCGAACGTAAGGTCGAAACCGAGCGCTTGCGCAATGAAAAGAGTTGCGAGCGTCATATAGATATTCGTGCCGTCGAGGTTGAACGAATATCCGGTCGGCACCACCAGGCCGACGACCGACTTGGAACAGCCGAGCCGTTCGAGTTTTTCCATCAAGGAGGGAAGCGCGCTTTCCGAAGATGACGTGCCGAGCACAATCAGCAACTCGTCCTTGATGTAGGCAAGGAATTTGAAGATCGAGAAACCGACAATTCGCGCGATGATGCCCAGGACCACGAACACGAAAAGTGCGGCAGTGAAATAGAACGTCGCGATAAGGCCGATCAGATTCAGGATCGCGCCGGTGCCGAACTTGCCGATGGTAAAGGCCATGGCTCCGAAAGCGCCGACCGGTGCGGCCTTCATGACAATGGCGATCACCCCAAAGACCCCGTGCGCCGCGTCGTCGATGAAGGCGCGCAGGGTGTGGCCGCGCTCGCCAAGGCCCATCAGGGCAAAGCCGAAAAGAATTGAGAACAGCAGAACCTGCAAGATCTCGCCGGTCGCGAACGCCCCGATGACCGTGTCGGGAATGATGTGCAGAAAGAAATCTACACTCCTCTGGGACTCCGCCTGCTTGGCGTAGGTGGCCACCGCCTGAGCATTGGCCATGGCGCCACCGAAGCCCGCGCCCGGACGCGCCAGATTTCCGACCAGCAGCCCGATTACAAGAGCGAATGTAGAGACGATCTCGAAATAGATCAGGGCTTTGACGCCGATGCGGCCGACTTTCTTGGCATCCTGGATATGCGCGATTCCGGAAACCACCGTGCAGAAGATGATCGGCGCGATCACCATCTTGATCAGCTTGATGAAGCCATCGCCCAGCGCCTTGATCCAATCGTTCGTTGCATAGGCCGGCTCAAGCCAGCCGAAAAGCGCGCCGAGCACGATCGCAATCAGCACCTGAATATAGAGAATCTTGTACCAGGGTTTCGCCGCGCGAGCCGGCGCGGCGGTTGCGATCGTTGTTGCCGTCATGACTGTCCACTCCCCCATGAGATATGCGGATTTTGTCCGTCGTTCTTGCGCCGACGGCCGTCCCACCGGATACAGCCAAAATCCATTGGTCGGCGGAGTCAATGGCGTTGCCTTCCGCCAGCGGGCTTATCCGCGGCGATCCAAGGGTTCGCACATCTATCCGAGCCACCGCGCGATGCGCGCAACGGCCTCTCGCATCTCGTCAGCCGAACGGGCGTAGGAAAAGCGGATGAATTGATGGCCGTGAACCGGATCGAAGTCGATGCCGGGAGTTGCCGCGACGTGTGCCTGCTCCAGCATCTGCTTGGCGAATTCGAGGCTGTCGGAGGTGAATTTCGAAACGTCGGCGTAGAGGTAAAACGCGCCGTCGGCGGGCAGGAATTTGTCGATCCCGGCTTGCGGCAGGCCTTCAATCAGGATGCGTCGATTTTCCTGGTAGCCGCGCTTGACTTGTTCCATCTCGAGGCGGCCTTCGAACGCAGCCTCGGCGGCTATCTGCGACAGCGTCGGCACCGAAATGGCAAGATTTTGCTGCAGCCGTTCGACCGGCCGCACCAGCGGTTCCGGCACCACCATCCAGCCGACCCGCCAGCCGGTCATGCAGAAATATTTCGAGAACGAATTGATGACGAGCGCATGCGGAGAAAGCTGCGCCGCCGTCGCTGCCGGAAACGCATAGTCGAGGCCATGATAGATTTCGTCGGAGATGAACCGGATACCCGCGCCTTCCGCCGCCGACATCAGGCTGGCGAGCGCCTCTCGCGACATCATCGTACCGGTTGGATTGGCCGGGCTGCCGACCAGCACGCCCTTTAGCGGCGTTCTGCGATGGGCGGCGAGCAAGGCTTCGCCGGTCAGCGCATGACGGGTTTCGCTCGACGTCTCGATCAGCACCGGTTCGCAGCCGAGCGCGGTGAGGATATGGCGATACGGCGGATAACCGGGGACCGTCACCGCGACGCGATCGCCCGGCTCGAACATGGCAAGAAAGCCCAGGATGAATGCGCCCGATGAGCCGGTGGTGACGACGATCCGCTCGGCATCGACGGCGCAGCCGTAGGTCTCGCGGTAGTGCCTGGCGATGCGCTCGCGCAGCGAGGGCATGCCCAGCGCCGAGGTATAGTCGATCCGCCCGGCATCGAGCGCCGCGTGAGCGGCCGATATCGCGGTCTTCGGCGCCGAAGCCGCCGGTTGTCCCACTTCCATGTGAACGACATGGCCGCCGGCCGCTTCGATCCGCGCCGCGGCCGCCATCACATCCATCACCATGAACGGCGGAACATTGCTGCGCCCCGACGCCGTCAGCAGGCCCCTGGCCCGTTCTCTCAAGGTCGCATCCAGCATCGATATCTGCTACTTGTCCCGGCGCCCCAGACTGGCCGCATTCCACGGTTTGGTAGGGCATAACTTGTATCCGGCCCGCCGCCAACGATTAAAGACCGCTCAATGTTGCCTTGCATGGCGCTACGAAGAAAAACCTCGAAACTGACCGCTGTTGCCACCGCGGTCTCGCTTGCCATGGCGCCGATGTCGGCGCTTGCGCAGCAGGCCAAGGGTCCACCGGTAATCCGCGACACCGAGGCCGAACAATTGCTGCGCGAATATACCCGGCCGATCCTGCGATCGGCCGGGCTGGAGAAGCAGAACATCCAGATCGTGATTATCAACGAGAGCGTTTTTAACGCCTTCGTCGCAGATGGCCGCCGTATTTTCGTGAACTACGGTGCGATGATGCAGTCGGAGACCCCGAACCAGATCATCGGGGTGATGGCGCATGAAACCGGCCACCTCGCCGGCGGTCATCTCTCCAAGATGCGCGAGCAAATGGCGCAGGCGCAGACCCAGATGATCATCGCCATGTTGCTCGGCGCCGGCGCGATGGTGGCGGGCTCACGAGGCGGCAACAGCAATGGCGGCCTGGCCAATGCCGGCGCGGCCGTGGTCGCCGGGCCGCAGGAAATGATCAGGCGCACCCTGATCTCCTATGTGCGCCAGCAGGAGGAAAATGCCGACCGCGCCGGGGTGAAGTTTCTCAACGCGACCGGTCAATCCGCCAAAGGCATGTACGAGACCTTCAAGCGGTTTACCAATGACAGCCTGTTCGCCGCACGCGGGGCGGATCCTTACGTGCAGTCGCATCCGATGCCCGCCGAGCGCGTCGCGGCACTCGAGGAAATGGCGCGTTCGAGCCCCTATTGGGACAAGAAAGACGATCCGGCCCTGCAGTTGCGACACGACATGGTCCGCGCCAAGATCTCGGCGTTCATGGAGCGGCAGGACACCGTCTACCGGCGCTATCCGTTGTCGAACGACAGTCTGCCGGCGCGCTACGCGCGTGCGATCACGACCTACCTGCACGGCGATTTGCGCTCCGCGCTCGCCCAGATCGACGGGCTGATCCAGCTCCAGCCCAACAACCCGTATTTTTATGAATTGCGCGGCCAGGCGCTGCTGGAAGGCGCCAAGCCCGCTGAGGCCATAGCACCCCTGCGGAAGGCGGTTTCGCTCTCGAATAACGCGCCGCTCATCGAGATGTTACTTGGGCAGGCGCTCGTGGCAACTGATAATAAAGCCTATACGGAAGAAGCAATTGCGATTCTGCGCGCGGCGGTGGCACGAGAGTCCGAGGCTCCGCTCGGCTATGCCCAGCTCGCGATGGCCTACGGCCGAAAGGGAGATTTCGCGCAGGCCGATCTGGCGTCGGCGCAGGCCGCCTTTCTCCGCGGCGACAACAAGACCGCGCGCGAACTTGCGTCGCGCGCAAAGACCCGTTTCGCCGTCGGCACGCCCGGATGGGTCAAGGCTGACGACATCGTCGCTGCTAAGCCACTGCCCGGCCAAAACAGCAACTAGAATTAAATTGAGCCGGCGTCCGAAAGTTTTCGGAAAGCCGGCTTCCACCAAGAGGATTTTCCCATGGCTTCGTTTCGCTTGCTCGCCCCCGCACTATTTGCGCTCGCACTCTGCGGCACGCCCCCGGCTGCATCGGCGCAGAGTTTCTCGGACGGCCAGCGCGGGGACATCGAGACCATCGTCCGGAATTATCTGCTCGCCCACCCCGAAGTGCTGGAAGAGGCCATGGCCGAACTGAGCAAGCGCCAGGCCGCCGCCGAGAGCGAGAAACATGAAGCCAGCGTCGGCAAGAACGCGGAGAAGATTTTCAACTCGCCGCGCGGCGTCACCATCGGCAACAAGGACGGCGATGTCACCTTCGTCGAATTCTTTGACTACAATTGCGGCTACTGCAAACGCGCCATGACCGACATGCTCGACCTGATGAAAGCCGATCCCAAACTGAAGGTCGTGCTGAAGGAATTCCCGGTGCTTGGACCCGGCTCGGTCGAGGCCGCGCAGGTCGCGGTCGCCGCGCGCATGCAGGACCCCGCCGGCAAGAAGTATCTCGACTTCCATCAGAAGCTGCTCGGCGGCCGCGGCCAGGCCGACAAGGCGCACGCGATGACGGCGGCGAAAGAAGCCGGATTCGACATGGCGAAACTCGAGAAGGATGTTTCGAGCCCGGAGGTACGGGCGACCCTTGAGGAAAACTTCAAGCTCGCCGAGGAAATGGGCATGAACGGCACGCCGAGTTACGTGATCGGCAAGCAGGTGGTGATCGGCGCGGTCGGTGTTGACAGCCTCAAGGAAAAAATTGGCATTGCCCGCTGCGGCAAGGCGACGTGCTGAGGCCTTTCTCTATCGATTGAACATTGTTGCGTTGGCGAACTGAAGGGCCGGCTGTCGAGCCGGCCTTTTACGTTGACCACGCTTCAAAGCCATGGGTTCATCTGGCATCCACAAAAACAAACCCGATGGAACCGCGATTATGGGGGAACATCGCACATCTGCTTTCGTTGTTGGCGCGGGCAATGCAAACTCGTGAGGAGACGATTCCATGACTAATCGTTTTATGATCTCGGTGGCCGCGGCGGCGCTGATCGCCGG
>WNGH01016317.1_pt1 | contig 13710 bp, 12 predicted proteins | sample 5400631 | NCBI WGS metagenome assembly WNGH01 (sample SAMN13153373, study PRJNA577476) | soil metagenome | isolation source: 115 cm soil or saprolite under Garry oak tree replicate 1 | place: USA:California | collected 2016-06-15
GAGATTCTTGACTCGAGGGGAAATCCCACAATCGAGGCAGAGGTGACGCTGGATGCGCATGTGCGCGGGCGTGCCGCCGTCCCCTCGGGCGCTTCTACGGGAGCGCATGAGGCTGTGGAATTGCGTGACGGCGACAAGAATCGCTACCTGGGAAAAGGGGTGCTCCGGGCAGTGGAAAACGTAAACAACATAATCGCGCCGGCTCTTGTCGGGGAAGAGGTCTTTCAGCAGAGAAGGATCGACCAGATATTGATCAACCTGGACGGATCCACGAACAAGATGAGACTGGGCGCCAATGCGATTCTAGCTGTTTCGATGGCTACGGCGCGGGCCGCAGCTGCTGCGCTGAATCAACCGCTTTTCCGTTACGTAGGCGGCACCAACGCTTGCGTCCTTCCTGTCCCCATGATGAACATTCTGAATGGAGGCGCCCACGCCGACAATAACCTGGATCCTCAGGAGTTCATGATCATCCCTGGAGGAGCCAAGATCTTTTCCGAAAGTCTGCGCATGGGCGTGGAGATCTTTCACTGTCTCAAAACAGTTCTGAAGGCCAGGGGTTACACAACCAGCGTAGGGGACGAAGGTGGATTTGCACCGAATGTAAAGTCGAACGAGGAGGCCTTGGACCTGATTGTTGAAGCAATTCAAAAAGCGGGCTACAAGCCAGGAGAGCAGGTTTTTCTTGCTCTGGATGTAGCTGCCAGCGAGTTTTACGAAAGTGGCAGATACCATTTTAAAAAGTCTACCGGCCTCAGGCTTTCTGCCGAGGAAATGATTGGCCTCTATGAGCGCTGGACCAAGGAGTATCCCATCGTATCCATCGAGGACGGGATGGCCGAAGACGACTGGCAGGGCTGGATCGCCCTGACAGAGGCTCTGGGAGAAAAAATCCAGCTGGTGGGTGACGATGTTTTTGTCACCAACACGAGCAGGCTGGAAAAAGGCATAGCGGACGGCGTTGCCAACAGTATTCTGATCAAGCTGAATCAGGTTGGGACTTTAAGTGAAACGATGGACACCATCGAACTGGCTAAAACCGATAGCTACACCACGGTGATTTCCCACCGTTCCGGTGAAACGGAAGACCCTTTTATCGCGGATCTCGCTGTAGCCACTAACGCGGGGCAGATCAAGACCGGTTCGGCGAGCCGCACCGATCGTGTTGCCAAGTACAACCAACTACTCCGCATTGAGGATGACCTCAGGGGGCATGCCCGGTTCCCGGGAGGCGATCTTTTCTAAGCGACGCCTCCTGGCACCGCCACCAATTTGCGTCAGGTGCGTTTGGGCCGTGGCACAGGCGCGCTCGTGCGAAGTGACGATCTAACTTCAACCTGAGTCCTGGCCGAGACCGCCATGCGACGAAGTGTGGTGTCTTCGCGCCGCGTGCAGGGACCGACGTGGCTTCCGCGCTCCTGGAAATTCGTCATCTGAGCGTGTCCTATCCTGGTCCGCGAGGACCTGTCCCTGCGCTGCGAGACTTCTCGCTGGAAGTATTGTCAGGGGAAACGCTGGCCCTGGTCGGCGAGACAGGCTGCGGGAAGTCCACGGTAGCTCTCGCTACGCTCGGCCTCGTGGACCTCGACCAACAGGTGACGTCGGGAGAGATCCTTTTTGGCGGTAAGAATCTCTTGTACGAAGGAGAGAGATACTGGCGCCGGATGCGCGGGTCAAGAATCGGGATGGTTTTCCAGGACGCCGGTTCGTCCCTGAATCCGGTGCTGACCATTGGAGAGCAGCTCATCGAATCCATACGGAGCCATCAGAATCTTAGTCGCCGCGAAGCCAGAGAACGCGCATTGGCGCTGCTGCAAGAAGTTGGGATCCCCGATCCTCCGTCGTCCATCAGCCGCTACGCCTTTGAGTTTTCAGGGGGGATGTGCCAGCGAATCGGAATTGCCTTGGGTCTCTGCGGCAGCCCTGAGCTTCTCATTGCGGATGAACCTACAAGCGCTCTGGATCCGACAATTCAGGCGCAGATCCTGGATCTGCTCCGGAAAATGAAACGTCATCACAATCTCGCATTGCTGCTCATAAGCCACGATCTGGCCCTGGTGGCCGAGTGCGCCGATCGCGTAGCGGTGATGTACCACGGGCGCTTGGTCGAGGCCGGCAGGTCAGATGAAGTCTTTGTACGGCCTGCTCACCCTTATACTCGCGCGTTGATTCACTCCCTGCCAAGGCTGGATTCTTCCAGGCGTAAAGAGCCGCTCACGCCTGTCTTGGGCTCACCCCCCGCTCCTGGTCAGGATCTCCCGGGCTGCGCCTTTGCTCCACGATGTCCCATCGCAGAGATCCAGTGCACGTCGGCGATTCCTCCGCAGGTGGCGCTCTCGGACTCACACTGGGCTTCCTGCATAAAGGCTGGATGAATGGCGCCCTTGCTCCAGATACGAGGCCTCCGCAAGGAATTCCGGATCCGCCGTGCCGGAAGGGATGTTTCGGTCAAGGCCGTAGACGGAGTCGATCTTGAAGTCTTTCCAGGAGACACATTGGGATTGGTTGGGGAGTCCGGCTCGGGCAAGACCACACTCGCGCGCTGTGCACTGCGGCTGCTCGAGCCCACAGCGGGTTCGATCCTCTTCAACGGTGTTGATCTCCTTTCGCTGAACCCGTCGGCCCTGCGCCGAAAGAGACGGGAATTTCAGATCATTTTTCAGGACGCTGCCGCCTCTCTCGATCCGCGCATGACTCTGCGCGAGACTCTGCTCGAACCTTTTGAAGTCCAGGGAGTGGCAACCCTGCCGGAGAGGGAAAGCCGGGTCCGAGAGCTTCTGGAAGCTGTTTCCCTTGACCCCGCGCTCCTCGACCGTCTTCCAGGTTCACTCAGCGGCGGTCAACAACAACGTGTGGCAATTGCGCGCGCCCTTGCCTTGAAGCCGCGACTGTTGATCGCCGATGAACCTGTTTCAGCGCTTGACGCGTCTGTCCAAGCGCAGATTCTGAACCTTCTCTTGAAGTTGCAGAACCGCTTCGGCCTGACGCTGATATTGATTTCTCATTCATTGACGGTAATCCACTACCTGTCCACGACTGTGGCGGTGATGTATCTGGGAAGAATAGTGGAGGAGGGACCCACGGGGCAGTTTTTTACTTACCCCAGGCATCCTTACAGTCAGTTGCTGCTCCAAAGCATGCCCGTGCTTGACCCGGCTGCACGAAGGGAAAAACCTCCTTCGATAGGAGGCGAAATTCCTACCCCTGCAGCGCCTCCTGCCGGTTGCCACTTCCACCCCCGCTGCCCTAGGGTAATGTCAGAGTGCAGGAAAACTTACCCGGATCTCGTGTCCTGGGGACAAGACACGCGGGTTGCTTGTTTTTTGTACACATCAGACAGCGGTGGATCGTAGAAAGGACGTCTGAGAAGCTGTAAAAAAATTGACGTGACGTAGGGGCCCTGCGTGGCTCAGGTCTTTCTGTCAGAAGGACGCAGCTTTTCGTCTCTCTCCACTTTCCCGTCCAAGAGCCTGATAACTCGATGCGCATGCCCGGCGATGTCAGCCTCATGAGTCACCAGGACGATTGTGTTACCGCGCTTGTGGAGCGTATCGAAAAGATTCATGATCTCGGTGCTCGTGGCAGAATCAAGATTCCCGGTAGGTTCGTCTGCGAGGATGATAGAAGGATTATTGACCAGGGCCCGTGCGATCGCCACTCGCTGTCGCTGGCCCCCGGAGAGCTCGTTTGGTTTGTGGTACATTCGATCCCCTAGTTCCACCGCCTGGAGGGCCTTGATCGCGCGCTCCTTTCGTTCGGCGGCCGGAGTTCCATTGTAAATCAGGGGGAGTTCGACGTTGTGCAGAGCGGTCGCCCGCGGCAGAAGATTAAATGTCTGGAATACGAACCCAATCTCCTTGTTTCGGATCCGGGCTAATTCGTCGTCATTCATCTCTGAAACGAGCCGGCTATTAAGATAGTATTTCCCGTCTGTAGGTGTGTCCAGGCAACCGATCAGGTTCATCATCGTCGATTTGCCCGACCCGGAGGGGCCCATAATGGCCACGTATTCTCCTCTCAGGATCTCAAAGGACACGCCCCGGAGAGCATGAATCTCTTCTGCCCCCATTCGATACGTCTTCCACAGGTTCTCGGTTCGGATGAGTACTTCGTTGCCGTTACCCCCTATTCCCATGAGCTTCCCTTGGAATGCGCAAGACTTCACTCACTTCTTCTTGTCAGCTTGGTTTTTGCCCGAGTTGTCAATCTTGACCAGCGCGCCATCCTTTATTGTCCTGAGGGTCTGAAAGCTGCCCGATACGACCTCCTCGCCTTCCGCCAGGTTTTCGAGGACTTCAATTTCGGAGTCGCCTGTAATGCCGGTTTTCACAGTCCGGAACCGGGCCAGTCGTTCTTTGTTAATGACGAACACACCCTGAAGTTCCTTCTTGGCAGCCTTCTTCTCTTTTGGGGAAGAATCCGCTCTGGCTACCGAACCGGACTTATCATTCTTCTTCAGATCAGGCTCGTGATAACGACCGTCCTTGTCCACCGGTACTTCTCTGATCGTCAGGGCTTGGATAGGAACGACCAAGACGTTTTGCTTCGTTTCGGTGATCATGTCACCCGTACAAGACATGCCTGGACGAAGCTTGCGAGACGGGCTCGTCAGGGTGACGATCACCTTGAAATCCTTGGCTTCCTGCTGCTGTTGACCCGTTGCCGCAGTCTTGATCGGACTATTCCCAATCTCGGTGACTTCCCCTTCAAAAACCATGTCGGGTAAGGCATCTACCTTGATCTGAGCCTTATTCCCAAGGGCGAGATTGACAACATCGGTTTCGTCCACTTTCAACTCGGCCTGGATCACACTCAGGTCGGCAATCGTCATCAAAGTAGCCTGAGGATTGCTCATGATGCCCGGAACCGCTCTTTCCCCCTTCTCGACGAGGAGCTGCGTAATGACGCCGGTCAAGGGGGAGTAGAGGGTGGTCTTCTTAAGCTGGTCGCTGGCCCGCGTCAAGTTAGCCGCCATGGATCTTACACGGCTCGCGGCCGCCGCATAGGAACTCTTCATTTGCTGTATGTTGTTCTTTGAAACTTGGATCTGGGTCTCCATCTGAGCTACTTTTGCGCGGGCGACCTCGAGCTGTGCTTTCGCGGATTTCACGTCGTTCTGGGCCATCTCGTAGTCTTCCCTGGAAAGCAACCCTTCCTCGTGCAGCTGTTGCCTGCGCTTGAAACTGCTTTGAGTCCGGCTGTAGTTGCTTTCCGCCTGGTCGAGCTCCGCGCGCGCCGAGCGCAGCGACGCTTCCTGCTTGGCGAGGTCCGCCTCGGCATTCATGATCTGAAACTCCTGCCCGCGCGCGTCCGCCACTGCTCCTTCATGCTGAGCTCTCGATGATTGCGTCTCCGCTTCCGTCTGGATCGGATCAATGCGCAGCAGCACGTCTCCCTTCTGCACCTTGTCACCTTCATGCACTGGAAGCTCGGTAATCAGGCCCGCGATTTCAGACTGAAGGTCTACGAATTCTTTTGCCCGAATCTCGCCGCTGGCCGATACCTTGGCTTTCAGGACTTCCTTTCGTTCCACCTTCGCTGTTTGGACGGGAACCTCCTCCTTACGGGTCACTCGGATACCGATGAAGATACTCAGTCCCAATGCGACGGCGGCACCGCACCCGATCCAGATTTTTTTCCTTTTGCTCATTTGGTGCCTCCGAAGGAACGTTCGATAGTACGAGTGCGCAACCGTAAAAGTTTCAGAACAAGTACTAAGATGGCATAACTTACAGCATGTTACAGCCCGCGCCTGAGACTCTCAGCGCCAATACAGGATTACCCATTTTATATGACCCCACGGCGAAATGTAACTGCCCATGCTACAGTAACGTGGCGGCGATCATGAAATCCTTGGTGTCTTTTGGGACACGGATGTCACGGATGGATCGACTGTGTGTTAATCCGTCAAACCCGTGACAATCCGTGTCCCATAGCCACGTATCTGGCCAAAAAAAAACGTCGCTGTATTCTGTGAAAAGAACTGCGCAGTTTGTCCGGCATCTTCCGTTTCCAATAGTCGCTCATGCGAATCGCGGCGTCTGAGCACAACGAGAACCTTCGCCAATTGGAGCACCTGGCTCCAATTGCGTTTGCCTTCTTGCTGAGATTTCTTACATGGGAGCAGGCTCTGGTATTCGCATTCGTTGCGGTTCTTTACGCGGCTTTCGTCTCACCCAGGCTGTTCCGCGTCACCCAACGCCCGGAAGAACAAATCAAGGGATACTCAGCAGGCAAACTCGCGTACGCGTTTTCGGTTTTCACTCTTGTCCTCTTCTTCCGGGAGGACAAGCATCTGGCCGCCGTTGCGTGGGCAAACCTTTCTGTAGGGGACGCCGCCTCAAACCTCATTGGACGGAGATTCGGTCGCGCCAGACTGCCGTGGAACTCAAACAAGACCTGGCTTGGCACGTGCAGCAGCGTATTTTTCTCTTCCCTGGCTGGTTTTGTTCTCCTCCTCTGGACGGAATTCCCACCCCATTCAGGGAATTGGAATGCGCGACGCGGCCTTCTTTATTCTACAACTACAGCAATAGTATGCTCCGTCGTAGAAACTCTGCAGATTCCATTGGACGACAATCTCACTATTTGCCTGGCGGGAGGAACTTTCCTGCGTGGGTTGTCCTTGGCCAGGTGGCCTTCAAACTGGGCCTGGGACGAGTGGATTACGGGTTTGTTGGTCTCCGCAGGCACCGGATTGGCCGCATTGTCTTTGAAGACTCTTACCCTGTCTGGCCTTGTTTGCGGAGTCGTGATGGGAAGCGTGGTCTATTCTTCTTTCGGAGCGCAAGGATTTCTACTACTCGCAACGTTTTTCGTGCTGGGCAGCCTTTTCTCAAAAATCGGATATCGACGAAAACAGCTCGAGGGGACAGCTCAGCCCGATTTTGGCAGGAGATCGGCCCGCCATGTCTTGGGAAAAGGCTTTGCACCGCTTGTTGCCGGACTGGCCTCTATTTTCTTCGACAGTAAACAAATAGGCACACGATACTACTCACATCGTTGGAACATGTGCCGCGAGGGACCCCGGGAGCAGTGTCTCTCGCCGGAAGTGCCGTGGGGTTCTTGGCAGCCGCAATGATCGGCTTTGAAGCCGTTTTGTTCAAGTTGATTTCACCCATAGGAATGGTCTGCATTCTTCTTTCCGCTTCGTTTTCCGTACACCTGGAGAGTTACCTGGCGGCTCACGGCCAGTCGGACAACGGTAGAAGCGGTCAACTATTGAATGCCTTTCATACGACGGTGTCCATGCTTTTGGCTATGTTGTTCGCCAAGGTCTACCTATAGACGCCAAGATGAAAGAGTGGCGGATTTACTGGGAGTTTTCGCGGCCTTTCACACTGCTGATGCCCGGCGTCGGAATGATATGTGGGGGGCTCGCGGCCTGGGGAGCGCAGCCGAGGTTCGTGTCGTCATGGACGCATTCACCCTGGAGGGTGGCGTGGAATGTAGTGCTGGGGGCCGTGATGGCTGTTGTGCTGAATGCAGGATCCAACGGGTTGAACCAGATGTTCGACCTTCCGATCGACCGCATTAACAAACCTCAGCGACCCCTGCCTTCCGGAAGACTGAGAAGCCGAGAGGCCGCCGGTTTCACTTTGGGCGCTTTCGTGGTTGGACTCCTGCTCGCCTGGGTCATCAATTACCAGTGCTTGCTTCTTGCGGTTCTTGCTGGAATTTTCACTGTCTCTTATTCCGTGCCTCCATTCCGGACCAAACGCTGGGGAATTCTTGCCAACATCACGATGGCGGTACCCCGCGGGTTTCTGCTTCCCGTTGCCGGCTGGTCGACGGTCAAGACAATCTGGGTGGTGGAACCGTGGCTCCTCAGTTCAGTCCTGGGTCTATTCATCTTAGGGGCGGGCACCACGAAAGACTTTTCCGACATGGAGGGAGACCGCGCGGGCGGCTGCAAGACTCTTCCTGTGCTCTACGGCGTACGTAAAGCGGCGCTCCTTATCTCCCCTTTCTTTGTTTTTCCCTTTCTGTTGTGGGCCATACTTATGAGACTGGGGAAGCTGACCGGGCATCCGGCAGGAATCTATACCTTGTCGTTCTCCCTTCCGCTAATAGGCGCATACATCGATTACCGCATCTTGAAGAACCCGGACGAACTGAGCGCGAGTGAAAACCATGCATCTTGGAAGCTTATCTATTTGATGTCAATAGTCGCATATGCCGGCATCGCCGTTTCCTATCTTTTGCCGAGGCCTTGAAAATTTCACCACTGAGACGCGAAGGCGCAAAGAATCGCAAAGTCTCCTTAGTGGTTCTTCGCGTCTTTGCGTCTTGGCGGTGAATGCGGTCCTGGATCAGAATGGGTCGGATTGCTGATACTCTCCAAACACGCCCCGAAGGCAGTCCGAAATCTCCTGCACGGTGGCAAGCGCTTCAACTGCCTCCAGGATGCGAGGAACAAGGTTGTCTTGCCCCGTTGCCGCCTGTTGCAGACTCTCCAGCGCGCGACGTACTGCGCTACTGTCTCGTGTGTTCCTTAATTCCGCGAGCGCCCTGCGCTGGGATTCCGCAACCGAATCATCGATCGTGAAAACGTCGACAGGAGCCGGCTCATCGCTTGCAAATTTGTTGACTCCGACAACGAGGCGCTCCCTGGACTCCACGCTCCTTTGGTACTCGTATGCCGACTCCTGAATCTCACGTTGAACGTAACCCGCCTCGATTGCCCGCAGCATTCCCCCCATCTGGTCTATCTTTTGAATGTAGGTGGCGGCCTCGGACTCAATTTCGTCCGTCATGGCTTCGATCGCATAGGAACCGCCAGTCGGATCAGCCGTGTTGATTCCTCCGCTTTCGCAGGCGAGGATTTGCTGCGTACGCAGGGCCGTGTGGGCGGCCCTTTCACCTGGCAGCCCGAGCGCTTCATCCAGTGAATTCGTGTGAAGAGATTGGGTGCCACCCAGCACGGCGGCAAGAGCTTGGAGTGTCACCCGCACGATATTGTTTTCGGGCTGTTGGGCAGTAAGCGTACTTCCCGCGGTTTGCGTATGAAAGCGCAATGTCCAGGAACGCGGTTGCGTGGCCTCGAACCGCTCTCTCACGATCCGGGCCCAGAGGCGGCGAGCCGCGCGGAACTTGGCGATCTCTTCCAGAAAGTTGTTGTGGGCATTGAAGAAGAAGGTCAGCGTGCCTGCGAACTCGTCAATCCCAAGGCCCGCCCGCAGAGCGCAACGGACGTATTCGATCCCGTTGGCCAACGTGAAAGCCACCTCTTGAACCGCGGTGGATCCGGCCTCCCTGATGTGGTAGCCACTGATAGAAATCGGATTCCAGTTGCGGACCTCTGCCCGGCAAAACGCCAGGGTGTCGGCAATAATGCGGAGAGAAGGTCCCGGAGGGTAGATATATGTGCCACGCGCGATGTATTCCTTGAGGATATCGTTTTGAACAGTGCCTCGCAGCGAGTTCCAGTCGATATTCCTGCGCCGCGCGATGCCGAGAAGCATGCACAGCAGGATTGGCGCGGTGCTGTTAATCGTCATGGAGATCGAGACACGATCCAGAGGAATATCTTTCAGCAGGATTTCCATGTCCCGGAGCGTGCAGATCGAGACACCGACCTTGCCTATCTCACCCGCTGCCAGAGGGTTATCCGCGTCCAACCCCATCTGAGTGGGCAGGTCGAATGCGATGCTGATTCCGGTCTGCCCTTGGCCCATAAGGTTAAGATATCGCCGATTGGATTCGCCCGCGGTACCAAAGCCGGCATACTGCCTCATCGTCCAGAGGCGCCCGCGGTACATGTTTCTATGTATCCCGCGCGTGAATGGGTATTCGCCTGGCTTTTCGGAAAGCCGGGAGCTCCCCGGTACCCGGGAACGATAAACAGCCTTTTGCTCCATTGCAAACTCCTAGAGTTGAGCGCCAGTATCCAGATCTCCTCAAACCCCCGCCAATCCTGAATTACAAGCGCCCTGACACGAGACAGACGAACGATGTTTGTGAAGTTCAACCTTGACAGCAAAACGAAGATTCCTTTAAGATGCAGTTCTAGCTGAATTGGCGCTGTGAAAATTTGATTCGTTGATTTCCTCTCAGCTAGCCTTCAGCAGAGGCTAACAGGAGACCCGGATGGCGGAAGCTGAAATCAGAAGACTGATGAAGTCGCTTGGGGAGACCATTAATGAGACCCTAAGCGACTCCCCCAAGATCAACGAGGCCATCCAGAATATCCGGGACGCCGGCTACGAAGTATTTTTGATAATCGAAGCGACCATTGGTTTCAACCGTAAGGGCAAGGGCGAGCGCGAGACGGTTGCAGCCCCCGCCAAGGTCGATGACCCGGTCCGCCTGCGGATCACCTCAGAAGACGCTAAGTTTTTAAAATCCCTCAAGATAGCAATAGATTCAGAGTAAGAGCAGCAACTACTGCACCAGAATTCTCGGGCCCTTGGGAGGTTTCACGTGTCCAATCTGTGCGGCCTCGATACCAGATCGCGACATTTCCTCCAGTATTCCATGTAAGTCTTTTGAATCCAATGATATAAGAAGTCCTCCAGAGGTTTGTGGATCCAGGAGAATGTTCTTGAGTGGTTCCGGCACGTCGGGGCTTACCTCCGTGAAGGGCTGGATCATTTTCCAAGTTGAAGCGACTGTTCTCGGCAGAAGTCCAGCTTTCGCAAGGTCATAAGCCTCTGCAATGTAGGGAACTTTCCCGGCATCTATATGGAGAGTGGCGTTGCTCGCGTTAGCCATTTCGAAAGCGTGACCCAACAGCCCGTTTCCTGTAACGTCTGTTACCGCGTGGCAGTTGTATCGCATCATGATCTCGGCCGCCGAACGGTTCAGGGAACTCATCACTTCAATCGCTTTCTGGGCGGCCTCTTGCGAGGTCTTGTTGAATTTTATGCCGCTTGTGAGAATGCCTATGCCCAAGGGTTTGGTCAAAACGAGAACGTCGCCCGGCCGGGCTCCGGCGTTGGTCAAGATTCGGCCGGGGTGGATGAGACCTGTCACCGAGTAACCAAACTTGATCTCAGGGTCTGCCACGCTGTGTCCGCCCAAAAGTGCGACACCTGCCTCGTGGAGTTTCTCCACACCCCCCTTCATGATGTCGGCCAATACTTGAAGATCCACGCCTTTTTCTGGAAAGCAGGTTATGGCCATGGCGGTGATCGGGGTACCGCCCATTGCGTACACATCGCTAAGGGAGTTAGCGGCTGCGATGCAACCGTAGAGGTGAGGGTCATCTACAATGGGCGTGAAGAAATCCACTGTCTGGACCAGCGCCCTTTCCTCGTCGATCTTGTATACCCCGGCATCGTCGGCCGTATCATAGCCCACAAGAACTTCCGGGTGTTTGTATCTGGGGATCTGGCTCAGGACCTGAGCCAAGCTGCCCGCGGACAGCTTGCTCGCTCAGCCGGCGCACGAGACCATCTCTGTCAGCCTAATCGTCGTTTTCATACCTTAGTAGTCCTTTTCACAAGTGGTCAAGGGGCAGAGGGGTCGAGGTTAATAAAGCCTACCCTTTGCCCCTTTGCCCTTAATGCTCCCGGTCGCGTATGATGGCGGCCTTTGACGTTTCCGGATTTGCCTCTACAATCTTTAGCATCGCGCCCTCATCAACCTTCACCATTCCTTTGCGATCCGTCATATTGCACTTTCCTTCAAAAATGGCACCGGCTTCAATGATAAGACATGGGGTGTACAGATCGCCATAGACCCTTCCTTCTTTACGAATCTCCACTCGTTCCAACGCCCGGACAGTACCGCGAAGCTCGCCGCTAATCGAGGCTCTCTTGACCGAAACGTCGGCTTCTACCCTTCCCTTCGGGCCGATGGCAAAGGTTGCGTCATCGGAACGCACCTTTCCTTTGAATGTCCCATCTACTCGCAGATCGTGGGTGAAATTCAATTCCCCTACGAGTTCCGCACCCGCACCGAGAACACTGAGGGCTTCGTTCGAACCCTCCCTGCTGAATTTCATGGCATGCCTCCTGTCTTCCCCTAAGGGCTCGCACAAGACTAAGTTGGCATTTTGGCGCGAGCGCTGGGCGGGCATCTGCGGCGTTGCTGCTCCTCGACGATGTCACCACATCGCCTGCGTCGCGGCGCCTTGCACCTGCCCGCCCGGCGCTCGCGCCTCGTAGGGCTGCGGCTCCCATGCCTGGCAAACTATTGAGGTTTGCTGGTTATGATTCAATTGGGCATGGGAACCCGCAGCAAAATGCCAAAATTATTCTTGCGCGAGCCCTAAAGAGTTCTTGGCTGTGAGAACGCCGTAAATTCGCTCGAGGTCTTCCGGGCTGTAGAAAAAGATCTGGATTTTACCACTACCCGGATTTCCCCTGGTGTTGACGATTTCCACTTTAGTGCCAAAAATCAGTCTCAGTTTGTCCGCTGCGGCAGAAACGTTCGGGTCCGGAGCGTTGCCAGCAGGCGTTTTTTTGGCCTGTCTCTGTGCCCATTGCTCTGCCTCCCGAACCGACCATGATTTCTCCACAATTGTGTGCGCGATCCGGGCCATTTCCGCGGAACCGGCATTGGACGCCAGAAGCGCTCGCGCATGTCCCGCGGAAAGCTTCCCTTCCGCGACCAGAACCTTCACACCGGGGGGGAGCCTGAGCAGCCTGAGGGCGTTCGCAATGGTGCTCCGTTCCTTGCCCAGTTTGGTTGCCAGTTGGTCTTGTGTCAGACCCAGCGTTTCGAGCAGATTCTGATATGCCTGTGCCTCTTCCACAGGGTTGAGCTGTTCCCGCTGGATGTTCTCAACCAGGGCGAGCTCCAAAAGCTTGTCGTCGGGAACGTTTCTAACGACGGCCGGTATCTTGAGCAGCCCCGCCCTCTGAGCGGCGGCCAGGCGTCTCTCGCCTGCTACGAGCTGGTAACGATTTCCAAGCGGTCGTACGAGAACGGGCTGCAAGACTCCGTTTTCCCGAATGGAGGCAGCCAGTTCCTCCGTCCGCGACTCCTCGAGCTTGAAGCGAGGCTGGTCGGGATTGGGTTCTATCCGGTCGATATCTATTTCGTTCGGGACTACAGCGGGCGCATCGATTTCGGGAATCAGCGCACTGAGACCTTTACCCAACGCTTTCCTTTTCATGATTTAGTATTTCCCTCGCAAGATTAACATAGCTCTCGGCCCCTTTGGATCGTATATCATAGATAATAATTGGCTTACCAAAGCTTGGAGCCTCAGCCAATCGGACATTTCTCGGAATTACCGTATTCAGCATTTTCCCGGAGAAGAAATTTTTCAAATCGGCGCGCACCTGGTTGGCGAGATTCGTTCGCTCATCAAACATGGTAAGGACAACGCCGAGTATGGAAAGGTCCGGATTGTAGTTACTTCGGACTCGATTCAATGTTTCCAACAAATCGGTGACGCCTTCCAAAGCGAAGTACTCGCACTGAATGGGTATCAAGACCGAATCGGCAGCAACAAGAGCGTTCAGAGTCAGAACATTGAGGGAGGGGGGAGTGTCCACAATAACAAAATCAAATTGCCCGGCGACGTGACACAAGAGGCGTCTCAAAATGAACTCTCTCTCGGGCACCTCGATGAGCTCAACGACGGCACCCGTGAGATTCTTGTCTGCGGGAATGAGCTTAAGGTTCTCCAGGTCCGTATCGAGAATGATGCCCTTCAAGGGTTCGTCAAGGACAAGGGAATGGTATATGCTTTTTTGCACGCAATCCTTGGAAGTGCCGAGACCGCTTGTGCAGTTGGCCTGCGCATCCCTATCCACA
>WNGH01004238.1_pt1 | contig 13703 bp, 11 predicted proteins | sample 5400631 | NCBI WGS metagenome assembly WNGH01 (sample SAMN13153373, study PRJNA577476) | soil metagenome | isolation source: 115 cm soil or saprolite under Garry oak tree replicate 1 | place: USA:California | collected 2016-06-15
AATGCGAGACAAAGCCATCCACCGTGTCCAGCAATATGTTAACAGGTCGAATGGCAAAGACACTCGCGCCAAATTCCCGTTGCGCACGTGTGTGATCAAAGAGCGGTTCAGCTTCGACCGAGCATTCTTGTTGAAGAAAATCGTCGCGCATTATGAGGATGATGTCAACGTCATTTGGGTTGGGCTTAGCGGTGACATAACTGCCAAAGATAACGAAGCGTTCGAGTTTGCCAGTGCCGCGAGCGAGGTCATAAATGCGCAGCAGCCGTATGGTCACAAGCTGGCGCTGCGGAGTTCCATGACCAAAACGAGCGATCACTTCGTCAAGCGAAGCCTGATGGACGCCGACCGGCAAGTCACCATAACGATCGAGTTCGGGAAGCGGCATAGTCTGAGGTCAGATTATAGCCGGGCCTTTCGGAACGAGACAGGATTTTGTTCACGCGAAGTACCAAAGCGTGTACTGGCGTCGGAATCTGTGACGCCGATCACAAACTCAGTAAAAAACTCGCTCCGTGTGACAAACCGATGACAATCGAAACGCCGGTTTTTCTAGAATAACCGCGTGATCGACCAACTGGTCATCCTGAATCTTCGACGCGAGGCGCGGGACAACATGCCCGCGGTGCTCAACAGCCTCGAGTGGCAAACCTGTCTGCGCCGCATTTTGTTTCTCAGCTCAAACGAAAACCGCGCGGTGATCGAAGCCGCCGAAGGTGGCAAAGCGGTTCCGCCAACGGTAGAAGTTTTTCGCGGACAGGAAGCATACAGATTCCTTCTCGAGGTGATCTGCGGTTTGAATTCACCAATCGTCGGAGAAACGGCGGTGATGGGCCAATTCAAAGAATTCTCGCTGCAAGCAAGGTTTCCTAAAACTCCCTGGGGTGCGTTTCTTCGCCGGCTGATGTCGAACCTGTTGATCGACGCCAAGCACGTGCGTCACGATCACCTCCAGGGCATCGGCAGTCAATCGTACGGCAGCCTCGTGCGTCAGCAGGTGAAGGGAATGCCGACGGTCGCGGTGTTGGGCGCCGGCAAGTTGGCGCGCGAAATCCTTCCGTGGCTACTCGGCAAAACCAAAGTCCGAGTGTTCTATCGCAACTGGCAACACGCCAAAGATCTTCTTGATCAATATCCTGAGATTCAACTCGCTCAATATTCAGAAGCCGACGCCACTTGGATGCAGGCGGAAGCCGGACTGGTGATCGCGGCGCCGCTGAAGGCAGACCGGGTTGAGAACTGGGTCAGTCTGCAGGGGACAGGTTTTTCCAAGTGTCTCGATCTTCGTGGTGAGGCCGCGAGCGATCCGGTGGCAATGACGGCTCCCGTGATCAAGTTGCACGAACTCTTCGATGCGCTGCGCACCGAACGCGAGCGCCTGGAAGGACACGTCGAGGCCGCACGCGCCGAAATCAAACAGTTAGTGCAGCGCCAATCCCAGCAAGCGCAGTTCCGGCCGTTTGGATGGGAAGACCTTTATTTATGCGCCTGACGATTGCGTCGCGTCGCAGCGAGTTGGCGCGCATTCAGGCATCACAAGTTGGCGAAGCACTGCGAGCTACACACCCACAGCTCGAAATCAATTATTCCTTTCGCGAATCTCTAGGCGATAAGAACCAAAACGATCCGCTCTGGCAGATGCCTGAGAAGGGAGTTTTCACACAGGACTTTCGCGAGGGCCTGCTGCGCGGCGAGTTCGACTTGGTCGTGCACTCGTGGAAGGATCTGACAATCGAAAATGATCCTGAAACTGAGATTGCGGCCACCTTGCCACGGGCAGATGCGCGCGATCTTCTGCTTGTCAGAAATGATCGATGGGCAGAAGTCGAGCGTACCGGCGTCATCTCGATTCTCACTTCATCGCCGAGACGCGCTTACAATCTCGATTCGTTTTTGCGCGACGCCTTGCCGGCAAAGCTGCGCGAGGTGAACTTCGTCAATGTGCGCGGCAACGTGCCGACGCGCGTTCGCAAACTTTTTCAGTCGGACGTTGATGGATTGATCGTCGCGAAAGCCGCGCTTGATCGCCTGTTGGAAGCGAACCAGGCAGAGTTTGCGGCGACTCAGACCGAGTTGCGCGAGGCGCTATCGCGATGCCGCTTCATCGTTCCGCCTTTGCGCGCGAATCCATCAGCGCCCGCACAGGGAGCGCTGGCAATTGAGATTTCGCGGCGGCGTGAGGACTTGCGTTATTTATTGGCGCCCATCAACTGCGCTGAAACGTTAGCTGTGGTAGCTCGCGAGCGGGAGATACTCGCGAGTTACGGCGGTGGCTGTCATCAAAAGATTGGCGTCAGCGTCTTGCGCAGGCCGTTTGGCGAAATTGCTTTCCTGCGTGGTGTGACCGATGATGGCCAAGTGCTCGATGGCTGCTCGCTCCGAACTGCAAAGCCGCGCCCGCCGAAGATTCCGAGAGGACAATTGTGGCCGCGGAATGCATCCGAAATCGATTGGTTTCAGCGCGAAACCATTCCCGCGAAAGTTCCCGACGGTCAAGTGGCACTGTGGATTGCGAAAGCTGATGCTTTGCCAAATGATTGGATCGTCGATCGATCTCGCATCGTCTGGGCCAGTGGAATCGAGACGTGGAAGCGACTGGCTCGTCGCGGTATTTGGGTTAATGGCTGCGCGGAAAGCCTGGGTGAACAAGAAGAGCCGAATATTGAGACGGTCACCGGTGCGGAGTTAAATTGGCTCAAGCTTACGCACGAGCAGGGATATGCTGAAGGCTCGATGCCGATTCTGGCGACTTACCGCTTGGCACCCAAGGCCGATCGAGCGGATCTTGAGGGTAAGAAGTATTTCTTCTGGAAGAGTGGATCGAGTTTCGAACATGCGCTATCGCTCAATCCATCGCTCAAAGAGATGACGCACTTTTGTGGTCCGGGCAATACGCAGCGAATTTTGGAGCGGAACGGAGTTGAGGCCAACGTGTTTTTGGATCACGCTCAATGGCTCAATGAGATGTCGGAACATTGAGTGCCTCGTGTCAGAACCGCGAGCGGTAGCGACCGGGTCATTTGTCATTCCAAATGGCCAATGGTAAATGGAAAATCAGAAATGGAAAATGACCCGGTCGCTACCGCTCGCGGTTCTGACACGTTGCTGAAGGAGAAATCGCAATCATGAAGCGTCTAATGCGTCTGCGCGCTTCGCAGCATCTGCGTGATCTGTGTGCGGAGACTGAGTTCAATCGCGCACAGTTGATTCAACCTTACTTCGTTGTCGAAGGACTACAGAACGACGAAGCGATTGCCGGATTGCGCGGCAACGTCCGTCATAATATCCCATCGGCATTGAGACAGATTGAAAAAGATCTTAACGACGGTGTTACGCAGTTTTTGCTTTTTCCGGTGCCGGCTGAGAAAAGAGAGAATGGGTTTGATCATCAATCGACTCACAAAACCATTTCCGAAATTCGCCGCCAGTTTGGCAGCAGTCTGTGCCTTTGGATTGATACATGTCTCTGTTCCTACACCACACATGGGCATTGCGCTGTGCTTGATGAGAAGGGCATCAAACTCGAAGAGACTTTGGATGAGTTGGCGAAGTCAGCCATCGCCTTTGCGGAAGCCGGCGCGGACGGCATCAGTCCGAGTGACATGATGGATGGACGCGTAGCTCGCATTCGCATGGCGCTCGACGAGAAAGGATTCAATCTCGTGCCGGTGATGAGTTACAGCACGAAGTTCGCCAGTAACTTTTACGGCCCTTTTCGCAATGCGGCCGATTCAGCGCCGCAGTTTGGCGACCGGCGTCATTACCAGCTCGATGTCCGAAATCGAAATGACGCGATTGCTGCGAGCCGCCGTTGCGCGGAAGAAGGGGTAGACTTGCTGATGGTCAAACCCGGCATGACTTCGCTAGACTTGATTCGCCCGATTCATAAGCAAACCGGCCGGCAAGTTGGCGCGTATCAGGTGAGCGGGGAGTATGCCGGAATGGCTTTGTTGGCCGAGCAAGGTTTGATTAAGTTCGAAGAAGCGTTGCTGGAGACGTGGCACGTATTCAAACGCGCCGGCGCGCAATTCGTCATTTCGTATGGCGCGAGGTATGCAAAGCAACTTGGTATTGGAAGATAAAAACGGATGTTAGATCATCCGTTCAAAGGAATTGAAGATGTTTCCCCAACAAGCAGAAATTGATAACGAAGATCTGTCACGTAAATACTTCGAGCGTGCGCTGCGTGTCTGTCCCGGCGGTGTGCACAGTCCGGTGCGTGCATTCAAAGGTGTCGGCGGCACGCCGATCTTCTTTCGCAGCGCGCAAGGCGCCAAGTTAACTTCGGTTGACGGGCGCGAGTACATCGATTTCTGTCAGAGTTTTGGTCCGTTGATGTTAGGCCATCGCGACACGGACGTTAGCGGAGCGGTGGAAGAAGCGATCGAGACGGCCTGGAGCTTTGGCGCGTGCGAGCCGTATTCGCTCGAGTTGGCGGAGTGGATTACTTCGCGTCTGCCTTGGGTCGAGATGTTGCGATTTGTCTCTTCCGGCACGGAAGCTGTGATGAGCGCGCTGCGGGTGGCGCGCGCCGCCACAAATCGAAATCGAATTTTGAAATTTGAAGGTTGTTATCACGGCCACTCAGATTCGCTGTTAGTGAAAGCGGGTAGCGGTTTGGCGGGCGTGGCGGCCAGCTCGAGCGCTGGAGTTTCTTCACAGGTTGCAAGCGAAACTCTGGTTGCGCCGTTGGATGACGAAGATGCGGTGCGGAAGGTCTTCGATGAATTCGGAAAAGAGATCGCCGCCGTAATTCTGGAGCCATTGCCTGCTAACTATGGATTGTTGATTCAACGCCGAGAGTTCATTGAAGAGGTCGCTAAGATCGCACGCGAGCACGGTGCCCTGGTCATCTTTGATGAAGTGATTTCCGGATTTCGGGTGGCGCTCGGCGGGATGGCCGAAGTGCTTGGCATGCGTCCCGATCTGGTCACGTATGGCAAAGTGATTGGCGGCGGCTTTCCGGTCGCTTGTTACGGCGGCCGAAGGGACTTGATGGAACTGGTCGCGCCCGCCGGTCCGGTTTATCAAGCCGGCACGTTGAGCGCGAATCCCGTGGGCATGCGCGCCGGCCTGGCGACCCTGCAAAAGATTGATAGAGAGAATGTCTACGAGAAACTCGAATGGAAGACCGCGCGATTTTGCGATGATCTCAACGGAGAGCTTAAACAGCACGGCTGGCCATTTCGGTTAACGCGATCGGCTTCGATCTTTTGGTTGCACGCGCAAACAGAAAAACCGATTCGCCGAATAGATCACATCCCGGCGCATCATGCAAGCAACTTCGCGAAAGTCTTTCATCGCGCGTTGGAGGGAGGCATTTATCTGGCGCCGAGCGGCTACGAAGTGAATTTCATGTCGCTGGCCCATTCATCCGAGTTGCTCGAACACGCGCACGACGCGATTCTAAGAGCGGTTGGAGGAGTTACAGAACCGGGAGCGGTAGCGACCGGCCTCTCATATAACGCAGATCTCAAGAAATAACGGGGCCGGTCGCTACCGCTCGCGGTTCTGTAACGGACTATGGAACGAAAGCGCAATTGGATTGTCATCGTACTCGTCGGGCTGTGGGTTGTGTTTACAGTCACGCTGGCCGGCTGGTGGCTGGTGTTTGGTCTGCGCCAACTCGACCTGATCAATCAGTCGAATCTCGAAGGCGCGGTTCAACTTCATCGCCATTATCAAATGCTGCTTTGGGAAGGTGGCATTCTGATTGTTTCGCTGATTGGTGGAGGGATGGCATTGTTCTATTACGCGAGGCGTGAGCAGAAACGTCACGCGCAAGTCGAAGAGTTCTTTGCAGCGTTCACGCATGATGCGAAGACTGCTTTGGCTAGTTTGCGATTGCAGGCGGAGAGTTTGCAAGAAGATTATGCGGAGTCAGGACAGAACCCCCTACTCGATCGTTTGCTAAGGGACACTGTGCGCCTGCAACTCCAACTGGAAAACTCGCTGTTCTTAGTGAACCTGCCGCACGGAAAGTTCTTTCTTGAACCAATTGCCCTGAGCGATCGAATTGAGGCGTTGCGTCTGCATTGGCCTGACCTGGCGATTACGCAAAGCGGCGATGGGATGTTGATGGCTGACGCGCGCGCTCTGGAAAGCGTGCTCACAAATCTGGTGCAGAACGCCGTAACGCACGGCGACGCGACCGAGGTCGATTTCACAGTGCGAAAAAGCGACGGCCGATTGGGAGTCACGGTTACCGATAATGGCCGAGGGTTCCCGGGAGACGTGGGCCAACTGGGCAAGCTGTTTGTGCGACATGCGCGCAATAGTGGTAGTGGCGTCGGCCTGTACATCGTGCGGCAGTTGATTAAGCGAATGAATGGAACGATCCGTTTTCAGAGCAGCGAGTCTAAAGGGTTTGTGGCTGAGATCGATTTGCCTGCTGCGTTGGGTACGCACGCCTCCGGCGTGCCAGCACGCTGGAAGCGTGCGTACCGGAGCAGCTTATGAAGCGACTGTTGCTGGTCGAAGATGATCGTTCGCTGGGCGCCACGCTCTGCGAGCGTCTGCAACGCGAGAAGTACGAGGTTTATTGGGCCGAGACCAAGCAGCGCGCGCTGAAAAAGCTTGGCGAAGGTTTGTGGGATCTAGTGATTCTGGACATCGGCTTGCCCGATGGTTCAGGTTTCGAGTTGGCCCGGCACATTAAAGAGAAGACATCGCTGCCGATTATGTTTATGACTGCGCTGAGCACTGCGGAACACCGGCTTGAAGGATTCGAGATTGGGGCTGCAGACTTCATTCCCAAGCCATTTCATCTGCGTGAGTTGCTGCTGCGCGTCAAGCACGTGCTCGACCGGCATCCGGTCCAGCGAGAGATCGGTTGCAATGGCCGCGTCATCGAAATAAGCAATCGCGTGATCGTACAGCCGGATGGACAGCGCGAGTATCCTGCCGCACGCGATTTTGAATTGCTGGAGTTGCTGGTAACCAGCAGCCCGCGGGTCGTCAGTCGTAATGAAATTCTGGACGCGCTGTGGGGCGAGGACAAGTTTCTGAATCAACGCACGGTGGACAACATGGTCGTGCGTCTGCGGCAGTTGTTGGGCGATACGAAGAGCACCTGCATTCGCTCAGTGCGGGGCGTTGGGTATCAATGGTGTGGAGATGGTGAATGAAGAAGACTAGCTCGGTAGGAGCGCGATGTTTATAGATAGCGACGCTAACTGAAAGAAGCCAGCTCCGTGAGGAGCGCAGTGTTGGTTATTTGCGAGGCGCCGCTACATTGCGCTCCTAACGGAGCTGACGGAAAAGGAAAGGCGTTGACAACTATAAACATTCGGTCCCTAACGGGACGGACAGAATGAAACGAGATGAATTCAGTCGTAACCAAGGAACAAGTCGGCAGCGCGCGTTTTCAAAGTGCGCTGGCCCGCCGTTCACAGTCTACGCCGCCGATTTGGCTGATGCGCCAGGCGGGCCGTTATCACAAACACTACCAGGCGCTGCGCGAGAAATATTCTTTCATGGATTTGTGCAAGCGACCTGAGCTGGCCGCGGAAGTCGCTTTGGGCCCGGTGCTGGATTTTGATTTTGACGCCGCGATCCTGTTTAGCGATTTGCTCTTTCCGCTCGAAGCTTTAGGCATGGGATTGGAATATACGGAAAATGGACCACAGCTCGAATGGCAACTAAATGAGCAAATGGTTTCACGATTGCGTTCAGTCGAAGACGCATGGCCGCATTTGTCGTTTCAAGGTGATGCAGTACGCGCGACGCGCGAACTTCTGCCGGCGGATCGCAGCCTGATTGGTTTTGTCGGCGGTCCGTGGACGTTATTCGTTTACGCGGTCGAAGGAACACACAAGGGATCACTGATCGAATCGAAGAAACTTATCGCCTTGTTTCCGCGGTTCTGCGAAGTGATGGTTCCGCTGCTCGCGCGAAGCATCGAGCTGCAACTGAATAGCGGCGCGGAATTAGTGATGATCTTCGACACTGCCGCGGGTGAGTTGTCGCCCAATGTTTTCAAAGCTGAGATCATGCCACAGCTTCGAGTTCTAACGGAAAAGGTTTCGTTTGAGAGCCTGTCGAAGGAGCCGCGTAGCGGTGAAATGTTTATAGAAGACCAGCATGAATTGCCACCTGGAAGCTCCTTTAGGAGCGAAACTGATTCTGCTTTCGCCCATAAATGGGCGCAGCGAGAGGATGGCTCAGATCGATTCTATAAACATCGCATCCCTACGGGATTCTTCCCAGAGGCTAGCGTCGGATATTACTCGAAAGGAACGCAGCCTGCGCATCTGCGCCAGGCGCTTTTCACCGAGGGCGGCTTCGCTGGAATTGGTATCGATCATCGCTGGGATTTGCGTGAAGCTTTCGATCTTTTTCCCAACGGCTTCGTGCAAGGGAACTTCGATCAGGCTTTGCTCTTATGCGAGAGAAATGAGTTGCGGCGCCATCTTGATTACTATCTGGCACCGCTTGCAGAGCTTCCGCGCACAGGATGGATTTGCGGTTTAGGCCATGGCGTTTTGCCCGGCACGCCGGAAGACAACGTGAAGTTGTTTGTTGATGCAGTTAGAGAGGTAATGCAGTGACTGATTTATTTGCCAAGTACGACGTCCCGGCGCCGCGCTATACCAGTTATCCGACGGTTCCGTTCTGGACCGATTCACCGACGACTGAACAATGGCTGGATGAACTCAACAAAGCGTTCGACGACGAAGCGGCCACCTGGTCGCTCTATTTTCATCTTCCGTTCTGCGAATCGCTGTGCACCTTCTGCGCCTGCAATACTGTAATCACGCGCGACCATCGTCGCGAAGAGGGCTACGTCGATCTGCTTTCTACTGAATGGAATATTTATCTCGATCGCGTTCCGGGATTGCGCGAGCGTTCCTTGCTGGGTCTGCACCTTGGTGGTGGTACGCCAACGTTTTTCGCTGCCGAAAACCTCGAGCGCATCTTAAGGCCAATCGTCGAGAACACTCGCGTCGACGCAGATCGGTTTGAGGCTTCAGTCGAAGTTCATCCCGGACATACGACGCGCGAACAGTTGGTTACGCTGCATCAGCTTGGCTTCACGCGTATATCAATCGGGGTTCAGGATTTCGATCCGGAGGTGCAAAGGCTGGTCAATCGCCACCAGCCGTACGAAGTCACGAAATCAATCACGGACATCGCTCGTGAACTGGGTTATACGTCCGTCAATTACGATTTGATTTACGGTTTGCCACGCCAGATTCCGGAAGGTTTCGCGAAAACGGTCGAGAAGACAATCGAGTTGCGGCCTGATCGGATCGCGCTCTACAGCTTTGCGCGCGTGCCCTGGATCAAGCCCGCGCAGCGGAGCTACAAAGATGAAGATATACCCGTGGCCGGCGAGAAGCGCGCGCTTTATGAACTGGCGCGCGAACTGCTGGAAGGCGCGGGTTATATCGAGATCGGAATGGACCACTTTGCACTGCCCCAGGATGGCATTGCAAGAGCTCAGCGCCAGGGAACTCTGCACCGCAACTTTCAGGGTTACACCGAGACGCGGACGAGTGTGCTGCTCGGTCTCGGAGTGAGCGCGATTTCCGAATCGCCAACTTGCTTTCATCAAAACGAAAAGGCGTTTCCGGTGTATGAACGCCGAGTGCGAGAGGGAGAACTTCCCACTCTTCGCGGCCACCTGCTTACGGAGGAAGACCGTCGGCTGCGCGAACAAATCCTTAGGTTCATGACTCGCTTCGCAGTCGAGTTGCGGCCAGAGCAAGCCGAGGATGCGCGGGTATTCCTTGATTCGATGTTCGACGATGGTTTGGTCGAAGTGCGCGAACGGAACCTGATCCTGACCGAACGCGGACGGCCATTTCTACGCAATGCTTGCATGTTCTTCGACCAGCGTCTGCGCAGCCAGGAGCAGCGACCACAGGTTTTCTCCCAGGCACTGTGAGGTGGTGGTTGATTCAAGAAGTGTCGGTGCAAAAAAGAAGGCGCGTCGACCTCTCATTCTCACCCGGTTTCAACCGGGTGGCTGAAGCTCGCATTGATTCGTCGAACCGTTTTAACGGTTTCTCGTTCTGGGGGTGGGGAAACCGTTGAAACGGTTCGTCGAGTAAACGCCTGAGCAGCCACCCGGTTGAAACCGGGTGTGAATGAGAGCCAAGCGAATGGCCTTCAAGCCATCGAGAGATCGCAGCGATTTACGATTACCAAGCATTGAGATGCAAACCATCAATGTAGTAGGCGCCGGATTTTCAGGCTTGACGACGGCTTATTTCCTCACTAAACATGGTTTCCAAGTTCGAATCTTCGAAAAGACAGATCGCGCCGGCGGCCTCATTCACACGATTCGCTCCGCTCATGGCTTGGTCGAAACCGCAGCCAATGGTCTTCTCAATTCCGCGCGACTCGAAGCGATGTGCGCGGACATCGGTGTGCCTCTGTTGCCAACGCGGCGCGATGGCCGCAAGCGCTTCATCTTCCGCGGACGGCCCAGACAGTTGTCGCTGACGATCTCTGATATGACGACGCTGGCTTTTCGACTTGCGACCCACGCGATAAGTTTTCATCCTCGGCAATTCGAAACAATTACTGCGTGGGGGAAGCGAGTGCTCGGTAGCGGCGCGACTAACTACCTGCTGGCGCCCGCGCTGGGCGGAATTTATGCGGGCGATCCGAAACGGCTCAGCGCAAGTTTGATATTTGGCCGCGCGGTATTGCCCGATCATTTGAAGACAAACCGACCTGTGCGCGGGAAGGTTCGCGGGACGGTTGCGCCACCGAACGGAATGCAACAACTTATCGACGGGCTTTGCGTTTACCTCAAGGATGCCGGCGTCGAATTCCTTTTCAATTATGAAGCGCGCCTCGAACCGAACGAACCTGCCATAGCTTGTCTGTCGGCACGAACTGCAGCGGACTTTCTCGCGGACGTAGCGCCGGAACTCAGCCAGGCCTTGCGCGGAATCGAAATGCTCTCTCTCACTACGGTGACATGCTTTTACCCAACCGAAGCCGCGAGGTTGAAGGGCTTTGGTTGTCTGTTTCCAAGCGACCAGGGTTTTCGCTCGCGCGGTGTGCTCTTCAACGATTGCATTTTTGAAGGTCGAGGTCCCGCCCATTCTGAAACATGGATCTTCGGCGGCGCGCTCGATCCCGAGATAGTTAACCTGACGGACGATGAGTTCGCACGACTGATCGCATCCGAACGAGAAGAGTTTTATGGAAAGCACGATGAAGTTTTGGATGTTCGGATTACTCGGTGGCCAAACGCTCTAGCTCACTACTCGATCGAGCTTGAGCGCATACTGACGACGTTGCCGGCGCCGCCATCGAACATTGCGCTAGTAGGAAATTACCTTGGCCGCATTGGTCTGGCGAAGATTCTCGAGCGGGCCGCGTTCGTAGCGAATCAATTCGCCCTGAAGTTTGGAAATTCCCTTGCCGCGTAGCGGCACATTGACTCGAGCCCCGTCTTTCAAGGCGGGGTTCGGTCAGGCGGTCAATTATTTTCGTCGCGTTAGCGACGATTGAACCTTCAACCGTCGCTGACGCGACGGTGGTTCTTGCGTTTCCTTCGCCCGGCCTTAAAGAGCTTGTGTCAAAAGCCGTGTCAGAACCCAGAGCGGTAGCGACGGGATCATCAAGTTTCGCGGAATTGTTAGATCCCATCGCTACCGCTCCGGGTTCTGACACAGACTCTAAAAGACCGGGCTAAATTCACTTGCCCGCTATGCGGTCAGCAGAACAAAAATGAATCGAACCGGCGTACTTCTCATCAATCTCGGCACACCTGATGCTCCTACTCCGGAGGCTGTCGGTCGCTATCTGCGCGAGTTTTTGATGGACGGTTACGTAATCGATTTGCCGAAGCCGCTGCGCTGGTTTCTGGTGCACGTCATGATCGTGCCTCGTCGCAAAGAAACATCGGCGAAAGCTTATCAAAAGATTCAGTTACCCGAAGGCTCGCCACTGCTCGTGCACACGAGTGAGTTAGCGAAACGGGTCGCGGCGCGGCTTAACGTTAACGATAATCGATACGCGGTCGAGTACGCGATGCGTTATGGCAATCCGTCGATCGCTACCTCGCTCGCGAAACTATGTGCTCGAGACGTCGCGCGGATTATCGTGCTGCCGTTGTATCCGCAATATGCTGAATCGAGTTTTGAAACAGCAGTAGTCGAAACAAGACGAAGGGCCGCCGAGCTTGGTTGCGCCGAGCGCATCACGTTTCTTTCGCCGTTTGTCGAGCGTCCGGAGTTCATCGATTCATTTGCTTCTAGAGTCATCGAGCATCTTGAGAAGCATCCCGCGGAACACGTCGTGTTTAGCTTTCACAGCCTACCGGAGCGACATCTTACGAAACTGAATCCGCAGCACTGTCTGCGCGCGGTTGACTGCTGCGAACAACTCAGCGAAATGAATCGGCACTGTTATCGTGCGCAGTGCTTCTTCACCGCAAAGTCTATGGCGCGCCGGGCGAAGTTGAATACGGATGCCTACACCATTTCATTTCAATCGCGTCTGGGTCGTGCTAAATGGATAGGACCGAACACCGAAGACGTGTTGAGGAGTTTGGCTCAACGCGGCATAAAAAGAGTCGCAGTCTCGTGCCCTTCATTCGTCGCCGACTGTCTTGAAACCGTTGAAGAGATCGCCATTCGCGGCCGTCAAACCTTCATCGAGGCCGGTGGCGATGAGTTGTGGTTGATTCCGTCGCTTAATTCAGATCCGGCCTGGGTCGAGACAATCTGTAATTGGATTCGCGAACACGGCGATTAACACGAGACAAGCGTGCTAGAATTCGCGCTGATAATCGTTCGCCGAGCGTTTCGGGAAGTGTCCTGAACCAAAATGATCTTCTGGCAACAATTTACTGTGGCGGCGGATATGGGGTCGTCGATCTTTGCGTGGTCCCTCCTTATTTTCGTCGTCGCGGCGCTGGCCCTCTCGATCACTCGGCCGGCGGAGCGTGTGCGCATTCGGAGTGCGGTCCTGTTGATGGCGCTGGCTTTGGTCGGTCTATTAACTGCCGCGGGGCTTGCTTCGTCCGGCGTAAACCCAGCGAAATCATCGTACAAATGGATCAGTTGGGCGGCTCGATTTCTGCTCTGGATCTCATTCGTCAATGTGGGCAGCGTCTTTGTTTTCGAGGTCTTTCTGGATGCTTTGCGGCTGAAGCCGCCGCGCATCATGCGCGACCTTTTGCTTGCGCTCACGTATATCGTCGTGGGTTTTGGGACTCTTTCGAAAGATGTCGACATCACCGGCATCGTCGCCACCTCAGCGGTAATCACAGCGGTCATCGGTCTCTCATTCCAGGACACGCTGGGCAACATGATGGGAGGTATGGCGCTTCAGCTCGAGCGCGCGATTGGCGTCGGTGACTGGATCAGAATCGACGGACAGGAAGGCTTGGTAAAGGAGATTCGCTGGCGTCACACGGCGATTGAAACACGCAACTGGGACACGATCGTGATTCCGAACAGCGCCCTAATGAAATCACCCGTCCTGATCCTGGGCCGCCGGGCCGGGCAGCCACGCCAGCATCGCCAGTGGGTTTACTTCAACGTCGATTTTCGTTATTCGCCCACGGAAGTGAGTGAGGTAGTCGAGACAGCTTTGCGCGCCGAACCCATTCCGAATATCGCGCCCGAGCCACCCCCGAACTGTGTGGTAATGGATTTCAAAGAAAGTTACTGTAGTTACGCCGTGCGTTATTGGCTGACCGATCTGGCCGCCGACGATCCCACCAATTCGATTGT
>WNGH01006668.1_pt1 | contig 13702 bp, 16 predicted proteins | sample 5400631 | NCBI WGS metagenome assembly WNGH01 (sample SAMN13153373, study PRJNA577476) | soil metagenome | isolation source: 115 cm soil or saprolite under Garry oak tree replicate 1 | place: USA:California | collected 2016-06-15
TGCAAGGGCGACTTGGAGCTCACCGTGAAGGTCGAGAAGGACGAGATCATCGAGGGCTCGCTGTTCTGCCAGCATTGCAATCACCGCTACGAGATCACGGACGGAATTCCGGATCTCTTGCCGCCCGACTTCAAATGAAACCGGCCTCCCAAGGGTGCGTGCCCGCCTGCTATTTCACCACCTTGACGGGGCGCTCGAAGGCGCGGTCGATTTCCGCAAAGGCCTTCTCGGTTCTCAAGCGGCCGTAGTAAAGCTCGGTCGTCAGGGTGCTTCCGTGGCGCATGGCCTTGGACACGGCAGAGATGGACGCGCCCGCGTCGATCGCCATCTGGCAGTAGGTCGAGCGCATGGACTTCCAGCCCCTGAACCGAACCCCGGAGAGGCCCGCCACCTCTGCCTTTAGGTGACGAAGCCAATCCTCGGACGCGGCTCCGACTTCCTGGCCCAGGTTGTCCTTGCGCAGCGGGAGCAGCCACTCACTCTCCTCGCCGGCTAGGTACGCGGACCTCTCTTGCAGGAAGTCCACGAAGGCCTGCCTCGCCACGGGCGGGATGTGGGCGAAGTCGGGTGCTGCCCACTTGCCCGCGCCCTTCGGCGCCGAGACGAACCAGAACCCCTTGGACAGGTCCACGTCCGCAAGCTTCGCGAGCCGGACCTCCTTGGGTCGCAGCCCGGTGTAAGGTAGCGCTCCGACGAGGAACCGGCACACGGATCCCCGCCACCCTTCCATGGCCGCGGCCGCGGCCCGCAGGCGGTCGAGTTCGTCTTCGGTCAAGGTGACGATGGCCCCCGGCTTGTTGGGTGGGAGCAACCGCCTGTCACGCGGGTCCCGCCGCATCTGCCGAATCACGGGATTTCCGATGGAGTCCAGCAGTCCTTCGAGGTCCGCGAGCATCTTGTGCTGGCTCGTGACCGCCAGACCCCGCATCTTCCATGCGGTCAGGAGAGCGACGATGTGGATGCGCTCCAACCGACGCGGCGTCGATGGCTTCGGGATGTTGAGCATTGCGAGGTCGTGCGCGACGTTCCGCAGCGCCTGGGCCTTCACCGTGACGGTAATCGGTGCGAAGCCGGACTCACTGCCGCCCGGCCGGGGCTTCCAGTTCGCGTCGAGGTTGAGGTAACCTCGCACCGCGGTTAGGAACGGAGTCTTGTCCGTCATCTCACTGCGCCCCCTTGCTCGCGACCGGCACGGAGTCGGGCGTCTTGGCCTTCGCGAGCTCGCGTAGGTTGCGTGGCTTGCCGACCTGCTTCTTCGACTTGACCAAGTTGGGGTTCTTCTCCCAGTGGCCCCGGACGCGGATCACGAGCCCCTTGTGGCGGTAGTCGAACGAGTCGTGCCACACGAACTCCGGCCCGGGATGATGCGACTTGTCGAACCGTGCCGCGGGCTGCGTCTGCGCGTTCTTGCTCACACTTGCTTTCTTCGTCTTGCGTTTCATTAAGACACCTAAAGAATCCAGAATTTTCGGAGGGGTCGTCAGAAATGCAATTCAGGATTTTCACGGCAGACGCCTCACTTTTGAAAACCGTGACATCTACGAACGACAACGTCAGCGTCAAGTCAGACGCACCTCGTCGACGGGCCGGGCGATGGGATATGAGCTTGTGCCCGCCGAGGACCCTCGAGGCGGTGGGAAGGCCATCGCCGTGCGTCCGCGGGGCCATTCTGGATGCTGCCTCACCGGCGTGGCGTCGCCTGTCCATCTGTCTCGTCCGCCGCTGGATGTCCGCGCCGCGGCTTTGGAGTGCTTCGTCCGGTGCCTAAGTGACGATGGAGCGATTCGATACCTTGTTACGCGCGCTCGACGTCGCGCGACTCCGGTCCCACGGTTCTCTCCGGCGGGACCGAGTCTCGAAGTCACCGGGCCCACGGATCCCCCTGCGACGCACACCGAGGGCAGTCCCCGCAGTCGCACGGTACGGCGGGACAGCAGTCACCTTTGCAGTCCGGGCTTGTCGGTCCTCGGACCGACACGGGAGGAGACCGTCCGGGCCGTGACGAACCCACCTGGTCCACCTGGCCCTCCCGGATTCCTTCCCCCGTTGCCGGTGGGGTAGGTGAGTTAGGTGGGGTAGCGGGGGCTTGGGCCTTGTCCCAAGCGTCCCCGATCCGCCTCTGCGGAGCTTGGCCCACCTGGTCCACCTGGTCCACCTTCCCTCCCGTCGAGTCGTCAGGTGGGGGAGGTGGGTTAGGTGGGGTGAGGGAGGCTGTGAGGATCGGTATGGCGTTTCTCGGAACAACCCAGTACAGCGATCCGTGACGGTTCCTCCGCCACGCTTCCTTGATTCCGACGTCGCGAACGAGCTTCTTGAACTGCATCGACCCAATCGGGCGCTCGCCTCCGATGCCTCGGCGTAAATTCAGCTCCCGGCGGATGTCCTCCTGCTTGCCAAGCTCGATTTCCGGGCCGCTGGCAAGGCCAAGCATCCGCGCCTGATCCGCGATGACCTCTCTCAGCTGGTCGATGGCGGGGTCCGATGCGGCGAAGACTTCCATCTCTCGGAGTTCGTTCGCATCCTTTAGCTCCTTGAGCACGTCCACCCCGGCCATCTCGGCGACGAGCAGCGCGATCGTCCCCAGTTCGGATTGGCGGTTCGCTCCGATCTCTTCGACGACAGCCTCGACTTTCTTTTTGAATTTGGCTGAGTTGGCAATTTGCTTCAGCTTGTGCGGCGAATAGATCCCAGCGGTCGTCGCACCCCACGACTTCAGTCGATCAACGAGATCCCCGTATTCGGGCCAAAAGTTCCTGAGGACGTAGTCGAAAGCGTCCTTACCTTTTGGCTTAACGGCGGGGATTAGGTATCCACGATCCTGTAGAGCAGTCTCGAGTCCGCCTCGGTACCCGAGGAGTCGCGGTCCGAAGATCGGAATCTCTTCGACTTTTCTCGCTGCCGCATCGTACCGCGTGTACTTCGGGGCGTCCGATTTGTATCCGTTACGAAGAAGAGCGTCCCGAACCTCGTCGTACTCGCCCTTTGTTGGGTCGTATTCGTCCAAGGTGACGGTGCGCCCGTGCCTCATCGCACGGGCCATCGCGGACAACGACACCTCCTGAAACTTGAGCGCGTCTGTGAGGGTCGCGACGAGGTTCAGGAAGTTCGTCTTGCCCGTCCCCGGCGTTCCGCCGGTGAAGAGATAGAAGACCACCGGAAGGACGTTGGAAACCCAAGCCTGCATAACGAACAGGCCCGCTATGACGTAGTGCCAGGGTTGCTCCATGTAGTGATGCTTTTGGATCACGTTGATTACGTCCTGGAAGAGCTTCGAACCCGCGACTCCGGGGCTCTCCTTCTCCTGCGCGTCGCTCTTTGGGGTGGCGTCCGCCGCTGGCATCTTCATCACCCGCTGCTGTTCTTCCCCGGGTTCCTCGGGGTGATGGGACCGCGGTGCAAGCAGCGGAAAACGCCGCGGCCCGGGACTCGTTGGGCGTCCCTACCCTGTGAGAGGCGTGCCCTTCCTGAAGGGAAAACTCCCCGCGAGAGCAAAACGCCCTGAAGCTGAGACATCATAGGCCCTCCGGCGGACGTGCCGCCCCATCGTCATCGAAGTGGGCTTGGACCGTCAGCTGCGGGAGGCGGAGGCGGCGGTTCATGGAAAGAACCGCTTCGTTCAGGGCCTCGCGGAGGTCCTCGCCGAGTCCTGCCTCGGAGACCTCCTTCTCCGGCCTCGTGAAGGCATCCTCGGCTTCGCGCACATGGTCCTCCCCTTCCGGATCCGCCACGACGCGACCGAGGGCGCGAACAAAACCGATTACCCGATCGCGTGAGAATCCTCGCTCGCGGAGCCACGCCGCAAGATGGGGAACGATTTTTTGGCGCCTCCCCACCTCGTAGTACGGGAGGACGGCCTGGACTATCGGCCATCCCGTCCGAAGCCGGGCGAGGAGAGCGTCGAGACTCTCTTTCTCAATCGTCGCCACTCGAGGGTCCGCGGAGAGCATTCGATAGGCCTTTCCTCCTTGAAGGACGGAGGGAGCGACGACGATGTAACCACCCTCCGCTTTGAGATCAAGCGGAAGACCACGACCGTGATAGCTTGTCATTTTGATGGGCTCGCCGTTGGTGCGAAGAAGCACGTGGACGCCTCGCGGCGTCTCCTGAACGAAAGTCTCCCGGGCGAGCCTATGCAAGTCGAGGGCGAACCGCGCGAGACCTAGGTCGTCGAAGTCTAAGGCGAAAGTGTTGTCGGAGACCAGGCCCATAACAAGGCCGAGATTGTTGTTGCCTTTCCCGAACCATCGACCGAGTTCATCAACGGTTGGCAAACGCTCCTGGAAATCGGCCCAGGGGGCCGCGGGCAGTTTCGATTCGGGCATGAGGGGGATGACGGAGAAGCCCATCGCGAGATAGGCAAGGGCTGCGGCCAATATCCGGTCAGTCAGGGGCCTCCCTCCAAAGACTTGTGGTCCGACGTCTTTCGCCACTTGACAGGTTCGCTCATCTTGAAAAGAGTAATGTACTGGCGGTACATATGGTGTCATGTTGGTGGGTTTGGCACTAAATTCACGACGCTTCGAGTCAGCTCTGATCTTGTCGCAAGGGCGCACGTTCACTCGGAATGAACTCTACAAAGCGATCAAAGAAGCCGACGAGGTCGATCGGTTCTTGGCGGAACAATCTGGGTTTTTCTGGGTATCGCGTCCCCAATTTCCAATGCGCACGTTCAATCGCTACGTCAAAGAGTTCCGCGCGAAGGGGATTCTACGGAGACTCGGCAGCCACCGCAAGCTCGCCGACCCGGGACGTCCCGCTTCGCTATACCTCGTAAACAGCAAGGCTCTGCTGCGCCAGCTGATCCCTGAACGCGGATACCGAAAAGAGGTCGTCGCGCGGGCAAAAAACGTCGAGGCTACTCGAGTCATCCCAATTCCACGGGCCGGCTTTAGGGACAAAGTCGCACTCGCCGCGCTGTTCGCCATTCTCGATTCGAGCGGTTCGGGGAGGGAGCGCGGGGCTCGAGCGAGAGCACGAAAAATCGGATCCTTGCTGCCGTGGTCCGGGATCGCGAAGCAGCTACGTTTTGGGGAGATGATTGTAATTGGCCCGCCAATCCCCACATCGCCTGAGCAACCGTAATGTATGTCTGGCCGACTCCCGGCCGCGTGGCCTCTGCGCTCTTGGTAAGGCATCGGAATCTCCTCAAAATCGCCCTTGGAAAATATGAACTCGAGTGGGACGAACCGATCGGGAGGATTCACCCCAATCTACGAAGGGACCGCTGTGTCGCACTAAAGGAGGATTGGGTCGGACAAGGGGACCGCAAAGGGATTATCGCTTGGAAGGCGGCGCGAGTCCTGGGGAAGGCGACTTTTGACGAGCAGATTCCTCGTGTTACCCGGAAAGCGTTCGCACGCGCATCGACCGGCTCGCGTGATGGACTCGTAGAGGCCGTGGATTGGCTGGACGACCTTCCCGGCGTCGGTGTGCGAATGGCAACGGCGATCTTGATGTTCTACGATCCCGAAAGGTACTCGGTGATGGACGTCAACGCATGGCGAAGTCTGGTCCACATAGGATTCGCGGATCCGTTCGACTTCTGGTACGAGGAGTCTGAGGATTATCCCGCGTACAACGAAGCTTGCCTCCGACTGAGCCGGGAACTTCACCACACCCTTCGGGAAACGGACCGGGCGCTGTGGGTCCTTGGGGATGCACAAGGCGATCTGCAATCCATACGCCGGCCTTCATGACGGATCACTCCTCGCTCTCGAACCACTCCTGCGATTTTTTGTGAAAGTAGCGGCCGATGCAGTACGCGATGAAACGCGATCGTGACATCCCGTTTCCGAAGTCCAGTTTTCGTCGGGCGGCCTCCATTTGCATGAAAAGCCCCGGCGGCATCGAGATGTTGAATTTGTAGTGCTTCGCCTTGAGTTCGCGCGTGTGCCGGTGATCAAGTTCCACGTCCGGCTTCACATCGGACCATTCTCTCCGCTTCCTCGGCTTTTCCGGATCCGTGTTCACACGAGATTCAAAAACGCCCGCTTTGTCGTGTCGTACGCGGTACGACAGCGTTACCACAGTGGTCTCTGTTGGTGCATGATCCCGAAGGCCTTCGCCCAATCCACCGTCCGCTGTAACGAAGATGCGCCCTATCGGTGCGATCGCGAACATTGGTGCTCGCGGTGACCTTACTCGAGGATATCCGTTAGCTGGGTCCAGTTTTCTTTGAATTTATTCGCCCTCTGATAATTGAGCCACCACCGATTTCGTTTGAAATCCGTACCTGCAAAACGCTTCGCGATTACGCGGGATGGAACGATAAACGCCTCCGGGGGCTGATCGGAGTCCTCGCGAAGGTCTACAAACACATAGAAAAGGTTCTTTCCGTGGATCGAATCCGCATGCTTCCCGACGTCCCACTCCTAATGATTCCCGCTTGGAGTTCTCCTCGATTCCCGCCTTGCTCTGGCAGAGGTCTTGACCTGGAGCAATAAGGACATGCTTCCTGTTGGATTGCCGACAAGTAGGTCTACACCTGGAGTATTCGCCCGCGGAATTCCGACCGAATGGCCTAGGGCGGATAGTTTGTAAGCGACATAGAATTCTCCGGCGGCTGCGGTCAAGACTGGAGGTCTCTCTGGCATCGATCTTCCCTCACGCCAATCGGAAGCCGGAAGCCCCTAGTTAGGGCTTACGCCGTTCCTCCGCGATGCCCCCCCTGATCGTCGATACGGCCCGATCGTTCGGATCGTTCCTGCAAGGAGCAAATGATGGACTACGAAAACTCCCTAATGCGTTTGTGGATTTCATCCCATGAAGAGACGCTGATGACGTTGTCAGCTGGATTCTTCCCAGCGTTATAGGGATGTTGAATCATGAAAACGATGTCGCAGATGTAAGCCAATTTGAACGCTTTTTCTGACATGTCCTCAACAAAGAAGCGAAGCCTCTTCTTCCTGCTAATATAGAAGCGGTTGCGGATACGGACCCGTGGATCGGAAACGTCTTCGCTAGCCCGTTCAATCGTGAGTTTGTCATAGCCGATGCCATTCGACGCCAGCCAGCATCTGGTGATGACTTCCACGGGACTGACATGTAGCGGTGCAAGCGGTACAGCCAGACGGAATCTAATCCACGACTTGTACAGCCACGTCGTCGGTCTCCCGAATTTTTGTAACCGCCAAGAGCCAAGAAGGACTTTGGTGGCAAGCATCTGCCGAGCGGCTGCTACCCATTCGCTATACCTTGGATCGGACTTCCCTCCGCTGGGCCATGATCGATGGCTGAAGATATGGATTTTCAACCCGAAACTCTTGTGGAGCTTCTGGATGACATCCGCTGCTTCATTCTTGGCTGGCATTTTGGTCCAGTACCTAGGATCGTTAAAGACTGCTTTCTCGTCATCTCGTGAAACGCCTAGGCCCGGATCTTCGTGGAGGGGGATCGTTGTGATTTTTTCAGGATCGAGGATGGTTCCAACGTTCTCCTTTAGGAGGTTGCAAAATTGTAGACGGTGCTCATTAAGGACTCCATCAATATCAACACCCATGGAGAACGTTTTTAGATAGTAGCGTTCACGATAGCGGGCATAGGCGAAGTAAAGCAGCAAATGAGTGCCCGCAAAGCCCAGAGTAGCCAACCAAGCCTCCGGCGGGAAGGCTCCAATGACGATGTCTCCCGGGGAGACTTGTGCGTACAGGATTGCGAGGCCCATAGCTAAATACATCCCATCGAAAACCGCGAATGAGAGAACCACCGGTAGAAAATACTGGGGTTCTGAATACCTCGGGAGCGATGGGGTTTGCGGGAGCACTCGGAGTTGAAGTTTCTTTGCCTGATCCAATTTTGCGTTGTCGAAGTAATACTTCCGTATCGCGTTGACGACCCGTGCGTATAGGATTACATCCATCCGTAGGTTCACGACGTAAAGGAGGACCATCAAACCAACCAGTGCGATTGCAACCAAAACGAGAACTACAGGGTAACGCAAGTTCGATACGACTGTAACTAGCTCGGGCTTGGAGGCCAATCCAGCGACGATCCCGACTAGGGCTATCGGGATAGCGAGGATCGCGAGATAGTATCGGAAGAACGACGAAATCGCCTCAATGGTCTTGAAGTGCGCTTGGGCGATGTTTTCGTATTCCTTCAATAGATAGCCTTCAAATTGCGCGGATCCCGACATTAGCTCTCGGATGAATGTATCATCACCGGATAGAGATTTTCAAGGAAGTTCGAGAATGGTGCGACCGGCTCTTCGCGCTCATTCTACAACTCCGATTTTGTTTCTCATCTGGTATCTGCCTACGGACGATCATCAGGGCAAGTTTGCGATTCCGTTACCGGATTTTTGACGTTCTGGTCGGTCTCTCCCGTCAGCCCCAGCCATTATCGCTTTGTCCATCGCGCCCGTTGCAACCTCCTCGGCAGAATGCAACCCGTTCGGCGTCCGACGCTGAACAATCGTCGAGCGTCAGGATCTGGAATTCTGGCGCAAGTCCGAATGAAGCGGTCAAGTTAGGGCGACCTGATTCGACGGGCTACATACTGGGAAACGCAGCGGCGCCTGAGTTAGCGTTCTCACCGTTTCTTCTTGGCCCTGTCGTACCGCCACCATCCCTCTTCGACGTCGAAGGAGACGTAGACGACTTCTTTGTCCTTGAGCTTGAGCTTTTTCCAGGTCTTTTCGGGGATGGTCACCTGAAAACCTCGCTTCGGATTCCTCCTGTTCTTCTGTTGAACCTGGACCGACTTGTCGCGCTCTTCGGGCATCGTGGAGGCAGGAGATCCTGGGATAACATATATGTAGGCTGCGGGTGTATTATCTCGGGAGATCCTGAGAGATCTTAGGATCCCCAGGCCGAAATCATGCACATCCTACTCGTGGAGCCTGACTATTACACGCGTTATCCTCCCTTGGGTCTTTTGAAGCTCGGGGCCCATCATCGCGCGAAGGGCGATTCTGTGGACCTTGTCCGTTCTCCCAACACTCCCCGCGCGCGCCCTGATGCTATCTACGTGACCTCCTTGTTCACTTATGCATGGCGCCCTGTCCACGAAGCCGTGCAGCTCTACAAGACGATGTACCCCGAGGCCAAGGTTTGGTTGGGCGGAATCTACGCATCACTCCTGCCGGAGCACGCGGAGCTGTCGGGGGCCGATGAAGTCCATGTAGGGCTCTTCCCAGAGGCCGAAGCGCTAATGCCCGCCTACGATCTCGTGCCGGAGTGGAAGAGCACAATCCTCTTCGCGTCCCGCGGCTGTATCCGCCGGTGCGGATTCTGCTCCGTGCCTAAGCTCGAGGGACGCCCGAGCGACTTCCGGTATGGAATGCGTGGTCTTCTCTACCCGGGTCACAAGAGCATGACATTCTGGGACAACAATATCCTCGGGAATCCGAACTGGCGGGAGGTGTTCGACGAAGTCGCAGAATGGGGGATCGAGGTGGACTTCAACCAGGGACTTGATGGTCGTCTCCTCACCGAGGAAGTTGCCGACAAGGTCGCGCGGTGCAAGATGCGGACGATCCGCCTCGCTTACGACTACATCGGGGTCGGGCCGTACATCGAGAAGGCGATCCACCGCCTGCGAGAACTCGGGGTTTCGCCGAAGAAGATTGTCGTCTACACCCTGTTCAACTACGTTGACGATCCCGAGAACTTCTTCCACCGGGTCCGCGACCTGCTGAACTGGGGGGCTGTCTGTTACCCGATGCGCTTCGAGCCCCTGACCAGCCTGGACAAGAACAAGTACGTGAGCCCGAAATGGGATGCCGAGCGCCTGAGCCAGGTCGCCCGCGCCCGCCGCGTCATGGGATACGCAGGGGCGTTCCCGCCCTACAAAGGCCTCCTGGAGAAGTTCAACCGGGCAGAGGACTTCGATGAGGCCTTCTTCCTCCGTCCGATCGTGAAGGAGAAGTCCGTGGCCCCCGTGCGCGCGGTGTCCGAGATGTCCCAGGAAATCCTCGCCCCGGTCACGTACCACGGTTCGGGCCGTCTGAGGAAGGTGAAGGATTGGCGACAAATGCTTCGGTAACCGACCTCTTCACTTGGCAGATCGGGTCCAAGGGTCCACCGAAGGTATGTCTCTGCTGCGGTATGCGCTTCGACGAGGACCACCGCCGGATTAGAGGCCCGTATCACACTGGACCCTACATCTGGGTCTGCGAGGCCTGCTGGCGGTTGCCTTTCCTGTTCTTCCCCGACAAGGTCGATGCGGTTCAGGCGAGCGGGTACACAATCCTGCCACATGGACACAGAAATAATGCTGCGACACCGAAATGAGTCGCAAGTAATAAATAGCGTCGCACCTATGTCCGTGCCAAAGGTGGAACTTTGGACACCATCGAGATTCCTGCGATCCGAATGTCGCAGAAGGGAATCCCCGTGTACTCGGGGAAGATGAGGGCTTCAGACCTGTTGGAGCTCTCGGCCATCGATGAATGGAAGGAGAACCACTTGACGAAGGGCTACCAGCGCGAGCAGTTCGAGGACAAGGCGGATGACATCTCCGTCTACCTCGAAATGTGCCCGATCGCCATGGTGCCGGGAGTCCTGGCCAGCCTGCGGGAGGAGCATGATTTCACTCCTGTCCGCGGCGACCTCGGGATCCTGCACGTGCCCAACGTCAAGGGGAGTCTCTACCTCATGGACGGCCAGCAGCGGACAGGGGGAATCCAGCGAGTCCGGGCACACTACCAGGAGTTGCTGGAGCGAAAGGGAGACCTGAGCAAGGACGAGCAACGGGAGTCGCAGGCGTTGAAGGAGCTGCTCGACTCCTACGAGGTGCCGGTGACCTTCGTGGACACCCGGATGGTGATGGAGCGGATCCGGGAGCTCGCGCCGCCCGACATGAAGATCGAGCCGTCTCACGCCGAGATGGCCTACTTCTTCATCGTCAACAAGACGCAGAAGGCTGTGAACCCATCGCTGAAGGACCAACTCGCGTACAACATCGTCCGAGCAAACATCGGTGGCATCCCGGTGATCGAGCGCGAGAAGTGGCGTGCCGCAGCCGTCCCCGTAGTGAACGCGCTCCGCGAGGAGCAGATTGCCTACCTCAAGGCGTACTGGAATGTCGTTCAGAAGCTCTGGCCGAAGGCCTTCGCCGAGGCGACGAAGAAGGAGTGGCTGGTCCTCAAGACGATCGGGGTGTACTCCCTGAACCGATTGGCTAACGACGTCTTCAACTGGTGCCACGCGAAGACGGCGAAGGTGCCGAACGAGAAGGACATCGAGCCGTACCTCGCCCCGTTGAAGGCTACTGACTGGACGAGGGACTCGACGTTCGCGGCGTATGGTGGACAGAAAGGCGTCCGGGTGGTGTACGACACGTTGGTCCGCACGCTGGACGATGCGGGGATCACCGAAGCGCGCTCAATCATGGAGCAGCCACCGAAGCGACGGGGGCGGAAAAAGAAGGAGGATTAGGCAAGGAAAAATCCGGATAACCCGCGCTAGGGTGGGTGAGCAGCCGAAACCGCCCGACTTCAGATCGGGAAAGGCTCAGCCCCTCGCAGGTGCGAATCCTGCCCTGGCGCCTACCTTTCAGGTAACCCTCGTACAAGAAATCTTCGGAGCAATGACGATATGGCGACCTCGGTTGATGAACTAAAATCGAGGGTTTCCGGCCTCAAAGCACAGATCGTCCGCCTCCAACAGGACCCTGCGTCATCCGCGTCCATCGGAGCCTCCAGGCCAATGGACGTTCTTGCCGAGGAAGCGGCTGCCGTTCTTGGTGGCGCATTCACGTCCGGCATGTTCGGACGCAGCGGGATCGGGTCGAGAGCCGGTCGGGCCCTCGTTCGACAACAGAGATTCGAACAAAGGCGGCAGGCCGTGCAAGTGCGCCGCATTAACGCCCTTTCCATCGTTGACCAACTGCGAATCGAAGTCGAATCAAACCGGGGGCAATTGGACAATCGTTTCCTCAGCGGCCTCAACAAGGCGCTCGCGGGAGCCGGTAACGCGCAGCGTCCCGATACGATTCTACGCAAAGCGGCGGAAGTTGCCGACCGGTTATTGGGATACGCGCCTCCCATCGGTCCATCCGAGGACTACCTCCTCCTGAAGCGGCTGGAAGAAACACTCCGGGTTCAAATCATGAACGGGCTGTCAGCGCTCACGCCAGACTGGTGGCTGGAACGCATTCCGCAAGATGTCCGGCTCCGAGCACAGGAGCGCAAGGAGAGGAGGCAGAGCATGTGGCCGTGGTACGCGGACCGCGACCTGTCCCTGGTTCACTACATTGATTTCGCCGACTACTCGAAAATCATCAGCAGAAAGGACAATTGGCGTGACTGTTTCTCCAGAACATTCCGCGACGGGGAACTCCTTCGGGCCAAGTTGCGCGAACTCGAACCGATTCGGAACGATGTCGCGCACGTCCGCGACCTTCACCCAACGGCGCGCGAAAAGCTTCGGGTCCACGCCCGAGACCTGTTGGGCCTCATGGGTAACTGGTCCGAGGCATGAGATCAGCGTCCAGAGTTCGGGATTGGGAAAGGGCCGGGCCGTGGGGGCCCGGCATGAGGGGACAAGCGACACATTCGACATTTGGCTACCTTGAAGACTTCAAGCTGCTGCGCTCCCTTTGGAGCACCGCCCGCCGACCGAGGCGAACGCAAATGGCTTCCTGATCGAGCGGTCTCGGCCGTCATCACAAGTGTCTTCAACCCTTCCGACGTTCCTCCGCAGCGGCCTGGGTCGGCGCAAAGCCCTTTGGATCCTTTGGCCGTCGTACGGCGCCGAGGCTGCGCCACGAATGGCACCGTTTTTGTCAAGGTTTGAAGAAGCCTTCGTTGCTTCCGCGCTTCGAGCCATGTTAGGCCGGCGAAAGCGATTGCTCCGCCCGAGGTGACGAGCGAAGCAATCGTCTCGAAGTCTGTCATGGGCTAACCCTGGAACCGTTCCCCTTCTCCTCGAATCCTCACTCACCCGCGGCAGCTGCGGCCAGGAGGAGGCCGAAGATCCCCACGACAGCGAGAGCGACGACCACGCCGGGAGCATCCACGAGCAGGTGGCCCGCGGGATCCTCCGCGGGGTCGACGTTGTCGCGGTGCAGGAGCCAGAACTCGCCCATGTCCAGGGCGTGTAAGTTGCCGTTCCGAATATGGGCAACGCAGCCGGGCTTACCAATGCCGACGCTGAGATACCAGCCATCGAGTGGCTCCGTCACCTGCCACTTCTCGACGCGTACCTCGTCCGGTGGCGGGTCCAGGCCGTAGCCGAAATTCTCTAACCGAATCGCATCACCTCCTAACCGAGAAGGCTTGCCACGGAATAGCGCGGTTACCTTAAATACTTTGGTACAAGACTGATTAGATGAGTACAGTACGCACGAAAGTGTTAATAGACCGGCAAGACAATTCGACGAGTATGCGCCGTTCTCAGGAGTTGTTAGAACTGCCGGAATGGATGAACACGGACCGCGCGAGGAACATCGCTCTCTATCGATCGCTCGGGTACTCGCAAGAGGAAATCGCGGAGGAGCTTAGGATCTCGCAACAAACGGTCAGCCGATACCTAGCCGGTTTGCGCAAGACCGCCGAAGACGCCCAAGGCACGGACGACCTTCAGAAGCTCTTCATCGGCCTCATCATCGGCGGTTTTAGCGTAGCACTGCTCGCGTACTTCCTGAAGCAAAAATGAATGTCTCCAGTCTGAAACGGTAAAAGAGGGTCCGGGGCGCGGCAGGGTCGGTCCGGTGCCCGGCGTCTCGGCATCTAGACAGCAGCATGGGGTAGGTGCGTCCG
>WNGH01007677.1_pt1 | contig 13702 bp, 12 predicted proteins | sample 5400631 | NCBI WGS metagenome assembly WNGH01 (sample SAMN13153373, study PRJNA577476) | soil metagenome | isolation source: 115 cm soil or saprolite under Garry oak tree replicate 1 | place: USA:California | collected 2016-06-15
CTCGCTGACGATCGCGTTGCTTCGACGCTGCCGAATATTTACAACGAAGAACAGCTCGTCGAGTTCGGCAAGGCGCCCGACACTCCGCCACTGACACCGGATGACATGGCGAAAATCGAGGAACTCTATTCCGAGAACTTCGGAATCGAAGAAGAACCGCCCAAGTTCAAGGGGACGATGGAGCTGCCGAAGGAAACGGCGGCGGCATAGGTAGGAGGCGCGTTCACGGAACCGACTCGATCGATTGATCGAGGGAATAGGAAATCGAGGCGATTGAGGTCAATCGCCGCTACCTAATCTGATGCGTCTTCTTCCTCGACCGGTTCGGCGCGGCGAACTTCGGGTTGCTCGCGAGCGCGCCGCTCCGATCGGCTCGTAAGCATCTGGCCCTTGTAAACGTCTTTGAACACATCTGCGATCATTGGCGCAGCCGCCGAACCGCCGTGAACCGTGCTGCCAACATCGCCTTCGTAAACAGCCGCGAACGCATATCGCGGCTGGTCGGCAGGCAAAAATCCGGCGAACCACGCCGCCGTGCGTTCCTTGTGTTTTGGTCCCCATTGCGCGGTACCGGTTTTACCAGCGACTTCGACATTATCGAGGCTGGCCTGATGCGCAGTGCCGCCGGCGCCATTAACAACATCGATCATTCCGGTGCGCACCTGGTCCATCGTCTCGGACGAGAGGCTCAGTGTTCGTTTCGCGCGCACCTGGTACGCACTCACGATTTGGTTATCAAATGTCTGCACCTGCTGAACCAATCGTGTCTGATAGAGCGTTCCTCCATTGGCGACGACGCCCATGGCTTGAGCCATTTGCAATGGAGTGACCTGCGTGTCTCCCTGGCCGATCGACATGTTTGCGATATCGCCGTTTAGGATTTTGCGGCCGTGCGTTGCCTTCATGTATTCGTCGTTCGGAATGCGACCTTCTGCCTCCCCACGCAGCGGGATCCCGCATTTCGCGCCGAAGCCCAGCTGTAACGCCCAGTCGATGATTGGTCCGGCACCGGTCTTGATACCAACTTGATAAAACCAGGTGTCGCAAGATTCGGTGAGCGCCTGCACGAAATTTAGCGCGCCGCGATTGCTTTTTTTCCAGTTGTGGAACGTGACGTTGCCAACCTGAAGCGCAGGCATGCATTCGTATCGATCGTCCGGATACACTGCGTGACTTTCCAGCGCGGCAATGCCGACGGCGACCTTGAACGTGGACCCTGGCGGGTAGGACGAACGATACGCTCGTGGCAAAAGCGGGATGTCCTTGTCATCTTGCAAACTCTTGAGTTGCTCCGCCGAGATCGACGGCACGAATAAGTTGGGGTCGTAAGTAGGCCACGAGGCCAACGCGAGAATATCGCCGTTGTTGGGGTCGATAATCACGATCGCCCCTCGTTTTGCTTTTGCTTCCAGCGCTTTTTCCGCCAGTTGCTGAACGCGCAAATCAAGAGTCGTCACGACGTTGTATCCAGGCTCAGGCGGCGTAACGAGCTTGTCTGAGGTCTTCCGTCCATCCTTGTCGAAAGTGAGTTTGTATTCGCCGTGCTTACCCGTGAGCATGTCGTTAAACGTTTGCTCGAGTCCCTCGCGTCCCTCCGTTTCAGGCCAGAGCGTTTCGTGATTATCAACAATGCCATCGGGATTTCGCCCGGTCTTGCCTGTGTAGCCGATAATCTGACCGGCAACTTTTCCGTTGGGGTAAATCCTTACATAAACAGGCCGCACCAGTATGCCAGGAGGCAGATCACCCTTTACCTTTTCATGCTCTGCTTCGCTAAGATTCTGCGCGATCTCCAGCGGCATGATTCCGCGGTTGCGGTAGTGACGAAGGATCGCCTCGTCAGAAACTCGAAGCTTTCGGCCGAGTAACCTGCCAGCGGCATCTATTTTTTCCTTCGTAAAACCGAGCGCTTGCTCGTCCGAAAAATCCAGCGGGGTTGGAAAAGTGATGACGAGATTGTAACTGAGCCGATTTTGCGCGAGCGGCGCGCCGTTGCGGTCCGTGATTTGCCCGCGTGGCGCCGGAACATCGAGTATGTAAGTGCGCGCGAGCTTTTGCGTCTCGAACGTCGGGATAATCGTCTCTTCTTCCGCCGAAACGCTCGGGTTCGGCCCAGCCGTGGGCGCCAGTGTTTGCGCCTGCGCTTCTAGCGACAGCGCAAACATCAACAAAGCGATCAATAGGCCGACCATATTTATCGAGAATGTCATTCTGAGCGAAGTGAAGAATCTCTGATCATTTCCGGCCGAAAACACACAATAAACAGAGATGTTTCGCTTCGCTCAACATGAGAGCGTCGTCAATGGCATTGGAGGAATCGATGCACTTCTTCGGCCAGCTTGCGGCCAATCCCCTCGATGGAGGCAATCTCGTCCACAGTTGCTTTGCGGAGACGGTTCACCGAGCCAAATCGCCGCAGCAACAAATTCTTTCGGTTCTGGCTCACACCCGGACAATCGTCCAGAATACTTTCCTCCACCCGCTTTTTCATGAGTAGCTGGTGATAGGCGTTTGCGAACCGATGGGCTTCATCACGGATGCGCTGAAGCAATCGCAAAGCAGGCGAGTCCATGGGTAGTCGCAATGGCAACGCGCGCGCCGGTCGATAAATCTCCTCGTGTTCCTTCGCAAGGCCTATGATGGGAAGATCGTGCAACCCGAGGCGCTGCAGTTCACGACACGCAGCCGAGAGTTGGCCTTTTCCTCCATCGACAATGATGAGATCCGGGAGACGAACGAAAGATTGCGGATACCGGATAGCGGAAAACGGATAGGTTTCCAGCCGACGCGCTGTGTCAAACGCGTTCTCCTGAGAGTGTTCGGTCGAAACGTCGATGACGCGATTCTCGTCTTTACTTTCCGGTCTCCGGTTTGCGGTATCCGAAATTTGTAATAACACACGTGAGTATCTTCTCCTCACCACTTCAGCCATGCTGGCGAAATCGTCCTGCCCTTCGACTGTGCGCACGCGATAACGTCGGTAATTGTTCTTGTCCGGTACGCCGTCCCGGAAACAAACCATCGACGCAACGACGTGTGTCGTAGAAATGTTCGAGATATCAAAACACTCCATAACGTGTGGAACGCCAGGTAATCGCAGCGCATCGGCCAATGCGCGCACATCCGCCAGCGGATCAATCGTGGCGGGCAAACTACCGCGCGTAAATCGGCGCGTCGGCCTCGTAGTGTTCCGCAAATCCTCGACCATATTGCGAAGTTCGGCCGCTTTTTCGAAATCCATTTTCTCCGCCGCCTTGCGCATTTCGGCTTCCAGTGTTGAGATCATCTCCCGCGAATGTCCCTCGAGAAAATCACACGCCTGCGCCACGCGCTCGCGGTATTGCTCGGCACTGATTTCGCTCAAGCGCACCGGCAGTTGGTAGGTCGAAGATTTGAGTTCCCGCTCGGTCGGTGCGCCGCGGCCAAACGTGAGGACACCAAATTTTTTGCGCATGAAATTCAGTGTCTGCCGAAGTGCACCCGCATGCGCATACGGACCGAAGTAGCGGCTGCCGTCGTCCTTTTTGAATCGGGCGAGGCGAAAACGCGGCCATTCTTCCGAAAGATCAACTCTGACCACGAGGAAGCGTTTGTCGTCACGGAAGGAAACGTTGTAACGCGGTCGATATTCTTTGATCAATTTGCCTTCGAGCAAAACTGATTCCGCGTCGCTGCGAACGGTATGCGTCTCAAAATCCCACGTCGCGTCCAGCATGGCGCGCGTCTTCAGATCTGCCTGAGCCAGTTTGGACGGCAGGAAATACGAACTTACTCGTTTGCGCAGGTCGCGCGCCTTGCCCACGTAAATGACGCGGTTAAACCGGTCGCGCATCAAGTACACACCGGGCTTGTGCGGCACTTCGTGCACTTTCTTCTGCAGGTCAGGCTTCTGTTTTCTCGATGCAGCCATCCGGCTGCAACTTACCTGAGGATTCGACGCGAGGAAATTGCCGTAGAGTGCGCTGTCCTCAGCGCATTCAACCCGGGTGCGCCGGTAAAACGCGCTATCCGTTGAGGAAGCGGACGCTACAGCACAAGATGATCAGGGCCGACAGGCGACCCGTTCGCTTACGGCCTTGTTGTGGTTGTGGTAGTTGTTTCCTCGCGTTTGATAACAGCTGCAGGCCGGCTGACCACAACTTTGCGAACAACTACACGGTCGCCCACGGTTGAGTAATAGACGGTCGCAGGCATGTCCGGACGAACCGCCGACCAACTCACAACGCGACCTTCCGGATCCACAACACTCGTTTCTTTGGTGTAGTAATACCGCACGGGTGCCACATCCGGCGCGGTTCGGAACGTGATGTAATCCGACTCCGGCGCGTAGGTGACAATCGTGCCCGCAGCGCTGGTGGTTGTTTGCTGGGTTGTCGTTGTACCTGTCACCGGATCTGTCGTCGTGGTTGTTGTGGTTTGTTGTGCCAACGCCAAACCCAGCGATGCCGCGCAAAGCAACCCTGCTGCCAATATTTTCGTTAATCTGGTTTGTTTCATATTTGTCCCTCTGCTTTGATTAAATGGATGTTCTCCAACGTGTATGTCCCCGGCCACCTAAGGCGGGAGTCTCTTCAGTTACGCCCTCGTATCGTAAATTCGGCCTCGTGTGGTCGTCCCTCCGGGCGTAAACGCAACTCCCTTGCGAGGGCAACGTAACGCAACGCCCATGCAAAGTTTACCCGGTTTCCGCGATTTCCTGCCCGAGGAGTGCGCGAAGCGCAATTACATCTTCGCACGCTGGCGCGAGGTGGCGCGTCGTTATGGCTTTGTGGAATGGGAAGGCCCTCCGCTGGAACCTACGGAGCTCTACAAAAAAAAGAGCGGCGACGAAATTGTCGAGCAACTTTTCAACTTCACAGACAAAGGCGAGCGCGAAGTCGCGCTACGCCCCGAGCTGACGCCCACGCTCGCCCGCGTCGTCGCACTGCATGAGCGTGAATTCAAGAAGCCTCTTAAGTGGTTCTCCATTGGACAATTCTTTCGCTACGAGAAACAGCAGCGTGGTCGTCTCCGCGAACATTTTCAGCTGAACTGCGACATCATCGGCGAATCGGATCTCACAGCCGATATCGAGCTGGTGGCGCTCTGTATCGATGTTCTGCGTGCGTTCGGATTCACCGAAAAAGATTTCGCTGTCCGAATCAGCGACCGCGAATTTTGGACAGATTTTCTCCGGGAAAAAGATGTGCCTTCAGATCGCTGGGGCGAGTTCCTCCAGGCTATTGATAAATTTGGACGCGAGCCGCGTGAGAAGACAGCCGAAAAACTCGGCAACCTCGCCGACGCTGTTTTTGCAACTCTAAAGAGCGGTGGCAAAAGCGCGAAGCTCGAGGCGCTTGTCGATGGCCTACGCGCTCGCGGCCTTGCAGACTTCGTCGACATCGACGTAGGAATCGTCCGCGGGCTCGCCTACTACACGGGGATCGTCTTCGAGGTGTTCGATCGCGCCGGAAAATTCCGCGCCCTCGCAGGTGGCGGGCGGTACGACAATTTGATCGGACAACTCAGTGACGGCGCGGTGTCGCTGCCCGCACTCGGTTTCGCCATGGGCGACGTTGTGCTTGGCGAACTGATCAACGGAATCCCGGATGCCCGCGACGCAATCCAGAAAGCGATTAAACGCGACACTAAGATCGATATCTATGTTGTAATCGCAAAGGAAGAACGCCGTGCTGACGCGCTGAAACAGGTCCAGCAACTTCGCGACCGTGGTTTTCTCGTCGATTACCCGCTCACGCCGACAAAAGTTGCTCGACAATTCCAAGCCGCTGAAGAGGCAGGCGCAGCCGTTGCGCTCCTCTACGGAGATGAATGGCCTCAAGTGAAAGTAAAGAATATGGCAACGGCACAACAGGAACTCGTGTCATCCGAGGGATTACTGAATCGCGTAGCGGAGCTCCTTTGACGCTTGCTGTAGTGTCCGCTGTCCTCAGCGGATACCCAGAATAGCTGGCAAACTCGCACTGCGTTGAGGACAGCGCACGCTAGAGCGCAGTGTAAGCGCTTGCGAGATTGTTCGCTTCGCCCAGAATGACGCGGTACTCTTTGTCGTCCCATGTATCGCACAAACAACTGCAATTCACTTCGCAAAAGCGATATCGGCAGGCAGGTCACGCTTGCCGGCTGGGTAAACGTCACGCGCGATCATGGGGGCGTTATTTTCATCGATCTGCGCGACCGCGAAGGATTGACGCAGGTTGTTTTTCGACCGGAAGAAAACGCGGAGTTGGCAAAGGAAGCTCATAGTTTGCGCTACGAGGATGTGATCCAAGTGTCTGGTCGAGTCGCTGCGCGCCCGCCGGGCACGGAAAACCCAAACCTTGCGACCGGCGATATCGAAATCATTCCGAGCGAGCTGCGAATTTTGAATCGAGCCGACACACTCCCGTTCCCGATCGATGCCGAGCCGCAGAATGAAGACTTACGGATGACGTACCGGTACTTCGATCTGCGCCGGCCACGTCTCGCGCGCAACCTGCGCATGCGCCATCGGATCGCGAAGGCAACGCGCGATTATCTTGACAGCCAGGGGTTCGTCGAAGTCGAAACGCCGATTCTGTCCAAGAGTACGCCGGAAGGCGCGCGTGACTTTCTGGTGCCGAGCCGAATCACGCCGGGAAGATTTTACGCGCTGCCGCAGGCGCCGCAGCAATACAAACAACTGTTGATGGTAGCCGGCGTGGAAAAATATTTTCAGATCGCGAAATGTTTTCGCGACGAAGATTTGCGCGCCGACCGGCAACCGGAGTTCACGCAAATCGACATCGAAGCTTCATTCGCTACACCTGACGATATTTTCGCAATCACTGAGGGAATGTTTGCCGCAATTTTCAAAGCAGCGCTGAACGTAGATATCAAGAGACCGTTTGATCGCCTGACCTATCGCGAAGCAGTCAGCAGATATGGCAGCGACAAACCGGATCGCCGTTTTGAAATGGAGCTGGTCGATCTTGGGGAAATTTTTCGCGACAGCAGTTTCAAAGTTTTTCGCGGCGCGCTCGACGCCGGTGGCGTGGTGAAAGCGATCAACGCAAAAGGCTTTGCCGGAATCACGATCGGCCAGGCCGACGAACTTACGGAAATTGCAAAGTTGCACGGCGCGAAAGGACTCGCGTTCATCAAGATCGAGAACGGCGAATGGAAATCGCCGATCGTAAAGTTTTTCTCCGACGCCGAAAAGAAGGCGCTGCAATCGACGCTGAATATCGAAGAAGGCGATTGCGTTTTCTTTGGGGCCGACAAATGGGCGATCGCCTGTGAAGTGCTTGGCCGGTTGCGACTACGGATCGCGGAGATCCAAAATTTGGTTGGGTCTGGTAAAGGCCAGTCCGGCTCGGACTGGGATTTCCTTTGGGTGACAGATTTTCCGCTCTTCGAATGGAGTCCGGAGGAAAACAAATGGAACGCGATGCATCATCCGTTTACGCGACCGAAAGCAGAGGACATGGCGCTGCTTGTGGACGCGACGCCCTCGTCGCGTGGGCTTGAAGCTGCTGAACGCGGCGAGGCGCCGCGTCTACGGCTCAGCGAAATTCGCGCGGAGGCGTACGACGTCGTTTTGAATGGCGTTGAGATCGGCGGTGGCAGCATTCGTATTCACGAGCCGGAGCTGCAGGCAAAGATGTTCGAAACGCTTGGCATCAGCCCCGAGGCTCGAGAATCACAGTTTGGCCATTTACTGCGGGCGCTTCGACTCGGCGCGCCGCCGCATGGCGGCATCGCGTTCGGCCTCGATCGGCTGGTCATGCTGATCTGCGGCGAACAAAGTATCCGCGAGGTGATGGCGTTCCCAAAAAACAATCGCAGCATGGATTTGATGACCAGCTCGCCAGCGGAAGTCGATCCAAAGCAGCTACGCGACTTGGGAATTAAACTGGCGAAGGATCAAAAGCTGTAGCGGCGGCGCTGTCAGCTGCATTCGAATCCCCAGCGCGGGCTGGCTCTTCAATAACCGAGAGCCGCTTTTCGTTCCGCCGCGGTGGGCAGCGCTTCTTTTTTAAGTGTGATTGCCTCGCCGCCCGCGTCTTTTATTTGGTTGGCTTGCACTGCATTGAACTCGGTGTCCTTCGTGAATTCCGGCGGAAGGTCCACATCCGCATAGATGGCGTGCACCGGGCATACCTCTACACATGCCATGCAATCAATGCATTCATCCGGGTGAATGACCACCTGGTTCTCCATTTCGTAGAAGCACGCGACAGGGCACACCTCTACACAGTCGGTGAACTTACATCCGTTACACTTCTCGGTCACAATATGGGCCATGGCGATTCGGGTAGGCTAAAGGTCGCGTAATGGAATCCAGCGACGCGGATTGGTCAATTCCTAATATTCCGTCATTGGAGGGTTATGTTTCCGGCCGGTCCGGAAAAGAATCGCCACACAGAAGCTGATGATCACCACTTAAACTCTCGACGCAGAAGCTACGTGCGTTTCGGCGGCGGCGATCTGTGTGGCCGGCGTTCGGAAAAGAATCGCGATCGCGAGAGTGACCGTGCAACCGACGAACACAAACCACGGCCAGGAAATGTGCGGCCACCATTCGGGCATGAACCATCCGAAATTCCAAGAGGCCGCGACGAATTTGCCATGTAACAAGGCGAGAAAATCGAATGCCGGGATCGAGACTTTGCACAACACAAGCACGGACATGATGCCAATGATCATCCCGACAACATTCGTGCCATCGCGTCCGCGCGTGCGTGTCAGCATTCCAAGAAGAAACACGCCGACGAGCGCACCGTAGGTGTAACCGAGAATTCCAAGGGCGATTGGGATGATGGTGAGTTTAGCATCTTGCAAAACGGCGTTCGCGGCCATTGTTGCAACGATGATCATGAGGACGCCAAAAATGGCGGTGGCAATACGGGCGGCGCGGATGGCCTGGCGATCAGTCGCCCCCGGACGGATATAAGGCAGGTAGAAATCTTTCGTGAAACTGGTCGCGAGCGCGTTGAGCGCGGCAGAGGTGGAGCCCATCATCGTCGCGAAGACGCCGGCGATAATAAGTCCGCGGAACACCACCGGCATTTCGTGGACGATATATTGCCCGAAAATCTCGTTGTCGGCCGCGGGCAATGTCGACCCGGGAACGACCGCGTAATAAACCGAAAGCAAAATGCCGACGGTGAGGAACGCGCTCGCGATCGGCAGATCCATCACGCCGCTAAGAATGAGCGACAATTGCGATTTGCGATAATTGGGCGCGGTCAACATGCGTTGCACCATGTCCTGATCCGTGCCGTGCGTCGCCATCGTTAACAATGTCGATCCAACAAATGCGGCGAAAATTGTGTACGGCTCTTCCAACATCGCTTTCAACGCCGGCCCGAATGGCAGGTGCGAATCCCAGCCGGTTTGAAAAAGTTTCACGTTCGACCAGCCACCGAGATTTGTTTTCACGGTGTCGAGTCCCCCGGGGATCTGTCGCACGAGCAGGAAAATGGCAAAGATGACCGAGCTGAACATCAACACCGCTTGGATGACATCGGTCCAAACGACAGCTTTGATTCCGCCGACGGCGGTGTAGATCGTTGTGATGATGGTGACAAAAAGAATGCCCCAGACGTAGGTATTCAGATTCACTGGCAACGAGGGAAAGAGATAACGCCAGATTACAACCATGATGGCGCCGCCGAGATAAAGGCGGACGCCGATGCCGAGGACGCGCGTGAAAAGAAAAATGCCGCTGGCCGCGTTTTTCGTCTTGGTGCCGAAGCGGACAGTCAGAAATTCATAAATGCTTTGCACTCGGTAATCGTAGTACGGCTTGATGAAGGTGAAGGCGATGATGACACGCGCAAGCACTGTGCCAATGGCGAGCTGGCCGTAAAAATAGCCGCGCGTTTTGAAGCCTTCCGCCGGCGTTCCGAGGAAAGTGGCTGCGCTTGTTTCGGCGGCGATAATGGACGCGAGCACGGCCCACCACGGAATGGAACGCGAGCCTAACGAGAAATCTTCCAAGTTGCGATTGCGTCGCCCCGCCCAAAGTCCGAGCACGACGATGCCGATGAAGTAAGCGAGCAGAACGACAGTGTCGATCCCTAGCCGCCCGTCCATGTCGGCGCATAGTTAGCCACAGATGGACACAGATTTACACAGATAAAGAAATGAAGGTCTCGAATTCATCATCCGTGTTTGATCCGTGTTAATCTGTGGCAAGGATGAAGCTGATTGAAATTCGTTCGCCGGATTTCGATCTGGCGAAGACGCTGGATTCCGGTCAGGTGTTTCATTGGCAAAAGGCAGCACGCCAGAGGCGCGCGCTCCCCGGAATAGTCACGAACTACTTTGCACTCGATCACTCGCTGGTGGAAATCTGCGCCACGTTCCCGGATGACCCGATCATGACCGCTGCTGGCGATTTTTGTCGCGGCTTGCGGATCATTCGACAACCGAAATGGGAGTGTCTGGCGACATTCATCTTTTCGTCTATGAAACAGGTGGCGCATATTCGGCAAATTTCCGCAGCGCTTCGGAAGCGTTTCGGCGAACAACGAGCGATCGATGATCATGTGGTTTACACGTTTCCGTCGCCGCAGCGGATTGCGCGCGCTAACGAGAAAGAGTTGCGCCAATGCAAGCTCGGGTATCGCGCCAAAAACCTGCGCGCGACTGCGCAGCTTGTCAGTTCCGGCGAATGTAATCTCAAAGCGTGGACGGCTCTTTCCGATGCCGCGCTTGGAGAGCAATTATGCGCGTTGCCCGGTGTGGGAGCAAAGATCGCAAATTGCGTCATGCTCTTTGCGTATGAACGGCTTCGTGCCTTCCCGATCGACGTCTGGATTGAGCGGGTTTTGAGGCAGCAATACTTTCCGCGTCGAAAGAAAATGACGGCGCAGCAGCTGCGTGAATTTTCCGAAACGTATTTTGGCGAACACGGCGGATACGCACAGCAGTACTTATTTCATCACGCACGCACCGCCTTACACCAATGATCAACATCGAAGCGCCAAAGGCGCTCTCTCAATTCCGAGCCTGGGGCATCGCCCCCGGGAGATCAAAAATCGCCGTGGACCAAAGCGCTGAAAGCGCGGCTCAATTCAGTGCGTGATTTTCAATCCACAACCCACTCGTGGTGGAGGTGAATCGCGCTTTCAGCGCTGTACTTCGCGATTTTTACCCATGCAGTCTGGGGCGCTGCCCCAGGCTGGGCGTTGACAGGTGCGCCTTTGGCGCTGATCACAGACTCAAGGCCTGGCTTCCAGCACAAGTTGTCAGTGCCCCCAGCGTGGGATACTGTTCCAAGCTTAAGCTGAAAAACTTCTGCGCCTGAACTTTCTTACCGCTAAGAGACTGCCCTGATGACAACGGCTGACATCATGTTCGCCGAGCCCGGCAATCCAGAAACGCTTCGCGATCGCGAGTACGATGCGCGAACAGTTTTGTGGGCGCTGCTGGTGGCGATTTTGATTCATTTCGCCGCAGCGTTTTTGCTCGCTGCATTCAGTGGCTTTTTTTCGCCAAGTGTTCCAATGCCCGAACAGCCCGTTGAGCTCACGTTCGTCGACCTGTCGCCGACATCGCTGGCTCCAAAAAACTCCGCGTTCGTCGAAACTGACGAATCGAAGAAAGCACCCGAGCCGAAAGAGAAAACATTCGAATCGAACGCCAATTCGATCGGGGCAAGCGAATTGGCTGCCACTGGCGAATTGCCGTTACCTTCGCAGGCGGGGAAAGACCGCCCGCTTATGGATTTCGAGACAAATCCGTATTCGCTGGAGACGAAGGGAGCGCAGCCGCAACAGTCGAGCGCTCCATCGCAACAAAAACAGGCGACTCCTTCGCAACCGGAGCCGATTACAGCTGCGGAGCAATTTGCTTTGCTCACTCAAAAGTCAACTGCCGCACTCGACCGCTCGGCTGCAGCATCGCAACCGGCATCTGCGTATCGGCGGCTCAAAGAGCGAAACCACATTGCCGGCAACATTACAAACCGGGGCATTTCCTCCGTGAATGCTTTGGGCACACCGCTTGGTCGGTATCAAAAAATCGTGGCAGATTCCATCGGGTCGCGCTGGTACACATACGTGGAGCAGAAGCGGGACTTGATCAGTATTGGGACTCTGCGACTTCGATTTTATGTCGATCGAAGCGGAAAAGTGAAGGCCCTCAAAATCATTGAGAACAGTTCGAACGAGGCGTTCGCTAATGTTTGCGTCCAATCGGTGCTCGAAGCGAACCTTCCGCCAATCCCCGAGGACGTCGCAAACACTTTGCCGCCCGAAGGATTGGAAGTGGACGGACTAGGATTCATTATTTTCCCGAACCGATGATCATTGCCTGGATCATTGCCGAAACCACCGGAATCGTGAACACCGTGCTCGGGTTCTTCGCGAGGGGCGGCCTTTTCATGTGGCCGCTGTTGGCGTGCTCGATCGTGTCGGTGACGACAATGATTTTGCGCGGCCTGGCCCTGAGACGGAAACAGGTAATGCCGCCAGCAATCGAAGAGGAAATAGAACGTCTGGCGCCGGGCGAAAGTCCCGAGCGACTATCACGCCTTGTGCATTATGATCGCTCGTCGCTGGCGCGAGTCGTTCGGGTGGCGCTGCAACATTTGCGCGCGCCGCGTTCGGAAAACGTGGAGGCGGTGCAGACGCGCGCGCGACACGAGATGGTGCGGTTGGAAAGGGGGCTCATCGTTCTTGAAGTCATCGTAGGGATTGCACCGCTGCTCGGTTTGATCGGAGCAGTTTCGGGTTTGGTGCACGTTTTTTCCCATCTCGGATTAAGCGCGGGCGCATCGGACACGCGCCAGATCGCGCTCGGCATCGCCGAAGCTCTTAACGCCACGGTATTCGGGCTCTCCATCGCTGTGCCAACACTGATCGGGTTCACCTATTTTTCGAGAAAAGTGGAAGTGATGTCTGTTGAGATGGAAACTTTGGTCGTGGAGTTAATTAATAAGCTCTATTACGGGCGCTCGTCGCGCGAGTTTGAAACAGCAAAAGCGCCGCCGACTGCAGGAGTATCCATTCCCACGCCGGTCGCGTGAAACACGCGGCGCACCTCAGCACATGAATTTCGCAGTGCGAAAACGGCGGGCGCCTCTCATCATCATCGTTTCGCTCGTCGATATTCTCATCATTCTGCTCATCTTTTTTGTCGTCTCGACGACTTTCAAAAAGGACCAGCCCGAGGTGCAAATTAATCTGCCGGAGTCCAAAACCGCGCAGAAAAAACCGAGTGAACTCGAACACGTGATTGTGAGTATCGATCAAGATGACCAGATTAAACTGGACGGGCGCGCGGTCGGCGTGGGCGAACTGGAAGGCGCAGTGCGCGACCTGCCAGACGCGCGCAAATCCACGCTCGCGCTGCAAGGGGACAAGAAAGCTTCCTTCGGCACAATCATCAAGGTAATGGACGCGTTGAAACAAGCAGGGGTCAGAAATCTGCCGGCCTTTACCCGGGAAGAAAAATGATTCTGCCAATCCTGCAGTACGGCGATCCGATCTTGCGAGCCAAAGGCAAACGGATCGAGCAAATCGATGATCGCATTCGGGAACTGGCGGCGAACATGATTGAGACAATGCACGCAGCGCACGGCGTGGGCCTGGCGGCGCAACAGGTAGGTGAAGATTTGCAGCTTACTGTGCTTGATGTTTCGGCAGTCGAGGACCGGCCGAGCATGCTGAAAGTGGACGGAACAGATGTCGATCCAAAGACCACGATGCCGTTGGTGCTGATCAATCCGGAC
>WNGH01025460.1_pt1 | contig 13698 bp, 17 predicted proteins | sample 5400631 | NCBI WGS metagenome assembly WNGH01 (sample SAMN13153373, study PRJNA577476) | soil metagenome | isolation source: 115 cm soil or saprolite under Garry oak tree replicate 1 | place: USA:California | collected 2016-06-15
CGCACCGAGACCTCGTCGTCCACCACCTCGGCGACGCGCGCCCCGTTCCCGTCGACGAGGCGGACCCGGCGGCGCACCGTTGACAGCCGCGCCACAGGCACGAGCTCAGCCCTACGCACATATGCACGCACGACCTCGAGTGCAGCGGCCGGTGGCTTCTTGGAACGGCCCTCGAATGTCAGCTCGGCGCGTTCGAGCACAGCAGACGGCTTGCCCGGAGCGGACGGCGGTGTTGCAAGCTTGAGCGTCCAACCTTCGCCCGCGCGATGCCGCAGCGAGACGCCCCAGCGCGCAAGGCGCAGGTCGGGCGTGTCGTAGTAAACCGTCTCCATCCGCACTGTCTCCGAGGGTCCTACGGCGACCCCGTCGATGACTCCGTTGAGGTCCGGGAGGTGAAACGCGGGGCCCGCCCCCAGTTTCAACTCACGTTCGATCAATGCGGTCTAGACATGCGGTACGCCGTTCAGCCCGTTGCCGTGAGCGCTCTCGAGCGCGAGCTCCTTGAAGCGATTGTGCGAGTTGAGGCCGCGAACCGTGGGCACCTTGTGCCACCCACCGTCGGGCCCCAGCTCCCACGCGAGCACGTCGTCCGCGAGCGAGACGTCGAGGATCTGCTGCAGGCGCAGCCGCAGCCGGGGGTCGGTCACCGGTACGACGGCCTCGACCCGGCGGTCGAGGTTGCGCGGCATCAGGTCCGACGATCCCAGGTAATACTCGGGACGCCCACCGTTGNNGAATTGGCCGACGATGGAGCGAACGCGGATCCGCTCCGAGAGTCCTGGCACGCCGGGCCGCAGCGAGCACATGCTCCGGATCAGGAGGTCGACCTGCGCGCCTGCCTGCGACGCCGCGTAGAGCGCATCGATGATCTCCGAGTCGATCAGGTTGTTGACCTTGATGATGATCCGGCCGCCAACTACGCCTTCGCGCTCGATGAGCTGCGTGATGCCCGTCCTCAAGTTGGTGGGCGCGACCAGCAGCTTGCGATAGCGGCTCTGCCGGCTGTATCCGGTGAGCAGATTGAACAGTTCGGTCACGTCGGCCCCAAGGTCGGAGTCGGCGGAGAGAAGGCTGACGTCCTCGTAGATCCGGGCGGTGTTCGGGTTGTAGTTGCCGGTGGAGACGTGGAGGTAGTGCTGGATGTGCCCGCCCTCACGCCTCACAACAAGCGTCACCTTCGCGTGCGTCTTGAGACCAAGGAGTCCGTACACGACGTGCACGTTCGCTTCCTCGAGGGCGCGTGCCCAGCCGATGTTCGCCTGCTCGTCACCGCGAGCCTTGATCTCGACCAGCGCGACGACCTGCTTGCCGCGTTCCGCGGCGCGGATCAGCGCTCGCACGATGGGGCTCGCCGGTCCAGACGTGCGATAGAGCGTCTGCTTGATCGCGAGCACCTCGGGATCGCTTGCCGCATGATCGATGAACGCTTCGACCGACGTGGCGAAGGAGTCATAGGGGTGATGTGCCAGCACGTCACCCGCGCGCAGGACCGCGAACAGGTCCGGGACCTCCGCAGCGATGCCCCGCAGGCGAGGTTGCGTCGTCGGCGTCCAACTCTCTTCTTTGAGGTCGGGACGGTCGAGGTGCGTCAGCAGCGAAAGACTTCCCATGTCGAGCAGACCGTCGATCTGGTACACGTCGGCTGGCTGCAGCTCGAGCTCGCGCATCAACAGCTCGAGGACCTCGGATGACATCCGGGGATCAACCTCGAGCCTCACCACGCGCGCATGGCGGCGCCGCCGGCGCAGCTCGGTCTGGATCGCGGCGAGGAGGTCTTCCGCGTCGCTGTCCACGTCGTCCAGGTCGCCGTCCCTGGTGACGCGGAATGGGTAGTGGGCGATGATCTCCATTCCCGGGAACAGCGCCGGGAGGTGGAGCGCGATCACGTCCTCGAGCGGCATGTAGCGCTCACCTTCGATTAGCGGGATGAATCGCGGCAGGACCGGGGGCACCTTTACGCGCGCGAAGCGAGGCTGCTTCCGCTGCGGGTCGCGAACCCGCACCGCCAGGTTCAGCGACAGGTGCGAGATGTATGGAAACGGGTGACCCGGATCGACGGCCAGCGGAGTGAGGACGGGGAAGATCTGCTCGCGGAACACCGTGTGCAGGTTGCTGAGCTCTTTCTTGCTCATCTCCTCCGCCCTGACCACCGAGATGCCTGCATCGGCGAGCGCAGGGACGATTCCCCGGTTGTAGATGTTGACCTGCCGGTCGACCAGACCCTCGACGCGCGTCCGGATCGCCTTGAGCTGCTCGAGCGGCGACATGCCGTCCGGCGAGGCCACGGCCACGGCCGCCAGCACCTGCTCTTTCAACCCGGCGACACGGACCTGGAAGAAGTCATCGAGGTTCTGGCTGAAAATGGCCAGGAAACGCACCCGTTCGAGGAGCGGCAGCCGCACGTCCTCGGCCATCGCGAGCACGCGCTCGTCGAAGTCGAGCCGGGAAAGCTCGCGATTGATGTATCGGGAGCTGGCCAGCGCGAGGACAGGCAAAGACTCCGGTTCGGGGTGGGCTCCGACCGCCACGGAAGAACTCTAGCGGCTGGTAACGAACCTCAGGTTAGGGGCTGGTAAAGGACTGCCGGGCCATCCGGCGGCGGTAGCCAGGCTATGGTTGGTCGCCGGGCACGCTCAGGCCAGCTGCCACGCAGAGGAGTTCGGCGGCAGCCTCAAAACTCCTCCATCGACCCGGACGAGTGGGCTGCTTCCGAAAAGTAGCCTGCCGGCGACGGGCAGCCGCATCGGGCGGTCGAGGAAGTTGCAGGCCACCGTCAGGCGGCCCCGCGAGTAGGCCAGGATTCCCGCCGGCGCCGGCCACCACACCATCACCTCTGGCAGTCGGCCGGCCAGGCGTCTCCTCTCCGCCAGAGCCCTCCTGAAGTGGCCGAGGGTCGATTCCCCCGATCCGGCCTGGACGTCCACGGCGAGCCGGTCCCAGGGCCCCGGGATGGGCAGCCATGGGGCGGCCCCGGAGAAGCCCGCGTTCGCCTGACCGCGGCTCCAGGGCAGTGGCACCCGGCACCCGTCGCGGCCCTTTTCCCGCCCTTTGGAGTGGAAGAACACCGGGTCCTGCCGCTCGCTGTCGGGAAGGTCGACCTCTTCCAGCCCCAGCTCCTCGCCCTGGTAGAGGAACACACTCGGTCGGGTTCGTACTCATTGGCGATCTGGCGCCATCGCCGGTAGACCTCGTGCAGCTGCGGTTGGTCGATGATCCCGAAGGCCGAGTCGAAACGGGCGGCGCCGGTTACGCGGTCGGCGATGAGAGGCCTGTCGGCCAGGTCCTTGCGCTTGAAGAGCGCCGCCGCGACGTCGATGCGGAATCCGTCCGCACCTCGGTCGAGCCAGAACTTCAGGATGCGCTCAAACTCCTCCGGGACGGCCGGGTGCCACCAGTTGAGGTCGGGCTGCTCAGGCGCGAAGAGGTGGAGGTACCACTGCGGGCCGTTTGGCTCCGGCGACCACGCGGGACCGCCGAAGGACGAGGTCCAGTTGTTGGGCGGCGAGCCGCCGGGCCTGGGGTCCGCGAAGTGGTAGCGCTCGCGGAGCGGGCTTTCCGGGGAGGCGACCGCGGCCTTGAACCATTCGTGCTGGTCTGAGGTGTGATTCGGAACAATGTCGACGAGGACCTTCAAACGCAGCTCGTGCGCCCGCGCCAGCAGGCGGTCAAAGTCCTCCAGGGTCCCGTACGCGGGGTCGACGTCGAAGTAGTCGGCGACGTCGTAGCCGTGGTCCTTCTGCGGAGAGGGATAGAACGGCGTCAGCCAGATGGCGTCGACGCCGAGGTCGCGGACGTGGTCGAGCCTTGAAGTGATGCCGGGTAGGTCGCCGATCCCGTCGTCGTTGGAGTCGGCGAAGCTGCGGACGTAGATCTGGTAGAAGACCGCGCTAACCCACCACGGTTGGGGCATGGACCTAACTTAACCGGCAAGAAATGCGCCCTGCGCGCCCGGCGAAACGGCGCCCGCTGGGGGCCGGCGGGCCGGCCCTCAGCGTAAAGGCACGGAGCTCAGGCTCCCAGCGCGACCACCACGTTGGAGAACACGTTCAGGATCTGGTTGCCCATGGTCAAAAGAATCACGATGACGACGATCGAGACCAGCACCAAGATCAAGGCATATTCGACCATGCCCTGGCCGCTTTCCCTGCGGCGCGTACGCGGACTCATCCCTACCTCCTCCTTTCCCAGCTTACGGGTGTGTTGTGAACGGTAACTGGTACAACGCTTGACTTCAGCTTTCATTAAGCCAACCGGTCTCAATTGTTTGTAATGAGTTGCATAAGCCCGACTAATATGTCGCGGTGCGCAAGCCGGCCTTCACGCTGGAGCAGCTTCGCTCCTTTGTTGCGGTCGCCGAGACCGAGCACATCTCTCGCGCGGCGTCGTCACTCTTTCTGACCCAGGCGGCGGTCACCCAGCAGCTGCACCACTTCGAGCAGGCCGTGGGCCTACAGCTCCTGGAGCGCGACGGGCGCAGGATCAGGCTTACGGATGCCGGTCGGTCGCTGGCCGAAACCTGCCGCGCCGCCCTGCGCTCGGTCGAAGTCGTGGACGACTCGGCGCTGGCGATGAAGCACCTCCAGGCTGGCTCCCTACACCTCGGAGCCAGCCCAACGTGCGCGGCCTACTACCTGCCTCCCCACCTGGCCGAGTTCACCCGGCGCCATCCGGGCGTCAAGCTGAGCGTCACGGTCGAGCCCTCGGCCGACCTCAACCGCCGGGTCCTCGTCGGCACGCTTGATTGCGCGCTCATCGAGGGCGCGACCGACCCCGAGCTGGTCGCGGCCGAGCTGACCCGCGATGAGCTGCTTTTGGTTGCGCATCGCGACCATCCGCTCTCGCATCTCCGGAGCATCACGCAGCCGGACCTCGTGCGATACCTCTACCTTGGCCGGGGCCCGCAATGGTCCGCGGAGCGATATGTGAGGGAGATGCTGGGCGATGCGTACGACCAGGTCGACAGCTTGAACCTCGGGCATCCGGAATATGTCCGCGCGGCGGTGGCTGCCGGTCTTGGGTTTGCCGCGCTCTCGAAGCGTGCCGTCGCCTCAGACCTCGCCAGCGGATTGCTCAAGCGGCTCCCTGTCGCGTCCATCCTGCGACCGATCAGCGCGGTGCGCCGAAGGGCGCGTGGCGGCCCCGCGCAGGAATCGTTCTGGGACCTGGTCACCGGCGCCAGGGTGGCCCCATCCAGGAAAATCGCTGCGGATGGCCACGCCACAGGCTGAATCGGTAATCCAGACACGCGGTCTGCGCCGCGTGTTCAAGTCGCGCAAGCGCCAGGTCGAAGCGGTTGCCGGTGTGGACCTGGATGTGCGCCGAGGCGAGATCTTCGGCTTCCTCGGACCCAACGGCGCGGGGAAGACCACCACGTTGCGCATGTCTTGATCATGGTTTCGGCCGCGGAGTCGCGTAGCCGGCGTCGTAAAGCTGGCAATTTCCCTTGAGTGGTGACCGGGCCCGGAAAGCGCGCTAAAGTCACCGACCTGTGGTGACGTCGGTCATCTCGAAAAGCGTCTTCGCGGTCGGAACGCTGCTTGGATTCGGCGTCATCGTGTTCGGCCTGGCCGGGCTCGGGCTTGCCTTGAGCAATCCGAAGTACCAGAACGACGTTGGCGTGGCCGTCGGCTTCGTGATCCTCGGCAACGGTCTGCTTGGCACGTGCCTGGTCATGCTCGTCAAACCTCACCACACCATGGCCGCGGTGGCCACCGACCGGACCGCGCCGCGGGGGATCGGCGGGCTGGCGATGGCGCTCGGCGGCGGAGCGATGGGTCTCCCCGACCTGGGTTTCCTTGGTTGGGTCGTCGTGCTCCTGATGGTTATCAACGTGGCGATCGCGCTGGGCCACCCTCGGGCCGGCGCCAGCTACGTGATCCCGTGGGGCACGATCTTGGTGATCGTGAGGAGGGCGCTCCAGGGCAACTGGCCCGCCGCCATCATCATCGCCGGCGTGTGGGTCGTGGCCGTGTTGATTCTGCAGGCGGCTTCCTACTTCGGCTGGTGAGCATCACTGCTTTTCGATGCTGACCACCCAGTTGATGCCGAACTTGTCCACGAGATAGCCGTCTTCGGTGCCCGTCGGCTGGGGAGTAAGCCGGCCCTTGATCTGCCCGCCCTCGGCCAGGTCATGAAAGGCCTTGGTCAGGTTTTCCCTGTCACTCCCGCCAAGCGCGATCGCCATGTTGTCGCCGGCCGTCGGCGGGTAGGTCGGATGTCCGTCCGAGCCTACGATGATGAATCCATCGCCCTCGAGCCGTGCGTGCGTGATCCTTTTGCCGGACGCAGGATGCAGGTCGACCTTGCCCCCGAGCGCCTTCTGATAGAACTCCATGGCCTCGCGGGCGCGACCCTGGAAGTTGACGTACGGTCCGACGTATCGACGGCTCATCTATGAACTCCTTGTCACACATGGTGAGTTTGCTTCGTCATCAGGTATGACGGAAACCAGGGAGAAAACGTGACGCATGAGTGAGAGCGAATGGTTGGCGGAGAGGTTCGAGGCCAACCGTACGCACCTGCGCGCTGTCGCTTACCGAATCCTGGGCTCGACCAATGAGGCGGACGACGCGGTGCAGGAGACATGGTTGCGCCTCAACCGCGCCGGAGGCGGTGGCGTCGAGAACCTCGGCGGATGGCTCACGACAGTTGTCGCGAGAGTTTGCCTCGACATGCTGCGGACACGGAAAGCGCGGCATGAGGAGCCTCTCGACGCAGAGGCCGACGGCGCGGACGGAATCGACCCAGAGCGCGAGGCGCTGCTCGCCGACTCGATCGGTCTCGCTCTGCTGGTCGTGCTCGAAGCGTTGACCCCGGCGGAACGAGTCGCCTTTGTGCTCCACGACACGTTCGACCTGCCGTTCGATGAGATCGCGGGAGTGGTCGGACGCAGTCCCGCCGCAACGAGGCAGTTGGCGAGCCGCGGCCGCCGCCGTGTGCATGCGCCAGCACGACTCGCGAGGCTGATCCCGTCCGGCAGCGTCAGGTCGTCGATCCCTTTCTAGCCGCATCGCGTGGCGGCGACTTTCAAGCTCTGCTCGGCCTCCTCGACCCGAAAGTCGTGCTTCGGTCTGACGCCGCCGCTGTGCAGACGGGCGCGCCGGAGATCGTGCGGGGAGCGGAGGCGGTGGCGGGCACCTTCTCGGGCCGGGCGCGGGTCGCACGGGCGGCACTTATCGATGGCGCTATCGGAGCGGTGTGAGCTCCGGGCGGCAAGCCACGCATCGTGTTCACCTTCAAGATCGAGGGCGACCGGGTCGTCGGCATCGACCTTCTCGCCGACCCCACGCAACTGAGCAGCTCGACCTGAAGGTCCTCACCGGCTGAGGCCGATCGGATCAGAGGCGGTTGGCCTGCTCCCACCCCGCCTGACAACGGATGCAGCGGGTCGCCGTGGGCAGCGCCTCCAAACGCTCGGCGCCGATCGGCTTGCCGCAGTTCTCGCACAGGCCGTATTGGCCGTGGGCCCGAACCTCGGCCGCGTGGGAGGCCTGCTCGCGATCGCGCTCGAGGATCGCATTGATCGACTCGGAGGTGGCCTTCTCTTCGAGCGCCCTCGTTTCGTCTGAGTTCCTGAAGCCGCGACTCATGCTTCCAGCTTAAAGGAGCGCGGTCAAAACCCCACACGCTGAGGCGGATTCCCTTCCACGAGCGCCCGAGCGAGGAGTTTGTAGAGCTCGACCCGCTGCCCGCTGGTAAGCGGCGCGAACGACGCTTCGAATACTGGGTCGACGACCTCATAACCCTTTCGCAGCGTCGCCTCTCCTTTGGGGGTGAGTCGATGGCGAATTGCACGCCCGGGTCCCGCCACGCGCTTGATCAGTCCCCGTGTCTCGAGCCGGTTGGCGAGCGCGCCGAATGACTGGTCGCTCTGGAAAGTCATTTCGGCCAGGGCATGAGCCGACAGGTCGGAGCGCCTGGCGATTGCACGCAGCGCGTCCCATTGAGGAAGTGACGTCCCAGCTTCTCGCAGCCGGCGGTCCATCGCCCGGTGGTGGCGGTACTGAAGTTGCTTGACGGCTCGGCCGAGGTCCTGGAGAGCAATCGGCATGTCGCCAAGATAACCGAACGATTAAGATTACGTATATAAGAATATTGATATAAGGAGCTTGATATGACGAGTCCAGAGATCGCGGCCACCACTCACAACGTTCGGACCGATGGATACGGCACCATCCCGGTCGCCCTCAGCGAGCGCGGCGAAGGCCGTCCCTTCTTGTTGCTGCATGGCGGCGGCGGGCCGCTTACGGTCGCCGGTTTCGCCGACTTGCTTGCCGCCGAGCGGCCTGCCCGCGTCATCACGCCGACCCACCCGGGGTTTGCCGGCACGCCTCGACCGGACGCGCTCACCAGCATCAGCGGTCTCGCCGCCGTTTATGGACCCGGATCAGCCGCCTGGTCCTGATCGACGCCGTTGGCATCGAAGTCCCAGGACATCCGGTCGTCGACTTCTTCTCCCTGACTCCGAGGCAGGTGGCCGAGTTGAGCTACCACGACCCGGACAGGTTCGGTATCGATCCCACGAAAATGCCGGCAGAAGCGCAGAAGGCGATGGCCGGCAACCGCGCCACCCTCGCCGTCTACGCCGGGACTTCGATGGGCGCGGCCGGACTTGCCGCGCGCCTGGCCAAAGTCACGACGCCGACGCTCGTGCTTTGGGGGGACAGTGACCGCATCGCCGACGCGGATTACGGCCGGGCCTACGCGGAAGCCATACCGGGTGCACGGTTCCAGGTGCTGTCCAAGACCGGACACCTCCCGCAGATCGAGACACCAGGACAGCTGCTCGACGCCATCTGGGCGTTCGCGGATGGGTACGCCGAATAATTCGGCCGGATAGCCTTGACGAATCTCGCCGTGTTCAGAGGCGGAGGAATAAGCCATGGCCCCGATCGTCCTCTTTGGAATTCAATTCACCTTCTCCCTGGTCATCTATGCGGCGACATGGCAACCGCTTTGTTGGCCCTAATGGCTTTGATCGCCCTTCGGCGCCGCTCGTCCGCGGCCATCCCTTTGGTCTGGCTTTTCCTGGCCGTCGGACTGCTCGACACGGTGAACGCGATCATTCAATCGATGCGTTTCAGCGTGTTCACGCATGGCCTTGGCGTGAACTGGGTCATCGTCACCATGTACGTGCCGGCGTTGCTGGTCAGCAGCGCCCTGATCTTCATCCAGCTGCGCAGGCCAGAGCCGCTCCGCGGCCTAGTGCGACCTAGAAACTAAATCAGCAGTCCCAGACTCTAGCCCGTCATGCGCTCCGCGGCACACTCCGCGGCCCGTCTCAGGAGGAGTTCGCGTTCCCGCATATTCTCCGTAAGCGAAGCACCGCGCTCGAACTCGGCGCGCGCCTCCTCTGACCGGCCGAGCTTCCTCAGTAGGTCCCCGCGGACGGCCGGCAGTAAGTGGTACGCCTTGAGCGTGGGCTCGTGGACGAGGGCGTCGACGAGTTCGAGCCCGGCAGCTGGACCGAACGCCATCCCCACGGCGACCGCCCGATTCAGCTCGACCACCGGCGACGGTGCGAGCTGTGCGACCGCGTCGTAGAGCGCCACGATGCGCGACCAGTCGGTCTCCGACGCGATCGTCGCTCGAGCGTGGCACGCGGCGATCGCCGCCTGCAGCGCGTAGGGACCCAGGGCACCCCCGAGCCTCTCGGCGCGCTCGAGGGCCGCCAGACCGCGCCGGATGAGCAAACGATCCCAACGCGCTCGGTCCTGATCGAGTAGGAGAACGGGCTCGCCGGACGGTCCGACGCGTGCGCCAAGACGAGAGGACTGGATCTCCATGAGGGCGACGATGCCGTGGACTTCAGGCTCAGTCGGGACGAGCTCCGCCAGGATGCGGCCCAGACGAAGGGCCTCCTCGCACAGCGCCGGTCGGACCCAGTCCTTCCCCGCCGTTGCCGAATATCCTTCGTTGAAGATCAGGTAAATCACCTCAAGGACGGAGGCGAGGCGCGCAACGCGCTCGGCGCCGCCCGGGACCTCGAACCTGACGTGCGCCTCGGCGAGGGTGCGCTTCGCGCGGACGATCCGCTGGGCGATGGTCGAGACAGGGACGAGGAAGGCCCGCGCGATCTCCTCGGTCGTCAGACCGCCGAGGACACGAAGTGTGAGCGCGACCCGTGCGTCCTTCGAGAGGACTTGATGGCAGGCCATGAAGATGAGGCCAAGGAGATCGTCCCCGACATCCTGGTCGATCGCCGTCTCCAAATCCAAGCCTTCCTGAGCGCGCTCGACATCGCGTCCGATCTCTTCGTGCTTGCGTTCGAGCGTCTTGCGGCGCCGGATCAGGTCGATCGCGCGGTGCTTCGCGGTGCCCATGAGCCAGGCGGCCGGCCGCTCCGGCACGCCTTCGGCGGGCCACTGCTCGAGCGCGGCGACGAGAGCGTCCTGTGCGAGCTCCTCGGCCGTCCCGATATCGCCAACGACTCGAGCCAGCCCGGCGATGAGCCGGGCCGACTCGATGCGCCAGATCGCTTCGATCGCACGATGTGCTTCCGTGGCTGCTGTCTCGCGGCGACCTGGGCCGGCGGGCGCGTTTCCGTTCCTTGGACCTATGGCGAGAGCTCCTTCACATGCCCTCGTACTCGACGACCTCGCGGATCTCGAACGTCCCGCCGTCGTAGGGCGCCCGCTTCAGCCACTCCAGGGCCTCGTCGATCGAGCGCACCTGCCACAGCCAATAGCCGGCTACCAGCTCTTTGGTCTCGGCGAACGGCCCGTCGATCACGGTGCGCTTCTTGCCGTCGAAGCGAACGCGCTTGCCCTGCAAGCTCGGATAGAGGCGTCCAGCCTCGAGCACAACCCCCGCCTTGACCAGCTCTTCGTTGAACTTCTGGTAGTCCGCCATAGCCTCCGGCGTTGGGGGAGTTGCCGACTCGCTCTGCTCGCCTTCCTTTGCCATTATCAGTACACGCATACCTGTCTCCTCTTATTACAACTTCCGCATCGTCATGGGCTCGGGCCTTTGAGGCCTCACCCACTCATCGAATGACAGGCGGCCTTTTCGACATGGGCTGACGGGCGGACTGGACGAGAGCGATGTGCCTCGGCGCCCGGCTCATGCGGTTTGGAGCGCATATCTCCGATAGCGAGCTCGATAACCGCGCATCCGGCCGATTGCCGCCAGCATTGGGAAGAGGGTGTTCTGGACATAGATCGGCGGACTCGAGGGCCGGATGAAATCGCCCACCTCCTGCAACAGCACGGCGCCCTGAAGCACCTTCATGTCGCCTGTCGGTGAGAGTTTGCCGTCGCGGCTGAGCCCGAACTGAGTCTCGAAGAAGACTTCGGCAGATGTCAGGGCGGGGCGGTGCTCGTAGAGGATCCGCAGGATGCCCTGACCTCCGTTCCACTGGCTGTGTGAGACTCCGACAGGGCAAACCAGTGTCTCTCCAGGCTGGGCCACGCCCGTCCTGTTCCCAATCTGGTATCCATACACACCCTCCAGGACGACAAAGCTTTCCTCCTGACTTGGATGGATGTGGGACCTGACGACATACGGGCCTGGTTTCACGATCAGCTCTGCTCGGAAGAGCTGCCCGTTTGAAGAATCGGCTGTGGAGCGGAAGATGAGCCGCTCGCCGGTCTGCGGGCTCTCGATCTCGGTTCCGATCTTGACCAATCGAGTGTCTATCCGCGGAACAGAGATCTGATCAGCGCCTTGCCGACTACGAGCGGATGGTTGAGCGCAGTCGCGATCTTTCCGACTCGGGAATTGGGATCTCGCGCGACGCCGAGTTGTCTCAGCGGGGTTCCTATGTCGAAGTAGGTCCGCTCGCAGACCATGCGTTCCTCCTCGAATTGAAAGACGATGATCAACGGAAAGTCGACTTTCCTGCCGGTTGCGGGAAGTCCCCGCCAGTTCCCCTCATGCGTTCCGGTGAACCGGCCCTCGACAACGATGGCATCGTCTGCGTGATGCATAGCCTCAGGATGGAATCGGAAGTTGGGAAAACCCTTCTTGTTCTCATGGAGGAGCGTGCTGACCCCCGAGTGGCCGTCCCAGACCTCCCCTGTCGCGACGATCTCGTAGCGAGGGTGACTGAACGCCTCGATGCAGCGCTCGAAGTCGTGGGCGTTCTCGGCTTCCATGTGCTCGAGGACCGTCGCCGCACGCATCTGTCGCAAGCTAGACATCATGTCTGAGTCTGGGGTGCTTCGACTGACTCATTTCCGGCAGGTTTCCATCAGGGTCGCGCAAGAAGCATCTGACCGCCGATATGACCCCATGGCGGGAGCTTATCGCTAGCTGAGATTCCTGGATCGATGGCTCCGGCCAGCTGCTGCCAGCTGGCCTTGTTCGAGGGCGACCTTCTTCGCGGCCTGAACTGCTCCGTTCGTTTCCAATCACGTCAGCGCGCTCGACGCGGTGGTGGCGGCCGAGGCGCTGCCAAATCTTCCCGCAAACCGCCCGGGGTGGTCGCGGCTGAGGACCCAATCTTCAGACGCAGGTGAGTGAACAAAGTCGGGGAGGCGGGATTTGAACCCGCGACCACTTGACCCCCAGTCAAGTGCGCTACCGGGCTGCGCTACTCCCCGACGGAGCCGTAATCGTAACGACGGCCTGGCAGGGGGCCTGTGGTCGCGGGACGCGGGTCAGTTGCTACGCGTTCGGGCCGGAACCCTCTGCGTCAGGGCGATCAAATTGCCCTCCGTGTCTTTGAACCAGGCGCCCTTGGTGCCGTCCGGCATATCCACAAGGCCGTCCTGCGACTTAAACTCGGGGTAGTCGTACTCCTCGAGCATGATGCCCTTGCTCTTCAGCTCGGTCACCGCACTCGGGACGTCCTCGACCTCGAACGCCATCTGCGTGTGGTCCCCTGACGCCTTGCCCATGCTCGGGAAGATGAGGAAACCGGTCTCGCCCGTCTGGTACATCGCTCCGCCGTCTGGCTGCTCCTCGCCGGGCTTGAGCCCGATCTTTTGCTCGTAGAAGCTGCGGGCGCGCTTGATGTCCTGGGCGGGGATCGCCGGCGCTGAGCTCTTGATCTTCAGCATGGTGTGCCTCCTTCGCACGAATACCAGCTGACGGGAACGGTTCCGATTATCCGCCGATCTAGGACCTCGAGCCGTACGCGACCAGGCTGCGGTGCGTCGCCGAGAAACCCGCCTCCCGAAGTGTCGTTTTGAGGGGAGATTCCATCACCGGCAAACCGTCGACTTTCTGCAGCTCGACGCGTCCTGCGTTGGTCGCCATGGCGATCATGGCGTGGAGGTGCGCCAGCTGGACATCGCCGCTGGTCAGGAGTGAGCGGCCGCCGCGCTCCAGGTACAAGACGAGGCGCCCATCATCGAGCACGCAGTAAGCGCCCGCGGCTCGGCTCATCTTCCCGTCTGATCGCGGCCAGTCCAGCACCGTGCCGTAGGGATTCGCTGGGTCCGTTGCGGCCAGCGCGATGACGCCTCCACCGGATTCGCGAAGCGACCGCAGGCGATCGACCGCGCCGGGGAGAGCGAACTGCGAGCCGCCGAGGCCCTCGACGAAGTACCCGCGCCGGATGCGTCCTGACTCCTCCATCGCGCGGAGCACCGGGTATAGGCTCGCGAATCCGCCGGGCCAGCCCTCACCCACCACCGCCTCGCGCGTCAACACCCCGTGCCGCTGCAGCAACACTCCAGCCTCCGAGTGCAGACGCTCGGTTGCGTTGGCGCCCGATCCGATGAGGTCGGCGACCAGAGACCAGCGGCCCGTCGC
>WNGH01021812.1_pt1 | contig 13694 bp, 13 predicted proteins | sample 5400631 | NCBI WGS metagenome assembly WNGH01 (sample SAMN13153373, study PRJNA577476) | soil metagenome | isolation source: 115 cm soil or saprolite under Garry oak tree replicate 1 | place: USA:California | collected 2016-06-15
CGCCCATGGGCCCGCTCGTGTTCACCCGGAAGAAGTAGCGGTGAAAGGCCTTCGCCGTGAGGGCGCCCGCCCCGTTGATGGTCGACATGAAGATGACCTTCCACTCGGGGCACTTGGCGGAGACGGCGAGGGCCTCCGAGGACAGCGCGACGCCAGTGAGGAACTTCACGCCGTCCTTCTCCACGAGCTTCTGGGCCTTGCGCACCGCGGTGGCGGGATCGCCGGCCGTGTCCTCGTAGATGAACTCGACGGGCCGGCCGAGAATGCCCTTGCCCTTGATGTCCTTGGAGAAGAGCTCGGCAGCACGCTTGGCCTGGATCCCGTACTGGGCGTTGCTCCCGGAGAGCGCGGCCGGCATCCCGATCTTGATCGGGCCGCCCTGCGCCCACGTCCGTCGGAGAAATGCCGGGACGCCCAGGCTGGCTCCGACGCCGCCGGCCACCGCCACCTGCAGAAAATCACGACGTCTCATGATGGGATTCTCCTTGTCATGCTCACGCGGCCTGGGGCACCCAGAGGATCGACGACACCTCACCGAACTCCCGCCACAGCTTGCGCCAGGAGTCGCCGCCGTCGTCGCTGCGATAGAGATAGCCATAGCGGCTGGCCGCGAGAACCGTCTCGGGAGCCGAAGCAGGCATGCTCACGGTCCACACTGCCGAGTTGGGCTGCACGGGGAGCCCCAGGCTCTGCCACGTCGCGCCCGCGTCCCGCGAGCGCATCACGGTTCCGATGCGGCCCGGCGTCGTGTCTCCGAGCGTCACGAAGACGGTGCGCGGATCATTCGGCTTGACGGCGATGCCGCGCGGGTAGTGCCAGGGGAAGACCTCGCGGGCGCGCGCCGCCTCCCAGGTCTTGCCGTCATCGGTGCTGCGCCAGACGTCGTCGTTGACCACGGTGAAGACGGCCTTGGGCGGGCCTGCGATCACGAGGACGTTGTGGACGTCCTGGTTCGGGATCTGGCCGTTCACCTTCGTCCACGTCTCCCCGCCGTCGACGCTGTGCCGGACGCCGTCCACCTCGAGCCCCACCCACACCTGCCGGTGATCGGTGGGATCGATGGCGATCCCCGTGGGCCGTGGGATCCCGACGTTCGGGCAGTCCGCCGCGATGTCCACGGCCAATTGCTCCCAGGTCTTCCCGGCGTCGGTGGTGCGATAGATGCCCGGCTTGCTGGGCGTGCCCGTCCCCGCGAACATCACGTTCGGATCGACCGGATCGATGGCCATGCTCCAGACCATGGACCCCTTCATCGGCGTGTCGAGCAGGCGCCAGTGGGCGCCTCCGTCGCTCTGGTAGAGACCCATGTCGGTCCCGGCGTAGACGACATTCGGCCGCCGCGCATCCGACAGCAGCGCCCGCACAATGCAGTCGGAATGCATGCCCTGGCGCACGCTGGCCCGTGCCCAGCTCTCGCCGTCGTCGGCGCTCATCATGACGCCCTGGCCGATCGTCCCCACCAGAATGGTTCCCTTGTTCGCCATGGCCCACCTCCTGACGTCGTCCGAACCGTGTCCGCTTTCCCGCGCCCGCGACTATACGCCAGTCGGGTAGGCTCCGCGACCCGGTCTCGATTGATGCGCCCCGGCCATCGATGATAGAAGTCGGTCCGACATGCTCCGATTTGCGGCGGCCCCACTGCTTCTCTTCATCCTTCCCGTGCTCACGGGCGCCGCCCCTCGCACCTGGGCTGTCACGGTTCTCGGGCCGGCAGATGACCCCCGCCTGGCGGCCGTGACCGAGGCGGTGGATTTCTGGAACGAACAGCTCGAGGGCGTGAATTCCGGTCTGCGGCTTGGGCCGATCAGCCGATCCGACGAGCGCGTTGCCGACGATCTGCTCCGCACGGTGAGTGATGCGGTCCTGAACGGTCGGCGCCTGCCCCCTCTCCCCCCGCGTCTCTCCGACCTTCCCGGCGATCTTCTCGTCGTTCTCGCGGGCACCCACTTCATCTCGGTCGGGCTCACGCCGGGGAGGGTGGCGCGACAGGGGGTCGCGATCATCCGAAGCGCCGACGGGCCACCCCTGTCGCTGCCGAATGTGGCACGCAACCTCATCGCGCATGAGCTCGGGCACGTCCTGGGGCTTCGCCACAACAGCGATCCCGCGATGCTGATGTGTGGCCGCCCGGCGACGTGCCGACCGGCTCTCTTTCAATCCGACACCAAGCGGTTCTTCCCGCTCACCGACGCGGAGCGGCAGGCTCTGGCCGGACGCTAGCGGTGTTCGTCGTTTTGAGAAACCTGACCCCGCGCTGGACGACGCCCCGTGAAGGGGCTATCCTCTGAGCCTTCCGCACCTTGCTCGGGGGGAATATGCGAGCCTGGACCGTTGACGCCGATGACATCCGCGTGGCAGAAGATTTTGACGAATCGTTGCTCCACCGGACTCCGGAGATCGACAGCTTCCTGACTCCGGACAGGGATGACAAGTTCATCGTCATCGCCACCAAGGGATTCGGGAAGACGCTGCTCCTGAAGGCCAAGCGGATTCTCTACCAGCGAGAGAGCCGGCCGGGATGTCTGCCCACCGGCAACCTGCTCGACAAGCCGATCGGCGACAAGATATTCGGCCGGGAGGCGCTTGCCTTCTTCGCCGCTTCCCCGTTGCCGTGGTCGAAGCTCTGGCTCACCGCCATCGCCGCGGCCGCCCTCAAGCATGTCGGCGCGGTGGACGGGCTCAAGGTCAGCCCGCGGCTCGCCGGGCTCATCGAGGACGACCGGTTGCACAGCGTCATCGATCATTTCGTCCGGCTCCTGGATTTCACCCCGAGTGAGCTCCAGCGCAGCGCCACCGACACCGACGGACACCTCGTGCCGCGGCTGAGAGCCATCAAGGCCCCCCTGGCCATCTTCATCGATGGCGTCGACGAGTACTTCAACAAGCACGTCGAGGTCCTGGACGTCAGCCCGAGCGTGACCGGCGAGCTGTCGCCCAACGTGTGGTACTTCGCGCAGCTCGGCCTGGTCGAGGTCGCGTACCAGCTCCGCCGGATCAATCATCACCTGAAGGTCTTTGCCGCCGTTCGGAAAGAGGCGTACGCGCGTCTGCCCCAGCGAACGGCGATGTCCCAGCAGTATCGGGGCAGCGCCATCGACATCGTCTATTCTCCCGAGAGCCTGCGGGAGATCTTCATCAACAACGTCCGGCTTCTCAAGGCCGACCGGATGGTCCGCCCGGAACGATTGCGCACCGATCCGCTCCTGGCCTTTCTCGGACGGGCTCAGCTGACGCACACGTACACGCGCGAGGACGAGGAGGTCTTCGACTACGTGTGCCGTCACACGTTGCTGCGTCCGCGTGACCTCATGACCATCGGCGAGCGGCTTGCCGCCCTCCGGCCGGAGGAGCGACTCAACGAGTACCGCCTCAAGGAAGAGGTGAATCTGGCGGCCACCGAGATCGCCCACGAATACCTGGCCGAGATCGCTCCGCATCTCGGGCACCTGGAGCTCGAGCGGTTTCTGCACCGGCTGCCCGCACAATGTGGGGGCAGATGGCGCGGACCCGAAGCACGTCTTCTGCGCGCTGTATCGCGTGGGGCTGCTGGGGTACGTCCACCACGACCAGGTGCGCGGCGAGTCGGTGCAGCGATTCCTGCGGCCGGGCGAAGCGACCCTCGAGCCCGACGGCGTGCTGCCGCGCGCCACCCATTACCTGGTGCATCCGGTGCTGTCGGAGGTGATCGGGCGGGCCAATCCAGCCTACTTGCAGCGCATCGATCGGGTGAACATCGTCGGCTACGGCCGGCCCTGGCGGGAGACGGGGAGCGTCGACCACGCCGTGCGTGTCGATGTGCTCTGCGTCCTGAAGGCGGACGTTCACGGGTTCGGGATGCTGATGCGATCTGGCGCAGACGCTCCCGTGCGGAAGGCCCTGGAGGAAGCCGTGAAGAAGTGGAGGCAGGGCGCGGCAATCACCGAGACGAGGGACGGTGATTCGCTCGTGATCGTGCATGACGATCCCGTGGCGCTAGCCCAGATGGCCCGGCAGATCATGGACGACGTCTACCAGGCGCCCGGACAGCCACGCTTACGCATGGCCTTGCACTACGGCGAGGTGCAGACACGGCAGCGCCCGGAGGACCCGGTTGCCGTCATTGCCGGAGGCGACGCCATTCTCTGCACGGCCCGGGTGGAGCCCCACGTCGAGCCGGGACAGATCTGGGCGACGGAGGAATTTCGCCAGGAGCTGTCCAGGAAGCCTTCGTTGTGGCGGACGACGCCCGTGCCCGGACCCTCCGGCGATCGCTTCAATGTGAAGAAGGAAGGCGGGACAGAGCCGGACCTGTGGGTCCGGCTGTATCGGCTCGAGCTCTGATGGGCAGGTCTACTTGACATCGACACTCTTTCGGCAAACTCTCTGGCGCATCGAGCGCAGCGACTCGCGCGCGCGGCATCTACTCGGGAGGGATGGGGTCCAAACCGTAATGCCCGGCCGGGGCCGAGCAGGTCCCGAAAGGAGACTCCAATGGCGGAGCGACTCGGACTGGCCGTTATTCCCGGGGTGGGCTGGCGTGCCAATGAGATCCAGACGATCGCGCGCGAGGCGGAGGACGCAGGGTTCGATGCGATCTTCGCCGCCGAGGTGAACAACGATGTCATGGCGACCGCGCAGCTCATGGGGACGGCGACACGGCGCATCCAGGTCGGCACGTGGATCGCCAACATTTACCTTCGTCATTCCTACGCCTGCGCGCAGGGCGCGGCGCTCATCGCCGACGCCACGGAGGGGCGATTTGTTCTCGGGCTTGGCGTCAGCCATCCACCGGTGAACAAGGCCCTCGGCATCGAGATGGGCGACGCTCCGAGCGCGCTGCGGCGCTACGTCACCTCCGTGCGCAGCTGGCTGAAGGGCGAGGGGCCCGCGACCCATCTTCCTCAGCGCCCAACCGCGCGCCCCGTGCCGCTCTACGTTGCCGCGGTCACTTCGCGCACGGTCGAGCTCGCGGGCGAGCTGGCGGATGGCATCATGCCGTTTCTCTGGTCGGCGGAGCGCGTCAGGAAGAGCAAGGTGTGGGTCGATCGCGGGCGCGCCAAGGCGTCCGGCCTCGGCAAGGTCGATGTGACGTTGGGACTTCCCACCTTCGTTGGCGACGACCTCAAGGAGATGCGCGAAACGGCACGCGCCAACCTTGGCCTGTACACGACGTTCCCGTTCTTTCAGCGGCTGTTCCGCGCGAGCGGGTTCGCGTCTGAAGCCGAGGAGATGGAGAAGGGGGGTGGCGGCGCCGCCCTGAGTGACCGGATCCTCGACGCCGTGTGCCTCACGGGCTCGATGGCGCGCTGCCGGGAACAGCTCGCGGCGTTTCGCGGCGCCGGCGTCGACCTGCCGATCCTCGTCGCCCCTATCGGCGTCGACGCCACGCGCGGCGTGATCAAGGCGTTTCGCCGCTAACGAAGCGAGACTCGATCAACTCTCTCGGTGGCAGTGAGCGCCACGGAGGTCGCCCATGGTGACCAAGGACTTTCCGATCTTCGACTGTGACAGCCATGTCGTCGAGCCGCCCGAGATCTGGGACGAGTACGTGCCCAGCGCCATCCGGTCGAGCGTGAAGTCGCAGTTCCATTTCCACACGGACACGGACGTGCTTCACATCAATGGCCGGGTGGTCCCCGCCACGCGCGAGCGGTCCAACGCCGCGGAGGTGGGCTGGCCACGCTGGAGCAAGAAGGAGGTGGGGGCGCTGGTTCCCGGCACGGAGGAATGGCAGCGGAAATTCGGGCGCCTGGCCGGGTGCCGCGAGCCCCACGCCCGGCTGCGCGACATGGACGCGCTGGGCACCGATCAGGTGATGCTCTTCCCGACCTGGTTCGTCCGACTGGCCCTCGTCAAGGACGCCGAGGCGGCCGGCGCGCTGGCCCGCGCCTACAACGACTGGGTCTACGACTACTGCGGGGCTAACCGGCAGCGGCTCTTCCCGTGCGCCGTCCTCGCCATCCAGAGCGTCGAGCAGTCCATCGCCGAGCTGCGGCGGGTGGCCAAGCGCGGCTTCAAGGCCGCGGCCATCCGGCCCTGCTTCTGGAACGGGCGCTATCCCACGCTGCCCGAGTTCGATCCTCTCTGGCGAGAGTTCGAAGAGCTCGGCGTGGTGCTCGCCATGCATACCTTTCCCTCGCGGGAGGCCCTGACCCCGGAGTGGGGCGAGCGCATCGCCCGCACGCGCGGGAGCGGCCACGGTCTGCTCTTCACGGACGAGGCGGTCGTCTATTCCCCCGGCCAGTTTCTGAGCAACATCGTGTTCAGCATGGAGCCCAGCATCGACGCTTCCGAGGCGCTCGGCTTCATCTTCGAGGCCATGACCTGGCTCACCACCGTGCTGATGACGGGATGGCTCGACAAGTTCCCGCGCCTACGGGCGGCCGTGCTCGAGTCCAACGCCACCTGGCTGCCCCTCGTGCTCAGCCGGAGCCGGAACTTCCTCGATCTCTACGCCTTCCAGCGCGGGCCCAAGGTGCGTGATCCGTACGAGGTGTTCTACGAGCGCTGCTTCATCGCCTTCGAGGGTGACGAGGAGCCCGTCTACCGCATGTGGGACCACTACGAGAACGTGGGGCTGTGGTCCTCGGACTACCCGCATCACGACGCCGAGGACGGCTGGGAGGCGCTCGAGCTCATGGCGCGACACAAGGTGCCGGTCGCGGTCCAGCGCAAGCTGCTCGGGGAGAACGCGCGACGCCTCTACGGCATCGAGCCCGTCATAGCAGTCACCGAGCGCGTCGAGCAGTACGAGCCGGCCAAGCTGCCCTGGTAGCGCGCGTCTACGCGCGCAGGAAGCCGCGGACCAGCTCCGCCACCACGGCTGGCTGCTCGAGATGCGGCGCGTGGCCGGCGTCCTTGACCGTCTCCACGCGGGCGCCCGCGATCTGGCGCATGAAGTCCTCGGCGTAGACGGGCGGCACCAGGCGATCCTCGGCGCCCCAGATCAGAAGCGTGGGCGCCTTCACGCGATGGATGCGCTTCTTGAGGCCCTTGTCGGGAATGGGCCATATGAATTTCCCCGTGGAGCCCATGGCCCAGGTGAGGCCGACCTGCGCGGCAACGCGCGCCTCCTCGTCCTGCGGCTCGGCGAACATGACGCGCGCGGCGGCGCTCGCGGGATCGCGGAACACGTGCCCGGGCAAGTCCTGCGCGTTGAGCATCATCCAGTTGGTGACGGGGGCGTCGTCGCGCCAGAGGCCGATCGGATCGATGAGGGCGAGGCGGCCGGCACGGCGCGGGTAGGCCGCGGCCACTTCGCAGGCGACCATGGCGCCGAAGGAGTGGCCCACAAGGGCTGCGCCCTCGAGGCCCAGCTGCTCCAGCAGCTCCTCGTAGCAGAGGATCAGATCCCAGAGGCCGTCCAGGTTGTAGATGTCGTCGTTCGCGCCGGGACTCGTTCCGGGATGCTCGGGGGCATGAACGGTGAAATGCTGAGCGAGCGCGTCGAGGAACGGAGTCCAGTGGAGGCCCCAGGGACCATGGAAGAAGACGAGATTGGGACCGGCGCCCTTGGAGAGGACACGCATGCGGACGCGACCCTGCCAGACGGGGAGCACGCGCGCTTGCGTGCCGTTGAGGCTGCTCATCGCGTTGCCACCGCGGGCTCGGAGCGCGCCCGCAGCTTTTCCGGCCACCAGTGGTTGACCCAGCCCTCGTCCTCCCAGAAGCCGCGCAGAGACGGGAGCACTTCGCGCGAGAAGAGATCCATGTTCTGCAGGGTCAGCTCGTGGGGCATGGAGCCGATCTGCAGGAGCACCATCAGGTTGCCGACACGGAGGCCCTTGACCACCTCTTCCTCGAGGCGCTGGCGGACGGTGGCGGGGCTGCCCGCGATGACGTAGCCCTTCTCGACAAAGTCGCGGTAGCGCAGCTCCTTGGGATTCTCCGGCCGCCGCATGGGGTTGCGCGCGGTGGCCTGGAGGCTGCGATAGTCCTGGTTGCCCGCCGGCGCGAACCACGCGGCGGGGACGTGGAGGCACTTGTGATAGAAGTACTCCACGTGCCGCGCGTAGAGCTCCTCCGCGCGCGCGTCGGTTCGCGCCCCTTCTTGGTCACCACGTCCCAGTAGCCGTTCATCATGCCCTTGGCCGACTTGGCGCCCGAGTAGCTCAGGAAGCAGTAGCAGACCTCGTTCTCGACGGCGAAGTCGAAGGTGCTGATGCTACCCGAGCCCGGCACCCACACGGGCGGGTGCGGCTGCTGGATGGGACGGGGCCAGAGGTTCACGTTGGCCAGCTGGTAGTACCGGCCGTTCCACGCGAAGATCTCGCGCGCCTGCCAGGCCTTCATGGTCAGGGCGAAGGCCTCGCGGTAGCGCTCGCGATGCTCCATGGGCGTAATGCCGTAGCAGAGGTTGACGTCCATGGGGCTGCCCAGGGGCAAGCCCGCCACGAGCCGCCCGCCGCTGATGCAGTCGAGCATGGCGTACTCTTCGGCCACGCGGATGGGCGGATTCGAGGTGGGGAGTGTGGCGCCCATCTGCACGACGGCCACGGGCAGATCCTGGGTGGCCCGGGCGAGCACGCTGCCCATCAGGTTGGGGCTGGGCATGAAGCCGTAGGCGTTCTGGTGGTGCTCGTTGGTGCACACGCCGTCGAAGCCGGCGCGGGCCGCGAAGAGCAGCTCGTCGAGCGTCCAGTTGTAGTACTGCCCCACGCGGGCGGGGTCGGCCAGCTCCCACCAGGGCGGCGTCACCCACACGGACGGGTAGCGCTTCTCGAAATCCTGGGGAAGCTCCCGGTGCGGCATCAGGTGGAAGGCGCTGATCTTCATCGATTTTCCTCGCAGGGCTCGGAGTAGGCTGGCGTGGCTGCTGGTGCCTCACAGTACTGCCGGCGAGCGGAGAGTGTCAATCGGGCACCCGACCCACTTTCACCGTCTATGGGTGTGCTGTAGACTCCCAGTCTGCCTGGCAACCTCGGCGAGCTGGAGCACGCCCGTGAACACAGTGGGGAAAAACAAAGGGGGATCGGCATGCGCAAGGTGCGTGTAACGATCGCGGTGGCCGCGGTCGCCGCGTTGGCGTTTTCGGTATTCGCGCGGGCCCAGGACGGGCCCATCATGATCGGCTCGTCGATCCCGCTCACCGGGGGCGTGGCCACCTTCGGCCAGCATTCGCGCTGGGGCTCCGAGCTGGCCATTGCCGAGGCCAACGCCAAGGGCGGGGTGCTCGGGCGCAAGCTCGAGATCGACTTCCAGGACAATCGCTGCAACCCCGCGGAGGCCGTGAAGAGCGTCACCCAGATGCTCGCCGAGAAAAAGTACGTCGCCATCCTCGACGGGCTGTGCAGCTCGGTGGTGCTGGCCATCATGCCGCTCGTCGAGCGGGCTGGGGTGCCGCTCGTGGTCGCCAACGCCTCGGCCACGTCGATCGCCGAGCGCTCGGGGGTGGGTGGCAACAAGTGGACCTTCAAGGTGAATCCGACGGACGCCAGCATGCTGGACGCGCTGATCGGCTGGCTCGACAAGGACGGCAAGGCCAACAACATCGCCTTTCTCGGCGAGGATACGGATTTTGGCCGCGCCGGATCAACCGGGCTCGAAAACGCGCTGAAGAAGCGGAACCTCAAGCTCGCCACGGTGGACTTCTTTCAGAAGGGCGCCCCGGACTTCACCCCCGTGTTCACCAAGATCAAGGCGAAGAAGCCCGCCTTGCTGGCTCTCTACGCCGTCGATGCCGATTTCCAGAACGCGATGCGCCAGTGGTACAGCCTCGGGGGCGGCGTTCCTCTGACCGGCCGCGTGCTGGTGGACCAGGTGCCCAAGGAGATCATCGACAGCGGGTTCCTGGACGGCACGACCTCGGTCCAGCCGTATGATCCCTCGGTCGATACCCCCGGCAACCGGGCGTTCGTCGAGGCGTTCAAGAAGCTCCACAACGTGCCGCCGATCCTCGTCAGCTTCGAGGCGTACGAGGCGACCAAGGTGCTGATCGACGCCATCCGGCGCGCGGGCACCACCAATCCGGCGGCCGTTCGCGATGCCCTGGTCACCACCAAGCTGCCGTCGATCCTCGGGACCACCATCGAGTTCGATGATCACAACCTCGCGCACAACAACGCGATCATCCTGACCATCAAGGGCGGCAAGGTCGTGATCGTGGGCATGAGCAAGACGTGATGCGTCGTCGTCAGTGGACCTGAGCTTCTACATCCAGCTCCTGCTCAACGGCGTCGTGATCGGTGTGATCTACGCACTGGTCGCGATGGGGCTCTCGCTGATCTTCGGCGTCCTGGAGATCGTCAACTTCGCCCATGGCGAGTTCTACATGCTGGGCGCCATGCTCGCCTACTTCCTCTCCATGAACGTGGGCCTGGGCTACTGGCCGGCCGTGCTGGTGGTGACGGCGGTCGCGGTGGCCCTCGGCTATGTTCTCTACGAGGCGCTGCTCGGCTCGCTGCGCGGCCAGAGCTTCGAGCGCAGCATCCTGCTGACTCTCGGCCTGTCCATGGTCCTTCAGAACGGCGCCGTGTTTCTGTTCACCACGACGCCCAGGATGATGCAGACGCGCTACAGCTACAGCAACGTCATCGTGGGCGACGTGCGCGTGTCCGTCATGCGCCTGTTCGCCCTCGGCCTCGGCCTCCTCGCCTTTGCCGCGCTCTATCTGATCCTCTACCGGACCCGCGTGGGCCGGGCGATGCGCGGCGTCGCGCAGAACCGCGAGGCCGCCTTGATGGTGGGCATCGACCCGCGGGCGGTGTCGCGCCTGGCCGTGGCCATCGGCATCGGGCTGTCGGGTCTGGCCGGCGCCGCCCTTGCCCCCGTCTATGCCGTGCATCCCCTCATGGGTTTCAGCTTCGTGTTCAAGGCCTTCGCGATCATCATCATCGGCGGCCTGGGCAATATCTCCGGCGCGGCCATCGCCGCCGTGGCCCTGGGCATCCTGGAAAGCGTGGCGGGCGGGTTTCTTCCGCTCGTCATGGCCGACGCGCTCGCCTTCATCGCCATGATCGCGATCCTGTTGTTGCGGCCGCAGGGCCTGTTTGGACGCGGGGTCCGGGTATGAGGGGCGGATGGCTGCGCGCGCTCCTGGTCGTGCTCGGGATCGCCGCCCTCTTCGTGATCCCCAGAGTGACGGCCAACGAGTACGTGCTGGCGCTCGGGGTCAGCTTCGCCACCTTCTCCGTGCTCTCCGGCGGATTGAACCTGGTGTACGGCTATACCGGATTGCTCTCCTTTGCCCAGGTCGGCTTCTTCGGGATCGGCGGCTACACGGCGGCGCTGCTCGTGACGGAGCAGGGCTGGTCGTTGTGGGCAGGCGCGGCGGCGGGCGGCGTGCTCGCGGCCCTCGTCGGTCTCGTGATCGGCTACTCGTCGCTGCGGCTGTCGCGCCATGCCTTTGCCATCGTCAGCCTCAGCTTCGCGCTGCTGTGCCTGATCGTCGCGCTCGAGTGGGTGTCGCTCACCCGGGGCGCGATGGGCATTCCCGGCCTGCCCGTCCCGACCTTGAGCCTGCCCGGCGGCCTGCGCTGGCGGCTCGGGCGGCCGGCCGACTTCTACTATCTGCTGCTGGGCTTCACGGTGGTCGCCCATGCCGTGATCTACCTGGTCGTGACCTCGCGGCTCGGGCGCGCCATGCGGGCGATCAAGCTGAACGAGCCGCTCGCGCAGTCGCAAGGCGTCAACCCGCTGAGCTACAAGCTGCTGGCCATCGCGCTGTCGGCGCTGCTCGCGGGCATCGTGGGCGGCCTGTTCGTCTTCTATCTCACCATCGTCGACCCCTCGATCTTCGACTTCTACTACACGGAGACCATGCTGATCATGGTGATCATCGGCGGGCCGGGCAGCTTCTGGGGCGTGCTGGGCAGCAGCGCCGTGCTCTCCGCGCTCCCCGACCTGCTTCGCTTCACGACCGATCTGCGCATGGTGCTCTACGGCGCGGTGCTGATCGCGGCCATGCTGCTCTTTCCCGGCGGGGTAGGCGGCTGGCTCCAGCGTCGTCGCCTCGCGCGGTGGCGTCGGCCAGGAGCGATGGCGCCATGACGGTGGCGCTGCTGCAGGTGCGAGGCCTGACGAAGCGATACCTGGGCCTGACCGCGGTCGACGAGGTGTCGTACGAGGTCGAGGCCGGGACCGTCGTCGGGCTGATCGGTCCGAACGGCTCGGGGAAGAGCACCATCGTCGATTGCATCAGCGGCTTTCAGCCGACCGATGGCGGGCGCTGGCTCCTCGACGGCCACGAGTTGACGGGCCTGTCTCCCCACCGGATTGCCCGCGCCGGCATGACCCGCACCTTCCAGACCGTCCGCGCCTACGACGAGCTGACCCTCCTGGACAATCTGTGCGTCGCGGCGCAGGAAGGGGATGGGGTCGGATGGCTGCAGGCGCTCGGGCGCGGCTCCCGGCTGCGGGGGGTGGAGAGGGCGGCGGAGGCGCGCGGCCGCGACTTGCTTGCCACGGTGGGGCTGGCCGACTATGCAGGGGCGCCGGCAGGGATCCTGTCCTACGGTCAGCGCAAGCTTCTCGCCATCGCGGCCGGCATGATGGCGCGGCCGAGGCTGGTCGTGCTCGACGAGCCCGTGGCCGGGGTCAATCCCACGATGATCCGGCGCATCGAGCAGGTGATTCACCGGCTGAATGCCGAAGGGGTGACGCTGATCATCGTCGAGCACAACGTGGACTTCATCATGTCCCTGTGTCGTCGCGTGATCGTGCTGGAAGCCGGCCGCAAGATCGCCGACGGGCCGCCCGCGTTGATCCGGAGCGACCCGCGCGTCCTGGCCGCCTATCTCGGCCAGCGAGGCGCCGCCGAACGGGGGCACGGCCGTCGCTGACATGGCCGTCCCTGACATTGCCGCCGATGGCATCATCCTGGAGCTCGACGGACTGTCCGTCGGCTACACCGATGAGCCCGTCGTGGTGGACTTCTCGACCGCCATTCGTGTCGGCAGCGTCACCACGGTGATCGGGCCGAACGGAGCGGGGAAGTCCACGCTGCTGCGCGCCGTCTACGGACTGACCCGGCACTTCGCCGGGAGCGTGCGCTTCCTTGGCCAGGCGATCGAGCGCCTGCCTCCCCGGGAGCGCCTGAAGCTCGGGATCGGGTTCGTGCCACAGGGCCGCTGCAATTTCCCGCTGATGACCGTGCGGGAGAATCTCGAGCTGGGCGCCTACACGCTACGCGGCGCGGCGGCGGTGACTGCCGCCGTCGAGCGGACCCTGGCGCAGTTTCCCCTGCTCGCGTCGAAGCTCTCCGTCCTGGCCGGCAATCTCAGCGGCGGCGAGCAGCAGATCCTGGAAACGGCCATGGTGCTGGAGGCGGGACCGAGGCTGCTCCTCCTCGACGAGCCCTCGCTCGGCCTGTCGCCCGCCAATCAGGATCAGATCTTCGCCACCATCGCCGAGCTGCGCGGTCGCGGGCTGACCATCCTGGTCGTCGAGCAGAATGCCCACGGCGCCTTGCAGATCTCCGACACCGGCATCGTCATGGAGCTCGGCCGCATCTTCATGGCCGGTCCGGCCGCCGAGGTGATCGCCGATCCGCGGATCAAGGTGGCGTATCTGGGCGGCGAGGAGACCGACCGGCGCTAGGTCACTCGCCCCGTGCGGGCCGGGGTCGCGGCGCGGCTTGCCGCCCTGGCTGCCTCCGCCTCCGCCGGCGGGAGCTGGGTGATGCGGACGGTCCGTTCCACGAACCGGTCCTCCTCGCCCACGATCAGCAAGTCGAGGAACCTCATCACGCCCAGGCTCGAGGCGCGACGGCCAGAGGC
>WNGH01014137.1_pt1 | contig 13687 bp, 14 predicted proteins | sample 5400631 | NCBI WGS metagenome assembly WNGH01 (sample SAMN13153373, study PRJNA577476) | soil metagenome | isolation source: 115 cm soil or saprolite under Garry oak tree replicate 1 | place: USA:California | collected 2016-06-15
TTCCGGTCAGCAAGGGAATGCTCCAGGAAGGTCTCACGGTGCCCGTCCAGGGTTCACCCACAGGCCGGGCTATAACCACACGCCAACCCGTCTTTATAACCCGCGGTGACATGGAGCAATTCGGTTCTGACATCGCCGGGCGCATCCTCGCCGAAGGGCTTAAGTCTGGGCTTTGCTTGCCCTTAATTTCCCATGGCCGGCCTCTCGGCACGCTGGTGGTGGCGAGTCTGCAGGAGGAGAACTTCCCTGAAAAGGATGCGGAATTACTTCAACATGTCGCCAATCAAATAGCGATTGCGGTAGAAAACTCGCTCGCCTTTCGCCAGGTGGTGGACCGGGCGAATAAACTGAGTGAGGAAAAACTCTATCTGCAAGATGAGATTCGTACGGAACACAATTTCGAAGAGATCATCGGGGAAAGTCCCGCCTTGAAACGGATCTTGGAACAACTGCAGACAGCAGCGCCGACGGACTCGACCATTCTCATCCTAGGTGAAACCGGGACCGGCAAGGAATTGATCGCGCGCGCCATACACAATCTCAGCGGCCGCCGGGAGCGAACCCTCGTGAAAGTGAACTGCGCGGCAATTCCGACCGGGCTCCTCGAAAGCGAGTTGTTCGGGCACGAGAAGGGCGCATTTACGGGCGCCATTGCGCAACGGATCGGTCGGTTCGAACTCGCGCACCGTGGCACGATCTTTCTCGACGAGGTCGGCGACATCCCGCTCGAGCTTCAGCCTAAACTCTTGCGCGTGCTCCAAGAACAAGAATTTGAGCGCCTGGGCAGCGCGCGAACGATTCGTGTGGATACTCGCTTGGTGGCTGCCACGAACGCGGATCTGGCGCAAAAAGTAGCGGACAATCAGTTTCGCATTGGCCTTGACGGAATACCACTGGCCCGGCAATGTGCGCGAGCTCGAAAACTTCATCGAACGCGCCGTTATCCTTTCCCGCGGAGCGGAACTCCAGCTTCCTCTCGCTGAATTAAAGCAAAGATCGAAAGTAGTCCCTGTTGCGCCGCTCGACGGCGTCCTCACTCTGGAGCATGCCGAGCGGGAGCACATCGTGCGCGCTCTCGGCGAAACCAATTGGGTGATCGGCGGTCCCACGGGTGCCGCCGCTCGACTCGGCATGAAGCGCACGACTCTGCAATCGCGGATGAGAAAACTGGGCATCGCTCGTTCCAGTCAAAGCTATTAGTTCAACACCTGCCGATAAATCGGCGAGCCAGCCTCGTCGCAATCCGTCGAAACGTAAAGCATGTCGGGTCTATAAGTTAAAGGCAAAAGTGCAGGCCATTCTGCCGTTGTCGAAAGCGGGTCCACGGATGGTTGAACGGGGCGAGCCCTTTGGAAAGATTGTTTTGGTGCCGGAAGGAGGGAGCCCAATATGACTCAGAGTGAGAAAATTATTGTGGAACTTATAGAAGGCGGCTGTCTTTGTGGCGCAGTTCGCTATCGTGCGCGGGGGCAAGCGTACGGCATCACGCATTGCCATTGCAAAACTTGTAGGCGCGCGAGCGGCGCGCCATTTGTCACGTGGGCCGGATTTGACACAGATAAATTCACGTTCGTCAAAGGCCAGCCAGCTTCATATAGGTCATCTCCGAACGTCGTCCGTACTTTCTGTGGAAAATGCGGAACCGCTTTGACCTATCAGCGACGCAACCTCTCCGCTTCGATCGACGTGACGCTCGGAAGTATGGATGATCCGGAAATGATGGCTCCTCAGGATCATACGTGGATAGAAGGCCAGCTTTCATGGATTTTTTTAGACGATGGGCTCCCCAGGTATTCTCGCGAGAGGGAGTCCACGTGAACTCACTGCAGAGCGGACATGAGTTTCGTTGGCCGGCCGGGTTTAGGAAGAGTGAATGCGTATTGTTCTCGTCTGATCGGCAGCCGTTCACCGCATCGCTGTTCTTCAACTAATTCATTTCAAAGCACGCCCATATTTCGGCATCTGACGACAAATCGGCGCAGCCTCATTCGTCACAGTCGTCCTGGACACGCAAACAAAAGACTGCAATCACCGCAAATGCTTCTGTCCACTGCGTTTACAATTGCCTTCCGAGTTTCAGGTGGACTTGGCATAACGATTGTACACAACGCATTGAGAAACCCGCAATGGCTTTTCATCCATTGAGCGGTATCCCACAGATTACTTACCAAGGAGGGTTTATGTCTTTTTCACTCGAAGGGAAGACTGCATTGGTGACCGGCGGCTCGCGTGGCATCGGACAGGCGATTGGCGAACGGCTTGCCGCTGATGATGCAGCCGTCGTTATCAACTACGCTCGTAATGAACAGCGCGCGCAAGAAGTGGTGAGCGCCATCCTGGCGAAAGGCGGCAAGGCCGTCGCCATTCAGGCAGATGTTTCGAAGCCGGTCGAAGTGCGCCGGCTATTCAGTGAAGCCGAGAAGACGGTGGGACGTCTCGACATCGTTGTCGCCAATGCCGGAGTGTATCTCTCAAAACCGCTAATCGAAAATACCGAAGCGGATTACGACTATGTTTTCGACATCAATACGAGAGGCGTCTTCTTCACGTTGCAGGAGGCCGCCCGTCGCGTGCGCGATGGGGGCCGAATCATCGCCATTTCCACCGGAGGCACGAAAATGCCGTTCCCAAACGCTTCGCTTTATCTCGGCAGCAAAGCGGCGGTGGAACAATTCGTTCGTTCGCTCTCACGCGAACTCGGCCCGCGCAACGTCACGGTAAACGTTCTGTCACCGGGATTCACAGACACGGACATGCTCCCCGAACAATACCGCGCATACGGCGCGGGCCTGTCGCCGTTCAATCGCATAGGCACGCCACAGGAAGTGGCAGATGTGTCCGCGTTTCTTGCCGGCGACGCTGCACGCTGGGTGACGGGGCAGAATGTGCAGGCCGGCGGCGGCGTGGTGTGAGAACAAATGTGACGCTCCCTTAGTCGTTGACACCAAAAGGACGAAGAAGAAAGGAGAGGCTTTCCATGAAACTTTCATTCATACCCTTACTTCTTACGGGAAAAAGCATTTCTCCCGAAGCACGACAGGCTTTGCATGAGAACCGCGTAAAGGACGCGGCAGCGATACTCATGCAGCAGCATGGGTTAAGTTGTTTGGAAGCCGGCGAGCTTTTGGACATCGCCGTGTGTGAATAAGATTCGCGTCCATGCATGCCGCGGATTGAAGCGACTGAGGAGCACTAAGACAGGAGGAGATATTGCGTCTCGGCGAGCTGGAAATGGAATACACGCCGCCTGGCAATAACGGCTTGATCGTTTCATGGCTGGCTTTTGGCGCGATGGCTTTTGGCAGCGAGCCTTCAGGCGCGTGCCGACGTGGGGCGAGGAAGGCATGTCTGCCGGCGGCATGTATCTCCGCCGATCAAGGGAGCAAATCCGCGGCCCAACTCGGGACAACATTTCGGCGCGTGCCGATAGGTCGGCACTCTTCCTTCGTCACAATTCCTCCTAACCAAGAGCCGGACAGCTCGTAACTTTTCTCAATCTCAGCACTTACAGCTGCTTTTTCACTTCGATGCGCTTGGCACAGTGCTTGCCATGACTAAGTTCAGGAAGAAACGAAGCGAAAGGCGGTAAGCCCCATGAAAATCGCAATTTCATTATTGGCAGTTCTGTTGTTTATTGGAACAGACCTGTTGGCTCGTGCAGCTGCTCAAGGTGTCGAGCAGGCGTTTTTCTCGACAGCGATTGAATACGGCCTAAACGGTATAAAAGCAGCGACAAAGCTTCTCCCCGGTGCTGTGAAATTGCATCGGTAGGTCTGCGTCGAGCCAAAGGAGACCGTCTTTGATGTTCGTCAATCAGACATGGTTTTATCCTGCGATAGCGCCGGTAGAGATGCCGATCGGGCTGAACCACTTAGACTCCGGTTTCTGTTGGTGTGATCCGATAGTCGAAGTCGATGATAACGGGCAGGAGATCGTGCTTCATAGGCAAGTCGCATGGAATTGAACTCTCATGGGAGGTAGCGCGTGGAACTCAAATCCAAAATCTTTGCTGCCGTGTTGGGCCTTTGCGCTCAACTGTTCTTCGTCACACCCACGCAGGCAGAGTTGATACAAACCAGCGACCGAGCATTGCCACAGGCAGTCTTTGTTCCTAATACCGGGCCGGAACAACGTTCTCTGACCCCTGTCTCCTTTTCCCCGTTGGTCGTTGCCGGCGAGGTATTGGGCGAGGTCGTTGTGTACGATGACCCAACCACCAAAAGACCGGCGGATTATTTTGAATTGTACGACAACACAGGCGATCTAATAGCTGTCGGTTGGTTCGATCGATTCGGCATCCAAAGGATGGCTGTGGATCGCGGATTATTTGCGGGGAAAGATGAGCCCGAAGGAATCTTTGTGTCCCTCTTGGAGGGAGACTCCATATGAGATCGCTTTCTAGCTTATGCTGAAGATCACCACGCAAACCGACGGTACAACAACCATCTTTGAGCTTGAGGGAAAATTGGCAGGACCTTGGGTTCAAGAAGTCGAAAACTGCTGGCACCGTGCGGTCACCGACGATTGGCAGGTGACGGTTCTGTTGAAAGCGGTGACGTTCATTGATGGCGCGGGAAGAAAGCTTTTGGCCGATATGCATCGGCAAGGGGCCGAGCTTGTGGCCGAAGGATGCATGACGAAAGCGATCGTAGGAGAGATCAAGCGAGGAGACGTTTCATGAGTGAATATATCGAGGAAGTGAACGACGGGAATTTCGAGCAACTCGTGTTGCAGTCTAACCGGCCGGTCCTGGTGGATTTTTGGGCGCAGTGGTGCGGACCGTGCCGCATGCTTGCGCCGATTGTCGAGTCTCTGGCCAAGCAGTATGCCGGCGCTGCGCAGGTCGTCAAACTCAACGTCGATGATAACCCGTCAGCCGTGCAGCGGTATCGCATTCAAGCCATACCAACCTTGGTTCTTTTCCAAAACGGCGAAGAAAAAGACCGTATGATTGGAGTAACAACCAAAGAAGCGATCGCGCGCACCATCGACGTGCACTTAGGCGCAGCTTCGAATTAGGAGGTGAGAAGGATGGAATGGAAAACAGCTAGCTCCGCATACACCGGAGATCAGACCGGCCTCACAGCGGATGAAAGGATTACTTTTCTCTTTCAGCCGGACACGCTTCTGTCGGCCCAGTATTTTGAGAATCTTCGCAGAAAGACCCTTCTCGAACCCGAGAAGCGGCTCATGTTGGCCATTTTGGAAGACGCCATCAATTGCTTCCAGGACAATCTCTTGTCACCGAGTGTCAAAGGAAAGAAATTTTTCGAGGAGGCGGAGGAGTGGATCTTGGATAACGACGGCGACTGGATTTTTTCTTTTGATAATATCTGCCAGGTGTTGGGCTTCAATCCCGGATACGTGCGTCACGGGTTACTCCGATGGAAGGAAAAGAAACTGGCAACGGATCGTAATGGCGGAGCTTTGGAAAGGAAAAAGCTGGCTGGCTAAAATCCTTCCGTAAATAGACTTGAGAGAAGCAAAGTCCTACGCCGTCGTCCGCGACTTAATGGCTCGCACGGGGCGGCTGAACTTGTTAAGTTACAAATAACAAGGAGGTAGCATTATGGCGAAGCCAATTCCCGATGGGTATCACACGGTAACACCCTACTTGATTGTAACCAACGCAGTTGACGCCATCGAGTTCTACAAGCGAGCATTTGGGGCAACGGAGCGGATGTGCTTGATCGCACCCGACGGCAAGGTCGCGCATGGAGAAATCAAGATAGGCGACTCGGTCATTATGTTGGCCGACGAGACCACGGAATTCCACAGTCCGCGGTCGTTCGGAGGATCAGCCCTGAGTATTTTTCTTTACCTAGAAGATGTCGACGTTTGGTTTCGTCGAGCAACTGAAGCGGGTGCAAAAACGGTTAGGCCTGTTCAGGACCAATTTTACGGTGAACGCCTCGGCATGCTGCAGGATCCCTTCGGACACGTTTGGACAATTTCGACGCACAAGGAGGACGTCTCACCGGAGGAAATCTCCAGGCGCGCCGAAGCCTTCCTCAAGGAGCAGGGTAGCAAATAAGCTGCCCTCTCAATACCAGCGCTAATCAAACGGGCGGACTGCACAGCTTCTGTTAAAGTGGGTGTCAATATACTCGAAAAGGCCGGCGCGCTTTGGTGAGCGGGTGTGGGGTCACGGGTTTTGTGTGTTGCGGCTCAGTGACAAACACCTAGTGTCTTGGAACCAAAGTTCGTTAAATAAGTCATTCAGATCTTCGCCGTCATACCGGCGAAAGCCGGTATCCAGAAGTCTTTGAAATTCCTGGATTCCGGCTCGCGCTACCCCGGACTCTGATCCGGGGTTGGCCGGAATGACACCAGAATTATTCAGCGAACTTCGGAGCCACCACACTAGAGTCCAATTTATGGTGAGCAATATAAGGAGTTGCGACGGCGGAGCTTCAAAGGGTATGATAGCGCGCATTTATTGAGGAATGTAGAAAGAAAGAGGGAACTCTCTGTGTCCGAATTAAACGATCTTAAGAAAAAGTTGGCAATGTCATCTCGTATGCTCTTTAACGCGCAGCTAGTGGACCACAGCGGTCATATCAGCGCGCGAATCCCAGGGAGCGATCACTTTTTTATCCTTCCTCATCCCGTTAGCCGCGCGACGGTTGCGGCGGATGATATGGTAGTCGCCGACTTTGATGGAAAGTCAGTGGAAGGAAAATATAAGGCTCCTTCGGAAGTCTTCATGCACGCGCGTGCATACAAGGCGCGAAGTGATATCGAGAGCGTGGCGCATTTACATAACCATATGGTTGCCACGCTCAGTATGGTGGACAAGCCTTTTTATCCCGCCTCATCCAATCCAGGCGCCTTCTTTGGTCCAGGTCCGATGCCCGTCTATATGGATCCCGCGCTGATCCACACCATCGAGCAAGGCGACGCAGTCGCCAGGACACTCGGAAAAGGCGATGCAGTGATGCTTCGCGGCCATGGCTCCATGGTCGTGGGCCAAACCATCGAGTGGGTTTTTGCGGCATGTGTCGATCTCGAGGAAGCGGCGGTGAGATTCTACCAGGCCTCCCTTCTGGGTCCAGTACGGGTCTATACCGATGACGAAACGCAGCGGGTCATGAAAGGTCGGCGGAAGGGCTCGGTGGTTCAGAAGATCTGGGACCACAATGTCGCCAAAACGAAACTGGCGAGACTGATGGAAGGTATTTGATATTTTCCGCGAAGGATTTTGGCTTACCCCTAGGGAAACGGCCCCGTCGAAGGACTTCGCGCGGACTTCCCATCGCCAAGTTCCGGGTTTAGCTAAAGAAATTACGCAACCTGCGGGCACGATATATTTTCTTGTGACTTTTTTAATCTCGGCAGGAAATCCTGCCCTATTTTTTTATTGCAACTTGGTAAGGCGTGTGGTAAAAAACGCAATTCCATCTCACCAGGAGCCTTCCACACATGTACGATGATTTTTTAGCCAGGATTCTGGAACCCGATATCTTTTTGCCATCGCAGTTCTACGGGACGAAAGGGTTGCCTCGAACGCTCGAAGGGGAAAAAAGGCTAATGATCGCTATTCTTAAAGACGCCGTCGAGTGTCTCGATAAGTACCGTGGCACTGGCAGCAGTTCGGGACAGAGCCACTATCAGAATGCCCTAGAATGGGTCCAGGACAAAAGCACGGATTGGCTTTTTTCTTTCACCAATATTTGTGATTTTTTGGGATTTGATCCCGATTATCTTCGCGAAGTACTGGTAAAGCGGGAAAACAAGTTTATCCAGCCGACCCGCGACAAAGTTATCTCTTTCCCTGCCATCAGTGAGCAAGAGTAGCCTATCTTCTTCTTGCTCGAAGAGTTGTTAGTTCTTCCTTGATTAGCTGGCCTCGTGGGGAGTTCTCGCCGACAAGCTTGAGAGCCCTCTCAAAGTCGGCGATCGCTTTTTGATCTTCATCTTGGAGGAGAAAAGAGCGGCCGAGATAATAATATGCGTCGCCGAGCCGGTTTAGCTTGCCATAGACAACTCCGAGCCGGTACGGCGGCTTGTCCCACAGAGGCGAGAAATTGTTGGCATTCAGATAAGCGCCAGCGGCGCTTCGTAGATCTCCTTGTTTCTCAAACAGCTCACCGAGATAAAGATAGGTCAGTGTATAAAGCCGACCTAGATCACGTTGGAGCCCTGGGTTATTAGGATTCAATTCGCGAGCTTTTTCGTAGTTCTTCTGAGCTTCAGCCAATTGTCCCTTGAGTTGCTGCGCAAAACCGAGCAGCTGCAATAGTTCGGCGCTTTGCGGATTTTGCCGCACGAGTTTCTCGTACTCGCCAACGACAACATCGCCGTTATGGCGTTCCATCCGGATGATAATTTGCACTTTCTTAAGGGTGTCCGGCTGCTCGGATCTGACTTCCGTTTTCCCCAGGGAGCGGATGACCTGTTCCATGTTCGCCACCCGTTCCTGGCTGATCGGGTGGGTCATCAGATAGGGTGGGACGTCGACGGGACTTAAGGCTCGCTCTTGATCTAACGTTTTGAGAAATCCTAACGAGCCCTTCGGGTCGTAACCTGCCGCTGCCATGTATCTTACGCCCAGGGTGTCCGCTTCCATTTCCAACTGCCGGCTGTAAGCGATTTGCCGAGTGGCTGAAACGGCTTGGCCAACCGCGCCCGCCGCTTGGGCACCCGACCCACTACGCGCCAGCAACACCATACTCAAAAGGCTTAGGACGGAAATCGCGTCGGGTCCGGACGAGCGAGCCATGTGATGGCCCTTAATGTGGGTAATCTCATGTCCCAGCACGCCGGCTATTTCGTCGGTGCTTTTCGCCCTTTCTATAAGCCCGCTGTACATGTAGATAGTTCCACCGGGGACGGCAAAAGCATTGAGTTGAGAATCTTCGACCACAAAGAAGCGGTAATCAAAGGGTTGCGGGCCCATGGCCGAGAGAATCCGTTGCCCGATACGATCCATATACCGTTCCACCTCGGGATTGTTGACGAACTTAAACTGCTTCTTGGCCTCACGACGAAACTCGCGACTGATTCTTACTTCGTCGTCCTCGGTGGGAGGACCTAAGGAAGGAAGCGATGGTAGACTCGGTGGAACGAAGGAACTGCAGCCGTTGATTACGATTAATACCGAGAGGAACCAGGCACCGGAAATGGGCCACCGACGAAGTTTGCCAGCCCCATGAATCATTCAAGGATTATAAAGAGTGCGGTCGCGTTTTCAATAGCGTCGAATCGGGAGCAACCGCGGGGTTGACGACCAAAAGCCTAGCCCATATCCTCTGTTCTAATAAACAACATGAGGAGACCCTGATGACGGCTCAATTTGAAGTAGCGGCGGAGAAACTAATCTGGCGTTGTGATCTCTCTTTCCTTCCATTCACTTGCACGGCAGAGATGACGCCACTAGAGGATTTTATCGGTCAGGAGCGAGCCATTCGCGCGATTGAGTTTGGTCTTGGCGTGAACAAGCCTGGGTTCAATATCTTAGTCACCGGACTCACTGGCACCGGCAAGACCAGCATCATCAAGGCATTCCTCAAGAAAGTGACCAGCAAACGAGCCGCGCCAGAAGCTGATTCTGCCTCCCCCGAGGACTGGTGTTATGTGTACAACTTCAGCGATCCCGATAGGCCTCAGGCTCTGAAGATTCGCCGCGGTTGGGGAAAGAACCTTAAAACGGATATGGAGCGGCTAGTCCAAACTCTGCAACGCGAAGCCAAGAAAACGTTTGAGAGTGAAGACTTTGCCCACCAGCGCCAAGGAATGATCGAGCAGCTGCAGAGAAAGCAACAAGAGATGATGGAGGGGTTGATGGAGGAAGCGAGAAGAAACGAATTATCGCTGCGGATATCGCCATCCGGAATCATGCTGATCCCCACGAAAGATGGCAAGCCGATGCAAGAGGCCGAGTATCTCGCCTTATCGACCGCGGCAAAAAAGGCATTGGAAGAAAGGCGGAGCGAGATTGAAGAAAAAGTTGAGGCGGCACTGCGCGAGGGAAAGAAGCTCGAGCGAGAAATCAACGAAAAGTTAGTGGCGATCGAAACCCAGGCAGGCGAATATCTGGTGCGGATTCCGCTGGCAGAACTCAGAGAGAGATACCAGGATTATCCCAAAATTCTGAGCTATTTCGACGCAGTGCGCGACCATATCCTGAAGAATCTGCAGCGATTCAAGGGTACCGACGCTGCTCCAAACCTAGGTCAGATGACGCAAATCCAGATGGCCGAGCCGCCTGCCGATCCATTTCTTCCTTACCGGGTCAATGTCTTTGTTGACAACAGCGACACCCAAGGATCTCCCATCATCATCGAAACCAATCCCGCCTATCATAACCTCTTTGGGGTGGTAGAGAAAAAACCGATGGTAGGCGGTTTCATCACCGACTTTACCTTGATCAAGGCCGGCTCCATCAGCAAAGCTAATGGCGGTTACCTCGTCCTCTACGACAGAGATGTCTTTGCCAATCCGGGTGTTTGGGAGGCCCTGCAGAGGGTGATCAAGAACCGTGAACTAAGAATCGAAGAACCCGCCACGTTTTTTGGCTGGATGGCTCCTCAAGGTCTGCGGCCGGAGCCGATTCCAACAGATACAAAAATCATCATGATTGGCGATCCGTATCTCTATCGCACTCTCTCGGCGATGGACCCCGATTTCCGCGAAACTTTCAAGGTGAAAGCTGACTTCGACTTCGAGATCGATCGATCCGTGGAGAACATTGTGGCGTTTGCCTGTTTCATCAGCGATTATTGTAACCGTGATGGACTGCGTCACTTTGATTCCACCGGTGTCGCGCGGGTCGTTGAGCATTGTGCGCGGCTCGTCGAAGATCAGAACAAACTCTCCACTCGTTTCAGCGACATGGTGGACTTGCTGATCGAGTGCGACTATTGGGCCGGTAAAGAGAACGCCGAACTTGTTTCCGAAAAACATGTGGAGCGGGCCATTGTCGAGAAGACGTTCAGATTAAACCTCATCGAAAAGCGTTTGCAGGAGATGATCGGCGAGGGGACCGTATTGGTGAACGTCGACGGCTCTGTCGTCGGACAGGTGAACGGCTTGGCTGTCTACCAGATGGGCGATTTCAGCTTCGGCAAACCGTCGCGGATCACGGCCAAGACCTTCCTGGGGCGCGGCGGGATCGTCAACATCGAACGGGAATCCAAGCTGAGCGGCAAGACTCACGACAAAGGGGTTTTGATATTGAGTGGCTACTTAGGCGGTAAGTACGCGCAAGAGCGACCGCTATCGCTTTCCAGCAGTGTTTGCTTCGAGCAATCCTACGATGGTGTGGACGGTGACAGCGCCTCGTCCACCGAGCTCTATGCTATCCTTTCGAGTCTGTCTGAAATGCCCATCAAGTAAGGAATCGCCGTCACTGGTTCGGTCAATCAGAACGGCGAAATCCAGGCCATCGGCGGTATCAATTACAAGATCGAAGGTTTCTACGACGTCTGTCGGCTCAAAGGACTCACGGGAGAGCAAGGTGTGCTTATGCCCCGCTCTAACTTGCGGAATCTGATGCTACGACCGGACGTCGTCGATGCTGTGAAAGAGGGAAAATTCCACATTTATGCCGTGAGTACCACCGACGAAGGCATCGAAGTCCTAACGGGGGTTCCGGCAGGGGAACGGAACAGCGAGGGCCACTATCCAGCGGGGTCCATCAATGACCGCGTCCAAAAGAAATTGCTGCAGTACTCAGAGCAACAAAAGCAGTTTGCGGCGGCGGGAACTGAGAAACACGCCCCTGCAAAGGAAGAATAAATCGGTTTATCCGCGCTGTTCTTTAAGCGATTCGGGTTTGGTTCCCAGGGGGACGGATAGATGAAGGGTTTTTCCCTGGCGCAGGATGGTCAATTTCACCACTCTCCCGGCTTCCAACCCGCCGATCATACGCAGGACATCGCGCGGGCTGCCGACTTGAGTGTCATTCACCGACAAGATGATGTCTTGCTTTAGAATACCGCCTCGTGCTGCCGGCTGACCCGGCAGCACGGAACGTACCACGACTCCCTTTGAGAGTAGAAGGCCCAGGGTCTTCGCTTGATCCAAGGAAACTTCTGCCATTTGGACTCCTAACCAACCCCATACCAGTTTCTCCCCGCCCAGCAGACGGGGAATCATTTTCTTAATAACATTGATCGGGGTGGTGAATCCCATGTTGCCTCTCTCCGACGCCATGGTGATCATCCCGATGATATGACCCTTGCTGTTCAACAAAGGTCCACCGCTGCCGCCGGCGTAGGCTCCAGCATCGGTTTGAATGAACTCATAACTTGCCGAGTCGGGATAGCTTCGACCCGGGCGGCTGATGATTCCCAAATTCATCGAGCTTTCGCGACCGAAGGGATAGCCGAACACCACGGCCAAATCCCCAACGCGAATTTTGTCGGAATCGCCCAGGGCTAGGAAAGGGAGCGGCCGCTCCGTGACTATCTGCAGAATGGCCAGATCGACTTGGCTATCCGCAGCGACGATTCGCGCCGGGAGCCGCTGTGAATCCGCGAGGCGGACCTCGATCTCTTTAGCTTTATCGATGACGTGCTGAGCGGTAAGGATGTAGCCTTGGGGATCAATAATGAACCCAGAGCCGCGACTACCGAAAGGTTGCTCCGGGTTTGCCCCCGATTTCGCCTCGTGGAAAGTCGTGACTCGAATCTGGACAATGGCCGGCCGCGCATTGTCTGCTAATTGGACGAAGGCTCGGTTGAGGCGCTCCAGCTCTGTATCACCTTCTGTTAGCGGCGCATCACGCCAGATTGGCGTGAATGATTTCGCTAGCTTCTCGTCGGCTGAAAGAGCGAGTGGTAGGATCACAAGGACAAAAAGAAACAAGATCGACCTGGCGATAGCCATAACCGTTAAGCCTCCGGGCAGATTGATTGCCATCCCTTTATCTAAAACTAGTGACGAGGACAAGTGGTCCAAGACACCTCGATTGCGATCCGCGGGATGTGTTATCCTGCCGAAGTGACCGGCCTGGAGGAGAAAATCGTCTTGGTGACAGGCGGGAGCGGCGGCCTAGGACGGGCTTTGGCGCGGGCTTTTGTTAAGCAGGGTAGCCATGTCATCATCACGGCCCGCAATAAAGAAAGATTGAAAGCCACCGCCGCAGAAATCGGCAACGACGGCCAGATACTGGCGTTGCCATGCGACATCACTCAAAGGGAATTGGTGGAAGCCCTCGACAGCAAGATCAAGAGGGAGTTAGGAACCGTTCAAGTCTTGATTAACAATGCCGGCATGGCCCAAGCGGTGGGCTTTTTAGAAATGGCGGACGGTCTGTGGAATGAAACGTTGAAAACCAATCTGACTGGCACCTATAACTGCTGCAAAGTATTTCTTCCCGGCATGATCAAATTGAGTTGGGGCAGGATCATCAACATCGCATCCACCATGGGCAAAGTCGCCTATTCCCACGTATCGGCATACGCCGCTTCCAAACATGGCGTGTTGGGGCTAACGCGCGCGCTGGCGCTGGAAACGGCGCGTTTGGGAGTCACGGTGAACGCGATCTGCCCGGGATACGTCGACGACGAGCGGACGCGGCAAAACGCGCGGCGAATGGCGGAGAGGACTGGGAAAAGTATTGAAGACATCCTTAAGATTTTTGCCAACAGCTCACCCCAAAATCGGCTGATAGACCCGGACGAAATCGCCGGACTAGCGCTGCTGCTCGCCTCCGACAAGGCTGGCGGCATGACTGGACAAG
>WNGH01004727.1_pt1 | contig 13681 bp, 15 predicted proteins | sample 5400631 | NCBI WGS metagenome assembly WNGH01 (sample SAMN13153373, study PRJNA577476) | soil metagenome | isolation source: 115 cm soil or saprolite under Garry oak tree replicate 1 | place: USA:California | collected 2016-06-15
ACCGGCCGCTCGCGGTGCACTGCAAGAGCGGTTATCGCAGCTCCATTGCGTCGAGCCTGTTCCAGCGCGCGGGCTTTCGTCAGGTGCTCAATGTTACCGGCGGGTTCGACGCGTGGATGGCGCAGAAGCTTCCCGTCGAAATCCCGGAACGCGCGGCTACTCCTTAATTTTTTCCTCCTCTTTTTTCCTTTCGAGGGCTTCGCCGCGGAGGCGCTCGGCGCAAGCGTCGCAGATGGTTTTCGGAGAAGGCTTTCCGCAAAGTTTACAAACTTGCTTGCCGGTTTGCGTCATGGCGTCCTTTCGACTGGCGCGTCGCTTTTCTCGGGCGGCAGGATTTCATGGCGAAACGAAATGGCAGCGGTCTTTTTCAACATGGCCGCGACCGAACAATATTTTTCTTCGCTCAACTCGATGGCATGCTTGACCGCGGCGGCGTCGAGCTGGCCGCGCAGCTTGTAAACCAGCTCGAGCCTGGTCCATACCATGGGCGGCTCGGCGGCGCGCTCGCCGGACACGACAATTTCGAGCGCCTCGAGCTTCTGCCGCTTTTTCTGGAGAATGACGACGACATCGGTGGCCGTGCAGGCGCCAAGCGCGACGAGCAGCATCTCCATGGGTCCCGGGGCGGAGTTGGACTGGCGATCGGAGTCGAGCGGGACAGCGTGTCCTGAAGGGCTGACTGCCAGAAACTTCTCCTCACCTGCCCAGCGAATCGTGGCGGTTTGCACAGAACCTCCTGTCCACAACGTGTGGGGGCGACAGGTAAAGAGCATAACACCGAGAGCGCTCGTGAGCGGCGTCCTTTCGGTCCGCGGAAGCGGGCCTCTGGGGAAACTGGCGACTGGAAAGCCCAAGTTGCCAGTTGAACGTGAGTTACACGCAACTGCAGGAGGACAACCGATTGACAGCGCGCACGGCGAAAACTACGATTGCCGGGTACAGCGGGTGCTTTTCGTCCCCGGGGAATGCATGGCGACGCGTCCGAGTCAATGTCCACACTGCGGAATGGCCGTTTCCGACCGGATGACGCAGTGTCCGTATTGCCGTGAGGCCATCCCGGAAATCCGCGTCAGCAAGCGCCACAACCCCGCGGGACGGAAGAAGATCCGTCAAGGGCTGCTGTACATGCTGCTGGCAGGAGTCGCTTATTACTTCGCGGGCGGCTACAGCGGCTGGCAACTTCCCATAACCATCCAGCCGATGGTGACCACTTACTTGATACCCCTATTGTTCTTCGGCGGGCTCGGTCTTAGTCTTTACGGGCTGTATGTCCACATCATGTCTTGAGGCCGGAAAAACCTCAGGTCTGGCGAGGCCAGACCTGAGCGACAAGCTGCCAGGAATTTAGCGCGGGATGGAATTGCTCGATGCCCGTTTGCGCTTGTCCTGGACGGCGACGAGTTCCCGGCGCTGCGAATTGGCGTCGGCAGCGGGAGCCGGTGTCAGCACAAGTTCTCCCTTGCGCTGCTCCTGGGCCAAATTGGCGGAAGCCTGTTTGGCGTGAGCCTTCGGCTTAGGGGAAGCCGAAAGGGCTTCGACCGCGTCGTAATGGTCCGGGGCGATTTCTGCCTGAGCCCGGCTCGAGGGAGCAAGGACCAGCATGGCTCCAGCGCCAAGGACGAGAATCACTGGTAACTTCAACAAACTAAAAGACTTCATAAACAACCTCCGTAGTTTCTTCCTCAAATTGGCCCGGCAATCCCTGGGTCCCGACTGCTCTATTTGGATGAACTGAGGCAATTTTCTCTGGAGCATCAGGAGGGGTCTATAGGCCGACAGTACCATGCTGTTGCCGATTCGATACTAACGAACAGGAAGGCCCGCTTATGCGTATCTAGCGGCGAAACCGGGCGTCTAATCCAATGGGGCCGATACTCCCGTAGTATTGAAATGGATTGCTCTGGGTGCGCATTTCCGGCAAGCAAGCGGCATCAGACCGGATTTCGCGTAAAATAAGAGGGAGCGGGAGGGGCCATGTGGATTCATAAGCCTTCGGAATTGCGTTATTCGCAGATCACACCGAAGAGCATGTATCTGAACCGGCGGAAATTTCTCGAGTCCGCAGGGATGGCTGCTGCCGCCGCGCTGGCCGGAAGGAGACTGCTCGGACTCGCCTGGCCTGGGCAAACCGCTTTCGCCGGGACGAAACTGAGCGGCGTAGCAAAAGGCCCGTTCAGCACGAGCGAGCCGCAAACGCCTTACGAAGATGTGACCCATTACAACAACTATTACGAGTTTGGCGTGGCCAAGGATGCGCCAGCAAGAAACGCGGGAAGTTTGCGGACTTCTCCCTGGAGCGTGTCGGTCGATGGAGAGGTCCAGAAGCGGCAGAAATTCGACATCGCTGCGCTGATGAAGCTGGCGCCGCTCGAAGAGCGAATCTACCGGCACCGCTGCGTCGAGGGGTGGTCCATCGTCGTGCCGTGGATTGGGTTTCCGCTGAACGCGCTCATCAAGCAAGTGGGGCCGACTTCGAAGGCGAAATATGTCGCGTTCCAGAGTGTGTACGATCCGCAGCAGATGCCGCAAGGGCGCTGGGCGGGAATTGATTTTCCGTACGTCGAGGGGCTGCGGCTGGACGAAGCCATACACCCGCTCACAATCCTTTGTTTCGGGATGTATGGAGAGACGCTGCCAAATCAGGATGGCGCGCCGGTGAGACTGGTGGTGCCCTGGAAGTACGGATTCAAGAGCATCAAGTCCATCGTGAAAATCAGTTTCGTGGAGAAGCAGCCGCCGACGACGTGGAACTTGGCGGCGTCGAACGAATATGGTTTTTATTCGAACGTGAACCCTCAGGTTGACCACCCGCGGTGGAGTCAGGCTAAGGAACGGCGTCTCGGCGAGTTTTTGCGGCGGCCGACGCTGCTGTTCAACGGCTATGGAGACCAGGTGGCGCAGCTCTACGCCGGGATGGATTTGCGGAAATACTACTGAAGGGATTTTCTATTGCGGGGAATCCTCACCAGCGGATGGACAAAAGTGGTGGTGTTTGCGTTGGCGCTTGTTCCCGCGGAGCGGCTGGTGTGGAAGGCGCTTCACCGAGGATTGGGAGCCAACCCCATCGAGTTCATCACCCACGAAACGGGCGATTGGATTTTGATCTTTCTGGTGGTCACGCTGGCGATTACGCCGGCGCGCAAACTCCTTCGGCTGCCGGAATTGATTCGCTTCCGGCGAATGACGGGGCTATTTGCTTTTTTTTACGCCTTCCTGCACTTCTCCACCTGGATCGGGCTGGACAAGTTTTTTGACTTCAGAGAAATGCTGCACGACGTCCAGAAACGGCCGTTCATTACCGCCGGTTTCACGGGATTCGTCCTGCTGCTTCCGCTGGCGGTTACGTCCACGAGGGGATGGATCCGGCGTCTGGGAGGCAAGCGCTGGCAAATGCTGCACCGGCTGATTTATGTCACCGCGACGGCGGGCGTGGTGCACTACTACTGGCTGGTGAAATCCGACGTGCGCAAGCCGGTGATGTACGGAACAATCGTCGGATTGCTGCTGGCCTTCCGGCTGGGCGCGTGGTGGATTGCCCGGCGGCGCGATTCCGTGAGGCCCGCCGCGGTCGAAGAAGAGTTAACCACAGCGGAGATGTCTTGATAGTTTGGCGGTTCCCTTCTCTTGCCCGCCATCGAACCAATAAACTTCATGCAGGCACTCAGCGCCAGCGCTTCAGTTCACATCCTGAACTCACTTCTCAAAAACGGGATCAGGGCTGCTACCTCGACTGGCCAGGTCCAGGTATGGGGCATGGCTAATAGCGAAACGTATGTCCTAGTCGCAGCAGCGGTCGTTCGACGAAAATCCACGATAGCTTTGCTATACCGTATGTGAGCACAGCCGCACAAATTGTCACCGCCGCACCTTGCCAATTCGAAATCCTCGGTTTGGCATGCAACAGGACTGCGTGACATCCACCGTTGACAGCCGTGTGAATGATATACATGCAATACGAAACACATCCTATTTCGCGGAGCCACGCCAAGCGCATCAACTTCGCCACCGGCCCCTTCAGTTCGGCGAGCGCGAGCAGCAGAATGGAAACATATAACAACGCCATCCATGTATAACCCACCGACTGCATACCAAACGCTAATGGCTCGGACACCCAAGACCAGCGTACCGCCACACCCAACAAGAACACGCCAAAAAAGCAATACAAAACCCATGAGTTGGCTGAGAGCCATGCGCGCGCAGAATCACTCCTCCAAAGCAGAGCGGCAAGCATTCCTATCGCGAGCGCATCGGCGCGGGATGGCATCAGCCCAAAGACGAGGACTGGTTCCGCACGAACCAGTTGAAGCAGACTAATCCGCAACAGAGGCACACATGCGATCACGGCAACGAGGAACACGAGCAGTCGTCTCGGTGAAACCAATCGGATCACCAAAGGCGCGACCAGATAAAACTGTTCTTCCACCGCCAGCGACCATGCAGGATTTAACCACACTCCTGCTAGACCCTTCAGGTACACGATTCCAACGTTCTGTAAGAACGCAAAGTGCGCGTAAACTGAAAAATCTGCTGACGCAGTCCTTCCCAAAGGAGACAAAGAGCTCAAAAACGGGCGGGCAAAAGCCACCAGCCCGATGTAGCAGACAATCCAGAGGTAATAAATCGGGATGATGCGGAAAAAACGACGCACATAAAACGTCTTAAAATACGACGGCGACGGGCGCGCATCCATTAGGATCCCACCAATCAGAAACCCGGACAAGACGAAGAAAAGGTCGACCCCAGTCCATCCCAGGCTGGCAAAACGCTGCAGGAAGGATGCCGCACCGCCCGGAGCGGTCGCCCCTTCCCGCAACACGTAATGATGAATTAATACAAAGAGGACTGCTGCGCCGCGCAGGCCGTCCAACTCTGCAACGCGGCGCTGTGGGAAGGCAACGGGCATAAACACACCTGGCGGACGATATCAAGCTCACGAATACCGATCAAGAATTTGATTGCGACGCATTCGACTATTCTTGATAGATACGCCGATTCGCCCCCAACGTCCCTTTCTCCGCGAAGTCGTCCCGCTTAGCCGGATATCGCTTGGAGACCAATCACAAGGATGGTTTTCTTTCCCGGAGAAACGCCAATCGGGAGACCTTCAGTGCTGTTAAATGCAACCGCGCATAAACCACGTCGAACCAATAAACTCGTCGGCCCGAATAGGAAGTGACTATCTCCTTGAAATCTACGATGCTGCGCCTAAAATGTTGGAGATCCGAGCGGAACCTAGCGATGTCCCGTCCATTCCATGAGTTGAAGTGGTGACAAATCGTCCAAACCCCATACGGCATCCAACGAAATCTCCAAAACTGCTGGGGTACCCATAGGATACCTAAGGAATCAATATGTGGAAAAAGGTGCAGGCCATCGCTGATGCACTTGACCCCCGCAGACTGAAGGGCCTTTACAGTAGATTCGTCAAAGGAGTGTGCAGGTGCCACCCAGACGTCAGGTTTCACGCCTTCTCGCTCAAAGATCTCCAGTGAACGACGCACCTTGTCCAATTGTTCATGAAATGAAAGACCGCTGAATTCGCTGAATTTATTGATCCCGACGATTCCAGCATCATGAGTCGCATAAAGATGCTGATATCCGTGGAGCCCGATGGTCCAACCTCGACTCTGCCAGGCTCGGACCTCATTCCAAAAACCATTGTTTGGCTCAGAAACCTTCAACTTCTCATCTTGATTATCGGGAACGACGGAAAGGATGGGCTTCACCTCGAACTCCAAGAGAATCTTTTCCACTTGAGCCCAGACGCTCCAATTCATCGTCGGGCAACAATCGTCGAAGCGGATCAGATATCGAGCGCTCATACTGGACTGTCAGATTTTACAGAATCCGATTCCCCGAGTGGGAGTCTATTGAATGGGGTGCAGGAAAACAATGACCCGCGTCACACTTGGGATGTTCAAATTAAGGGTCGGTCCGCGATTTGCCCTTGATAAATATTACGACATCTTGTAACTCGCAAGAATAGTCTAGTTCCATGAATGTGACCGGATACCTTTGAATGAGATTCGCAATGCGCCCGTGAGGAGGCAGCGGGTGGCCGATTTTCCACCAGAATTGAGTATTCAACCAGTACTGCACCTTTCGCAAGCCTCGAGGCTTCGAGAGCGCCGGGGTATCACATTCGACGTAGGCGAGGCCACCGGGTTTCACCAAACTATAGAGTAGGCGCGCGAAGCTTCGATCACTCCTACAGTAAGCCCAACACACTCGGCAAAAGACCACATCGAATGAGCCGGGTCTGAACTTGCTTGCCGCTTCCAAGTATCCCAAAGAGAACTCAAGCGACACCCCAGCAGCCAGCGCCCGGTCTCGTGCGATTCTCTGGTACTCGTTGCTAATATCGTGCCATACGACTTTGGCACCACGTCGGGCAAACAACACGCTATATTGTCCCGGCCCTCCCCCAAGATCCAGCACCTGCTTATCTCTTAGGCCTTTGGTCAGAACATCCAGCCTGTCGACCAAAACTTCGTTGCATGAGCTCCAGACATGCTGGGCGTATATCTCAGCATACTCCCGGGGAATTGGATCCCAACCGGCATCTACGCGGTGGAGCAAGCTATGAATCAGGTTTACGGGCATACTTGCGCCCTCGCATCTCCTGTCTTCGGAGCAGTTCGTCCAATTTGTTCAATCAGTCATGCCTTCTGTAAGCTCCAAAGCCAACCTCGGTCTCCTGCAAGATTTCGGCATTCATTGTCTAGCGAGCTTACCATTATCTAGAGCCAGCGAAGCCTTAATAAGCCCTGGATCGCACCACAGAATGCGACACGCAAGAGAGGTTATACGCGATGAGTCGCTAACACTTCACGGAAAATGGTTTCATAGCAATCCAAGGTCTTTTCAAGACTGAAGGCTGCTGCGCGAGATTTGCCAGCTTCCGCTAGCCGAGTACGCAATCCACTGCTACTGAGCAGCGTCTTCAAGTATCCAGCCAGTTGGTGGTGGTTTCCGGGTTCGAAAAGCAGCCCAGCCTCACCCACGAGTTCCGCAAGCCCTGGGACTCGGGTAACAACCACGGGGAGCCCGGATGCCATGGCCTCCAAGGCCGCGATGCCAAACCCCTCCCAATGCGAGGACTGCACGAATATGTCAACGGCCTTCATCAACTGCGGTACGTCTGTGCGGCGGCCAAGGAAGTGAACCCGCTGATCCAATCCCAGCTTCTGCGCCAGCCTTTGAAGCTCCTCCTGCATGGGACCGCTGCCAACCAGAACCAAATGAGCTTCTTGAATTAAGCTTAGCGCTCGGATCACCGTCTCAGGGTCCTTCGGATTGGCCATTCGTCCCACCGACAAGATGACAGGACAGGTCTCCGGTAGCGAGAATAAGGCGGACTTGGTGGCTGGAGGTGTGTTGGCAAAGGCATCCACGTCGATGCCATTGGGGCAAATCCTTGTCTTGTTCACAACCTCCGGAAGCCACTGGACCAATGCCTCCTTTGTGGCACCGCTAATGCAAGCGATGGACCGATACTGAGCATAGATCCAGCGGTCCATTGCGCGAAAGATGAGCCGTCGGCGCTTGTTGTATGTGCTGTGCTCAGTCGTCACAAGAGGCGCTGAAGCTTTCGCTGCTTTCGCGGCCAAAGCCACCCATAGCCGGGCGGGAAAAAGATGGACATGCACGATGTCGTACGAATAAGTCCGAAGGTGAGCGGTCAAAGGGCGCACATGAAGCGGAGAATAGATTGAGGCCCGCAGCGGGGCGTAAAGCGTTACTCCTTGTGCCCGCAAGGAATGCTGGAGATGGCTGTCAGTTGATTGCAGCAAGTAGAGTGCACATTCGATTCCCCGGGGCTTGAAGCCAAGAATTATGTTTCGGACTACGCCCTCCGCTCCGCCCGGCGCCAAGTTGTTGATGACTTGTAGAACCTTCATGGAAATATGTTCGAGCGAAGGCGGACTTCAAGAGTTTTTGTGCCGCTACCAACGGAATCCTTCAAATGTCGCGTCCTCTAAGACCCAGGCTCCACTAGGACGTTCGTGGACTCGGGACATCGTGCTGCTCTATCAAGGTTGTGGGGTTTGTCCAGCATGGTCACAGGAATACTCGATACCTTCACCGGGTATGGCAATTCCTTTCGTAGTTCGTCGAGCGACCAATTCATATTGTATTCGATGATGACCGTGGGGCGGTGCTTCGCAAGAATTTCTCTGGCGCCGCGTATGACATCTAACTCCATCCCTTCGACGTCAATCTTAATGAGGCTGATTCGTCCGGCGACGTTTAAATCCGAATCCAGTCTAACCACAGCCGTTTCAATGGGGCCATGCGCGTCAAATTTGCCGAGACCGATGTTGAACTCACCTTGGCGGGGTTTGTACCGCAAAGTGCCCTTGCTTGCACCTACGCCAACATCGCGGAGCGTGACGTTTTCAACGCCGTTCAGAATCATATTCTCCTTGAACCTTTCGCACGGTACCTGACTTGGCTCATAGGAATACACCCGACCTTTCTCGCCGACGCAGCGGGACAGCACGAGGCTATGGATGCCGATATTCGCGCCTACGTCCACGGCAGTAGTTCCGGGTGAGATCGCACGCTGATAAACTTCGAATAACGTCAGACTTTCATCGAAGCCCGCAAGATAGTCGCGGCTGGAATTGGCATCGGTGGTTCTGGCATGGATCTTCAGGTCTTCGAAGCCAATTCGGGCTGTGCCTAGATCGTGAGTTTCATTTGCGAGAGTTGTCTGCGATTGGTAGGCGACATACATGTAACCTCTCGTTTTGGCGACGTTCCCTTTGGAAAGCCCCCAAGCAACTGCAGCATAACTCCGCAACAAGGCCGCTTCCGGACCACTCGCGTTCTCATAGGCGTGTTCAACAGTGCGTAGAATACTTCTTCGAAAAAATGTCCCGAACAGCATCCGCCAACTGAATTCGGTCCATCTGCCGGGGTTCTTGAAAAACGAAAGCACTCGTGACAATCTTCCCCCTGCATCAACCTCCGAAGTTAGCAACAGTCCGATAGAGCCGGAAACATTCAAACGCCATCTGCCGGCGGATTGATGATCCGTTACACCTACGACTTCCACCCATTGACACGTCGCCTGTAGGCTGCGAAACATCTCTGCGTCCATGCCCTGGGCAAGAAGGTAAGCACCCACAACCCCACTGCTTGGGCGGAAAAGCGTCGTTGCATTGCGAGGCGAAGATGGGAACGAGCGACGGTGCGCTCTCCCGCTAGAGTGCGGTATGTCGCGGCGCCCAGCAGTTTCTTCTGGTAGTATGCAGGGTATTTCGCGGCTAGTATGTCGCCAAACTTTTGTAATATATAATCTTGCAAATCGCCTAGATCACTTGCGTAACGCAGTTGATAGTCTGTCGATGCTGTCCGAACAGCGGCGTCATTGTGGACATTGCCCATCCGGTCGGCCCAAGTAGGAATACCATACTCCTTCGCCACCGACCACCACAGCACACCCTCGCCGGTCCTTTTGAGCTCAGGGTACGCCAGGCCTTCGGAAAGGAACCGCTCTTTACGGATGACCGGGACAAAATCTCCTCGCAGCACCTCTGTAACATAGTGTTCAAGCTTAATAATCATGAATTCCGTAGGCATTCGGCCATTGCCGTGCGCGAATTGCAGGACTGGGTATTGCTCGACGTCGGGGAGCTCCGCGATCCGAGCCTTGATACGCTCCAGAGCATCCGGCAACAAGGTGTCGTCATCGTCCAGGAACACAACCCAGGGGTTCGATGCCTCGCGCAGCCCTCGATTGCGCGCCGCACAGACGCCGCGATTGCTGTCCTGGCGAAAATATCGCACCTGAGGGAAAGAGCTCCGCATTAGATCCGGCGTTCCATCGCTGGACGCGTCGTCTATCACCATCACCTCAAGTTCCGGCCAGCCCTGGTCAAGAACCGACTGAATAGCGCGCCCAAGCAATCGAGAGCGGTTGTAGGTTGTGATCACTACGGAGACACGGAAGTCAAGCATGAGCTTCTAACACTCTTGGTCTCTGAGGCGCAGCACCCTTGGAACGTGTGACCTCCCAAATCAGAGCATAAGGGATGATGAAGACAATCCATTCCGACCATTCAGTGCTCAGCGGGTGAAAGAAAGCGGCCAAGCCATAGAAAAATAACAGGAATAGGGCGTTGTAGTAGAGAGCCCTCTGCGCCGGGGCAGAAAGAACTCGAATCCGGCGCAAGACCATGGGCACCCAGACAATCCAGCCCCACATAAGCCAAACGAAGGCCGTTAAACCTAAAAGGCCCATGTCAGCCCAGACCTGGAGATAAGTCATGTGGATGCCCATCGGCCCAACAATCGTCTCTGTCGTGGTCGTTTCAATTCCAGTGCCCCAAATTGGGTGCGCTTGGATTGCCTCCACGCCATCCTGCAACATTCGAAATCGTATCGCGTCTGCGGTTTCTAAACCCTCAAGTCCTTGCGCCTGGACCGAACTTGAAAACTCGCTGACGCGTCCCACGCTTGCTCCCCCTTCGCCCGAAAGAATAGCGGAGTATGCCACGGCGGCGACTACCGCGCTGAGGCTCATTGCGCCGACGAACATGGCTCGCCTTAACCGTTTAGCTTCTGCCGCCAGCACAAGCACTAGATACAAAGCGCCCACGAGAAGGAGCAGAATTGTGGTCCGGGAGCCGTCCGCGTAGACGACCACGGTGCTGGCTACCAAGAGACCCAAAGAAGTTGCCGAACGCCGCTTGACCAAAAGATACGCGGCAAACACCCACACCGTGATACCCACTCGCGACAGCGAACCTGGGAAGTCCAGGATTGTGCCCCAGCGGGCCGTGGCCATTATGCTTGCCGAGCCAAGACCCAGGAATCCCCCGATCAGCAAAAAAAGATTCAAGTACACCGCAACGACAAACCCGCGGAAGGCATAATGCGCCAGTTGGCTGCGCACGACGAAAATGGAGATCCCTCCCAAAAGAATTACCGCCAGCTTGACGGCTTCTGCAAGGGAATACACCGCCCTTGCGCCGTAGAGAACGGGGATGCAAACCGCGACGATGAAAAGCCAGACGGGAGCACGCGCGGGAAATCTCTCTTTCCATCGAGCACGGAGTAAGTAAGGCAAGATAAGAACCACGGCAAGCGCCGAGACCGCCCAATGGATATACGGGACGGTGACCTTCAAGTCCGCCGCGAGCACCACGACTGCCCAGCCCAGAACGACCCGACCGGCCCAAATCTCCTCCCACTTCCTGTTTGTCACCATTTCTGTCATAGCACTTCGGCGGATTGGGCCTTGGATTTCCGCAGTCCGCGCACAGGGTCTAGGCCACGCCTAAGCAGGATGGTTGCGAGAGCGGTAAACTTGCAAGTCTCCGCCACCAGGATGGCCCAGGCCATCCCGACGTGAGCGAAACGCGGAGCCAGCACCGCTGCTGAAATCAAATTGATTGCGATCGCGCCAAGGGTGATTTTTCCAATCGTACGCTCCATGCCCAAGGGGAGCATCCACTGCATGATGAGCGCGCCGTTGATTGCGTTGACCGGCAACAGCAAGACAAAGACATACAGGACGGTGACCGAAGCCTGATAACCTGGCCCCAGAATGATAGTCGCCGCCCAGCGAGCAGATAAGGCAAGTGCCAAAGCTAAGACAAGCCCGGAGCCTCCGGCCAGGGAAAGGGTGAATCGCGCGAACCGCGCTGCCTTCAACGCACTCTGAGAGACCAGATGACTCATGCGGGGGTAAAGAGCCTGTGTCAACGGGAGAGTCAATCCCTGCAGCGCCTTGGCAATACGTTCCGCGCCGCCGTAGTAGCCGACCTGTACCGAGGAAGCGAAAAGTCCTAAGATGAAAGCGTTTGCTGTGCTGTAGATATTGTAGGCACCACGAAAGAGGAACATATCCCAGCCGACCCTGAGCGCGCGTATTCCGTCTTTCCACCGCGGCCAGCGGAAACCTATATCGCGGTACATCCAAAGCGTCTGGGTCAAGGTGCAGGCGCAACCGGCCGCGGCCTGCAACGCCAATGCCTTCCACCCGTCTTCAGGAGTTCGCACTGCCAAAAAAATGAATGCGGCGGCCCCAGCGCGTCCGAGTAACTCCACAACAACAGCGCGCACCATACGCTCAGTGCCCTGAAAGTACCAAAAAGGGCTAAGTCCGAGGGCCAGGGTCAAAGGGAACGCCCACAATAGGTAAATCGGATGTTGCCGGAAATTGGGCACGGTCCAAGCCGCTGCACCAAAGATGATAAAGAATCCCGACAGCAAAATTGCCTTGGCTCCCAGCACTCCGGCAGCGGTGGCAGAGAGGAGACCTTTGTTTCCACGATTCTGGGCAATTTCACGTGCAGCGGAGAGGCTGAAGCCGTATTCGACAGTCAGCGAGGCCCAAGCGGCAAAGGATTGTGCGAATAGCAGCAGCCCAAATCCTTCCGGCCGTAGCACCCGCGCGAGATAGGGAAGAGTTACCAGCGGGATGATGTAGCCCGCGAACTGGATTGCGTAGAGACCTAGAGCGTTCTGCGCGACCGGATGGTTAGCTACGCGACGAACAAATCTCACAGCACTAAACTTTTATTTCTCCAGAAACGAATAGAATTATAAGCCCCAAGATTTCAACCCAGCAGGATTCCTGCAAAGCAATCCAAGCACTTTACCATGCATGTTCGCATCAGACAGGCGCGTAACGAACTCGTCTGAAGGTCACAAACTGCGCCCTGATGAGTTCAAGTAGCCACCATGAGTCAGTTACGACTTCTGTTGACCGCGAAGATAAAACTGAAAGAGTTGGCGCCTGGCGGCAAACTGAGGATCCTCGTTTGCCCGTTCCACCGCGTCCATCAAAGTTGCCGCCGCAATCGCCACAAGCAGCGCCAAGAATGTGGCCACAAGCACGACGATGGATCGCTTGGGCCAGGATTGCTTTTCAGGCGGTATCGCTTTGTCCAACTGTTGTACGACGAATGCATCTCTCGCTTCATCAATTCGCGCTGCCTCGTATTGTTTGGCCTTTGCCTTGACCGCCCTCGAGCCGGTTGAGCTGATCGCGCAGCGCTTCGAGCGCTTTCTCCTCACGTATAAGGTCAGGGTTTTCGGGCGCGGCAAAGGTGCGCATCTGCTGCACAAGTACTTCCTGTGCGGCGACGCGGGCACGAAGCGAAGTCAACGACTCAATTATAGCCCGAGATTGACTGTCGAGCAGAATCAGCCCGGTCTTCTCCTGGGTCTGTTTGAGGGCAACCTCGGCATTTGCAAGGTCATCGTTGGCCTGCTTCATTTCACGTTCAAAAAAGATCCTCCGTTGACCTGCCTCAGTCACAGCCAGCGTTCGTGTAAGCTTTTCCAACTCATCCACATAACCATTGGCAAGGTCTGCAGCTCGATGACGATCTCGATCCTCGACGGAGATCGCAATCACCCCGCCCTTTCCTGCGCTGATCTCTGTGCGGTCTTCCAATCGGTGTTCGGCATCGATACGCCACTTTATTCCATAAACGTCCATCAACGAGAAACGATTAATTAGAGCATCTTGCACCGTGCGGCTGCGCAACAGCGCAATATAAATATCGCTTGGATTGCGTAGTCCGAGGTCCTTGCCCGCTAAAGCAGCTAAAGGACCGAGCTGGCCGAGTTGACTGAGCGCAGCCGCCGCACCCATGGACTGGTTTTGCTGCGGAGGCATGATCTTGCTGTTTGCAGTATAAGTTTTTGGGAGCAAGAACAC
>WNGH01006995.1_pt1 | contig 13679 bp, 12 predicted proteins | sample 5400631 | NCBI WGS metagenome assembly WNGH01 (sample SAMN13153373, study PRJNA577476) | soil metagenome | isolation source: 115 cm soil or saprolite under Garry oak tree replicate 1 | place: USA:California | collected 2016-06-15
AGGATGTAGCCGGCGTGCGCAATGCTGGAGTACGCGAGCAACCGCTTGATATTTCGCTGAGCCAGCGCGACGACGTTACCGACGATCATCGTCAGCGCGGCGAGCCACCACACCGCTTCGTGCCAGGTCGAAAGCAATGTCGGAAACGCCTCGAGCCACAAGCGGAAGAGCGTAGCGAACGCTGCCGCCTTCACTGCCGCTGCCATGTAAGCCGTGACTGGGGTTGGCGCTCCCTCGTAAGCATCGGGCGCCCACATGTGGAACGGCACCGCGGCGATCTTGAAGCCGAACCCAACCAGTAAAAGGGCGATTCCGACCAGCAACAATCCGTTGTGCGCGAGGTCGAAGCGAACGATGTTACCCTTGATGACCGCGAAGTTGGTAGCTCCGGTAGCGCCGTAGACGAGCGCTATCCCATACACCAGAAATGCCGTCGAAAACGCGCCGAGCAGGAAATATTTGATCGCGCCCTCGGCCGAGCGCTCGCGGCGTCGATTCGTACCGGCGAGTACGTAGCTCGCAATCGACATCAGCTCGATCCCCAGGAACACGATGATGAGATCCCGCGCCGCCGCCAGAATCATCATGCCTGACGTCGCGAGAAGTAGCAGAACGTGAGTCTCCCCCGGTGTAATTCCCTCGCGCCGATTGTAATCGAGCGACATCGCGATTGTGCCGAGCGTCGCAATCAGCAGGATCTCGTCGACTGCCCAGCGAAAGTTGTCGACTGCGACGACGCCGTTGCTGGCCGTGTATCCCTGATAAGCGTAGTAACCCACGGCCACCATGGTAAAAATGCACAGCGCAATGCTCAGTATTCCGACGCTCCGCTGGTGCTCGTCGCTCTCCCGCCGCCATCCCGACCAGAGAAGGAGAACCATCGCTCCACCCATCAGCAGCAAATCGGGACCGAGGGCGCTGGTTAGTTGCGCGGGCATGCTGAGGTCAAATCGCATTATCGACCTGCCTCACCGATGCGCGCGACACTGCCCGCGCCCTGGACGCGATTGACCAGCAGTTGAGACGATGCCTCCATTCGGCGCAGCACCGGCGCAGGGTAGATACCTAGCCAGATGATCACGGCTATCATTGGAACCAGCATCGCCAGCTCGCGCCTATTGAGATCCGCCAGGTGCGTATTTTCGGACTTATCGAGGGGGTTGAAGAGAATTCGCTGAAGGGCCCAGAGCAAATAGGCAGCTGCGAATATCACTCCGGTTGCGGCGATGATCGTCAGCACCGGATAGGTGCGGAACGACCCGATCAGCACGAGGAACTCTCCGACGAATCCATTGGTCCCGGGAAGTCCAATGCTGCTGAGCGAGACGAAGGTGAGAATGGCGGCGAACATCGGCACAACTCGCGCAATTCCTCCGTACGACTCGATCAAACGTGAATGCCTGCGCTCGTAGATAATGCCGACGAGAAGAAACAGCGCTCCCGTTGAGATGCCGTGATTGATCATCACCATCAGCGCACCCTGGACGCTCTGGAGAGTAAGCGCGAAGATCCCGAGCATTACAAACCCAAGGTGGCTGACCGATGAGTAAGCTACGAGCTTCTTGAAGTCGGGCTGCACCATCGCGACGAGCGCGCCGTAGATAATGCCGATCACGGCCAGGACGAGAATGATCATTCGCACGGTGGGGTTCATCGCTGAGCCCGGGAAGAGCGGCAGCGCAAATCGGAGGAATCCGAACGTGCCCATCTTCAGCATGATACCGGCAAGGATCACCGACCCTGCTGTCGGAGCTTCGACGTGCGCGTCGGGAAGCCAGGTGTGAAGCGGAAACATTGGGACTTTGACCGCAAACGCCAGCGAGAAGGCGGCAAACAACCACAGCGCAGTTCTCTGCGGAACGCCGGCGCCTGCCGCGAGCAAATGATCGTAACTGAAATCCGGTATTCCGGACGCGCTTCGCAGGTGAAGTCCGAGGTAAATGATCGCCACCAGCATCAACAGCGACGGCAGGAAAGTGTAGAGGAAGAACTTGATGCTAGCGTAGATGCGGCGCTCGCCGCCCCAGATACCGATGATGAAGTACATCGGTACCAGCATCACCTCCCACATGACGTAAAAGAGGAAGAGATCGCGCGCGAGAAATACGCCGAGCATACCTGTGGTGAGGATGAGCAGAAGGGCGTAGTAACTGCGGACCTTAGTGCGGACGCCCGTCCAACTCCCGAGAGCAGACAGTGGCATGATGAAGGTCGTGAGAAGCACCATCATCAGCGCGATTCCATCGACTCCGAGGGTGAACCGTGCGCCCCACGTTGGTATCCACGACGTGTCGATTGATGCCTGCCAACCGGCGTCGGTGGGATTGAATGACCACCAGAGACCAAGCGACACCAGGAACTCGAGCACGAAAAACCAGAATGCAACCTGGCGCGCAGCCGGACTCTCGACGCCTCCGTGTGTCGTCGCGGGATCGCGGACGGGAACTATCATGACGATCGCCGCTCCGATGAGTGGGATCACCAACAACGCAGGAAGCACCCACTCGTTGTAGCCGATCGAGTCGAGAAAGGTCGCCATTATCAGCTCACCGAAGCGTGAAAGCCCCGAGCATCGCCAGCACACCCACGACCAGTACCCAGGCGTAAATGCCGACATTGCCGGTTTGCAACCGCGATCCTGCCCAGCCAAAACCTCGGGCGAGTGCGGCGCTGCCGTTGACGAAAAGTCCATCGATCAGACCATTATCGACGAAGCGCCAGAGAAAGTTGCGCGACACAGCATAGGTGGGTATGACGATGGTTCGGTCGAGAGCTTCGTCGACGTAATACTTGTTCGCCACGACTCTCTCGAACCCTTCTTCGGGTATAGCGTCAGCTTTGCGGGGGACGCGATCTGGTTTGAGACGCCCGATTGCGAATACGATGCCGGCCACGGCGATCACGACAGCTACCCCAATCAACGCTTGGTCCGTAGCTGCGGGGACTTGCGCCGCCCCGGCAGTGATTCGTGCCGTAGCCGGTCCGACAACCGGATCCAGCCAGTGCGTGAGCAGCTCGAGTGGGCCAAGCGGCACAACGTCCGTGATGACTTCTGGCAAATTGAGCCAACCGCCGAACACGGTAAGAATTCCCAGAATGACCAGTGTGCTGGTCATTATCCATGGGGGTTCGTGTAGATGCTGCTCTTCTTGCGTTCCGGTGCGAACCGGTCCGTGGAACGTGTACAACATCAGCCGGGTCATGTAGATCGCGGTAAGAAACGCCGCCGCCAGTCCGATGCCGTAAATAACATAGAGCAGGGTGCCGCCAGGTATGCCGAGCCAACTCGCGGACGCCAGCGTTGACCCGTGCGCGCGCGCGAAAACCGATGCCAGGATTTCATCCTTCGAAAAGAATCCCGAAAGCAGCGGTATTCCCGAAATCGCCAGTGTGGCGATCCACATCAGGACAAACGTGATTGGCAGGTACCGCCTGAGCCCGCCCATGTTGCGCATGTCCTGAGCGTCTTCGGCGCTGTGGGTCTGGTGATACGCCGCGTGCATCGCGTGGATCACCGAGCCTGAGCCGAGGAAGAGCAGCGCCTTGAAGAACGAGTGGGTGACGAGATGAAACATTCCCGACACGTAGGCGCCGACACCAACCCCGACGAACATATAGCCGAGCTGCGAGATCGTCGAATACGCCAGGACTTTCTTGATGTCCCACTGCTTCAGTCCGATCGTCGCGGCAAAGATCGCGGTTATCACTCCCACGACGGCAACGGTGAGCGAGGCGACCGGTGAAAGCGAAAATAAAAATGAGCTCCGCGCGATGAGGTATACGCCGGCCGTGACCATTGTCGCCGCATGGATCAACGCCGAGACGGGGGTCGGGCCGGCCATCGCGTCAGGAAGCCAGACGTAGAGAGGGATCTGTGCACTCTTCCCGGTGCAGCCGAGGAACATGAAAAGGCAAATCGCCGTTATCAGCGGACTTCCGGCAACGAGGTCGCCCGCTTTGGCACTAACTCCGATGAAATCGAGCACGCCGATGTTGGCGAACAACATGAACATCGCGACCAGGAATCCGAAATCGCCGATGCGGTTCAGGATGAAGGCTTTCTTGCCTGCATCGGCATTCACTTTGTCATTGAACCAGAAGCCGATGAGGAGATAAGAGCAGAGACCCACTCCCTCCCACCCGACGAACAACACGGGATAGTTGGCTCCGAGCACCAGCACTAGCATGAAAAACACGAACAGGTTGAGATACGAGAAGTATCTCGGATAGCCGGGATCGTCGCGCATGTAGCCGACACTGAAGACGTGGATCAGCGCACCGACGCCAGTCACCACAAGTATCATCACCATCGACAGCTGATCGAGCTGGAGCGCGGCGTCGATCTGGAGGTCGCCGGCCGGCATCCAGCTGAAGTAGCGCTGGATGAATGGCGCTTCGGGATGTGTCGCTGCCATCGCCTGCCAGATTCCCAGCGCGAGCAAAAATGACAGTATCAGAACCCCGGGCCCGACGACGCTTACGACGCCCGCCCAGCGATGGCGCTTCACCGCATGGTGCTCGTCGCCAGCCTCTCCCGCTTCCTCCGCGTGCGCGACCGCCAGCGCCTCTGCGCCGCCCTCTGAGGAATGATGATCGGGGACGTTCGGATCGGCAGGGCCAAAATGCGCGCTGTTGAGCGAGAGCAGTCCGTTGATCACGAACCCGGCGAGCGGCAACACCGGAAGCAGCCACACCCACTCGGCGATCGTGCCGGAGAGCGGATGAGCGACCGCCGCTGCGGAAACCGCGGTCTGGAGAAACATCAGCCTTTGAGCAAGTTGATGTTCTTGAGATCGACCGTCTGCCGGTGGCGGAAAATCGCAATGATGATGGCCAGGCCTACCGCGGCTTCAGCAGCCGAGACAGTCATCACGAACACTACGAATACCTGCCCCGCGGTTCCATAAAACCGCGAGAATGCGACGAAGGTGAGGTTGACGGCGGTGAGCATTAGCTCGACGCACATGAAGATGATGATCGCGTTACGGTGAATCAGAACACCGACTACGCCGATGGTGAATAGCGCCGCGGTGAGCGCGAGTGATTCAGCGAGCACTGACGGTCCTCCCGCGCCCGAGTACAACGGCTCCGGCGATCGCCACGAGAAGAAGCACGCTCGTCAGCTCGAAGGCCAGCAGATAATCCTTGAAGAGTGGGGCGGCGATCGTGCCGACGGCGTTCAGCTTCTGGAGCTGCTGGTCGTTGAAGTCGCGGGGGACGATCAGCTGTTGCGGAAGCTTGGCACGGATGATCACCATGATCTCGCTAAGGAGCCCGAGCCCAACCAGTCCAGCCGCTAGCCTCCACCCAGTGCCCCGCAGATCGGCCAGCTCCGATGGATGTCCCAAGTTGAGCAGCATGACGACGAACAGAAACACAACCATGATCGCGCCGGCGTAGAGGAGTACCTGGATCACTCCAATGAACTGCGCGTCCAGCATCACGTAGAGAGCGGCAAGGCTGAACATGGTGTTGACCAGCCAGAGTGCCGCGGTCACCGGGTTCTTGCGAGTAACGAATGCGATCGCCGATGCGAGCGCGATGACTCCGAAGAGGTAAAAATGAAAGACGTAGAAGAGTGGGTAGTGCGGCTCCATCACTCGCCCTTCGGGTCTTCTGGATCCCACATCTCGCAAACAGGGTGTGTCTGATCCATCAGCCGCTGCAGATCGTAGACGAAGCCCTCCCGGCTGTACTCGGAGTTCTCATAGTGACGGCCAACGTGGATCGCTTCCTCGGGACAAACCTCCTGGCAGTACCCGCAGAAGATGCAGCGAAACTCGTCGATCTCGAACACCAGCGGGTAGCGGTTCCCTTCCTCGTCTTCTCCCGGAACCAGCTTGATGCAGTTCGCCGGACACACGGTCGGACACAGTCCACACGCGACGCACCGCGCCTTCCCGGTCTCGGTCGTCAGCATCCTGTGCGTCCCACGCCAGCGAGGAGAAATCGGCGCCTTCTCCTCGGGATACTGTATCGTTGCTCTGTTGGTCACGTCGAAGAGATGCTTGACCGTGAGCGCCATCCCCCTGAGCGTCGCCCGGATGTAGCTGACATCCTCGAGGGGTCGTTCCACCACTTTCACCTGGATTGCCATTATCTACCTGCCTGTGCCGCAAGTGCGCGGCGTGCATCAAGCCGCCGCATCCGCTCGATCTCCTTCGGATTCATTCGCCCGTACGCCGGGCTTATGACTCGTCCGCGGTCGAGAATCGCGAACAGGATGATGATGAGCGCAATGTTCAGAGAGGCAAGAATCGCCGTGTACATCCAGCCCTCGCCGATTCCCGCCGCGCTCAAACCAAGCATCACAGCCGCTATCAGCACGATGTAAACGAGGGCAAGCGGCAGCAGGATTTTCCAGCCGAGCGACATGAGCTGGTCATAACGGAAGCGCGGCAAAGTCCACCGCACCCACATGAACAGAAACAGGAAAAAAAGAATCTTGCCGAGGAAGATCCCGATCGAGAGCAGCGACAGCCATCCGCTGTACGGACCGATGTTGTCCCGCGCGGTGAACGGAACGTCCCATCCGCCAAAAAAGAGCGTTGCCATCAGAGCACTCGCCGTCACCATGCTCGCGTACTCGGCGATGAAGAACAGCGAGAACTTCATCGCGCTGTACTCGGTATGGTATCCGGCGATCAGCTCCGATTCCGCCTCCGGCAAATCGAACGGTAATCTGTTCGTCTCCGCGAAGGCTGCCACGATGAAGATGAAAAATGCCACGGTCAGATTGACTACATTCCAGCCGCCCCACACCTGCTGATTGATGATGCTGTTGAGGCTGACATTGCCGGCAAGCAACAGGACTGGGATCGTCGACATCCCCATCGAGATCTCGTACGACACCATCTGCGCGCTCGAGCGAAGTCCACCGAGAAGTGCGTATTTGTTGTTCGAGGACCAACCGGCGAGCACGATTCCGTATACTCCGAGTGAACTGATCGCGAGGATGAATAGGAAGCCCACCGGCAAATCCGCGACGACCAGATCGATTCTCCCCCAGCGCGTCGGCACCGGCGCGCCGAACGGGATGACGCACCACGTGGTGAGAGCAGGAATGAACGATAGCGCCGGGGCTAGCACGAACAGTGGCCTGTTCACGCCGGCCGGCATTGTCTCTTCTTTCATGAAATTCTTGAGTCCGTCAGCCGCGGGCTGCAGCCAGCCTTTACCGACCCGGTTGGGTCCGTGACGATCCTGAATCCAGGCGGAGATTTTCCGCTCGGCCAGCGTGAGCATCGCGACACCAACCATGTAAATCGTGAAGATGATCAGCATCTTTACGATCGTAAAAATGAAAAACGCCATTCCGCTCACCGGCGGAAGATTTGGATCGGCCGCCTGGAGAAGCGCCGGCAGAAAATGGATCGTGCTCACGCAGCACCCACGGCAATCTGACTTTTCGGCGACGTCTGCGGTGCGTCGACCAAGGGCAATCCCTTGAAGCCGAGCGTGTCGTAGCTCAGTCCCGCGAATGACTTGTTGACACTGGCGAGACGGGCGAAAACCTCTGATGGGAGGAAGAAGCTCGTTTGCTTGCCCATTGCGCCGAGGAGATCGCCGAGCACGAGCCAGCTTGGACGCGTGTCTCCGGGAGCTTGACGGGCCTGCGTGAAGCGCTGGACGCGTCCACGCAAATTGGTAACTGTCCCCTCCTCCTCCGAAAAATTCGCAATCGGCAACACGACTGAGGCTCTGTTCGCTGCGTCAGCAAGTACCGAGCTGATCACGATCACATCACTGGCGCGCGAGACAGCCGAAGCGTCTACGCCGACGAGATCCTCGCCGGCGATCAGAAGGACATCATCCCGGCCCAAACCGCTGAGCAGGTCGGTGGTTCTCTGGAACCCGAGCTTTTCAGCGCCATAGACATTGGCTGCTCGCTCGCGGCGCAGCGCGAGATCCTCGACTCCAGCGAGAGGTGCTTCCTCGCCCTCGGCGACCCGAAAGACGCCGCTTCCGCCTTGCATCAGCTCGCTGAGAAGAAAGAGAGACTCATTGGACAGCATCGGCGACGCCACGACAAAAACTTTCTTGCCATTCAACACGCTCGCCGCGCCGGAAATCGCTGCCTCCCAGGTTGTCGTCGAAAGGGTACCGTCGCGACGAACCATCGGCTGCTCGATGCGGTTCTTCTCGTTCATCCAGCGGTAGTTGAGGCGTCCCCAGTCGCACATGAAGAACGCGTTGACGTTTTCGTTCGGCCTGGGCCGCATGCGCACGATCTGATTCTCACGCGTCTCCATGATCACGTTGCAGCCTTGTGTGCAGTTTGGACAGATCGATGGAGTGCGATCGAGCTCCCAGGCGCGCGCCTTGTTCAGAAAATCTTTGGAAAGGAGCGCACCGACCGGACAGAGATCGACGACGTTCGCGGCCCACGGGTGAGTGAGATCCTTTCCCTCGAACTTCCCGATCAGCGCGCGGTCGCCGCGCTCACTGACGTTCAGCGTTGGCTCATGCGCCACGTCTTCCATGAATCGGACACAGCGCGTACACAGGATGCACCGGTTGGGAACGTAAATGACATCTCCGCCAAAGTCCTCAGCCGGATTGAAGCGCTTGGGTTCGCGATAGCGCGAATCTTCGCGGCCTTCCTGGTAGGTGTAATCCTGAAGCTCACATTCACCCGACTGATCGCAGATGGGACAATCCAGCGGATGATTGATGAGCAGCATCTCGAGCACTCCCTTGCGGGCGTCGAGTGACTTCTCGGAGTAAACGTGTACGACCTGACCTTCGGCAACTGTCGTTGCGCAGGACGGCGCGAGCTTCGGCGCCTTCTCGACTTCGACCAGGCACATCCGGCAAACACCGGCAATCGGAAGTCCGGGATGATAGCAATAGTGAGGAATAAGAATCCCAGCCGTCTTCGCAGCCTCGAGAATCGTGGTTCCCTCGGCCACACTAACCGGACGGCCCTCGATGGTGAGGCTCACCATTTTTCCCCCGGCCATTACGCCACCGCCGCGGTCACGGGATGAAAGCGACGTCCCTGAATCAGAGCCTCGAACTCGCCACGGAATTTCTTGATTCCGGAAACCACGGGGACCGCACACGAATCGCTGAGGACGCAAATGGTCTTGCCCGTCATCTGTTCGGCGATGTCGAGGAGCGTGTCGAGATCCTCCATCGTTCCTTCGCCGTCACGAATGCGCTCGAGTATTTTCGTCGTCCAGGCCGTGCCTTCGCGGCATTGAGTGCACTGTGCACAGCTCTCGTGTGCAAAGAACCGCGCAATACGGGCGATGACCGTCACCATCGGCTGCGCGTCGTCGATTACGATGACACCGCCGGAGCCGAGCATTGATCCCTGCGCCACGAAGCCCTCGTAATCCATGAGCGTAGCATCCGCTTCCTCCATGTTCTGGATCGGAACGGATGCCCCACCAGGAATTACGGCTTTGAATTTCCGGCCGTGGAGCGGACCGCCGCACAAGTCGTACAGGAACTCCTTGAACGGGAAACCCATCACGACTTCGTAGGTACCTGGCCGCTGGATGTTGCCACACACCGAATAAAGCTTCGTTCCGGTACTCTTCGGATTCGAGAGCGACATCTTCTTGTACCAGTCAGCGCCGTTGAGAAGAATCGGCGCTGCAGCGATCAACGTCTCGACGTTGTTGATGGTCGTCGGCATACCGAAGACGCCTGACACTGCCGGAAACGGCGGCTTGATGCGTGGATTCCCGCGACGGCCTTCGAGCGATTCCATAAGTGCCGTTTCTTCACCACAGATGTAGGCGCCAGCTCCCTTGTGCACGTAAACGTCGATGCGCTTGCCGCTGCCCATTGCGTTCTTGCCGATGATGCGAGCGTCGTACGCCTCCTTCACCGCCTTCTCCATCCAGTACAATGGCTCGGTGAATTCGCCGCGGATGTAGATGTACGCGGTCTCGGCCCCGATGGCATAGGCGGCGATCGCGCACCCTTCGACTAGAGCATGCGGAGTCCAGCGCATCAGCTCGCGATCCTTGAACGTACCCGGCTCGGATTCGTCGGCGTTGCAGCACAGGTAATGGGGCTTGCCATCGCCGGGCTTCATGAACGACCACTTGAGACCGGTCGGAAAGCCCGCTCCTCCTCTGCCTCGGAGGCCTGATTCCTTGACGACGTTGACTATGTCAGCCGGCTCCATCTCGAGCGCTTTGTCGAGCGCCCTGTAGCCTCCACGTTTCCTCCAACTGGCGAGCGTGCGAGCATCGGCGTCGCCGAAGTACTTCGACAGGACCGTGGTTTCTCTTGGGTGCGACTGGTGCGGGAAGCCCATTATGTGAGTCGCGCGAGAAGTTCCGGCACTTTGTCCGGCGTCACGGATTCAATGAACTCTTCGTTGATCATCACTGGTGTCGCGAATCCGCAAGCACCCAGGCATTCCACTTCGATCACGGTAAAGCGGCCGTCGGGAGAGGTGATTCCAAGCTCGCCAGTATTGGTGTGGCGGAGAAAGGCCTTCACCACATCCTCGGCGCCGCAGATGCCGCAGGGCGAGGTCGTGCAAACCTGGATGAAATATTTTCCCACCGGGTGCTGGTGGTACATAGTGTAGAATGTCACTACGCCTTTGACGAAAGCTGGTGTGAGATCGAGTTGACTGGCGACTTCGGCCATTCCCTGATCGCTTACCCAGCCGCGCTCGCGCTGGACGATCCAAAGCGCAGGAAGCAGTGCAGCCATCTTTGTCGGATAGCGTGTGAGCAACTCGTCGAGCTCGCGCTTTACGTCGCCGGTGAACACCGGCTCATACTGCTCGCGTGCCGGCGTTGATAGCGATGACGTCCGATAGCAGATGGCCTTCAACCATCTTTGGGATTGCAGCGAGGTTTACGAAAGACGGGGGGCGAATTCGCCAACGAACCGGCTTTGCTGTGCCGTCCGATACCATATAGTAGCCCTTCTCTCCCTTCGGGCTCTCGACGGCGACGTAGGACTCGCCGATCGGCGGACGCGGACCTTCCATGACCACCTTGAAGTGATGAATCATGGATTCCATTTCGCTGGTCGCCTTGGACTTGGGTGGCAGGATGATGCGTGGATCGTCGATGTTTACGGGACCGTCGGGGAGTCGGTCAGCCGCCTGTTGCAGAATGCGCACCGACTGGCGCATCTCCTCGAATCTCACCAGGTAGCGATCGTACACGTCGCCGTTCGTACCGACCGGAACCTCGAAATCGTAAGTCTCGTAATCCAGATATGGAAAATCTTTGCGTACATCGTAGTCGACGCCCGACGCGCGGAGCATTGGACCTGACAAACCCCAATTGATTGCTTCCTCGGGCGTCATCACGCCGAGTCCGATCGTGCGGCCAACCCATATGGCGTTCTTGGTGAGAACACGATCGATCTCGTCCAGCGTATGGGGAAACGTGCGGATGAATTGTTTGAGGCCGTCCATCCACCCGCTCGGAATATCCGCGGCCATTCCGCCGACGCGCGTTGCCGATGTGGTGAGTCGCGCGCCCACCCATTTCTCGATGAGACGGTAGATCTCTTCGCGGCGCTGGAACGCCCAGAGAAAAGGCGTGAAGGCGCCTATGTCGATGCAGAAAGTTCCGAGCCACACCAGGTGCGACATGATTCGTGACAGCTCGGACGCGATGACGCGCAGGACCTTGCAGCGCTCCGTGGTCTCGATCCCGAACAGACGCTCCGCGCCAAGCGCAAACGCGACGTTGTTCCCGATCGAGTTCAGATAATCTTCGCGATCAGTCCAGCAAATTATCTGGTTGTACTGCCGGTACTCGCCCATCTTCTCGAAACCGCAGTGGAGGTAACCAATGTGCGGGATGCAGCGGACGACAGTTTCGCCGTCGAGCTCGAGTACCAGGCGCAACACGCCGTGAGTAGCCGGATGCTGCGGTCCGATGTTGATGAGCATATGCTCACCTTCGAGATCCGGCTCGATACCCGGCGGCGCCTCGACGGCTAGACCACCGCCGCCATCGTCAGTGAGGATCGGAACGCGCTGTGGCCTTCCGCTCGCATCGAGGCCTGTTGTCGAGAGCTCAACTTCGACGGTGCGCCTGTCCATCTACTCGCCCGTCCTCTCGCCCTTGCCAAGCCTCTCGCGCACGTCCTGCGGCAGCTCGGCGAATGCGTCGGCAATCGTGAGCTCCTCCATCGAATAGCGCGCTTCCGGATTCTGAGCGAGCGCCTGACGAAGCTGCTCCGAACGACTGAAGCGTCCGCGTAGCGGGAAATCTTTCCGCAACGGAAAGCCCTCCGTGTACGACTCCCACATCAGAATGCGGCGAAGATCGGGGTGTCCGCGGAAACGAATTCCGAACATATCGTAGCATTCGCGCTCGAGCCAATCCGCTGCTCGATAGAGGTCGTAGACGCTGTCGATCTCCAGCGATTTCCCTTTCGGGATCTGGGCCTTGACGCGGAGGAATCGTCGGAAAGGAAGTGAGCGCAGATGCCACACTACTTCGATTGGCACTTCCGCGTCGCGATACTCGACTGCCGTGAGATCGCTCAGAAAATCGTAACGCTGCGACGCCTCGTCGCGCAGCCACCCCATTACTTCATGAACTGATGCCGGGTCTACATAGACGACCGTTTCGCCCCAGATAACTTCGACGCGTTTGATTGCCGAAGAGAATTTCTTCTGAAGCGCTTTTGCTGATGGATTCGGGTCGGCATTCCGGTGTGCAACGTTCCGCTGCGTTGCAGGCTCGACGCCGGGCGCGCTCGCTCCGGTTCTGACGACCTCGAATCGACTCACAGTCCGGACCTGGTCTGGTTTACCGAATTTCCAAATGGTTCACCAAGCTCGTCGATTACCGAGGGCGGAATATAGAGTTGACTGGAGGGATCCGGCTCCATCTCGTCCCGGGTGCCCGCATCGGCGGCGCGCTCATTCTTCACTTTTTCCTGAAGCATGCGAATGCCGTAGAGCAAGCCTTCGGGTCGCGGCGGACAGCCGGGGACGTAGACGTCGACAGGTATGATCGTGTCGATCCCCTGGACGACTGCATAGTTGTCGAACATTCCGCCGGTCGATGCGCACGCCCCCATCGAGATGCACCACTTTGGCTGCGGCATCTGCTGCCATATGCGCCGAATTATCGGAGCGAGCTTGAATGGGACGCGGCCAGCGCAGATGAGTACGTCAGCCTGGCGCGGCGAGTAGCTCATGCGCTCCATTCCAAAACGCGCCAGGTCAAAGTCGCTGGCGGCGGTAGCCATGAACTCAATGGCACAGCACGCCGTTCCAAACGGCATCGGCCACAACGAATTCGCACGCGCCCAATTCACCAGAAAATCCAGACGGGTCGCAACCCATCCTTCCTGCGATTCCGGCGCGTACGAAACAGTCCGGTGCTCTGCTGGAGCCGTCAATCCCATTGCAACGCCCCTTTCTTCCAGACATAAACGAGGCCGACAAGGAGAATCAGCATGAACACCAACATCTCGCCCAATCCGAAAAACGAGATGTTGCCGACGGGACACGCATCGTTGACGAGCGGCACGAAGCACGAGAGCTGCCGAAAATAGACCGCCCATGGAATCATGAACACGGTCTCGATGTCGAAGATTATGAACAGAATCGCCACGAGGTAGAAACGCACCGAAAAACGTTCGCGCGCGTCGCCAAGCACGGGCACGCCGGATTCGTAGGCCTGTTGTTTGACCGGCGTCGGTCGCGCACGGATCGTCAGCGCTGAGAT
>WNGH01020936.1_pt1 | contig 13676 bp, 14 predicted proteins | sample 5400631 | NCBI WGS metagenome assembly WNGH01 (sample SAMN13153373, study PRJNA577476) | soil metagenome | isolation source: 115 cm soil or saprolite under Garry oak tree replicate 1 | place: USA:California | collected 2016-06-15
GATAAGAAATTAAGGAGAGTATTTACAATATTAAATGTTTAGATACGGCAACAATTTTCCCACACGGCGTGTCGTCTAATCGCTCAGGTAATCCCCAATGCTTTCGGGCTGCGGTAAGTGAGTTTGATTTTATCAAACAGCTGTCGATATTGCGGAAGTTCGCGACGGCCAACCTGCCTGCTCGCCGCCGGCAGCGGTAGCTGAGCGCCGACTCGTTAGACCTTGTGAACACACTGCATTCAAAGATCGCCGCAGGATTGAAACGATTAGCCAGACGTTTCCTAAGCTCTTTGGGTTATGATACTTCAAAAAGGAAACCTTCGAAGGCCGATCCACTATGTGAAGGTTTCGATAGGTATCTCTTCGAATCGACAAAAGCAGGCATGGATGTCAATGACTGGATTGAAGAGCAACTAGGATGGGAACCTGCCTTGCCTACTCTGAGGAAAGTAGTTTTCCCCTACATAGAGCAGACTTCGTGTGTTTGCGAAATCGGGGCAGGAACAGGTCGGCATGCCCGGCATATAATACCGCTAATCGGAAAAGGGAAACTGCATCTTTTTGATCATTCCTCCTGGATAACGAGTCATCTGAAAAACTACTTCTCCAAAGTAGAAAACGTTTATGTGGGCGAATGTGATGGTGCATCAATCGGGCTCGCTGCAGATTCGGTCGATTTATGTTTTTCTAATGGGGCATTTATCGAGTTTAAGTTAGGAACCATTCTGCTATTTGCTAAAGAGTTCTGGCGTATTCTAAAACGCAATGGTTATGTCATATTCGACTATATAGACATATCAACAGAGGAAGCGTGGCAACATCTTAAATCGCAATCAGCCGTCCATCATAGAACTTTTACATACCATTGCGGGCATACTATTGACAAAGTGTTCGCTTCCGTTGGATTTACTGTTCTCGAGCGACATCAAGAGGACAAAAGCACATACGTAGTTTTTCAGAAAATCTGAGCTTCTCTGCCGAAAAGGCGCCGCATCCGACCACCTACAGCCTCCGCTTTTGCACGCGAGTCGCTGCGATCTGTGACATTCACGGAAACCTCCGTGCGCTCGAGGCTGTGCTTGCAGAGATTCGCCGCGCACGAGCAGAGCAAATTATGGTTGGCGCGCCGTGGTCCCCTGCCCGATGCCCTTGAAACAATCGCGCGCTTGTTTAATCTCGACATTCCAATCCAGTCATCCAAGGCAACGGCGAGGTTGCGGCGTTGTTTACGCGAAGCAGTTTCTTAGCGGAGTGGACGAGTAGCGCCCGCACCGCTCCGCAGCCATGGCGTTTTAAACTGGTGGGAACTTGGTAATTGCCGCAGGGGGTTGTTAGCCTCCCCCGGGAAGCCAACGGCTTTCCCTACAGAATTGCAGCGATCTCGACGGTTCCGGCGATAACCAAGCTCGGCATCTTCGGTCCACACGAAATGATCGTAAAGGGAGGAAGAATTACCTTGGTGCCGGGACCTAACTTGAGAGCGGCAACGGCCACATCCAACGCGGCCGACACGATATGCAAACTCTCTTCTTCCAAGCGTGCCACAAATGGGCCTTCGAATGAAAAACAGCCGCTGTCGATGCATGCGGTGAGGTATTCTTTCTCGGTGCCATCAAGCAACTGCGCGTTGACCAGAATGAAATCAGAAGCCAGTTATGCAGTTTCGTTACGCTCGCAGAGGAAGAGCTTCCTAGTCGCCGGAAAGGAGAGATATGTCCGTCGAATTCGAAAGTGATGCTCCAGCGCGTGCACGAAATTGGCTTGTGTATACCAATGATGCTGCCGCGCTTCCCAATATTTGCCAGCTATCTCATCCTCCCGAGGTATAAACTCGACCAAGAGCCATTTCTCCGAGAAGGCGGCCAGGCCCGCAACGATTTGATCAAAAGAAAGCTGGGACCCAAAAACTAATGTAGGAACGGCCGCGAGGCACATTACCATTTCCGAGCGGAATCTCTCTGTCGCCGGCTTGAACCAATTGTTTGCCACGCCGCGAGCGGGAGACGGATCGCAAAAATCCATTACAATCGGATAGATGTCGCGATCACCGTTGCGCGCGGTGAGATAAAGCTGGTTCATCATTTCCGGGACGACATCCGAGGACACTACTCGAATCCCCATGGATCCAGCGAGGAGAGAGTACCAGCCTCCGCTTGGACATACATCGAACAAAGATCTTGGTGACACCTCGCCAAGAACCTGTTTCACACTCAGCTGTTTTTGATTCCAATCGTTTAATCGGTCAAAGGTCTGCGATTCTTCATAGTATTTCGCCCACCGGTCACTTTTGGGCAGTTTCACCCCTGAAAGCGACGCTCTCAGATCATCGATTCTTACACGCAAGTCTGTCGCGCTTGGCTTCGCGGCCGGCGCCTTAACTCCAATTCCGAGTCGCTGTAGGTATTTGTTGACTGACTCGGGAAGCGTCCTCCTCAAGAATTCGCCAGACCATATTCTGGCGCGTCCAGGGAACGTCGCTGATCGCGCCAGCTCGCGAGGCCCCAATAGCAGTAGAGCATCGTCATATTGGACTGCATGATTAAAATCGCCGACAAGGTAGATAACGTAGCGCCACAGCCCCTTTTTAGCGAGTTGAAGAGGCCAAATATAATAGCGATGAAATTCGTTCACGAACTGCTCGATGGTTGCGGCCGCGCCCCACACGAGCGATCCGAAATCCACAAAGACTGGCTCTGTACGTCGGAACAGTATGTTCCAAGGAGAAATATCTCCCAAAATGTATCCGTGGTTGAGCAAAACCTCTTGAAGATCCAGTACGGCCATTCCCACCGCCCTTAGAGCTTCTGGGGCCCATTCTGCTGGATAAGTAATTGTCGAAATTCTCTCGTGTTTCAAAACCAGCGGGTACTCGTCAGACGAGTAGTCTGAGATTTCCGTTTGAACTAAGAGGTCGCGGGCGATGAGCGCGTCGAGGACTCCTTTCTTAAACAACTCCCGGACCTGTGGCTCGTAGGTCGCACTAATCCCACGGAGCAGCATGCCGTCGTACTCAAAAAGCCGTATTGACGTATTGGCAAACGACAACGGATGAGACTGCCAGGGCTCGAGGCTTATGTGCTTCATAGGTTCGGGAGGACAGCCTGTTCCGGGAACCTCAGACACGTGAATGCTTGCGCGTCACTTCGAAAACAAAGCAACTCGACGTCGTATCGCCCCCAAACTTCGCAATGTTTCAGCGCCAGTGGCCAGCGATGGCGCGCGATTGCTATCGATCTAGAATCCACTTCCGTAGAGACCCGAGCCGCATGACAGTGACGTTTGAGCGACCCAAGTATCGCCAATCGGCTAGAAAGCGCCGCGCGAGTTTTCGCCAAAATTTCTGGCGCAGCGTAGCCGGTCGAATCCTTTGCAGCATCTTCCCACGCGTCATAATTTCTGGTAAACCGCATCGGTGTTGTTTGCCTCGCTCGCCTCAAACAGCGAGGCCAATGCAAGGTGATTGGCGGTAACAAGTTCTTCGCCACAGATTTAACAGTCATTTTCGAACGTCGCTCGTCCTGCTCCCTGCCTCAACGTCCCCTCTCGACCCAAAAATTTCCGAGAACCAGCACGTCCATTGGGTGCGCAAAAAGCAATCGAGCGCTTCTTCCGGATAACAGACGAGCGGTTCATTTCGTTAAAAGACGTATTTAGCACAATTGGCACGCCGGTGAGAGCGCGAAAGTGTTCGATCAGGCGACAATAACGTGGACTGGTCTCTTTGTGCACGGTCTGTAAGCGGCCGCTTCCATCGACATGCGTGACCGCTGGAATCAAGTCTCGATGATTCGGCCGGATCTGAAACACTTCCATCATGAAGGGCACATCATCGTCCGTTCGAACCAATCGAAAACCGCCTCGCACAAAATGGTGGGCGCAAACGGTCCGAAAGATTCGCGCCGTTTAATTTTCGGGTTCAGAATGGGTAAAATGGGGTCGTATCTAAAGGGCGTGTTGCCGAAAAGGTGTTGAGTTGGCAAGGAGAGTATTTACAATATTGAATGTTTAGACACGGCCCCAATCAAGATCAAGCTTCTCAAGCCGATTTGCAGAATCGGCACGTTCGATGCGCTGTATTGAATGATGAGGGGCGGCGTGGTGCCCGGCGGCATGATGCTCAAGAGGGTTTGGCAAATCAAAGTAATTTGCGCGACGACCGCTTCCACTTTGGCGCCTTCATGGAAAAAAACTTTAATGACAGAAACGCCGTTGTAACTCTGCGACTCTATGTGCTCGGTGGTATCAGAATCAGTTGTGCTTGACCATTCTATGACTAAGTCCAAAGATAGCTCGACCGAGATAGATCTAATAGCAATTCTTGGCTTATATAATTCTGGGTCGTCGGCCCTTTCTGGAGTTCTCTACTACCTTGGTGTTGATATGGAGCCACTTGAGAACTATCGTTTCTACGAATCGGCTGAGTTGTCTCCAAGGCTTCGAGAGTGGTGGTGCGAACCGACACCGCGAATGGGGCTGAGCTGGAGTGAATTAAAAGAGGGTGTTTGCAAAGAGGACCGCGTCTATTTTCTTAAACAGTGGATTGGAAGCAAAATGGGAGCTGGAGTCAAACAGGTTGCAATAAAACATCCATTATTATTGTTGTCTGCCGATGATTTGCTCGAAGCTTGTGGAACTGGGGCGCGATTTATCTGGTCTTATCGACCTCTCAACGAATCGATTGACAAATTAACTGAAAGAGCATGGTGGCCGGGTGGCGAGCGGTTTATACAAACGGCGCTTTGGAATAAAGTGAAGCCATTTGTCGAAAGGCTAGGGGAAAATAGAAAGTTAATAATCGCTTATAACGATATGACAGATGAGACAAAGACGTTTGATCGGCTCAATCAGATTAGCGAATATTTAAGGATTTCACCGACAGAAAAGCAGAAGATGGACGCTTTTAATTACATAAGAAAATCAGTGAGAATTGAAAAATCGGCACCGCGCGCTGGATAATCCAATAGAGGCAGCATTCAATGATTCCAAGATGGTGTTAGCGGGTAGCCCTTCTAAGTTTATTTTGCAATCCGAGGCCCCAGATTGGACGGTACGACACGATCTCACATGGAACTGACCTTCTCGATTATCATTCCGACGTTCAATCGATGTGCCGCGCTCGAGAGAACCCTCAACTCGTTGATCAAGATCGACAAGCAGGGAAAAAATTATGAGGTTTTGATCGTTAATAATGGTTCGACCGACGGCACATCTATGATGGTCGAAAGGTTTCGGTCGGCTGTTTCACAGCTACCGTATCGATTTCTAAGTGAGCCTATGCCCGGGTTACTTTCAGCCCGCCACCGCGGCGCAATAGAGAGCGCCGGCAATATTTGTGTGTTTATTGATGATGACGTTCGACTTGATCCAGAGTGGTTAAATGCTCTTCAAGAGGCGTTCCAGGATCCGTCGATTGTTCTAGCCGGAGGACCTTCACGTCCGTTGTTCGAGGTACCTCCCCCACTGTGGCTCAAGGCATTTCAGTCGGTTGAAGCGGCTGGAAGTTTATGCGTTCCTCTAAGCCTTTTCGATGGAGGCGATAATGTGAAAGAAATCGACCCGATTTACATTTTCGGACTCAATTTCGCCATCCGTCGTGAGACACTTTTTGCACAGCGCGGATTTCATCCGGATTCCTTGCCTGGGCCGCTTCAGCGGTATCAAGGTGACGGTGAGACGGGCCTGAGCCTGAAAATTAAACGATCGGGTCTAAAGGCACTCTATCACCCAAAGGCATCAGTGCATCACGAAGTCCCCGCGAGCAGACTTACCGAAGCGTACTTTACGCGCAGAGCGTTTTTCCAAGGGGTGTGCGATTCTTATACGAGAATTCGTGCTGACGGACGTATTTTTTTGGAGAGGTCACCCTGGCGACGTGTGCTGAGCCGAACGAAAGATATCATTTCCCGATGGCTTCCAGCCAAACGAGCATGCGATTGCGTTACGATGGCCGCTAAAGCTTACCGCCGAGGGTTCGAGTTTCATCAGAGTGAGGTGCGAAAGGACTTAAATCTGGTGAATTGGGTGTTGCGACCGGACTATTGGGACTACCAATTACCTGCTGGCTGGGAGAAATATTTGGCCGCGACAAATGGCGCAACCTCCTGAAGATATGGTAACGATGATACGCTCTTTATTAAACGGGGAAAACTGCGCGTGGACTTTTTCGACGATGATCAAACATACCTGGAGAGTCGCATCCTCGAAGCCGGGGACGTTATCTTGCTCGTTCAAGGTGGTCATGGATTCGAAGTTCTCGAAGAGCTTGAAATGTTTGAGGTCAAGCAGGGACCTTACACGGAAGACCGGGACAAGAAACGCTTTGAAGCAAAGTTGCCAGCTGAACTCAAATTCAACGCGCCCTCAGCATGAGCGAGGAGAGTTTCGACAGGGGTGGTGCGTATTGCCACTTTCAGCGGAGCGAGGAATTCGCAACACCTCAACCACAGTCCGAGAAACCATGGGCCGTTCGGTATCTGTTCCGCAAACAGGGCTAAAATCCTTTACCGCATGGCTCGCGATTTCATTCCCGTCAACGAACCGTTGCTTGATGGAAATGAGAAGAAATATCTCGCCGAATGCGTCAATACAGGCTGGATTTCCTCTGAAGGCCCATTTGTGCGGCAACTCGAGGAAGGAGTCGCGCACCGGTTGGGACGGAAATATGGTGTCGCTGTCTGCAACGGTTCAGCAGCGCTGGACGTAGCCATCGCCGCTCTCAAGTTACAATCGGGCGATGAAGTCATTCTTCCTGCCTTCACAATAATTTCTTGTGCGGCTGCGATTGTGCGCGCGGGTGCGACACCGGTGGTTGTCGATGCAGATCCTGCGGCATGGAACATGGATGTTCGCCAACTGGCCGGGCACATTACTTCGCGGACACGCGCGATCATGGTAGTGCACATCTATGGTCTCCCAACGGATATGGATCCGGTTCTCACGCTTGCCGCTAAGCATGGCGTGAAAGTGATCGAAGATGCCGCAGAGCTCATCGGGCAAACCTATAAGGGACGGCCGTGCGGTAGCTTTGGCGACATCAGCACATTAAGCTTTTATCCGAATAAGCATGTGACGACCGGCGAGGGTGGCATGGTCCTGACGGATGAGTTAGCTCTGGCAGAGCGCTGTCGTTCTTTGCGAAACCTTTGCTTCCAGGAAAAACGGTTCGTGCACGAGGAACTCGGCTGGAATTTCAGGATGTCCAACCTTCAGGCGGCTCTTGGCGTGGCGCAGTTGGAGCGCCTCGCCGAATTTGTTCATCGGAAACGCGAAATGGGCAGCCGCTACAACGAGCTCCTCAAGGGCGTTACAGAATTGCAGCTGCCGTTAGAAGCGACAGATTATGCGAAAAACATTTATTGGGTGTATGGAGTTGTGCTTGATGATAAGCTTCCTTTTGATGCGCAAGTTGCGATGGAAAAATTGGCGCAGCGTCAAGTAGGAACACGACCATTCTTTTGGCCAATCCACGAACAACCCGTTTTCCGTCGAATGGGATTATTCAAAGGAGTTCGTTGTCCTGTAGTCGAGCGCCTGGCGCGGCGAGGTTTTTATCTGCCAAGCGGTTTAGCTATCACCGACTCGCAGCAGCGCCGCGTGGTCGATGCGGTGGAGACGGTTTTGAGAGAGCAACAATAGGCGAAATCCATCGTATTTCGGATTACCTAGACCCCTGCCTAAGGCCCTGATTAACACTCTTCATGAAAGTTGGCCTATTAAATCCAATCGCCCCCGAAAACATCGGTGGAGGCTACACTTACGAACATGAAATCTTTGATCGCATTCGCGAACTCGCGCCTATTTCAGGACATGAGTTTGTAGTCTTCGACGAATCGGATGACGACGAATCGGCTGGTCCGACGAGACATGCAGTGGAGAGGATGTCCTTGACTAGGCGTATTTGGTCAAATGTCCGCAAGGCTATTAAAGCTTCGCCTGCTAGAAAAGGTGGTTACCGATGGGGTAGTAAGTCAATCCGCGAAAAGTTGGTGAGTGAAGGGGTTGAATTCTTTATCAATGTTAGCCCTGAGCTGGCTATTCTGGATGTTCCATTCCTTATGGTTGTCTGGGATCTGCAACACCGCCTCCAACCTTTCTTTCCAGAGGTCGGTTCGGGCGACATATGGCAGATGCGAGAAAAATTTTATTCTCAAGTGATAAAACGTGCTGCGTTTGTCACTACCGGTACAAAAGCCGGAAAAGAGGAGATACAACGGTTTTACGGAATCGCCGAAGAAAGAGTTCGACTTCTTCCTCATCCGACGCCGCGGTTCGCGCTCGAAGACGGCATCGCGGATTTTGCCGAAGTGGCAAAGTATAAAGTGCCGCCCGGGTATATCTTCTACCCCGCGCAGTTCTGGAGCCATAAGAACCATGTTGGTCTGCTCCGCGCCGTCGCGCATCTGAAACGACGGGAGAACTTGTGCCTGCCTGTAGTATTGACCGGATCGGACCAAGGTAATGAAGCGTATGTGCGACAAATGGTCGAAGCTCTGCAATTGCAAGAGCAAGTCTATTTTCTTGGTCACGTTCCACGGACTACTTTGCGTGCGCTTTACCAACATGCCTTCGTTCTTTGCTACGTCAGTTTCTTCGGTCCGGACAATCTGCCACCTCTGGAAGCATTTGCTCTCGGTTGCCCGGTGATAGCTGCCGATGTTCCTGGTGCGAGTGAGCAGTTGGGAGAGGCAGCGGTTCTAGTAAACCCAGCCAACGAATTGGAAATTGCGCAAGCGCTCAGATCACTTTTCCACGATCATGCAAAAAGGGAAAGCTTGATTCAACGTGGGAAGGAGCGCGCTCATCGATATACCAGCGAAGATTTTGTTAAAGGGCTGTTTGCTTTGCTCGACGAATTCCAGACGATTCGCCAGTGTTGGCCGGCCAGCCCGCAGCTTCCACTCAGTGCATGAGCGCGCGGAGAGTCTCAATTTTACTGCCGTGTTTCAACGCGCGGGCATTTCTCGAAGAACGGATGGATTCCATCCTGGTGCAAACTTTTTCGGATTGGGAGGCGATCGTTCTCGATAGCTATTCCACCGATGGCAGTTGGGAATTTTTTAAATCGATCGCGAGCAATGACTCGCGTTTCCGGCTACACCAGGTCCCACGCGAAGGACTTTATGCGGCTTTAAATCGCGGAATCAAACTCGCGACTGGCGAGTTTCTCCACATCGCTACGTGTGATGATGCAATGCTTCCAGATTTTCTCGCCACGCTGCTCGAAGCATTTACGATTTGTCCGGAGGCGGGCATCGCTGCTTGTGACGCGTTGCTGATCAATCGCGATGGCGGTCAACTTACTATAGAAGACATGGCTGATTATTTGCCCGAGGAATCGATCAACGACGTGCTTGCCCTCGATGTTGTTCGTTCCTACCCAGTAAGACACGACCTTAACTACCGGCCTCCTCCGCATGACTGTCTCCTGCACTTTTCCGCGAAGAGCGTTTATTTTTCTCTGACGCAGTTGCTTATACGCACGACTCTGGCACGAGCGGTGGAACCGTTCGATACTACAGTGGGTTCGATCGCCGATCTTGGCTGGCTTGTTCGCCTAACGAATCTCGCCGGCACAGTCCACGTGCCAAGAAAGCTAACCATATGGCGCTTTCACGGCGATCAACTTAGCGTCCATCGCGATGACACACGCCTCATCTCAATAAAGACGATGTGCGAGCGCATTCTCCCAGAGATTTGCCAACATCATCCAGGCCTGTTGACTTCTAATGACTGCGCAGCACTCTTGTTGCCTTGCAAAAGTTTTCTTGCGACCGGTGCAATCAAGCATTTTTGGGTTCGGCTCGAAGGCGCCGTCCGTGTGTTGTTGATGCTCTTTGAGCGGCCTGCTGCCACCTTGCGGGCGCTTGGCCGAGCGCACTTTCGAGTCGGGAATCCGAGACAGTCTCTCCTTCCAATGATTCTCCAAAGAATAGGGCTCGCCCCGAAAAAGCTCAGCGCTATCGAGCATCTATAACGGAAACGGGAGCCCCAAATGGGCGCTATTTTTGTAGCAGCATCACACACAGCGAAGAGCGATGCGAGAACCGGGATCCAAACTGTTGTCCGCGGTCTGCTCTCCGGATTAACTAGGGCAAACGTCGACTTCCGAGCGGTCCGGTGGTCAGCCTGGCGCAGCGCTTTCTTGCCACTAAATGCGAAGCACAGCAAACGCCTGGCCACCTATGTTTGTATAACGGATCGCCTGCCGAACAGATTGCATGGATCATGGCTCCTTCTGCCGGAGGTGATTTATCGGAACGAACTGCATCGAGTCATCGCCTATGCGCGAGAGCAGCAGATGCGTGTGGCGGCAATCTTTCACGATGCAATTCCCATTTCCCATCCTGAACTCGTTCGGCCCAAAGCGGCAAAATATCATGCCGACTACATGACAGGCCTTTGTAACGTCGACCTTCTTATCCCGGTTTCTCATTCAGCAGCCGACCAATTCCGTCTCTTTGTTGAGAAGCGTCGACTGCCCTTTCCAACCATTTATGTTTGCACTTCGGCCGGCGATCTTTTTGGCGAGGAACGCCTCCCTGCGAAAGCAGCTGTCTCGTCTCAGGCAGTAAATATTCTCTGCGTGTCAACATTGGAACCACGTAAGAATCACAAAACTCTGCTTGAAGCGNNNTTGAAGCGTTTGAATTAGCTTCCGCAACTCTATCTCAACCGGAACTTCGCCTTCAACTCGTCGGCGATCGTTACGAAGGTGCGGATTTCGTTGTCGAGATAGTTAAAGCTGCCATGGCGCGCAACCCAAATGTGATCTGGCATGGCAAGTTAACAGATCATCAGATGACGAATTTATATCGCGAATGCGATTTTACGATCTACCCGTCGGTCCTTGAAGGTTTTGGTCTTCCTATCATCCAAAGCCTGTGGAATCGCCGTCCGTGCATTTGCGCAAATTTCGGAACAATGGCCGAGACGGCAAGCGGGGGCGGTTGTTTGACTGTTGACATCCGCGACGCTGAGAAACTCAGCGGCGCGATTGTAGCGCTCGCCACGCGTCGAGACATTCGGCAGAAGCTGGTCGAAGAAATCGAACGCAGACATGTCAAAACCTGGCAGGAATACGCCACCGAGATCTGTGAGGCACTCGAAGCTGTCGATGATTAAGACTTTAATGGGATTCGAGTCCGGGTTCGACGCTCGGCCGAGAGTTTGCTCTCGATTTGGCAATCGTTTTCTAGATTCGATGCAGTCCACGTTTTATCAATCAGAGCTGAGACAGCTAAATCCGGCACCTGCGTGTGCGATCTCTATAGGGAAAAAAGCGACGCTGGCATCCGCGGTAACCGAAGACAACAAAGAAGTGTCGGTCTTATGAGCGTGACTTTCGGCGGCCGATACGAACAAAGATACGTGAAACTACTTGGGCGAAAGGTTGGCAATAAAACGCGTATCGTCCTTATTACGGTCCTTTGTTTAATTCCGGCTCTCTTTGTCGCAAGGCAGTTCTCCCCTGAGCACGGTTTCACGAAGCTGCTCGTGGTCGGAACCATTTATCTCCCGCGAGCGCTTTCTCAGTTTCAGGCACTGAATCCGGCTACTTCCCACGGCCCGGGTTACGACGGACAATTTTATGCGCAGGTGGCAATCGATCCTTTGCTACGCAATCCGCAATTGGGACGTGCGCTTGATGTACCTGAGTATCGAAGCCGACGGATTTTAATGCCAGCGCTGGCCTGGCTATTCGGCGGCGGTCAATCGGCAGCAGTAGTGACAAGTTATATACTTCTGAATATCGCCGCGTGGTATCTTTTGTTCGGATTGCTTCTTCGGTCTGAACAGCCGACAACTGTTCAAGCCTGGCTGTGCATCGCCGCCACGATGTTGACTACTGGCGCGCTCGCCTCGCTGCAACGTTCGCTTACCGATCTTCCGGCTGCGGCACTGCTCGTCGCCGCCGCAGTGCTGGCAGGCCTCTCCAGAACAATGTTCTTGGCGTTGTCCGTCCTAACCAAAGAAACCTACGCGATCTGCGCATGGGCTGCGATTGTCGATCTGCGGAACAAACCACACGCGGTTTGGCGAGGCATTGCGCACGCTTCCGTAATTATTTTGCCTTTCCTGCTTTGGGCAATCTATGCCCATTCGCGATTTGAGAAACATTTCTACGGCGCTATAAATTTCTCTTGGCCATTTGAGGGCTGGATTTGTGGGCTGGCCTCCTTAATTAGACACAGAAACCTCTTCCCGGTGGTTGCTGCGGTGTCGCTACTCGTGCAACTGGCGTATCTCGTTTCGCGACCGCGATTCAATTCGTTCTATTGGCGCGCGGCGATTAGCTTTGGAATCGCATCGTGTTTTCTCAGCGATGATCCTTTCGTGAGCGATGTAAGCTTTACGCGCGATCTGCTGGCAACGACAATCGGATTCAATGTTTTGCTCATGAGCGAATTGCCTGCCAAATTCCCATTCTGGTTTGTCCCCGGAAATATCGGACTGTTTTCTGGTCTGGTTGGGCTAATTCAAAAGATGCTTTGATCACATCCTGCCGATATCCGTGACGCCCTTGTTGTCTGGCGCCGGCGCCATCAGGCAACCCACCCCCATGGCGAAAATACCACCATCGAGATCGCAGCCAGAACGGCCGAAACTACGATGTATGTGCGTTTGAACCCTTTATTGTGCCCTAGCAATGCAAGTGCGATAACGATGGGGAAAATGACGAGACCAAACCGTGGCGCGGAAGTGAGATCTCCCCACGAGCTAATAAACAATACTGACACGACCCGTTGCCCCGAAGCGGCCATCGCCGCATGCGACGTATTATTTATCGATCGCGACGGGCGCAATCTGTCGCCTGCGAATTCCGAGTTGGCTCGCCTTTTGTCCCGGCGCGCAATTAGGGAATTACTGGAATTGGACACCGTTCGGACGGCATTCCTTGGAGAAAAGCAAAATCAGATCAATTACCGGCCCGTGCCTCACGATTGTCTGCTCCACTTTTCGGGGCGCAGTGTGTATTGCTCTCTCACTCAACTCGTCGTTCGAACGAAAATGGCAAGAGCAGTCGGCCCGTTTCCGACAACGATCGGGTCTATCGCTGATTTCGGCTGGCTTCTTCACGCCACGAGCCGTTTCGGTACAGTCCATTTGCCGCAAAAACTGGCGACCTGGCGCTTCCACGGCAGTCAACTGAGCATCTATCGTAATAGAGCGCGCGGAGCTTCAGGGCAGAGTATGTGCCAGCAGATTCTTCCCGAAATCCGCCAGCGCCACCCACATTTGTTAACTCGCAACGATTGCGCAGCACTTCTGTTGCCGTTTAAAACGCGACTCGCGCGATCGCCGATTGGACGAATTTACCACTGGTTCGAGACAGCAGTCAGATTGTTATGGATGATCCTGGAACAACCCGACCCCACTTTGCGAGCTCTGCTTCGGGTCAGGTTTAGATTTGGCACTCGAAGGCACTCCTTGCTCCCCATGATTTTCCAAAATGCCGGTCTCGCTCCGAGGCAGCTGAATCAAAACCGTTAATTCAACTCTGCGAGCTCCGCTTCCACCATTTCGCGAACGAGTTGTTCGAAACTGCCACTCGGTTTCCAGCCGAGTATTTTCTTAATTTTATCTGCGCAGCCGACCAAACGCGCCGGCTCAATTGGCCGATCGAATGCCGGATCTTGCTTCACATATTTTTTCCACGGCAAATCGACCACTTTGAA